>FWWM01003079.1_pt1 | contig 42607 bp, 32 predicted proteins | sample 2228351 | NCBI WGS metagenome assembly FWWM01 (sample SAMEA103939774, study PRJEB20133) | metagenome
ACTCAGACTGTTTCAGAGACGTCCCGGCGAAGGCGCTCCGAGCTCTCTCGAATGACGGCCGTGGAGCTCGCAGCCGAGCCCGCCGGAAGCTCCGCGACAGCCTTCGATGCGAGGCCTGCCCATCGGCATGGAGGCTGACGAGCGGTCCGGCCGGGTCGCTGGCCGGATCGAGCCTTCCTGGTAAAGCCGGCGCAAGGCGGGTGAGCGACCCGACAGGCCGTGAGGCGAGTGAAGCCTGAGCGCGGTTCGAAAGTGAAGTCGCGGATGCGAACCGCTGGGATTCGCCGGAGGGCCGCGCGGCCAGGGAAGAAAGCCACAAGCACTTGTCCCGATCCGCCGGGGCAGTGGGCACGGCATACGGGAAAGGCCTCCGGCTCGGGGAGACGGACCCGAGGCTGCTGGAAGAGCTGGCAGATGCAAGCTCGCCGTTCGGGCGGCGGCCGGCGCGGGGTTCGGAGAGGGTGGTGGTAGCTGCAAAGCCGGGAGGTGCCGGCGGAGGGGAGGGCCCTTACTTCTGGTGCGCTACCGAAGTAGCAAAGGTAAGCTGATGGGCGACGAGCCCGGAAACACCGATGAAGATCCGGAGGCTTTAAGAAGGAAGCTGCATCTGAAAGCGAAGGCCGAGCCCGCCTTCGGTATCTCCTGGCTCTGCGACAACATTGGCGGCCAGCATGTTCCGGCCCATGCCCCAATGGAGCCGGACCTGGAGCCGGCAGCCTTATGGTTAGCGGCCGAAGCGAGGCGCTCGGGACGCGTTCCGCAACGTCCGAGAGCTGCTCTGCGAGGGCTACACCGAGGCGGTGGATGGCGATAGGTTCCCGTACTGCGACAGGATCTCGCGCGGCGAACTGCGGGGATGTGGGGCCCGGCGCATCCTCGACCGCGACGCGCTCCGTCTGAGCCGGATGGAACTGAAGGCGCCGCTCGAGGAGCGGGACGAGGACGCTAAGCGGGGACTGACATGAAGCAGGAGCAGCAGACGAGGCACGCCGCAAGGCTGCCTGGTCAGCCCGCTGCCGGGCAGCCCGTCCAAGACCGGTTCCTGACGCACTGGCGCAGCAGCGGGCCGAGCCAGGGAGGCCGCTTCTTTCACGGCGATTGCCGAAACTCCCGCTACCCGCCGCCGTACATCTTTATCGGCGAGCACGTGGGCCGGGCGCGCCGGGACGGGTGTGCGCGGCTGCAGCCTTCCAGCATTGACCCCTCCGCCGGCGCGGTGGAGGAAGTCGAGCGCATCGGGGCACAACTGCGGCGGGTGTGGCGTGCGGATTCACGATTCTGCCGCGAGGTTCTGATGAGGTGGTCCCGGTGTGCCGGGCTGTGCGAGTTGTTTCGACGGGCCTGAAGCAACCTCGAGGGGCGGTCGCCTTACCCTGTTGACGGCCCGAATTTCGCCAGGGAAAGTTCAGCCAAAACACTTTCGACCCGTTTTGACGGACTCCAGAAGCTTTTCGGGCCGATTCGACGACAAACCTTCCCCGAGGACCGACGTGTGCTTGGTGCGCCGGTGAAGGCCGTCCGCGGGCCGTCGAGATGGCGACCAAGCTCGAGGCCAACTTCGCGCAGGACCGCCCTCTGGCCGATCTTTCGCCCTCGAGAGGCTCACGCCGGCCTCCTGACGAGAAATGCGGGTTACTCCATCCGACAACATTGCTGCTTCCCCGGACCTCGGGATAAGCCCGCCGCCACGACGCCGAGCATGAAGGAGCGGATCACGGCGGACCGGCGGCTGCGCCTGCGGCCGGAGATCAGGAAGCCGAAGGGCGGCAGTTCAGCGACATCGTTGCTCTCGACGGACGTGCCGGCCTGCTCGGCGCAGGTTATCGGAAGCGCCGGATTGCGTGCCCGTTTGGGGAGAAGCGCCATTTCTTAGCGCGGCTGACTTTCTTGGGAAATATCCCTTTCCTGGCGCCAAGAGGCCGGAGGAGCCGACTAACGGAATCGCCTGAACCGGAGCGCACGTGAGGCCGGAGGAGCAAGCCTCCTGGGACCAGGAAACGCACAGCGGCGCCGGCCAAGCAGTCTGCTGCCCGCAGTAAACTTGTCTGGGCCAGCCGAGGCTCGCTTTCCCGCCCGGCATGCCGCTGGGCAGGCACGCACCTGGCGCTAGGCCCTCACGGCTCCGCCACAGTGTGCGTAGTTCTCAGAAGACGATCTACGTTGAAGCCCTTTCCTGCTGCCCGCTGCAAAATGCCACGATAGGTTTCCTCCGGAAGAACGGGCGCGCGGCTAAGGATCCACAGGTACCGCCGGCGCGGCTCGCCGACCACAGCCCAGCGATATTCGGGATCTAAATCAATGATCCAGTAATCGCCGCTGAAGGGCCAGAAAAAAGTCACTTTGAGTTTGGAGTTCGGGCCGCGGGCGTTCGCACGTCGCGCTGTACCCCGCGCGGATTTTACACCGCCTTTTGCGGTGCGGCACTCATTGAGCACGCGGATCTTGCCATCGGGGCGCAGCTCGTAAGTGGCGGTCACGTCGCCGGCGCAGCTCGTCTGAAAGCGGTTTGGTAAGCGGGCGATCTCATACCACTTGCCGGCGTAGCGTTCCAGGTTGACTTCAGGCACGGTGTCCAGCGGGGGCCGGTCGGCCGGCAAAGCCGAAGAGAGGGAAAATAAAGCGCACATCGCATTCAAGAACGTGAAGCGAAATGGAATCAACACCCGACGGCGCATTACACGGGACCTCGCGTTTCCTCTTACTCGCTTAGATGCATGATCGCTCCAGCGGATTTCAGGATGATCGGCCTCCAGTGAGCAAATCAGCGTGCGGCCGGATAAGCGCATCGGGGCACGGCGCTCCGGGGAAGCAACGATGCCGGCATCTATGAGGTGCATTCGCCGGTGGGGGCCCACCTGACAAAGCAGGTCCCGCTGGGGGACAGGGGGCATCGGTCATGCTATGGATTCGTCCAGAGCCGACACGTTCGGCTCACACCTGGAGTGCGAAAGTCGCGTTAGAGCCGCACACGGAGTTTAGGCTCCAAGATGATGGTTTGCGGATCGCGGCGCGGATTTTCGATTCGCTGGAGGAATAGCTCGGCGGCGCGCAATCCCATCTCGTAGCTGGGCTGAACAACCGTCGTCAGCTTTGGTTCGAAAAGGTCGAGCCAGTCGTAATCATCCAGGCAGACGATCTCCACGTGTTCCGGAGACCTCAGGCCGCGCTGCCGCAAAGCTTGGAGGGCTCCGGTGGTCATGGGGAAATTAGCGATGAAGGCGGCCGTCGGGGGCTCCGGCAGCTCGAGCAGTCGCTCCATCTCGCGCTGTCCCGAAGCGGAGGTGCCGTCACCTTCTCCGATCCAGGTTTTATCGCTCTTGAGGCCCGCGCGGCGTAGAGCCAGCTTCCAGCCTTTGACCCGGTCGGCATTGGAGATCAGGCAGAGATGCCCCGTAATGAGGCCGACGCGCCGATGGCCTCGCGAGATCAGATGCGCGGTGGCCAAACGAGCGCCTAGTTTGTTGTCGGCGGTCACACAGTCCGCTTCACCGTTTGCCGGGGGACGACCGACGAACACAATAGGCTTACCTTTTAGCTGCCGCGTGATCTCGCTGCCGTCTCCCGGCGCCACAAACAGCAGCACCCCATCTACTTGCTTGGAACGGAACAGCATGAGGTACTGGCGCTGGAGTTCCGCATCGTCGTAACTGTTCCCCAGAAGCAGAGAGTAGCCGGCCTTCCGCAATGCATCCTCGGCTCCACGCACGACCTGAGCATAAAAGGGGTTGCCGATGTCAGGAATGAGCATCCCGACCGTGCGCGTGCGACGGGTTTGCAAGCTGCGCGCCAGGTCGTTGATGGTGTAGTCCAACTCCTCGACCGCGGCGAGTACACGCCGGGTCAACTCCGGGCTCACTCGCGCCGAACGATTCAGGACTGCCGAGACCGTGTACGTGGAGACCCCGGCGCGGCGAGCGACGTCATAAATGGTCGGCATACAGCAGCGTGAGCCATCTATTATAAGCCTGTCCAAAGCGCCTCTCCGCTCCGGATGTGCGCTCGGCCTCGCGGCTTGCTGCATGACCGGATGCCGCCGCCGGTCGCCCGGTGGGCTCGGGCGCCGGATGGCTGGTTTGGCGCGATCGCGGCCTGTGAGACATCCATCCTGGATTGGCTGCGTGGCTGCGGCCGGCGGATCTCATTGGAACCACGCCGGGGCCAGCCCCCCGCTGCCGGGCCCGACAATGAGGTGCGTGCGGGACATCTTCCGAGGACCGGCGGCGACCCACCCGAGTGCTCGCTGATCCGACGAGTGTGCTAAACGTTTAGAGATGCCCGTCCGAAGCATGCCGGCGCACGATGCCACCCAGGCGCTCCAGCGCTGGGCGCTGCCCTTGGTGCTGATGGCAGCCACCATGCTGAATTACCTGGACCGACAAACGCTGAGCATCCTCGCTCCCTTCATCCAACGCGACCTGCGCTTGGATAACGAGGCCCTCGGCTGGCTGTTCTCCGCTTTCTACTACAGCTACACGCTGGCGCAGTTCGGTGTGGGGACGCTCCTGGACCGCGCGCACCTGCGCTGGGCTTATGGCCTGGCGGTGGTGGCCTGGTCGCTGGCCGCCGGGCTGACAGGAGCGGCAACCAGCTTCGCCACGCTGTTGCTGTTCAGGATCATGCTGGGACTGGCGGAGTCTGCGAACTGGCCCGGAGCCATGCGCATCATTGCGCGGGCGCTGCCGCCGCAGGACCGCCCCCTCGCCAACGGGATCTTCACCAGCGGCACCTCAATCGGCGCCTTGATCGCGCCGGCGCTCGTGCTCGCATTGGCCGCCCGGAGCGGCTGGCGCTGGACCTTTGTGTGGGTTGCGTCGCTGGGCTTGCTGTGGTTTGCCGGCTGGCTGCCCTTCAGCGCTCACTCGGCCCTCTCGGGCATCTGGCGGTCGTGCGAAAGGAGGGCGACGCCCGCAGGGGCTTACCGGGAACTGTTGAGATCTCCTCAGTTCTGGCGCGTATTTTTCGTGACCATAACTGTCAATCCCTGTTTGTACTTTAGCGTCAACTGGCTGCCGACTTATTTTGTGCAAGAACGTCACGTATCACCCGGAAGCCAGCTGGCTCTGCTACTGACCGCGAGTTATTTGGGTCTTGGCGCGGGCAACTGGAGCTGCGGGCTTGCCTGCCGCGCGCTGGTGGGGAGAGGCTGGATCCTGAGCAAGGCGCGCCGTGCCGTGTTCTTCAGCGCGAGCGCTTTGCTGGCGCTTTCAGCCCTCGTTCCCCTGGTTCCGGGAGTGACCCTGACGGGCTGGCTGCTGGTAGCGGTGAATCTGGGCATCGGGATGTGGATTGCCATGTATCTGACGCTGGCGCAGGAGGTGTCTCCCGACCATGTGGCGACGGCGGCGGGGTTGCTCGGAGGCGCCGGATCGCTCGTGGGCGCGCTGGCGATGTGGGTCGTCGGTCGCCTCACGCGCGTGATGAGGAGCTTTACTTTGCCGTTGGTGGGCGTCGCGGGCCTGGGAGTCTTAGCGAGTGTTGCGGGCTTATTGGCTACGCGCCGGACCCCGGCAATCCGCGGTAACAATCGAGCCGGCTGAGTACGGGCGAGCATCAATCAAACGGATTCCTTGCCTCGCGACTCCCAGCGGCAGGGGTTTGACGCTTCTTGGAACTCCTTTGGACGTCGTTAGGGTCGCTACCGAACGGGGTGTTCACTGCGAGCCATGGCGGGCGAGGACCTGTTTCTCCGCGGCGCGGCCGGCACCCCTCTGGGACGCAAGCCGATGCCGGACCGCAGTGGGGCACGGATCGCCGCGCGAGGTTTCGGTTCGGACAGCGCACCCGCAAGTCGCGCGGGAGAGGCGTGAGGCAACTCGACGGCCGGTCGTGGGTGAGAGCGCGCCTGGTGCGCCGCCCTACCTGCCGGATTCGGCGGGCAGGTCCGGGGCGCTTCATATCTCGGTCTCGGCCGTCTCAGGCGGCAGCGAGGACTTGCCGAGCCCTTCGCTTGTCGTTCTCGCCCGCCGCCACGGCGTCCACAGGGATGGCGTGGAGGGGCGAGCCTCCACTGGCGGTAAGCTGCGGTCGACCCAGTTATCAGACCAGTGGAGCGCTATGGGCGTGCTACGACTCAACCCTCGCGAGTCCTGCGGCGAGAGGGCCAGGGGGTGGGGCGAGAGGCCGGCGTCGGCCGGCCGGCGCGCGGGGTGCGATCTCCGATTCGCTCGCTTCGGTTTCAGCCGAGACGCCGGGCGGAGGCGCTGGTGAGCGACGTTCCAACAGCTCGCTCCGTCTGGCATAAAGCGGATGGGTGCGCAGCAAGTGAGCCCGCAGCGCGAAAGCCGCCCCCTCGGGATCGTGAGCCTGAATAGCTTCCAGAATGTCCCGGTGCTCCTTGAGGGTCAGCTGCTCGGTGTTGGGCGCTCGCAGCAGACGGGGCCGGAATTCGAATAGCCATTGCAGCAGTGACTGAGCAACCGCCGTAAAGACTGGATTGCCGGCGATCTCAGCGATGGCCACGTGGAAGGCGATGTCGCACTGGATAAAGCGCGCCGCATCGCCGCGAGCGGATTCCTGCTGGCTCAGAGCTCGGTGCAAGCGTTCCAGGTCCGCGGCAGTAGCTTTGGCCGCCGCAATCCGGACCATGGCCGCTTCGAACATCAAGCGCGCTTCCCGCAAATACCCCTGATTCTCCGGGTTGCTCAGCAGCAAGTGGCGAACGCTCAAGTCCAGACGCTCGAGGATGCGACGAGCATCCATAGGGAGCAATCGGGCCCGTCCGCCGTGACGAATCTCGATCAGCCCCATACGTTCCAGAGCCTGTAAGGCCTCTCGCACCGCGGGACGCCCCACCCCGAAGCGACGCATCAGATCTCTTTCGCTGGGCAGCAGGCCGCCCCGTTCCACTTCGCGCGCCTCGATCATGGCGAGCAACTGGTCGAGGACCAGATCGGAAAGTTTACGCCGGGCCACAGCAGTCGTCTGCGCCTCCTTCAGCGATCCTAGCAGATGGAGGGCAGGGGGGCTTGACAGGGCGCCGACTGGTATGATCAGATGTCCGTGATGTCCAAGTTGCGCTTCGCCATGATGGGAGCCGGTTTCTGGGCTCCGTACCAGTTAGCGGGATGGATGGAAACCGGACGCGCCGAGTGCATCGCCGTCTATAACCGCACGCGCTCTCGCGCCGAGGCGCTGGCTCAGCGCTTTGGGATCGGCCATGTGTATGACGACCCGCAAGAAATGCTGGCTCGCGAGAAGGTAGACTTCGTAGACATTGTCACCGCCGTCGAGACGCATGCCACTTACACCGAAATGGCCGCGCGGGCCGGACTGCCGGTGGTCTGTCAAAAGCCCATGGCGACCTCGTTAGCTGAGGCCGAACGCATGGTGGCTGTTTGCCGAGCTGCGGGCGTGCCTCTGCTGATCAACGAGAACTGGCGCTGGCAAAGGCCGATTCGTGAGCTGGCCGCGGTGCTTCGCTCGGGCGTCATCGGCCGTCCCTTCCGCGCCAGGATTGACATGATCTCGGGCTTCCCGGTGTTTCAGAACCAGCCGTTCCTGCGCGAGCTGGAGGAATTCATCCTGACGGATCTGGGCAGCCACCTGCTGGACACGGCGCGGTTCCTGTTCGGAGAAGCGCGCTGGCTGTACTGCCGCATTCAGCGCGTCCATGCCGACATTCGGGGCGAGGACGTGGCCACCGTAATCTTGCAGATGGAATCGGGTATGACCGTCATCGTGCAGATGGCATACGCCGAGAACTATTTAGAGCGCGACCGGTTTCCCGAAACGGCCATTTTCGTGGAGGCGGAGAAGGGCTCCGCCGAGCTGGCGCTGGATTACTGGCTGCGGGTGACGACGCGAGAAGGCACGCTGATCCGTCGCGTGCCGCCGCCCCGGTATCCATGGGCCGATCCCCAGTACGAGGTTGTCCACAGCAGCATCGTGCCGTGTCAGGCGAATCTGGTTCAGGCGCTGGCGGGCGAGGGCCCGGCCGAAACCACCGGCGAAGATAACCTGCGCACGATGCGGTTAGTGTTCGGCAGCTACGAGTCGGCGCGAAAGAACCAGGTTTTGACCTTGGAGGCTTAGTGGGTTCATCGCCGCGCAACCGATTGCTGGACGGGAGCGCCGACAGCCCGCCAGAGAGGCAAGCCCTGCGGGCTGGTCCCCTCGATCTGATCTTTGATGGCGGCGACTTGCGCTACGTGCGTTTGGGAGACGCGGAGATCCTGAGGCGCATATACGTCGCCGTGCGGGATGAGAACTGGGGCACGGTCCCCGGGGCGATTTCCGAGTTGCGAGTAGACAAGAGCAGCCGGGGTTTCCAAATCGCCTACGTGTCAGACCACCGCCAGGGCGCCATCCACTTTCGATGGCGCGCATGGATCACCGGCGGTCCCGAAGCCGCGCTGGAGTTCCGTATGGAAGGCGAAGCTTTGAGCACCTTCCGACGCAACCGAATCGGGATCTGCGTGCACTACCCTGTGCGGGAGTGTGCCGGGAAAGCCTGTGAGGTGGAGACCGTGGACGGAGCGCGGCAGCGCGGACGCTTCCCCGACACGGTTTCGCCGCATCAACCTTTCCTCAATCTACGTGCTCTGGCGCACGAGATCGCACCGGGTTGCGAGGTGGAGGTCCGCTTTGAAGGCGACACGTTCGAAATGGAAGACCACCGCAACTGGACGGATGCCTCCTTCAAAGTTTACAGCACCCCTTTGAGTTTGCCGTTTCCGGTGGAGATCGTTGCCGGGACCGTCGTCCGTCAGCGCGTCACGGCGCGCCTGCGCGGTCGCGTGCCTGCGGTCGCGCGTGCTCGAAATCGGCGAGTGGCGATCTCCGTGTCGGGGCAATCTGTCCCGCTGCCGCAGGTCGGTGTTGCTGCGACGTCGGAACCCGGGGCGGTAGGTCAGAAGCAGCTCGCGTGGTTGCGAGCCCTGCGGCTGTCGCACCTACGAGTCGAAGCCGAGCAGCTTTGGCGAGATGTGCCGGAGCTGACGCTGGGTTTGCCTGTGGAGTTGGCGGTTCGTCTCGCCGAGAATGAGCCGGAGGAGCTTGAGCAGTTGTCGCGGCGCCTGGTTGAGCTTCGCGTCCCGGTAACGCGGTTTCTGGTCTTTGAGAAACAGCGGCTGGCGACCGGGGAAGGCGTGCTGCGGTTGATGCGGCGTCGGTTCCCGCAGGCCTTCCTGGTGGGCGGCACGCGGGCAAATTTCGCGGAACTGAATCGGCAGCGCCCCAATCCTTCGCTGGTGGACGGCGTTTGCTTTGCCATCAACCCGCAAGTGCACGCCGTTGACAACCTCTCGCTGGTGGAGAACTGCGCGGCCCAGGCCGACGTGGTTCGCAGCGCTCTGCGATTCGAGGGATCGCGCCCGGTTTTCGTATCCCCGGTGACCCTCAAGCCGCCGTTCAACCCCGTCGCCACCGGGCCCGAAGCGCCTCCCGCGCCCGGCAGTCTGCCCCGGCAGGTTGACCCGCGGCAGACCACGTTGTTCGGCGCCTGTTGGACGTTGGGCAGCTACAAGTACCTGACGGAAGGAGGCGCAGCGGCGGTGACTTACTACGAGACGGTGGGGTGGAAGGGAGTCATGGAGAGCGAGTCCGGCTCGCCCTTGCCTGAGCTGTTTCCTTCTTTACCGGGTGCGGTTTTCCCGCTTTGGCATGTACTTGCGAGCCTAGGCGAGTTCGCCGGCGGCGAGATGCTGTTATCCAGCTCGAGCGATCCGCTACGGGTGGAAAGCTTGGTTTTACGGCGCGGGCGACTGCTGCGGTTTCTCTTGGCGAATTTCACGGCGGCTCCGGTCGAGGTGGAGTTGCCCGGCGCCTTCCTGCAACCCCGGGCGCAGCTCCGGCTCTTGGATGCGGACAGCGTGGAGGAGGCCATGCGGCGTCCAGAGGAGTTCCGGCATAAGACGAGGGAAAGCCTCCGCGTGAAGGGTTCTCGGTTGCGGTTGCGGTTATCCGCTTACGCGCTCTGCACCCTGGACAGGGACGCTGCGCGTTAAGGAGGTGCGATCCATATGGCGCCTGACTTAGTAGCGGGACTGACGGGCGTGCTGCTCGGTGGCATCTTCAACGGCAGCTTCGTGGCCCCCATGAAGAAGATGACTCGCTGGAGCTGGGAGGCGAGCTGGTTCGTCTACTCGGTCTTCGGGCTCCTGGTGATCCCGTGGGCGGTCGCGCTGGTCGTGATACCAGATCTCTGGCAGCTTTATCGCACGGCCCCTGGCGCGCTCCTGGCGGAGGTCCTTGCGTACGGGTTCGGCTGGGGCGTGGGCAGTGTGCTCTTCGGCATCGGAGTCAGCCGCATGGGCCTGGCCGTCGGCTACGGCATCATCCTGGGATTGATCGCTCCGATCGGAACGTTTTATCCCCTCATCGCACTGTACCCGGAGCGGCTGTGGACCCGGCAGGGTCGCACGTTGATGCTGGGCACCCTGATCGTGCTCGCGGGCATCCTATTTTGCGCGCGAGCAGGGCGAATTCGCGAGCGCGTGGTCGGCGCCGTGTCAACCGCCGCCACAGGATCCAATTTCGCCGTAGCCCTGCTGATCTGCGTCTTGGCGGGCGTTTTCTCGCCGATGCTGAACTTCACGTTTGTCTTCGGCGCCCCGCTGCGCGATCAGGCGCTGGCGCAAGGCGTGGCGGCGGGCCTGGCGTCCAACGCCATCTGGCCTCTGGCGCTAACCGCGGGCTCCGTAGCCAACGCCGGCTATGCTGCCTGGAGGCTGTCCCGCAATCGCACCTGGGGCCAATTTCGCGATGCACCTGCGAGCCACTGGATCGGCGGCATCGCCATGGGCCTGCTGTGTTTCGCCAGTTTCATGGTGTACGGGCTGGGCGCTACGGCGCTGGGGCGCCTGGGAGGCGTGGTGGGCTGGCCCCTGTTCATGTCCATGGCCTTGATCACTTCGAACTCTTTAGGCGCACTGACGGGCGAGTGGAGGGGAGCGCCGCGGAGCGCCTGGGCGTACTCGATCGCGGGCATCGCCGTGCTGGTCATTGCTATCGCCGTGATCGCAACCGGGGGGCAGGCGTGAAGCTGGGCATTGGAAGCTACTGTTACACCTGGGCGGTGGGCCTGGAGGGCGCGCGGCCCGATCGCCCTTTGAACGCCCGAGATTTGCTGGCCAAGTGCAGCGAGCTGAACGTGCGCCTGGTTCAGTTCGGTCCGAACCTGGGTCTGTCGCCCTCCGAGGCCGATGATCTCGCGGCCGCAGCACAACAGATGGGGGTGGAAGTGGAATTCGGCACGGCCGGGCTGGATCGGCCTGTGATCCAAGAGTGGGTCGAGCTCTGCCAACGCACGGGCGTCCGTTTCCTCCGCACGGTGGATGTTTATGAGGGACCGGTGCGCGCCGCTGCGGAGTTGGAGAGGCAACTGCGGGAAATCGTGGCTGTGCTGGAAGGCAACGGCGTACGACTCGGGTTAGAGAACGCTCTGACGCCCGCGCGCGATTTGGCGAAAGTGTTGGACGAAATCGGCTCGGATCTCTTAGGCGTGACTCTCGACACCCTGAATTCGCTGGCCATCCCGGAGGGAACGCGTGAAGTGGTTCGGCACCTGGCGCGTCACACGCTCTGCCTGCACGTCAAGGATTTTCGAGTTCGCAGGCTCTGGCACAGGATGGGGTTTCTCGTCGAGGGAACCCCGGCCGGAGAAGGTCAACTCGATCTTCCCTGGCTGCTGTCGGAAATCCGGGGCTGCGGTAGAGATCCGAATGTGATTTTGGAGCTGTGGGTGCCGCAACAGGCCACACTGGCCGAGACGATCGCCCTGGAAGAGGCCTGGGTGCGGCGAAGCATCGCTTATTTGCGAACGCTGATACCGGACGAATAGGAGAAGCCATGAGCAATGCGTCCACTGTCGTCGCCGTAATCGGCGCCGGAGGCAAGATGGGACTGCGCGCCGCTGAAAAACTGACGGCGTCGCCCGGCTATCGGGTCCTGCTCTGTGAGAGCAACCCGGAGCGTGCGCGTGCGCTGGAAGAAAGGAATTGGAAAATCTCCGGTTTCGAGGAAGCGCTGGCGCAGGCGGACTTCGTACTGCTCGCCGTGCCGGACGCCGTGATCGGGAGTCTCGCACGGCAAGCTGCGGTGTTGATGAAAGCCGGCGCCATGCTCATCATGCTGGATGCCGCCGCGGCCTACGTCGGGGAGTTGCCGGAAACCGACCGCATCGGCATGATGATTGCGCATCCCTGCCATCCGCCGTTCTTTGTGGATCAGCCGACTCCCGAGCAGCGGCAGGATTACTTCGGCGGCATCGCTCCACAGGACATCCTGGTTGCGTTGGTCCGCGGCGAGGAACGGCAGTTGGCTGCGGGCATCGAAGTTTGTCGGGCGGTGTTCGCGCCCGTGCGGGAAGTCCACCGGGTTACGCCGGAGCAGTTTGCACTGCTGGAGCCGGCGATGGCGGAGTTACTGGTGGCGACCGCGGCACGCTGGATGCGCGACGCTCTGGAGGCCGCTGTGGAGGCCGGCGTCCCTCGGCGGGCAGCAGAAGCCTTCATGGCCGGGCATGCGCGAATCGCGCTGGCGATTTGCTTCGGCGCCGAACCATCGCCCTTCTCCGACGCGGCCTTGCGGGCGATCGAGTGGGGCACGCGCGAACTGATCCGCCCGGACTGGCGCAAGGTGTATCAGCCGGAAGTGCTCCGCGCGGCCATTCGGGAAATGCTCGCGCCGGAGCCGGTCGAGCTGGGGCGCCTGGAATCGCGGAGTTAAACATTTCCGACACAATTTGTACGATCCCGAAGAGCAGCGCGGTCCGAGACCTCGAACGCCGAGTTCGACCAGCGATCGGAGGGCTGGGTGGCGGCGGGCCCCGTTGCCGGCGCCTCCGGGCCGCGGGAATTGTTGCGGAAACGCAGAGGGATGAAAGGCAGGAGCCGATGAGGAGAGGTTGGTGGAGTATGCAACCGGTGACCGCCGGGATCCTGGCTGCACTGCTTTGCGCCGGCCTGCGCGCGGGGATTCACGACACCGTCTATTACAGCGCCTTGAACGGGCGCCATGTGCCCATCAAAGTCTACACTCCGCCCGGCTATGAACAAACCGGCTACCGCTATCCGGTGGTCTACAACCTGCATGGCGGCGGCGGGAGTCCGGATCGCCAGTGGGAGCGCACGCGCGTCACGCTGGAAGCGGCCATGCGGAACCAAGCGGTGCGTCCGATGATCTATGTGTACGCCAACGGGCTGGGCGGCGATACGCTGTTTCTGGATCTTGCCGACGGCTCCCTCAAGGCCGCCGGCACCATCATCTACGAGTTGATTCCGTTCATTGACGCCAACTACCGCACGATCGCCTCGCACGAGGGCCGGGCCATCGAAGGATTCTCCATGGGCGGTTTCGGCGCCTTGCAGTTGGCCTTCAAATACCCGTTCCTGTTCAGTTCGGTCGTCTCCTACGGCGGAGCGGTCCTGTCGCCGGACTCAGCGCGCATCGGCGAGGAGAATTCGCGCTTCCCCGACCGCGCGTTTTTTGATGCGAACTCGCCCTGGGGGTTGGCCGAAAGAAACGCCGAACAGATCCGCGAGCACCTGCGCGTGCGGATGGTGTGCGGGGAAGACGATGAGAAGTGGTTTGCCGGCAACCTCATGCTCAGGGAGCGCCTCGAAGGCTTCAAGATTCCGGTCTCTTGGGCGCCGGTCGCCGGCGTGGCGCACGACACCCGGGGCTTGTATGAACGAGTCGGTCTCGAGAGTTTACGGTTCTTGGAAGCGGGCTTCCGGGATCTGTGGACGCCCGTGGAAGGCGTCATTCAGGACCTGTACTTTTGGAGTGAACTCCATCGCCGCAACGTGTGGATCAAAGTGTACACGCCTCCGGATTACGACAGGACCGACCGGCGGTATCCGGTGGTTTACAACTTGCACGGCGCGGGTGGGGGCACGCCGCAACGGCAGTGGGTGCGCACGCGTGTGACCCTGAAGGACGCCTTCGAAAACCGGAAGCTGAGCCCCGTGATCTACGTTTTCGTCAACGGTCTCGGGGATACTTTCTACCTCGATTTTCAGGACGGCTCCGTAAAGGCCGAGAGCATGGTGGTGCACGAACTGATCCCATTCGTCGAACGGCGATTCCGGGCTGTGGCTTCTCGCCACGGTCGCGCCATCGAAGGCTTTTCCATGGGCGGCGCCGGCGCGCTGCGTTTGGCGCTCAAGTACCCGGAGCTGTTCTCCTCCGTGGTTTCCTATGGGGCCGCGCTGGTGCGCGGCGACCGGTTCAGAGAAGGCGAGGCGCGCTTCGGCTCCGGGGAACTTTTTGACCGTAACAGCCCCTGGACGCTTGCGGGGGAAAACGCCTCACGAGTGCGCGGCGCCCTCCGGATTCGGATGGTGTGCGGGGATCAAGACCGCCTTTACCCGCTGAACGTGGAGTTCAGGGATCTGCTCCTGAAACTTCGCATACCAGTAGATTGGGTCCCGATTGCCGGTGTGGGGCACGACACGACGCGATTGTACCGCAGGGTGGGCCTGGAAAGCCTGGAGTTCATGCAGCGCGGGTTCACCGCTGCTCGCTGACAGCCGACCGCCCGGCGCTTCGAAGCGCCTTTGTCGTTGGTTCCTTTGCACACGAGCGGCCGGCCCGTGCGCCCGCGGTGGCTCGAGGAAGCGTCCCGCCTCGTAGGCGTCGGGAACCACCCCAGAGTTGCGGGGCGGGGTGGGTGGCGGTCGGGGGGTGAGCCGCAATGGGCGACATCGTGATATGAGTCCGCAAGAACTCATCGCTTAGTCTTGACAACCGCGCCCCCCGATGTATACTCTTGCCGAGGAGGTATGATGAGTTGCCGGAACGCCTTCCTGACCACCATTGGCTGCCTCGCGGTGTGGCTTGGGATCAGCGACCCCGCCTTAGCGCAAACCGTGACTGGCAGCATCACGGGAACCGTGGTGGATCACACGGGCGCCGTGATCGTGGGCGCGGACGTGACTCTGCTCAACGAGAGAACCGGCGCCGCGCGTGAGACCAAGACCAACGAGACCGGGATCTTTGTCTTCGCCGCTGTCCCCCCCGGCCAGTACACCGTGAAGCTCCAAGCCGAGGGTTTCCGCACGTTGCAGCGCACGGGCCTCGTCCTCCCCGCGAACGAGAGGCTCGCCTTGGGGAACATTGAGTTGACACTCGGGCAGGTCACCGAAACCGTGACCGTGGTGGCGGAAGGAGCCTTCCTCAACACAGAAAACGCCGACACCGCTGCACTTCTGGCGCAGTCACAACTCAGGGATGTGATGATTCGCGGCCGGGATATCGTGAACCTGCTGAAAATCCTGCCGGGCGTGTCGCAGGTCGCCGGCGGCGCCGATTCTCTCGGCGGCCGCTACGGAAGTTTTTCCCCGAATGTTTCGGGCACGCGCAGTCGGTGGAACAACATCCAACTCGACGGTCAGGCCGCCAACGATGTGCACATCCTGGAAGCGTTCTCGGCCGCCACGAGCGTGGATGCCATGGCGGAGGTTAAGGTGGTGATGAACACCTACTTGGCGGAATACGGGCCCAATCCCGGCGCGACCGTCAACGTGGTGACCAAGTCCGGCACCAGGGAGTTCCACGGCAGTGCTTACTGGTACAAACGTCACGAAAGCTTCAACGCCAACGACTTCTTCCTGAACCGCGCCGGGCAGCCGAGATCCGTGTATCGCTACACGAACTTCGGCGCGACTCTGGGAGGCCCGGTTTACATCCCCAATCGCTTCAATCGGGACAAGAACAAGCTCTTTTTCTTTTACTCTCACGAAGAGTGGCGCACCCGAATCCCGCAGTCGCTGCTGCGTTTCACGCTTCCCACGGAGCTGGAGCGGCGCGGGGACTTCTCGCAGACCCTGGATCAGAACAATCGGCTGATCCCGATCATTGATCCCTCGACCAGGACTCCATTCCCCGGGAATGTGATCCCGCCGGCGCGTATCGATCCCAACGGGCGGCGCCTCCTGAACGTGTTCCCTCTCCCGAACAGGCTGGATCGTGGACAGACGCTCGGGGCCTACAACTACGAGTTTCAGGATTTCCAGGACGTACCCAAGAGAGGGCAACTTCTCCGCATCGATTACCGACCAACTGACAAGGACACCATAACCCTGAGGCCCAAGCGTTGGTGGGCGAACACGCGCGCCTACACAGCGCTGGCCGGCTTTTTCGGCGTGCCGCTTGCCTATCATCACTACCTCTACAAGCACAACGCCGCCAGCCTGGGCTGGACCCGGATAATCACCCCCACGGTGGTCAATGAGTTCACCGCGGGGTTCTGGGGCGCCAAGGAGCTCGGCCTGATGGAGCGGGAGGGCGAGTTCGATCCGGTGTTGCGCTCCACGCAAGGCGTCACTGTCGGGCAGCTATATCCCAAGAACAACCCATATGGCTTCCTTCCGGAGATGACTTTCAGCGGAATTCCCTCGGCGCCGAGTTTCACAGTTGACTCGCGGACTCCCATCGACTGCGGCGACGAGGTGTTTCAGCTATCGGACAACCTAAGCGTGATCCACGGACGCCATACTTTGAAGTTTGGCTTCTATTTGCAGCGCAACTGGACAAGCGAGGGTCTTCGTGCTTCGAGTTTCAACGGGCGGTTCGACTTCGGAAGGGATGTGAACAACCCGCTAGACGCCAACTGGCTGTTCGCCACGGCGTTGCTGGGTAACTTCAGATCTTATGCCGAGTCCACGACCAAGGCCCGCGGCTTGGGAAAGACGCTACTGGTGGAATGGTACGCTCAGGATATCTGGAAGGCGACGCGCAGGCTCACCCTGAATTATGGCGCACGCTTCAGTTGGCTAACGCCTTATCGGTTGCGGACCGGAGAAGGCGCGGCCTTCGCGCTGGAGCGCTATGATCGGTCAAAGGCCCCCACGTTCTACTGGCCTGGTCTGGATCCCACGGGTAGACGGGCCGCTTATGATCCGGTTTCCAGGACGTACTCTCCGGCGGCGTTGATCGGCGCTTTCGTGCCGGGGTCGGGAGATCCGGCAAACGGGATGGTGCTGGGCACCGATCGGACCTATCCGGAGGGCTTCCGGCTGCAGCAGCCCGTTCAGGTGGCGCCCCGGTTCGGCTTCGCGTGGGACGTTTTTGGAAACGGGAAGACAGCCGTCAGGGGAGGGTTCGGCATCACCAAGCGCACGCTGGAGGACAGTGGCAGCTTCGTCGGAGCGATGGCGCTGAATCCGCCCATTGTCTACCGGCCGGAGATCTTCTATGGCAGCATGGCAAGCTTCCTTGGGGCTTCAGGAGTCTTGTTCCCGGGCAACGTAACGTCCTGGCAGAAGGACGATAAGCTTCCCAGCGTCTACAACTGGAGCTTCGGCATCCAGCAGAACGTTGGGTTCGCGACCACGCTGGATGTTTCATACGTTGGCAATGTCGGACGCCACCTTCTCCAACAGGTGAATCTCAACACCCTTCCCTACGGGGCCCGCTTTCAGCCCGAGAACGCCGACCCGACCAATCCCCGAGTGGCGCTGCCGGACAACTTCTTCCGGCCGTTCCCGGGATATGCAGCCATAAACTACAGGGAAAGCTCCGGAACCTCCAATTACAATGCGTTGCAGGTAGCGGCAAACCGGCGGTTCGCGGCTGGGGTCCAATTCGGGCTGGCTTACACTTGGTAGAAAGCCATGGGTCTCAGCCCCGGCGAGGCGGGAGGAGTTGCGCGATACATCTCGCGGCGCGTTTGGAATTATGGACCTTTGAACTTCGACCAAACACACATGTTCGTTCTCAACTACCTCTGGGACCTGCCAAAGGCGAGCAGGCTCTGGCCAAACCCTGTCGCCCGCCACGTGCTCGACAACTGGCAGCTTTCGGGAATCACCACCTTCGCCAGCGGCGTGCCCGGCGGCATCGGCCTCACCACTACGGACGGCGCCGACATTACCGGCGGCGGCGACGGCGTGCGGGTATTAGTCATAGACCGCCCCACCCTGCCGCGCGGCCAGCGCAACTTCAACCGCTGGTTCAATACGCAAGCCTTTGCTCGTCCGCCTCGCGGGAATTTCGGCAACGCCGCCCCGAGCGTTTTCCGCGGGCCGGGCATCAACAACTGGGACCTCACGGTAATGAAGAACTTCCCCCTGGGCAGTGAACAGCGGTTCTTCCGCTTGCGCTGCGAGCTTTACAACGCCTTTAACCACACCCAGTTCGCGGGTGTTGACAGCACGGCCAGGTTCGATCCGGCCGGCAATCAGGTCAACGCGCGGTTCGGGCAGGTGACCAGCACCCGCACGCCGCGCGTGATCCAGCTCTCTCTGGCTCTGTACTTCTGAAAGCCTTGAGCCGGCAAGTCTGCGGAATGACGGCATCGCCGCCAAAATCGAACGGGCCAGCCGGAATCGTTTGGCTGGCGATGGCGTCCGCGCTGATCGCGGGGCCGGCCCTGGCCGGCCCTCAGCCGACTTACCGCGTCCTGGTGAGCACGGACCTCGGGGGTGATCCGGACGATATTCAGTCTCTGTATCGTCTGGTTCACTATTCGGATATCCTGCGCGTGGAAGGCATCGTGTCCAGCCCGGGACCCGGGGCGCGGCACTCCGCCGAGAACATCCGGTGCTGGATCCGGTTTATCGAGGTAGAGCGCATGCGGGCCAATGGCCACCCCGAGCTGATGTCCGAAGCCGCGTTGCTCGGTTGCGTGCGCCAGGGCGCCCTGACCCCGGGACCGCCGGCGGCCCACCGCCGCACGGAAGGCTCGGAGTGGATCATCAAGCGCGCCCGCGCCGGCGACCCGGAAGGTCGCGGCCGCCCGTTGTGGGTCCTGGTTTGGGGCTCGGCTACGGACCTGGCTCAGGCGCTCTTTGACGATCCGGGCATCGCCAGGTTGATCCGCGTCTATACCATCGGTTCGGCGAACACCCGGGCCGATCCCGCCAGCCGGCAGTACATCTTCGAGGGACTGAGCAATCGCTGGCCCGAACTCTTCTGGATCGAAAACGGCGCCCCGATGAGTCCGCCTGCCGACACCTTCCGCGGAGTGTATCTGGGCGGCGACCAATCCGGCGAGTGGAGTTACACGGAATTTGTGACTCGCAACATTCGCCCGGCCGGTAGACCCGGCGGCCTCTTCCCGCTGGCGGGGCCGGGTTTCACGGGATTGAAGGAAGGGGATTCGCCCAGCATGCTGTACTTGCTTTCACCGCTGTTGGGAGGTCCGGGCAACGTGGACGACCCCACCCAGGAAAGTTGGGGCGGCCGCTTTCGACGTTATGACGGATCCAAGTATCCAAACTACTACGTTGACTTAGAGAATCCCTCCATCGCTCAAACGACGATTTCCAGGTGGCGCGTCGCATTTCTGAGCGATTGGAAAAGACGCTGGTCCTGGTACCGGTCCGAACGATAGTTCGACAGCAAGCCCGCGGCTCCGGCGCCGAGCGGACCGAGCCGCATCTGCTAGCACGAGCCGTACAGGAGCGAATGCAAGAGGTAGAACATGATGCGATGGACGACACGAGTGATTCCGGCTCTCCTGGTAAGCGGGTTGGCCTTAACGGCTCCGCTCCCCCGTCTGAAGGTGAGCGAGAACAAACGGTTCCTGGTGCAGGAGGATGGCCGGCCGTTTTTCTATCTTGGAGATACAGCGTGGGAACTGCTTCACCGCCTCGATAGGCGCCAGGCAGTCGAGTTCTTGGAAATCCGCGCGAGGCAAAAATTCAATGTGATCCAGGCGGTAGCTCTGGCGGAACTGGACGGCGTTACCGATCCCAATCCCTATGGAGATTTGCCTCTCATCGGCAGAGACCCCGCCCGGCCGGCAGTAACCCCTGGCTCGGACCCCACCGATCCGGAGCAATACGACTACTGGGATCACGTGGAGTTCATCATTGACGAGGCCAATCGCCGCGGAATCTACATGGGTCTGCTTCCTACCTGGGGCCGCTGGGTGCGCCATGACCGCAATCCCGCCGATCAGATTTTCAACATCGAAAACGCCGAAGCCTACGGGCGGTTTATCGGCAAGCGCTTTGCCGGTAAGGGAATCATCTGGATCTTAGGCGGGGATCGCCGGGTGGACGGCTTCGCCGAGATCTGGCGCGCGATGGCGCGGGGAATCGTGACCGGCATCAGCGGTAAGGAGGACTACAGCGTCGCTTTGATGACCTTTCACCCCGCCGGCGGTCGGACATCTTCAGAGTTCTTTCATCATGACCCCTGGCTGCACTTCAACATGTGGCAGACCGGCCATGGCCCCGCGGAGAAAGTTGAATGCTGGGCGAAAATCAAGTCCGATTATGACCGCACTCCCGTGAAACCGGTTATGGACGGCGAGCCGCTGTACGAGGATCACCCCATCGGCTTCGCCATGGCGAAAGAGTACGGCTACTCCCTTGACGCCCATATCCGCCAGCGAGCCTACTGGGATGTTTTTTCCGGGGCCTTCGGCCACACCTACGGAAACCACTCCGTCTGGCAGATGTACGCACCCGGTAGACGAGGCATCAATGGACCCCTATTCTATTGGTATGAAGCGATTCATCGGCCGGGCGCCAATCAGATGCAACACCTGCGTGCGCTGATCGAATCGCGACCCTTTCTCTCGCGTGTGCCGGACCAGTCTTTGGTGCTGGACCCGTTGAAGGGCGCAGACTATATCGCCGCATGCCGTGGGGATGGTTACGCCATGATCTACAACGCTCAGGGTCGGCCCTTCACCGTGGTGCTGGGGAAAATTTCCGGCGAGCGCATCAAGGCATGGTGGTACAATCCCCGGAATGGCTCGGCCGTGGTGGCCGACACCTTCGAAAATCGCGGGCAGCGAGAGTTCACCTGCCCTTCACACCAGGGTTTCGGGGCGGACTGGGTCCTGGTGCTCGATGACGCCGCCAGGAACTTTCCTCCGCCCGGTAGCGCGTATTCGCAACCGTGAGGCGCTTCGCACATAACTTCTGGGGTTTCCGCGTTACCGGAAAGTTTTGGGCAACTCGCTCCCGACCGGCGGGGTCACGCGGTGAGCGAAGGCTTATGAAGATCTTCTCTGTCGTCCTTGTCTCGGCCGTGTCACTCAGCGCTGCCTCGCCTGAACCGGCGCCGCTCGACCGCGTGGAAATTACCGACGGCTTCTGGTCGGATTGGCTCCAGCGGAATCGTCGAGTCACCTTGCCCCACATTTTCCGAATGATCGAGGCAACCGGGGTGCGCAGCGCGTTCCTGAAAGCAGCAGGCAAGTTGGAGGGCGACTTCCAGGGCTTCCACAACAGCGACGAGATCTTTTACAAAGCGGTGGAGGCGCTTGCTTACGAGCAGGCCCGGCGGCCGGATCCGGAACTGGCGGCTCTTCTCGAGCGCTCCGTTGAGGAGATTGCGGCGGCGCAAGAGCCGGACGGCTACACTTGCACGCCAGCCACCATCCGAAGGCGGCGCGGGGCTGTTCATCCCCGCTTCTCGGGCGAGCGCCCGCTGGCGCACGAACTCTATCTTTTCGGCCACCTGTATGATGCCGCAGTCGCCCACTACCTGGCCACCGGCCGCCTCTGGCGGTACTCAGTCGAAAAAGGCTATGCGGTGCTGAATCGCCGATGGCGCGCGGGTGACGAGATCGCTCTGCAGCTACCGATGCCGGTCCGCCGCTTGGTGAGTCATCCTTCGGTCCGTGAAAATGCCGGACGGGTGGCTTTGCAGCGGGGAGCTTTAGTCTATTGTTTGGAGGGAGCTGATCATCAGGGCAGCGTTTATGATATCGTGCTTCCGAGACAGAGCCGGTTCCGCCCGGAAAACCGCCCGAATTTCCTCGGCGGCGTCGTGGTGCTTACCGGAACGGCGAAGCGGCGCGATGGTTCTTCGGTGCGGATTACCGCCATCCCCTACTATGCGTGGTCAAACCGAGGCGCCGGACAGATGCGGGTTTGGCTGCCGGAAGCTCCCTGAGCGCGCTTTCATGCCTGCGGCGGCCGCGCACTGCCGAATCGGGGAAAACGATTTCTCCGCCATCGCGGCTTTGCCTGCCTCGGCACGGCGGCTCCGGAGGGCGCCTCGGCCACTGGTTGGCCGGCCCTCAGAGCCGCGAGTGCACATGCGCGTGGCTGCTTTGACAGAAGCCAGGGCGTGCAAGGTAGGATGAAAAGGTCTCGTGGTCCGAGACGGCGATCTTCCAGCAGAGGTTGATTACGATGTCCATGACGCGTCTTACGGCGCCTTTCATTGTCGGCCTGCTAATCGTTTTGGCGGCCCAGGCCGCGGTCCCCGTGGTGCCCCGTTTCGGTATCCTCGAGGTCGCCTTCGAGGCGCAAGGCCAGTATGCGAACCCCTATCGGGAGCTGGAGGCGGAAGCGGAACTTATACCCCCCTTCGGTCCTGCGCGTCGAATCCCATTGTTCTGGGACGGAGGTTCGACGCTCCGGCTGCGATTCAGCCCTGATCTGATCGGTATCTGGAGGTACACCGTCCGTTCGAGCGATGCGGCTTTGGACGGAAGCAGGGGCGTCTTTCGCTGCGTGCCTTCCAACCGTCGGGGGAGCCTACAACTCATGAGCGGCTACCCGCACCACTTTCAATACCAGAATGGCGAGGCTTGCTGGTTCTTCGGCGACACAGCCTGGGCGCTATTCTGCGACATGCCGGAAGAGCGACACCATCGGGATGCGGCCTTCCACTATCTGCGTACCCGCGCTTCCCAGGGCTTCACTGTCGTGCACTCCATGTTGCTGAGCGAGAGCGGGCACGGGAATTCGGGAGGCGTGCCCTTCCACGATATCGCAGCGGAAAGGCTGAACCCGGCCTACTGGCAAGAGGTAGACGCCAGATTGCGCTACGCGAACGAGCTCGGGCTGGTCGTCGGACTGGCGCTGGCCTGGGGCGACAAAGCTCGCAAAGAGCCCTGGGCGTGGAGCCGCTTCCCCAACATCGAGGCGAGACGGCGGTACGCACGTTACGTGGCGGCGCGCTACGGGGCCTTTGACGTGTATTTCATCGTGGCGGGCGAGTGGCACGCCGAGGCCCGGACCCGGAAAGGATCGAGCGAGTCCGAGATCTTCCAGGAGTTTCTCCAAATCGGCAGCGCTTTGCAATACGCTGATCCCCACGGACGCCTGATCGCGATCCACCCGATGTCCTACCACGGGTCGGTCCGCGAATTTGCCATGGCGCCCTGGATGGGCTTCGGCGATTATCAGCAAAACTACGCCCGGCTCCACGATCGGGCCCTCATTTCGGTGTCTTTGGGCCGACCGGTAGTCAATTCCGAGTACGGATATTTCTTGCGCGATGCCGATGGCGACGGCATCCCGGACAAAGACAACAGCCTCTCGGTCGAGGACATGCGTCATGCAAGCTGGGATGTCGCGATGGCCGGAGCTTACTTGGTGACTGGATTCGGGACCACTTACTTCGGCGGTTACCGCGACCCCGGCCCGTTCGATGTGGACACGCCTCGAAACCATCCCTGGGAGGAGCAGGTCCAGTACTTGAAGCGCTTCTTCACGCAACTGGAGTGGTGGAGGCTGATTCCCTCGGATCACATCCTTCGCTGTGCCGTTCCGCGCAGCAACGACCGCCGCGTGGAGTCCAAGCAAGCCTCGCGCGTGTTCAGGCTGTTGCGTCCGCCGGAGACCGTCTATTGGGCCATGCAAGCGCCCGGCGAAGTCTACGTGGTTTACTACCGAGGGTTGGACCAGCCGCTGGAGCTGGAACTCGACAGTCGTCCCGGGCGTTTCACTGTCGAGCTTTACGATCCTCGCACCGGCGGCACGCAGGCGCTCGGAGTGACCGAGATCAACCGCGTGTACCAGCACGTTCCGCGCAGCCGGGAGGACTGGGTGCTCTTGCTGCGAAGGGTGCTGGACCGGTGAGCAAGGCTGCAACCGACCCGCCGGGCGCCGTCTGACGGCTCAGACGCCTCTTGCCGGCTTCGGCCCGTGGGGACCGGACGCGAATCCGGCGAGGTGGCGGGCCATCACGAGTCGAACCCGCGCTGGGTCCGCTCCTGGATGGCCCGCAGAGGGCCTTCCCAGGCACACAAAGCACACGTCAGTCCTCGGGAAAGATTCGTGGACCAATGAACCCGCAAGACCCTTCGGCTGAGTCAAAACGCGTCAAAAATGTTTTAGTCGCACTTTGCCCGGCGAAGTTGCGGCCCTCAAAACCGTTAGGCGACCGGCTCTTTGAGGTTGCTCCAGAACCTTCGAAACAGCTCGCGCGGTCGGTGGTGATCGTTCAGAACTCCACGGCCCAAGGCCAGGGCATAGACCGGCCGCCGGACCAGTTCTGCCACGTGTGCTCGACGCGCGCCGGGCGGCGCCGTCGAGGAAGCAGGCGGCGAAGCGCTACAGGATTCCGGTGCGCTGCTTGACGACGCGCCACAGCGGGGCGCCCCATCGCTGGTGAAGGGGCCGCCCTCGAAGCCGGCCACCGCCTGGCAAGAAAAGAAGTCTTGAAAGCGGAAGCGGAGTTGGGTGCACTCTGCGGAGGGCGAGGTCGGTGGTCTGGGGTGAAACAATTGTGCCACCGAATGTCTAGTCGGGAACCGGGGCTTCGCCCCAAGCCTTCGGCGAGAAATCCGGGCTCAGCCGCTGGTGGCGTGCCGCGCGGCCCTCAGGGATTGAGCATGCCGAGGACCTTTCGGAGTTCCTCGAGCGAAGTTTGCAAGCTGGAGAGCACCGGCGCCGCTACGCGGTCCTTCAAGAGCGGCAGCACTCGGGCCATGGAAACCTGAGACAGAACGATAACGTGGACGCCCTGAGCGTCGAGTTCATGGATTGCCGCGAGCAACTGGCCGTCGTGGGTAGCGGCGTCGCCCGCGAGCAATGCCTGATAGGCTCCCGGAACGAGGCGCGGCTGAATCTCTATGGCTACGCCGGCTTCCGCGGCGGCGTCCTCCAGGAGTTTGCGATTGACTTCCAGAGTGGGCGGGAAGGTGACAACCACGCCGATGCGGCGTCCGGCCCGCACGGCGGCACGCGCCAACGATTCGTCAATCTTCAGCACAGGGATGCCGGCGCCCTTTCGCAAGCGCTGCAACATGTCCGAGGGTACCGCCGAGCAGGTCAGCAGTGCGGCGTCCACGGCGTAGATCCGGCACGCGGCCCGCAACATCTCGGCGAGGCGCAGCTCGACGGTCGCCCAGTCGGCGGCAGCGAACAAACGCAGCAATCCATCATCCAGAAGATTCGTGACCTCGAACTCAGGCGCCGATCGGCGGTAATACTCCGCAAGGGGCGCGAGGGCGGCCGGGGAGGCATGAAGGAAAGCGACGTTCTTTTTCATTGAGAGCTGATTCGCTCGCAAATCGCTTGGGTGATCTCCGCAGTGGTAGCGCGCCCTCCCAGATCCGGCGTCAGGCAACGTCCCTCGCGGAGCACAGCGGCCACGGCACGCCGCACTCGCGTCGCGGCTTCGGTTTCGGCCAAGTGCTCGAGCAGAAGCGCGCCGGAGAGAATCAACGCAACAGGGTTAGCCAGCCCGCGGCCGGCGATATCCGGCGCAGCGCCATGCGCCGCCTCGAACAAAGCGATTCCGTCGCCGAAGTTGGCTCCAGGCGCCAGCCCTAAACTGCCGACCAGCGCGGCCGCCAGGTCCGAGAGAATATCGCCGTACTGATTCGGTAACAGCAGCACGTCGAACATCTCTGGGTGTTTGACCAGCAAGTAGCAGGTGGCGTCCACCATGCGGTCGTCGCAGCCCAGCGAGGGATATTCGGCGATGACAGCGCGCGCGGATTGCAAAAACAAGCCATCGGTCAGATGCAACACATTGGCCTTGTGCACCACGGTGATCCGGCGGCGTCCGTGACGCACGGCATACTCGCAAGCGAAACGTGCGATGCGCCTGCTGGCCTCGCGGGTTATGAGCTTCGTAGCCTCGGCGCGCCCTTCTTCCGGCTGCCGCTCGAGGCCGGCATAGGTGTCTTCGGTGACTTCTCGCACGAGAAGGATATCCAGACCTGCATAGCTGCCGGAGACACCGGGGAACCCGCGTACCGGCCGCAGGTTGGCGTAGGCGCCCAGTTCCCTCCTCAGGCCGTTGTTGACCGAGGGATAGCGCCGCGGTTGCTTCGGGGTTTCCACAATGACGCCCCCGCAACATCGCTCAGCCGTGAGCGGGGCCTTCAAAGCGACGCCCACGCGGCGTACGGTTTCCAGCGACTCCCACGGCAGCTCGCTGCCATATCGTCTGCGAGCCTCCTGCCCCATCGGGACTTCGACCCACTCCAGCTTCGCGCCGCTGGCTTCCAGAACCCGTTGAGCCGCTTCCGCGATCTCGGGACCGATTCCGTCTCCTCGAATGATGGCCACGCGATGCATTAGATCCCTACCTTCGAAATTTCCTTCCGATCCCAGCGCACCAGTAACAGGGGTATGACCCCCAGCACGGCTAGACAACCCACCATCAAGAAGGGCAGCTTGAATCCGCTTGCCTTCGAAAGCACGCCGATCACCCACACCAGTAAGGCCCCGCAAAACGCGCCGATAGCGCCCATCAAGCCTGCTATCGTTCCCACCCGGCCCGGCGCGATGTCCTGGTTGAACGCCAGGAAGTTGGCTCCGTAGCAAGCGCGGCCGGCGTTAAGGAGGAAGATCAACGCCACCGCAACCGGCACACTGGGCGCCCAGGGTACTCCGGCGGCGCTCAGCATCAGCGCTGTGGATCCCACGAGCACCGCCTTGCGTGCCCGTCCCACGGGAAGCCCGCGTCGCACCAGCAAACTCACCACGGCGCCGCCGCCGATGAAACCGACATCCAGGCCCAGGTAAACCAGGAACAAGTACACTCCCAGGCCGCCCGTGAGCGGCATTTTCCACTGCTGCACAAAGTAAGTCGGGACCCACGAGGAAGAGATATGTAAGATCGGGATGGCGAACATCGCACCAACCACGCAGGCCCAGAACCGCGGGCTGCGCAAGATGACGCCCCAGCGATCCTCGGGCTGTTGCGCGGCGCGGGTTGAAACGTTGGAGGCGGGAGGCCTGTCGCTCTTCGGCGGCCGAAACCACAAGACCCAAAACCCGGCCCAGAGAAGGCCGATGCTACCCAGGATCACAAACCCGGCGCGCCAGCCGATGGTGTTAGCCAACCAGATCATCACCAGCGGCGCCACCATGGCCCCGAGGCTACCGCCGCTCATCATGATGCCGTTGGCGAAGACGCGGTCCTTGGCCGGGACAATGCGCGCGATGATGCGCGCGGCGCCCGGCTGGGCGGCAGCCTCGAACAAGCCCAGGAAAACACGCGCTGCAAACAGCGAACTGAAGCCCCGGCTCAGGCCCGCGCTCACCTGGGCCAGCGACCAGCCGGCAACGAACAGAGCATAGACGTAACGGATGTTGAAGCGGTCGAGGATCAGGCCCACTACCAGGTGCATGCCGGCATACGAGTAAAAGAAGGCGGACAGCAACAGGCCCAGTTGCGCATTGTCGAGCCGCAGCTCTTCCCGCACCAGCGGCGCGACTACGCTCAGCGCCTGCCGGTCCAGATAGCTCAAGGCCGTGGCCGTCAGCAAAACCAGGCACACCGCCCAAGGCCACCAGCGACTTTGAGAATTCATCTGGCTCTGCTCAGCTTGCAGGCAACCGAGGCCACCTGGTCCGTGAAGATCAATCTGCGAATGTGCTCGAGCACCGCGTGGAAGTAAGCAGGGTCGCGCTCCTCGACGGGCATCTCGGCGGTGACCTTCCAGGAGGCTGCGGGCCGGTAGAAACGGAAGGGAAACATCTGAACCTGCCGCCATGGCATGTAGCCCCAACTCCCGCCCGACTGAAAGACGGCGTCGCAGCTTGCGAGTTCCCGAGCCAGGTTCTCGGGTGTGGTGTCCCGCCCGTTGTCGTCTTCGTTCATGTAAATCGGGCCGGGCATGGTCGGATCCGCCGCCAGTTCCGCCACGCGCCTGCGCTTGTCCTCCGGTTTGCGCTGATTACCGTGGATGATCACCAGATCGGCGTGTTCCCGCACGCCATCGTAGACCCGCATGCTTCCACCGGTCGAGGCGGAGATCGGCAAGCGGAACGGCGCTTTCTTCTCGGTGAACCGGCTGCGCGCCAGCTCGATCAGGCTGCCGATCTCGCGGTGAATGTAGCGGTCGTGATCGTACGGCGCCACGTCGTGCTCGTTGGCGATTTCGATGATCACGTTCCGGCAGTTCTGATCAATGAGCCAGTCCGTGATCTGGATCACGGCGCGCCGAATGGCCTCCGGATTTTCGAGCACCTCGTCCTGACCCTGGTAAAAGTACATCAGGTTAAGGATCATGCCGCGGCGGTCCAACTCGCGCTGCAACCGCAACAGGTGTTTCAGCCAGGGTTCCTTGATGCTCCCATCGGGCCGAAACGCGCTGGTGAGGCAACCTTTCCCGGGACCGAGCTTGGCGTGCGGCAGCCGCTTGACGATCTCACACTCGCGCCCGTAGCCGGGGTTACCCGCCTGGAGCGAGACGTTGATCGCCAGAATGCCGTGCTCCTTGTAAGCATCGAGCGCAGCAATGAGGCGATTTGTGTTGGCTTCCGGGTCGAACCGAGCTTCCGTCAGCCACTCATCGTCGAAGATGCCTTGCGCGATGCGCAGATTCATCAGGCGTCCGGCGGCCTCCGGGCGGAACTGCGGCCCCGAGTAGGTCTTCCGCCAGGCTCCGCCTTTCTGACGCACATAGAAGGACCGCGCGTCATAACCCTCGCCAAGCATCTTACCCGTGGCAATCTCGATGGCCTCCGCCGAAGCGGCGAAAGCCAAGACGAAAACGAACGCATGGACCTGTAAGGACATGGTTAGAAGCTCACCTTCAATCCGAGTTGAACGATTCGGGGATCGGCGGCACTCTGGATGATACCGTAGCTCGGCGTACCCACAGTGGCTGCCGGTTGTCCGAAATTGGTGTGATTCAGGAAATTGAAGAATTCACCCCGGATCTGCAACCGGGATCGCTCGCCAAGCCGGATCTGTCGGAATACTGAGACGTCGGCATCGAACGCTCCTGGCCCGTCGAGGATGTTGCGCCCGCTGCTGCCGAGCGTTCCGGGCGAGGGCTGGGTGAACGCTGCGGTGTTGAACCAGCGTTCGCGCACGCGCACTCGCCCCGCCCACGGGTCGCCGACCTGCTGGGCGAGCTGGCTGCTGGCGCCGTTGTTCGCCACGTCGCCGGAGACACCGACGCTGAACGGGAAGCCGGTGCGCAAACTGGTGATCACGTTGACCTGCCACCCCCCGAGGACGGCGCTGCCGATTCCTTTACTTAGGTAACGCTTCCCGGGACCGAAGGGCGGTTCCCATGTTCCGCTGAAGACGGCGCGCTGGCGCAGGTCGAAGCTCGAGCGGCCTTTATCGAGGCGCCGATTGAAGATGTCACGGGGCTGTTGATCAAATAGCGAAGCGCCGTCGAGGGACTTGCCGACGGTGTACGACGCGACAAAGGAAAACCCGTGCGAGAGGCGCTTTTCCACTTTCAAAATGGCGGCGTGGTACGTCGAATTACAGTCCGTCGTTGTAATGCGGACCTCGTTCCCGAACGAAGGATACCGTCGGCGACTCAGAATGGGAGTCGGCCGAGTGGGATCCGGGTCCAGGTAGGCTTGATTGGCATTGATGCGTTGGGACAACCGCGTGCCCTTCGAGCCCATGTACCCCAGCTCGAGCACCGTGCCTCCCGGCAATTCTTGCTGGTAGCTCACGTTCCACTGCTGGTAATAGGGGTCCAGGTAACTCTTCGCAGGTCCGAAGACGTTCGGACGCGCGGCCGGCGTGCCGCGAGCCGGGAAGAGCTCGGCGACGCGCAGAGCGCTGGGGTCTCTGGAATTGGCGTCCTGGTCGGCGCGCAAGGAGACCACTTCGCCGAAGGGAGGATTGCGCACGAAGGTACGGAGGTCTTGCGCCTGGATTTGGGTGTAGAAGATACCGTAAGCCAGCCTCACCGCTGTCCGGTTATGGCCGAATGGGCGAAACGCCAGGCCAACGCGCGGCGCCCAGTTGTTCCTGTCGAGCGGGAGCAGACCGCGTGGCGTGTAGGGTCCATCCACCAGCCCAGTGCCTGGGATGTAAGCCTTGCCGGCCGCTGCTAGCAGGAGCCGGCCTCCGGGATAATCTCCGTCGAACAGCGTCAGCCGGTTCTGGACGTCCGTGAAGCGAGTGTTGATCTCGTATCGTAGCCCGAGGTTGAGCGTCCAGCGCGGCGCCACTTTCCAGTCGTCCTGCACGAAGAACGCGTAGCTGAAGCCGTTCAGGTTAGCCGCCAGGGAAGTTCCCGACCCCGAAGCTACCAGCGGCAGGCCGAGCAAGAGGTCGGCCACAGAAACTCCGGTGGTCGCGCGTCGTTGTGGATCAGCGCTCATCGCCCCCGTGAACTGGAAGCTGCCGCGAACGTAACGCTCGCTGCGGTCGTTGTAATTGGTCTTGCGCCCCTCCCAGCCGACCTTGACGGTGTGCGCGCCACGAACCAGGCTCAGGTGATTGATGATCTGATAGACGTTCGTCACCTGCGTCGTCGGGTTCGTGTCGGATCCCATCCCGCTGAATCCCGACAGGCCGATCTGCGGCACGCCCCACCCAATGGGATCGCGCAGCAGGTTCTTGAGGCCGAGCAGGGATGCGTAATCCTTCTGAAAGGCTCCGTCCTGAAGGATCAGGTAGGTGGGACGGTTGTAACCCAGGCGCACTTCATACAAGGTGTCGGCGCGCAAGATTCTCAGGTAGCTCAGACCCATGTTGTGCGTGCGGGTCTCCGTATAACTGCCGCCGTGGTCAATCGGGCTTTTGTTGCTGTCAATGCCGTCGAAAACCGAATACCGGAACCACAAAGAGTTGTTCTCGTTGAAACGATGGTCAATCCTCGCCATCCCATGATTGTTGTCGCTGACATCGCTGAGCCGGGCAACAAAGTTGTTGCCCGTGGCCACATCCCTATTGGGCGGCGGATACAACCCAAGGACCAGCCTGCCGAACTCCGTGAGTCGCGGCGCGGGAATCCGATCTCCCGGAAATGGATCGCGAATCACGCCGCTGCCGCTGGGGTTCGGCCGGGTGGTCGCCGGGTCGAAAATGGGGCGGTTGCCACGATAGCCCAAGCGGCTAAAGTCCCCGTTGCGCTGCTCCGGGGTAGGGACGCTGAGCTGCCCGGTCTTCCCCCGGCGGATGCGCGTGCCCTCGTAATTGATAAAGAAAAACGTGCGGTCACGGCCCCGGTACAATCGTGGGATGCTGAGGGGGCCGCCCAGTGTGGCTCCAAACTGGTTATATCGCAGTGGGCTCTTGCCCAAACCGGTGTAGTTCGCGAAAAAAGACGTCGCGTCCAGTACGTCGTTGCGCAAGAACTCGTAAAGTGAGCCGCGCAGTTCATTGGTTCCGGATCGAGTCGTGGCGTTCACCTGGGCCGCGAACCGCCCGAACTCCGCCGAATACGCATTGGCTTGCAGCTTGAATTCCTGGATGACGTCTACGGAGGGATAGATGGAGGGGCTCAGGTAGTGCGGGTCCACGGCGTCAATGCCGTCGAGCAGAAAAGCGTTGCTTTCCTCACGCGCGCCGCCGACATAGAAGGCCGGGGCGTTCAACCCGCCGGGGGTGGGCCGCCGGGTGGCGATAAACGAACCGGGCATCCGGGGCGTCGTACCCGGGGCCAGCAGCACGAGTTCGTAAAATGTGCGCCCTTTCAGCGGCATGTTGAGGATCTGGTTGTTGTCAATCACGTGGCCGATGGAACTGGTTTCGGAAGCCACCGCGGCGGCGGCCGCCTCCACTTTGACGAATTCGGCCATTTCGCCCACCTGCAAGAGCAAATCCACGCGGGCGGTTTGATCCACCAGAAGCCGGACCTCTTCGACGACCGTGCGTTTGAAGCCCGTGGCCTCAGCGGACACGCGGTAGACACCCGGGGGCAGCAACGGGATCGTGTAGCTGCCGACCTGGTCGGTGCGAACCGAGCGCGTTGTGTTGGTGGCCGTGTGGGTGGCGGTGACCAGCGCCCCGGGGACCGTGGCGCCGCTGGGATCCGTCACGGTGCCGACGAGGGTGGCGGTGACCGTCTGAGCGGCAACCGCTCCCCCGGTGGGCGCCAGCAGCAAGCTCAGCAGGGCAATTCTGCGCAGACTCATCTCGGTTTCCTCCGTTGGCGGCGCGCCGGGCCGGCGGCCCCGGGCGGCGCGCTCAATGATATGCTACATTCATATCACATGGATGTCAACACTGTTACTCCAAGAATTCTTCAATGGCTCATCTCAGTCTGTCCCGGCCCCGATCCTTCCTTCCGACGCAGCGCCGCTGGCTTGTCCGGAAGTCGCGGCTCTCCCGGGTCGGCGTCTTACGTTGGGACCGGAAGCCCCCTCCTCGAATAAAACACACGGGGATGTTCCCGACCGGCCCCGCCCGGAAACAAACTCACGCAGGCGCACGCGATTCTTCCGTGTTTCTCTGATCCGGATGCTACCAGGCCGGTCTGCTTCGCCTCGCCGGTTGAACTCTCGTCGGGTAGCGACCAGGAACCACCTCTGTTGCCGCGCGCCGTCCCTGCCCTGAGGGGGCGCGATCGCCGGAACCGGGGCGTAGCGCCGCTCGGGGGACTGCCCGGTTGGTTGCGCGAACTGCTAAATTGGAGGCATATTACGGTTGATGTTAATGAAACGCAAGGCGCTCAAATCTGAAACGGCGAGAACCCGAGCCGCCCAGAAACACTCGGAAGCTTCGGCCGCCGACACCGCGTATCGGGTCATCAAGGAAGAAATCCTCAGCAACCGTCTGCGTCCCGGCCAGTTGCTGGAAATCGAGCCGGTGTGCCGCCGGCTCGGCCTCAGTCGCACGCCTGTGCGGGAGGCGATCCTCCAGCTCGAGAGAGAGGGATTCGTCGAGGTGCGGCCGCGGCTGGGGACCGTAGTATCGCACTTGGATCTCCGCCAAATCCAAGAGATGTATCAGGTCCGTCGCTTGCTGGAGGGGGCCGCCGCCCGCCAGGCGGCAGGCCACCTGGATCGCGAACGCCTCCACGCCCTGGAGCGCGAGTTACGCAGTTACGACACCACCCAGAGCCCTGACCTGAGGGCTATCTCGGAATCCGGCCAGAAGCTGCATCGGCTGATTGTGGAATCCTGCGACAACCGCGTTCTGGCGGCCATGATCGAGTCCCTGCACGATCATTTCCGCCGCTTCCGGGCCCTGTCGCTGGAAATCCGGGAGAAAGTCTTGTCCTCGCACCGCGAGCACCTCCAGATCATCGAGGCGTTGGACCGCGGCGACGGCGAAGAGGCGGAGCGGCTGATCCACGCGCATTTCGATCGCGCCGTGCGTTACTTGCTCGACAGTCTCCTGGCGCACGCCAACCCCGACATGCGCGTGACGATCGGAAGTTGAGAGATGCGGAAACTCCGGGGAGCCTTGCTGGGCTGCGGAATGATCTCTGAGTTCCACCTGCGGGGCTGGCAACGCATCCCCGAAGTGGAAATCGTGGCCCTCGCCGATCGTAGCCCGGCTCGGGCGGAGCAGCGGCGAGACCAGTTCGCGCCTGGGGCCAGGGTTTATGGGGACCTGGGCGCAATGCTCCGGCAGGAGTCCCTGGATTTCCTGGATATCCTTACGCCGCCCGCGCTGCACCGGGAACACTGTCTGATGGCCAGGCAAGCCGGCCTGCACATCATCTGCCAGAAGCCGCTGTGTGAAACCCTCGCAGACGCCCGCGATCTGGTCCGCGAGATGGCGAGTTACCCGCGACTGTTCGCGATCCACGAGAACCATCGCTTCCGCCCCTGGTTCGGCCGTGTGCGCGAGAAGCTCTCGGCAGGCTTCTTTGGCGCGCCCGCGCTCCTGAAGATCGAACACCTGAATGCCACCGGCCCCACGGTTACTTACAAGAGGGAAGCGGAGCGTGGCGTCTGGCTCGAGTACGGCAGTCACCTGGTAGACATGATGCGCTGCTTGCTGGGGGAACCGAAGCGGGTGTACGCCAGGATGCATCGGCTGAACTCCCAGGTGCGCGGCGAGAGCTTGGTGCACGCCGTGTACGAGTACTCGCAGGCCACCGCCGTGGTGGAGGCCGGCTGGAAGTCGGCGGCCATAACCCAGGGCAGCCTCCTGTTGGCCGGCCCCGACGGGGAAGCCTATTATGAGGGTTCGTTGACGCGGGGCGAGAGCGCTCGGTTCCGTCTCTCGCGGGGCCATGAGGTCGTGCACGATGAGGCGCGGCGCCCCTACGAGGATTATGTCGAGAGCTTCTATCTTTTCCAGCGGGCGTGCGCGGACGCGATGTTGGGTCGCAGTGAGGGTGTCGAGCAGACCGCGACCGAGCAACTGAAGACCCTGGCCTGCACGCTCGCGGCATACGAATCGGCGGCCTGCGGGGGGCCGGTGCAGATCTCGGGAGAGCCGCTGTGAACACTGACACGCCGACCCTGCCGGAGTGGTTGGAGGGGGCGATTGACCTCCACGTGCACAGCGCACCGGATCTGGATCCCCGCCGCTACGACGACCTGGAGTTGGCGCGCGCAGCGGAGCGCGCCGGCCTGCGGGCCGTGCTGATCAAGAACCACCACAGCTCGACCGTGGAACGGGCTTGGCTGACCTCCAAGGTCGTCCCCGGCGTCTCCGTCTTCGGCGGCGTGGTGCTCAATGAGACCGTCGGCGGACTGAACCCTGCCGCGGTGCGGCTGGCCCTTCGCTGGGGCGCCCGCCAGGTTTGGATGCCCACGCGGTCGGCGCTGAATCATCGCCGGCGGCACGGTCAATCCCAGGGCATCACGGTGCTGGACTCGGGTGGAGGCTTGCGTCCCGAAGTGGAGGAGATTCTCCAACTGATGGCGGAGGGGGACGCCATCCTCGGCACGGGGCACCTGAGCCCGGAGGAAGGCGTTATCCTGATTGAACGGGCCCTCGCGCTGGGCGTGAAGAAGATCCTGGTGACTCATCCCGAGTCGCGCATCACACCATACCCTATAGCGCTACAGCGAGAGCTGGCCGCTCGGGGCGCGATGTTCGAGCGCTGCTACGTCTCGACAACCCACCGGGGAGGCGTTCCCATCGAGCAGGTTGCCCAAGCGATCGCCGAGGTGGGGGTCGAAACAACCGTGCTTTCGACGGATGCCGGCCAGCCCGACACGCCTCCGCCGGTGGAGTGCCTCCGTCTCTACGCCGAACGCCTCCGGGCGCTGGGTTTCACGCCGGATCAGTTGCGCCGAATGATGTGCCTGAATCCGGCTCGGCTGCTCGATCTGTGAACGCAACCCGCGGGGCCGGTAGCCTCGCCCGGACAGTTGTCAGCGAACAGGGCGTTCGTGTAGACTGGTGAGCTAAGCGATTAGGACACTCATGGCCTCCACCCCTCTTCCCGAAGCACCGACGGTAGCGCTGCCGCCGGATCCTTCTGCCTTTTGGCGGCCCTTCCGGTCCGCCACGGATCGTGTGGTGGACGTGCTGCCATTTCACGCTGAGTACCCGGCACTGCTGGAAAACTGCGAGTTGCTGGCCTATCTCATCCGCAGCTACTCGGTTTTCAGCATGACCTGCGCCGGCTTGGGCCATCCCGGAGGGAGCTTCTCCGAGGCGGAGACTCTCGCCGTGCTTTATAACTATGTTCTGCGCTTCCGCGCTTCTCAGCCCGGCTGGCCGATGCGGGATGTCTTTTACCTCTCCAAGTGTCACGCCTGTCCGGCGCATTACGTGACTCTGGCGCTGTTTGGCTACTTTCCTCTGGCCGAACTCAAGTTTTACGGTTGCTGGGGATCGAGCTTGGAGTCGCACCCCGATTGCCACCGCACTCCGGGCGTCGAAATTAGCGGCGGTTCCTTGGGCCAGATTCCTGGCGTAGCGGTCGGTCGGGCTCTCGGTGTGCGCCGCAACGGTCCTGATCAAAACGACCGCATGGTCTATGTCCTCATGGGCGACGGCGAGATGAACGAGGGCGCCGTTTGGGAAGCCCTCATGGCCGCGGGGCATTATGGGCTGGATAACCTGGTTTTCTTGATTGACTACAACAAAGTCCAGGCCAAAGGTTTCTTGCATCTCGATATGGGCATCGAACCGCTCGCGGAGAAGCTGGCCGCCTTTCGACTGGATCCCTACGAGGTCCAAAACGGTCATAACGTCGCCGAGTTGATTGACCTGTTTACGAGGCTGCGGCAGCGACGCCGCGGCCGCCCCATCGCGGTGATCGTCAACACCATCAAGGGCAAGAAGGTCGCCGAATGTCAGTTCAATCCCAACTGGCACACCTCCGCCCCGCGCAACGCCGAGACAGCTCGGCTCTGGTTGCGTGAATTATGGGAGCAAGATGGACGACGCCTGGGGGTTCCGGAAGACTTTCCGGAAGCGCTGTATCGGGCCATCGAAATCGTGCCTCCGCTCCACGACAATCCTGACCAAATCGCCGAAAAACAAGCCTGAGGCGGTCAAGTATGGCGCAATTCACGATTCCTCCTCGCGAAAAAACCAAAGAAATGCGTTACCAGATGGGCTATGCGCTCAGCGACCTGGCCCGAGAGGATCCGAGAATCCTGGCGCTGGACGCCGATTTGAGAAGTTCCACCGGTCTGCACATTTTCGAACATTTCCATCCCGATCGCTTGATCAAAGTGGGCATCGCCGAACAGAATCTGATCGCCATCGCCGCCGGCCTCTCCCAAGAGGGTTACGTGCCGTTTCCCTGTACTTTCGATGCGTTCTGCCGGCGCTTTTTGGATCAGCTCTACGTGACGGTGGCCTACAGCAATCTGAACGTCAAGGTGATCGGAGCCTACGTAGGTTTGTTCACCGGGAAGGCCGGAGCCACGCACCAAAGCGACAAGGAGCTGGGTATCCTGCTGCGCATCCCGAACCTGCGAGTCATCGAACCCGGATGCCATCTCGAGATGGCGCAGGCGTTGCGATGCGCGGCCCAAACGCCCGGACCCTTTTACTTACGAATCGTGCGCTGCGAGGTGGAGCACAACGAGATCGGCGAGGGCTATCAGTTCCGCCTGGGCAAGGGGGTGACCGTCCTCGAGGAAGGCCACGACCTCGGTCTGATCACCACCGGTTTCATGATCAAGACCGGAAAGCTGGCTGCCCAAAAGCTGCGCGCCAAGGGCATCCGAGTCCGGTTGGATCACCACCCTACCCTCAAGCCTTTTGACCGGGATTTGGTGCGCGACATGGCCGCGAAAGTGCCGGCCATTGTCACGCTGGAGAATCACTGCCGTAGCGGCGGCCTTTTTTCACTCGTCGCTGAGACGCTGGCTGCCGAGGGCTCCGGCGTTCGGGTCGCGGCGATCGGCACGGATCCGGAAGATTTCATCCACACCGGGCACGTCAATGACCTTCTGCACCACTACGGCATGACTTCGGATCATGTCGTCGCTGCTTCGCTCGCGGTACTGGAATCTGGAAGGAAACTCGGTGCATGACCGACGACCTCAGGAAGGATCTCGAACTGTTTCGCCGTTACATGATGTTCACCGGCGTCACCTCCTTAGACCGGGAACCTGCAAGCGATCCCGACCTTGCCGGTAAGACCCTGGGGATGGTACACGGATCGAGCTGGGTCTCTTTGTTCGCGACTTACTTCGGCCGGAAGATCCTGCCCGGAGTGAAGCTGGTGGCGGTCGGCAACGACGCCGTGCAACTGAACTTCATGCGGGCGCATCGAGAAGGCAGGCCGTGCCCTCCCCAAGTTAACATCGAACTCTTTGTGCAGTACTCCCGTCAGCTTGTGGAGCTTTTCGGAGTGGACGCCGTTCTGATCACTTGCTCCACCATGAATCGGGCGGCAGCCTCCGTGCGCGAGGCCTTGCGTCCGTACGGCGTTCCCGTAATCCAAATTGACGAAGCCATGATGGAGGAAGCCCTCGCCCGAGGCCGTCGGATTTTCGTGGTCGCGACGCACGGTCCGACTGTGGGAAGCACGCAACAGTTGCTGAGAGAAACCGCTGCACGGCTCGATCGGCAACTGGAATGCGGCGGCGCCACAGTGGAGGAAGCCTTCCACCGATTGGGGAGGGGCGACATCGAAGGCCACAACGAGCTGGTCGCCATGGCCATTCGTCAGGGACAACGCACGGCGAGCTGGGATGCGGTCGTGCTGGCTCAGCTCTCGATGTCGGTCTTCAAGCTTTCTCACCCAAATGCCGAAGACGAGTTCGGCGTGCCCGTGCTGACCAGCGGGGAGTGCGGATTCTACAAGATCCGACGCCTGTTCAAAGGACTCAGTTAACGACCGGCCGCGTCTTGGTCCCGGTTGCCCGGCTTCCGCGGCCGGCCTCGCAGAAGTCCGCTAAAAGCTGATGCGCGCTCCGATCTGGATCTGTCGGGCCGGGGAGGCTCCCGTAGATAACCCGTATGTAGCGCTGTCTATATTGGTGGACGGCTCGAGGAAGTTCACCGTGTTCAGCGCGTTGAACGCCTCCCCGCGCAGCTCCAGGGCCCACCTTTCCGTGAGATTGAACTGACGAAACACGGAGAGGTTCAAGTTCCAGAAGCCGGGCTCTCTCGACGTATTGCGGCCCAGGTTGCCGATGCCGATGTTGCTCGACTTCTGGAATGGGAACTGAGGGTCGGCCGGAGCGATCAGCCAACGCCGGGCTGGCCCTACGAAGAAAGGCTCACTGACGCGCCCGGAGAGATTCGCGGGGTTCGCGACGTCCGGTCGCTGGCTGGAGAGGATCGTGTTTGTGTTCGTCTGGGTAATCGTCAGGGGCACGCCGGTCGCGGCCGAAACAAGGCCGTTGAGTTGAAAGCCGCCCAGCAGCGCGCTCCAGAGGCCGCCGCCCGACGCCCACCGGCGCCCCTTTCCCAAAGGCAGCTCGTACACCCACCCGAAGTTGAAGATGTGCGTGCGGTCCAGGCTGGAGACCGCTCGTTCGATGTGGGCGAACTGCCAGGGAATCTGGAAGGAATCCGCCACGCCGGAGTTGGTGTCCAGCATTTTAGAGAACGTGTAGTTAGCGTCTATGCTGAGGCCTTGGCTGAAACGACGGGTGACCTTCGCCTGTAGGGAGTGGTAGTCAGACGTGCCCCGGTAGAACACAGCGTTGAAGGCGGTGTATCTCGGGAAGGGACGCACTTGCTGAATCGGGACGCGCTGAAGCACCACTGCGGGCGCGCTTTGGAGCGGCGGGCTGTTGGCCGGCACCGACCAGGCCAGCTTTACGCCTCGATTCGCTACATACGCCAGATCTGCCACCGTGTTGAAGCCCACGTCGCGCTGCAAGCTCAAGCTCCACTGGATCGTGTAAGGCATGCGATCTCGGGGATTATACGTGACCGAGGCGACCGAAAGAGGAGACTGCACGGTCGCCGCGGCCGCCAGCGCCAGCGGATCTGCGACCGGCGGGATCCGATCCACGGGGAATCCTTCTCGGAAGCGGAAGGGCTGCGCGCGCCCCAGCCCCTGGTCTACGAAAGAGACGCTAGTAGTCCAACCGGGGTAGCGCACCATTCCCCCGTTGTGGATCCAGATATTCATGTGGAAAACGCCGGCCCCCGCCCGCAGGACGGTTTTCGGGTTCATGGAGTAAGCTAATCCTAACCGCGGCGCCAAATTCAGATAGTCGTTGAACACATTCAGGTTGCGCGAAGCATTCCGGCCGGCAACCAGCAGATCCCCTGTGGCCAGGTCCACTCTTGAATAAACGTTATTCTTCACAATCTGCTTGGTCTCGAACTCGTAACGCAAGCCGAAGTTCATCGTCAACCGCTGCGAAATCTTCCAGTCGTCGTTGAAGTAGAGGCCCAGGTTGTAGTTCACGCGATTGAGGGGAATCTGGGGCACCTGGATGGACGCGGTCTTCACGGCGCCCAGCAATAAATCTGCGAGGGCATTGATCGGGTTGTTCAGACCGGCCGTTCCCAATCCGGTGACGTCTCCCGAAAAATTGTATGTGCCGCTCAGGTTACTTGCCGAGATGTACCAGAACTGGTTTTGGTAGAGCTGGGCGCCGTACTTAAAAGTATGCCGTCCGCGCACCCACGTCCACGCGCTGCTCAGCCCCGCGGGCTGATGAACCCAGTTTTCGTAATTACTGTTGCCGTAGCTGCCGAAACCACCCGCGATCGAGACGGTCGGCAAAGCGGTCCCCACCTTCCGCTGAATACCCAATTCTCGGGTGACGTCAAAGGTCGGAAACCAAGGGTCAATCTTCCGCGGATCCCGTTGGGCAAAAGCCAGGAATTCGTGGGTCAAATCGTTGCTGAGGAAACGCGTGTAACCGATGGTCAGACGGCGAATGTTGCGGAAGCGGGGTCCAATCGTGGTGTTGAGGACGCTGTCGAAATCCTTGACCAGATCGCGCGGACCTTCGTTAATGTGGGAGAAGGTGGCAAAGAGTTTGTCTTGAGCGGTCGGGTTGTGATCCAGCCGGAGGATACCAAAGTTCTTGCCGTCGTTTTGCGGGGCCGCCCGCAACCAGTTGTTTGACCAGATGCCATAACGAGCGCTGTAAACACCCTGCGTGTTCGGTTGCGGGAACAGTTGCAGGAATTTCACGGCCGCGGGGTCCAGGCGGCTGGCCGGGATGAGGTTCCCCGGGAATGGCGTACGGACGTCCGGATCGTATACCGTCACGGGCAGTCCCGAGAAATTACCGGCGCGAATCGAGGGATCGGGGATGGTTCGCACGCGATTCACGGGGATGCGGTCCCGGAGGCCTTCGTAGCTGGCAAAGAAAAACATGCGTTTGTTGAACCCTGGAACCGGCCCTCCGAAAGTGCCGCCAAACTCATTGCGGATCAGGGCAGATGGTTTGACGGCGTTGGCGTTGTTCTGCCAGTTGTTGGCGTTCAACGCGTTGTTGCGGTGATACTCATAGAGGGAGCCGTGATATTCGAGGGTCCCCGACTTCACCTGAAAGCTGACCACGGCGCCGGCGGTACGCCCATATTCTGCCGAGTACGGACTGGAGAGCACCTTGAACTCGTGAATCGCCTCGATCGAGCCGACGCGCTCGGGAATGCCGCCGATGTGCGTGGTGGACGCACCATCCACGATAAAGACGTTGCCGCGGTGGCGGGTGCCGGCGATGCTGACGTTGACGTCGGTATCTATGAACTGACTCGGGTCGTTGCTGGTGCCGGACACTCCCGGGGTGAGCACGAGTAGTCCGTATGGAGCACGAGTGTTCAGCGGAATGTTACGGATCTCGGCCGCCGTGATGGTCTCGGAGATTTCAGCGGATTCTTGCATGAGGGGCGTCACCGCGGCCTCGACGTCCACCCGCTCGGTCAGTTCGCCGAGCTCCAGCGCCACATCCAACCGAAGCCGCTCGCCGGTGCTGAGCGTCAAATTCCGGATCTCCTTTTGCTTGAACCCGGGCGCGCTGACGACCACCCGGTAGTTGCCGGCCAGCAGGGAGGGCGCTAGGTAGACTCCGGCCTCATTTGTCTGTACCGCTGTCTCAATGCCGGTGTCCATGTTCACGAAGGTCAGCCTGGCCTGTGGGACCGCAGCGCCCGTGGGGTCGCTGATGATTCCGGTCACGCTGGCCACGTTGGATTGGGGCGTCGCCACGGCTGCAACGAGGGCGACGCCGATCAGAACGCGTACGAAAGCACGTTGCATGACTCCTCCTAATCGCTTAGATCATACCCCTGCAACGCTCGCCCTGTCAATCCACCTCGGCAGCTTTCATTTTCCGGTGCAGGCGCATGGTGACCCACCCCGGCGCAGGGTGTTCAGCCCAAGCCGTTGGAAACAGTTCCGGGAAAGGATTCAACCCTGCGCCGTGCGCCGCCGGCCCTCAGCCCTCACCCGGGAGCCGGCCTGGACGCGCCGTGGCTGATCCCGGAGGACAAACAAAAAGGCTCAAGGATGTTTACGCCTAGAATCTGTAAAGAGAAACTCCCCCCACCGGAAATGATCCTTGCGCCTTCCCGACGATGATAGGATTCGCTCCCCCAATCCAAACTTCGATCTCCGCTACCCCATGGTGCTCTTCGCCCAGCAACACGGCATCCGCCCGGCTGGCCGGGAATCCGACACCACGCGCAACACCGCGCGCAAGTGGCTGCGGCGCTTCCTCGTGGAAGGCAAAGCGGGCCTCGAAGAGCGCTCCCCGCGCACTTTCCGGTCCAACGAGCGCCGCTCGCCCGCAGCGTGGCGGCCGAGAAAAGCCGCCGGCCTCGAGCGCGGCGAACGACGCCACCTACGCCCTGCTGTTTGCCGATCGGCTGCCGCCCCACTTCCGCCGCTGCGGCGTGGAGCTGAGCCGGCTGACGGTCCAGACCGATAACGGCAGCCAGTTCGGCGGCCACTGGAACCGCCGGCACGGCTTGCCGGCGTTCACCCGCCTGGTGGAGCAGAAATCCGGCTGTCGGGCCCACCGCTTCAGCCCTCCCCACCGCTCCACCTAGAACAGCCACGTGCAGGCCGTGCACGGGCTGATGGAGCGGGAGTTCTACGAGCTGGAACGCTTCGCGGATTCGGTGCGCGACTTCCTGGGCCAGGCTTACAGTTACCAGTCCCGGCGAGCCGGGACCAGCTCTATTTCAACCTGCTGCGTGGGAGCTCCAACAAGGCAGGCGCCACGGCGGGACAGCTCCGCCTGGGGGGGGCGCCAAGGGTGAGTCCGCAGATGCACCTCCGGCCGCCCGTCATGCGATCCTCGCAGAGCGCCCAAGGCCTGCCACTGCCGCGGCAGGCCTTGCTGGGTCATCACGTACCTGAATTGCTAAGGCTCGACTCCAGCGGTTACGCCGGGGCAGGGGTTGGCCTGAGCTCGGGTGCAGCGATTAAGCCGCAGGTCCCCTCGGTGGCGCCGGCGGGCCGGCAGGCGAGCCGGCCGTCTTCCACGTAGATCTCGAAAGCGCCCGCAGG
>FWWM01003080.1_pt1 | contig 42601 bp, 34 predicted proteins | sample 2228351 | NCBI WGS metagenome assembly FWWM01 (sample SAMEA103939774, study PRJEB20133) | metagenome
TAAAGCGCGTCATCTCCTTCGATCCACCCAAGATGCCGCGCGCGGTGAACGGCCTCTCGGCGGCTGTGCACACCGAGCTTCTCCAGAATGCGCTGCGCTTCATTGCGCACCGTGTTCTCAGCAATGCCCAATTCAGCGGCGATTTGTTTATATATTTTTCCTCGCTCATTTTGCGCAACACACGAAGCTCACATTCGGCTAGTTGATCCAACTCCTTCGGCGGAGGCTGCAACAACGAGTGACCCATTTGAACGACAGCCAATACGCTGAGCAGATCGTCCAGGCTGGTTTCAACAGGGAGACACGCGCCCACGCCCAGCCGCGCGGCGTCAGCCTGCAGGATGGGATTGGCAAAATCTTCGCTGATGAACACCACTCGCACTGTTGCGGCTTGCTTGCGCGCCCATCGGCAGGCGGCGAACCTATCACAGGTGGAGAGGAACGGGCCGATGATGAGGATGGCTTTGCTGCACGCGTTCAGTTCGGTGGCAAAGCGGTCGAGTTCGATGACACTACCTGCTCTACCGAGGATCGGGTAACCCCGATCTGTCAGTAAACGAGCGACGCCTTCGGCGAACAATGAGCCGCGATCAATGAAGAGAACATCGACCGGAGCTGACGGGCTGATCGGCGCTTTGTTCAGCAAGGCGCTTTTATGCCGTCGCATCGCCCCCCAAAAAAAGTGGTCTGTGCATACGTCACCTCCTGCCGTTTACGAAAGATGCAGGTGATGGGCTGCGACGGGCGTCAATGCAATTCACGACTAGTGAAGAGCGTTTCCTAAGTTCCTGGAGCCGATTCGAACTGCGAGCCATCCTTCGGCAAACCATTTGCCACAGTGAGCAAATAGGGCACGAAGCGTCCTGGCTATGTTTGGGTTGCAAGTGTTCGCATGACTCTCGGTTCTTTCATCGCGCCGGACAACTCGGTGCGCGCTGTAAACCCCTCGAATCCGCGAACCGTTGCGCCGGTAATTGTAGTGGGTGATGACGTTCGCAATCAAGGCATGTTGTCCGACGAACACGTAGGCAAACGACCGGTGAGCAAGATCGCCCGCGATGCGGCTGATAGGCGGTCGCATCCACGCCACAACCCGCGATTCCGCCAGTCCGCGACTGCGCTTGTATCCGGGGCTTAGGCGCTCCTTTAATTGACTCTACAATACTGCAGAGCGTTGGAGGCTGCCCACGATGGACGTCATCGAATCGCAGGTTGATCCGGAATCGGATGCGTTCAAGCAGAACGCCGAGCACAATCGCGCGCTGGTCGCAGAATTGCGAACGCGCATGGCGCAGGTGCGACAGGGCGGCGATGAGCAGGCCAGGCAGCGTCACGCCGACCAGGGCAAGCTGTTCGCCCGCGACCGCATTGACCGCCTGATTGACCCTGACGCACCGTTCCTTGAATTGTCACCACTCGCCGCGTGGGAGATGTATAACGGCGAAGCGCCAAGCGCCGGCATCATCACCGGCATCGGCCCGATCGCCGGGCGTGAGTGCATGATCGTCGCCAACGACGCCACCGTGAAGGGTGGCACGTATTACCCGATCACCGTCAAGAAGCATCTACGCGCGCAGCAGATCGCGTTGGAGAACCGGCTGCCGTGCGTGTATCTGGTGGACTCCGGCGGCGCGTTCCTGCCGATGCAGGACGAAGTCTTCCCCGACGCCGACGACTTTGGCCGCATCTTCTACAACCAGGCGGTGATGAGCGCCGCGGGCATCCCGCAGATCGCAGCAGTGATGGGCAGTTGCACCGCCGGCGGCGCTTACGTGCCCGCCATGAGCGACGAGACGGTGATCGTCAAGGGCACCGGCACGATCTTTCTCGGCGGGCCGCCGCTGGTGAAGGCTGCGACGGGCGTCGAAGTGTCAGCCGAGGAACTCGGCGGCGCCGACGTGCACACCCGACAGTCCGGCGTGGCCGATCATTACGCCGAGGACGACGAGCACGCGCTCCAGATCGTTCGCTCAATCGTCGAGAGCCTCGATGAAGGCGGACGATGGACGACCGACAACGGACGTGATTTCTCAATTCTCAGTTCTCAATTCTCAATTCCTGAGGAGCCACTCTACGACCCGGCTGAGCTCTACGGCATTCTTCCGACGACCTTTCGTGTGAGCTATGACGTGCGGGAGGTAATCGCGCGTCTCGTGGATGGCAGCCGATTTCGCGAGTTCAAGGCGCGCTATGGCACGACATTGGTGTGCAGCTTCGCCCACATCTACGGCTACCCGGTCGGCATCGTCGCCAACAACGGCATCCTGTTCAGCGAGAGCGCGCTGAAGGGGACGCACTTCATCGAACTATGCTGTGCGCGCGGCATCCCGCTGCTCTTTCTCCAGAACATCACCGGCTTCATGGTCGGCCAGGCGTACGAGGCCGGCGGCATCGCTAAGGACGGCGCCAAGATGGTGAACGCAGTGGCCAACGCGAGCGTGCCGAAGCTCACTGTCATCATCGGCGGGTCGTTCGGCGCAGGGAACTACGCGATGTGCGGCCGCGCCTACGGTCCGCGCTTCCTGTGGATGTGGCCGAACGCGCGCATCAGCGTGATGGGCGGCGAGCAGGCCGCCAACGTGCTGCTCACGGTCAAGCAGGAGCAACTCGCGCGGCGCGGCCAGCCACCCATGACACCGGAAGAGCAGGCCGCGTTCAAGCAACCCATTCTCGACAAATACGAGCGCGAGGGCAGCCCGTACTACTCGACCGCGCGCCTGTGGGACGACGGCATCCTCGATCCGGTCGAGACGCGCACGGTGCTTGGGCTGGCGCTCGCGGTCTGCGCAAACGCGCCGGCGCGCGAAACGAGGTTCGGCGTGTTTCGGATGTAGCGCGTCGGGTTGCCGGGCGATCCCCTGCGAACGCCCGTCGAGCCGACGATTGTCAGCCATGTTCGGCAAGGTTTTGATCGCCAACCGCGGCGAGATCGCCGTGCGCATCATCCGCGCCTGCCACGAAATGGGCATCCGCAGCGTGGCCGTCTACTCCGAAGCCGACGCGCGGGCGCTGCACGTACGGCTGGCGGACGAAGCCGTGCTGATCGGCCCGCCGCCCGCAGCCGAGTCCTACCTGCGCGGCGACCGCATCATCGAGGCGGCGAAACAAACCGGCTGTGACGCCGTGCATCCGGGTTACGGCTTCCTCGCCGAGAACGCCGACTTCGCCGAAGCCGTCGCCGACGCTGGCTTGACCTTCATCGGCCCCCCGGCGGACGCCATTCGCAAAATGGGCTCGAAGATCGAGGCGCGCACCATCGCGCAACAAGCGGGCGTGCCTGTCGTGCCCGGCACTGAAATTGAGAATGAAAAATTGAAAATTGAAAAAGGCGATCAGCCCCTTTTCAATTCTCAATTTTCAATTCTCAATTCCATCGGATATCCGTTGTTGATCAAGGCGTCGGCGGGCGGCGGGGGGAGAGGCATGCGCGTGGTCGCATCGGCGGAGGAGTTCAATGCGGCGCTCGAATCGGCGCGGCGTGAGGCGCTCAAGGCATTCGGCGACGACCGCGTGTATATCGAGAAGCTGATCCCCAGCCCGCGCCACATCGAAGTGCAGGTGCTCGGCGACGCGCACGGCAACCTCATTCACCTGTTCGAGCGGGAATGCTCGATCCAGCGCCGGCACCAGAAGATCATCGAGGAGACGCCGTCGCCATTTCTCGACGATGCCCTGCGCGCGCGAATGGGCGAAATGGCCGTCGCGCTGGGGCGCGCGGTGAGCTACACCAATGCCGGCACGGTCGAATTCATCGTGGATCAGCAGCGCAACGCATATTTCCTGGAGATGAACACGCGCCTGCAGGTCGAGCATCCGGTCACCGAGATGGTCACCGGCGTGGATCTGGTCAAGGCCCAGGTCGCGATTGCGGCCGGCGTTTCCCTTTCCTCCCTGTTGCCGGCGTGGGGAAGTGGGCTGGGAGCACGCACGCGCGGGCACGCCATCGAGTGCCGCATCACCGCCGAGGATCCGGCCAACGACTTCCTGCCGACGGCGGGGCGCATCGTGCGCGTGGTCGAGCCGACCGGTTTCGGCGTGCGGGTGGATTCGGGCGTTGCGGATGGCAGCGAGGTCACGCCGTTCTACGACTCGCTGCTGGCGAAGCTGATCGTGCACGGCGAGACGCGCGGCGACGCCATCCGCAAGATGGACGCGGCGCTGCGCGAGTACACCATCGAGGGTGTGACGACGAACATCGCCTTTCTGCGCGATGTGATTGTTCATCCGGCCTTTCGTCGCGGGGAGACGAGCACCGATTTCATCGCGCGCCATTTCGCCGGCTGGCCGACCTCGGCCGACGCGGCGGACGCGCGCCCGCTCCGCTCGCCGAATCCGTGGCGGCAGCGCAGCCGGTTCCGGGTGGGCGAAAGCGGGGCGGAGCCAAGCCTGCCGCGAGCCGCCTCTCGCTCAGCACGACGGACCACCTCGATCGAGGATCGCCTGCCTGCGGTCGAAAGGGCGATTGTGGCGCCCATGCCCGGTCAGATCGTTGATGTGTTGGTCGAGGAAGGCGACAGGGTGGCGCGCGGTGCGACGCTGGTCGTGCTAGAGGCGATGAAGATGGAAACGCGCATGACGGCGCCGGCGGCCAGCCGCGTTCGGCGCGTGTGCTGCACGAAGGGACAGGCAGTCGAGCGTGGGCAGATCCTGGTGGAGCTAGAGTAACCCGGCTGCCCGGGCCTGCATCAGCACCCGTTCTGCCTGCTTGATGATCGGCCCATCCACCATTCGCCCGTCGAGCGCAAACGCGCCGATCCCGTTCGCAGCATGCTCCTGCGCTGCTTGCACCACGCGCTGCGCCTGGGCGATCTCCTCGGCCGTGGGCGAGAAGGCGCGGTTGACGACGTCGAGCTGGCGTGGGTGGATCACCATCTTGCCGGTGTAACCGAGCTGCCGTCCGAACGCGCATTCCGCTTCCAGGCCGGCCAGATCATTCAGGTCGAAGAACACGATGTCAATCGCCTGCAGTCCGTTGGCGGCTGCTGCGATGACCACGGCGCTGCGCGCGTATAACACCTCGATGTTGGAGCGCGTCCGCTTCGCGCCAATGTCCGCCGCCAGGTCGTCTGCGCCGAAGATCAACGCTTCGAGCGGCGGCCCGACTTCGGCGATCTCGCGCACGTTCAAGACGCCGCGGGCGGTTTCGATGATCGCGAGCAGCTTGACCGCGCTCGGATCCAGATTGTGTTCGCTCGCCGCATCGGCGATGAGTGCGCGCGCGGCTTTCAGGTCGTCGGCGCTGTTGACCTTGGGGATGACGTAGCCATCCGGCCTGCCGCCGATCGTGCTGCGCACATCGTCCTCGAAGAAGGGAGTTTGCCAGGCGTTCACCCGCACCAATCGCTCGCGTCGGCCGAAGTTCATCTCGTGCAGCGCGTCGTGCGTTGTGCGCCGGGCGAGCGGCTTGTTGGTGGGTGCAACCGCATCCTCCAGGTCCATCACGACGCTGTCGGCCTCGAGCTGCGCAGCCTTCGCGATCTTGCGCAGGCTATCGCCCGGCATGAACAACAGGGATCGGCGAAGACGAATCATGACTTGCAATACGCAATACGAATCCCCACCTTCACCCACCGCCCCGCTTTCGAAACAGCGCTGTGCGCTCGAATTCGATCACCACCTCGCCGCGCTGGTTGCGCCCGATGTGCCGCAGGTGGACGATGCCGGCATCGGGGTGCGATTGCGAGTCGCGCTTGCTCACCACCTCGCTCTCCACATAGAGCGTGTCGCCGTGAAACATCGGCCTGGGGTGCCTGACACTTTCGTAGCCGAGGTTGGCGATGATCGTGCCCTCGGTCAGGTCGGAGACGGTCAGACCGACTGCCAGTCCGAGGGTGAACAGGCCGTTCACGATGCGCGCGCCAAATTGCGTCTGCGCGGCGAAGTGCTCGTCCAGGTGCAATGGCTGTGTGTTCATCGTCAACGCGCAGAACAACACGTTGTCCATCTCGGTGATGGTGCGACCCGTCGTGTGCTTCACGCGCATGCCGACTGCGAGGTCTTCGTAGTATTTGCCAGCCATTGCGGCGAGGATTTTATAATGCGCGTGGCGACGTGTCTTCGTTTCCGTGTTGCGTATTCCGTCCGATGCGCAACACGAAATACGCAACACGCAATACATCACTAACCACACCAATCGCCAGGGACAACTCTATAACCCCGCAGCACCAGGAGGTGTCGGATGGATCCCATACAAGGCAAGGAGCTGGTCACGCAGGTCGCCTTATCCACGGGGGCCAGTCAGGCCGAGGCCGAAGCGCTCGGCGAAGTCGCCGGCGCAGACGATGCAGCCAACGCCCTCTTCGCGCCGGAGTATCAGACTGAGAACAGCCCCGTGCATCGCACAGTATGGAGTGATCGGTGCCCGGTTAGCCTGTTCGATGCACCCCCTCCGGCGCCTGCGCAGGGCCGCGCCAAAGCGGCCATGGATGCTGCGCTCGACATTGTCCAGCGGCACCAGCGCGCCGGCACCTACCTCAACCGCGATGGCCCATATGCGGGCAAACTATCGGATGCAGTCGTGGCCGACCTCGGCGCGGTCGGTTACTATGGCGCGCTGATTCCGGAGGAATATGGCGGCCTGGGGCTGGACTTCCCCTCATTTGCCTTCGAAGAGACACGCATGGCCGTCATCGCGCCGTCGGTGGCGATGCAGAACAGCGTGCATGAAGCGATCGGCGCGGTTGGGCCGCTGTTGTTCTTCGGCAATCGTCAGCAGAAAGAACTGCTGCGCCGGCTGGCGACGGGCAACCCGCAGAGTTGTTTCGCCCTCACCGAATCGCAAGGTGGTTCCGACTTGAAGAACATGCTCACGCGCGGGGTGATCGAAGGTGATGAGATCGTCCTCACCGGCCAGAAGTGGTTCATCACCAACGTCTATCCCGGCGGCATCATGTGTCTGGTGTGCATGCTGGAGGGGCCGGGCATGCCTCCCAGCCCGCAGGTCGTCATTGTCGAATTGCCCCGCGAAGAAGACGAGCGCTACTGGCTGACGCGCTACAAGTTGTTTGCGCTGCAAGAGTTGCGCAATTACGGCGTGAACTTCAATGGTCTGCGCGTGCCGCTGGCCAACTGGATCCATCCCAGGAACGTGCCCAACGGCCTGACTGTCGCCTACCACCTGCTCAACCGCGGGCGGGTGAGCGTGTGCGCCGTCACCGGCGGCCGGCTGCGCACCATGCTGCAGCACATGCGCCTGTGGGGACGCACGCGTGTGAGCATGAGCAAGCCGATTGACCAGCGCGATCTGCCGCTCGAAGACTATGCACGCATGGCTGGCCTGATCGTGTGCGCCGACGCCTTTCGCGACTGGACGGCCTGGCTGCTGCAGAACGGCTATCGCGGCGAGCTAGAGACCGGCGCGGCGAAGGTGACCGTCACCCGCCTGCTCGGCGAGGCGGTGGATCGCATCTATCCCCAGTTCTGGGGCGGCCGCGCGCTGGACGTGTGCCATCCGTATGCACAACAGGTCGGCGAGATGAAGGCGGCTGAGATTTACGAGGGCCACAACAACATGCTGAGCCTGGCCTGGTTTGCCGCGTTGACCAAGCAGCACAGCGCCCGCTTCATGATGCCGATCTTCAAGCGCACGCGGGAACTCGGCCTGAAGAATTTCAATCCGGCGAATCCGTCGCATCTGTGGCAGTTGCGCAGGGAGCTGCCGGAATACGGCAAATGGATCGCCCGCCACCAGGTAGATGTGCGCGGGCATGAGCCGTTGCCGCCCATGTCACGCGACCTGGCGCGCTGTGCCCGCATGGCAATCCACGGTTTGCAGCACATGGCCATCGTCGTGGATGGCGCCATGCGCGAGCACCGCGAGGACTTGATCAACCGACAGGGCGTGGTGCAGGACTTGGCACTCGAGGCGCATCAATACATCGCCATGCTGGTCACAGCCCTGCATGCCCGCCATGCGGACAACTATGCGGTCGAGCTGGCGGCGCAGACGTTCTGCGAGGAGCAAATGCGGCGCTTGCATGGCGGCCGGCGCACGAAAGACCAACACGCGCGACTGATCGAGCTGGGCAGGCTGGTGCGTGACGGCAAGTTCAAGCCGCTCGACGGCGTGCCTGAGGGCGAAGTCAACATGCCGTGGTCGCCTGCCCCTCTCCCTCTGGGAGAGGCTGGGTGAGGGTGATGCGCATCGAAAGTCACACCTTCCTCGTAACCGGCGGCGCGTCGGGTTTGGGGGCGGCGTGCGCGCGCATGATCGTCGGCGCTGGCGGCAACGTCGTCATTGCCGATGTGAACGCCGCAGCGGGTGAGGCGCTGGCCGATGCACTCAGCATACGCGCGCGCTTCGTGAAGACCGATGTGACGGATGAGCAAAGCGTGCAAGGCGCCATTGCTACAGCGACGACGGTGTATGGCGCGCTGCACGGGGCAATCAACTGCGCCGGCGTTGCCATCGCCGAGCTGCTTCTGCGGAAGGGCCAGCCCCACGCGCTGGCGTCGTTCAGCAACGTGATCAGTGTCAACCTGATCGGCACGTTCAACGTCGCGCGCCTGGCTGCGGTGGCGATGGCAGCCAACGAGCCGGACGCCGAGGGTGAGCGCGGCGTGATCATTAACACGGCGTCGGTGGCGGCCTTCGATGGGCAAATCGGGCAGATCGCGTATTCGGCGTCGAAGGGTGGGGTGGTGGCCATGACATTGCCGATGGCGCGCGAGCTGGCGCGCTACGGCATCCGCGTGATGGCGATCGCGCCGGGCATCTTCGACACGCCGCTGCTGGGCAAGCTGCCCGAGCCGGCGCGCCAGTCGCTCGCCCAACAAGTGCCGTTTCCGGCGCGCCTCGGCCGCCCCGATGAGTTCGCTGCTCTGGCAAAGCACATCATCGAGAACACGATGTTGAACGGCGAGGTGATCCGGCTGGATGGCGCGATTCGCATGGCGCCCAGGTAGCACCGGCTGCCGCATCCCTCCGCCGGTTCGCGGGCGCTCCGCGAGCGACCGCCTGGGGATTACAATTTCAACGAACCTTAAATCCGACTTAACCCGGCGGTGCTAGTTTGTTCGGAGGCACATATGGCAGCAGTCGGTAGAACCCATTCCAGACCGAAGCGGCTCGGTAAGATGCGGGAATCCCTCCTGGCCTATGGTCTGCTGGCCCCATCTTTGCTGCTCTTTCTCGCGTTCACGGTCTTCCCGATCGGCTTCGGTCTCTACATTAGCCTGCACAACTGGCGACTTGGCCCGCGTGAGTTCCTCGGGCTGGGCAACTACCTGCGCGCGCTCTCGCCGAATTCCGAATTCTGGCCCTCGCTCGGCGCAACGCTGACGTATTCGCTGCTCGCTGTGCCGTTGCAGATCACCATCGCGTTGACGCTGGCCTATTTGCTCTTTCAGAAGGTGCGCGGCAAGTCGCTGTTTCGGGTGGTGATGTTCCTGCCGTGGGTAACTTCGACCGTGGCGACGGCGGCGGTGTGGGCGCGGCTCTACAGTCCGGACATCGGCCTGATCAACAACGTGCTCCGGGGCATAGGGCTGTCGCCGCTGCGCTGGTTGCTGGAGGACAAAGGGGTGTTCACGTTGGTGGCCAACAGTCTGGGCCTGACTTTGCCGGACTGGTTGCGTGGGCCAAGCCTAGCCATGGTCGCTGTGGTGATCTACACCACCTGGGTATTTGTGGGCTACAACATGACGCTCTTCCTGGCCGGTCTGGGGAACATCCCCGGCGAGATGTACGAGGCGGCCAGGATTGACGGCGCCAATGGCTGGCAGCTCTTCCGCCATATCACCTGGCCGCTGCTTTCACCGACCACCTTCTTCGTAGTGCTCATCACCGTGATCGGCACGCTAAAGGCGTTCAACCACATCTGGGTGATGACGCAGGGCGACAACGGCACGCAGACGGCCAGCATCCTGATCTATCGCCAGTTCTACGAATTCCAGCGGGCCGGCTATGCCAGTGCACTCGCCTTCCTGCTGTCGGCGGTGATCTTGCTGGTAACCATCCTGCAGAACCGCGTCGCTGCCGAGCGCGTCAACTACTGAGCCATGGCGACCGCAACCGCTGCTCCGCTCTCACAGACACAGACACGTCGCACGTCCGGTCGGCCGCTGGGCGACGTGAATCCGCTGATCTACGTGGTGTTGATCATCGCGGGGATCACTTCGCTGATCCCGTTTGTGTGGATGGTACTGACGAGCGTGAAGGATTACGGCGATGTGGTGTCGCTCAGGTTCTGGCCATGGCCGCCATTCGGCACTTCCGCGCCACGCTTCGACAACTTCGCCGAAGCCATCCGCCTGATCGGCGTAGATCAGGACACCGGCCTGCCGATGTTCTTCCGCCACGTGCTGAACACGGCGCTGGTGACGGCCATCGTCATCGCTTCTTCGGTCACCACCTCCGTGCTCGCTGCCTATGCCTTTGCCCAGCTCGACTTTCCGGCGAAGGGCGTGTTGTTCATCCTGGTGCTGGCCACGTTCATAATCCCGGAGGAGCTGATCCTGGTGCCGCGCGCGGTGATGATGAACAAGAACTACCTCAACTGGTACAACACGGTTCCGGCGATGGTGGCGCCTTTCCTGGTCAATGCGTTCGGCATCTTCCTGATCCGACAGTTCTTCCTGCAGATCCCACGTGACCTGTACGACGCTGCCCGCATTGATGGCGCGGGTCACATGCGGTATCTGACCACGGTGATGATCCCACTCGCCCGCCCGGCCATCCTCACCCTGGCGCTGCTCGAGTTCATCTGGACGTGGAACGAGTTCCGGTGGATCCAGCTCGTCACGTCCAGCTCCAACATGCGCACGGTGTCAGTTGGATTGGTGGGCTTCTTGCAGACCGATGGCGGTGCGCAGACGCAACTGGCCATGGCCGTGGCCGTCATGGTCGTGCTGCCGGTGGTCGTGCTGTATTTCTTCACCCAGCGCTATTTCACCGAGGGCATCACCACAACCGGTTTGAAGGGTTGACCTTTGGAAAAGGAGGTGGTGTGTATCGCGGATTGCGCCTCGTGACCGACTGATGACGACTCGGTTGGCCACTTCTCGTTGCGCCGACCGAGATGACGCTCGAGTTTCTGGAAAGTTAGTGATTCGATTCGTAGGAGAGAACCGATGACTCGCAAACTAATCCCATTTGTAGCGACGATTGCCATGTTGTTGGCCGCCTGCGCGGCGCCGGCGGCTCCCGCACCCACTCATCAGGCGCCGGCAGCAGCTGCGCCTACTGAAGCACCGACGGCTCCCGCACCCACTCAGGCGCCGACAGCAGCTGCGCCCACCGAGGCACCGATGGCTCCTGTAGCCACCGAGGCGCCTGCTGCTGCCGAACCGGCGACCGGCGTGGATGCGATCGTGTTGAGCAAGGACAGCCCGACGGAGATCCTCTTCTGGCACCGCTATTCCGGTGGGGCGCAACAGTTCGTCGAGCAATTCGTCGAACGATTCAACGCCGAGAACGAGTTCGGTATCAAAGTCACCATCGAGAAGATAGACGGCAGCTACGCCGATCTGTACAGCAAGATCAACGCTGCGATTCAGGGTGGCACGCCGCCGAACATCGCGCAGGCCTATCAGAACCAGGCCTCGTTCTACCGCCTGGATGGCAACGTGATTGACCTCGCGCCGTTCATCAACAGCGAGAAGTACGGCCTGACCAAGGATGAAATCGAGGACTACTACGCTTTCTTCCTGGAGAGCGACAAGAACCCACAATTCCCCGGCGAAGTGTTGGGCTGGCCGACCAGCCGCTCGGCAGCCGTGCTCTACGTCAACCTCGACTGGCTGAAGGAGCTGGGCGTCGAAGAGCCGCCGAAGACGCTGGCCGAGTTCGAGGAATTGGCTTGCAAAGCCTCCGATCCGGCCAACGAGCGCTACGGCTTGGCCTGGCAGAACGACATCAGCAATTTCGCGGCGCTGGTGTTCGCCAACGGCGGGCGCGTGTTGAGTGAAGATGCCCAGAGCTATGCCTTCAACAGCGAGGCTGGCGTCGAGGCGTTGTCGCTGCTCAAGCGCTTGTTCGAAAACAATTGCGCCGTCGAGATCCCGAGCGCAGAGCGCTTCGGCGAGCAGACCCGCTTTGCCGCGCAGAAAGTGCTCTTCGTGATGGCCTCCAGCACTGGCTTGCCGTTCTATGCTGATGCCGTGGCCAAGTCCGAGAAACCCTTCCGCTGGACATACGTGATGTTCCCGCAGAAGGACCCGGACAACCCCGTGGTGGACATCTACGGCGCTTCGTGGTCGGTCTTCAAGAGCACGCCCGAGAAAGAGTTGGCCTCGTGGTTGTTCCTGAAGGCCTTCACCGAGCCGGAGAACATCGCCGGCTGGGCGAATGCGTCGGGTTACATGGCCGTGCGCAAGAGTGCGGCACCAAAGGCCATCGCGACGGTGAAGAACGACGAGCGTTACAAGAATTTCCCCGAGGCCGCTGAAGCTTACGCGCGCCTGTATGACATGGTGGCGTTCGGTGCTATCGAGGCGCCTGTCGCCGGCTACGACCCTGTGCGCAGGCTGATGAGCGACGTTGTTTCGGCCGTGGCCATCAAGGGTGAGGGCGATGTGAAGGCCGCGCTGGACAAGGCCGTCGAAGAAGCCAATGCCGTGCTGAGAGAGAATGCCCCCGCTGGTTACTGAGCCGGCTGAGGACACCCCCTCAGCGAGGGACGTGTCCGCCTGCGTCGGTGCAGGCGAGTCGAAGGGAGATCACACTGATCTCCCTTCTGCTTTCTCCGCAGGGAGAAGTGCCTCCACACGACCTCACGGGAAAGTCTTGCCAAACGGTGATTCGTCTTCTTGTTGAAAGCTGCCCGTCCGACTACACTTGTTCGCACGAACTATGCTCGGAGGATGCACATGGGTGACGATGTTTTGATTGACGTGGTGGTTGCTGCTTTCGACGACGAATCGGCCGCGACGTCGGCGATGGATCAGTTGTCGAAGGTGCGCCGCGCAGGCGAGATCGAGCTCAAGGCGATGGCGATCGTGCGACGCGACGCGGACGGCCGGCTGCATATCAAGGAGACCAACGATCCGGGTGCGATCCGAGGAGCGGTCGTCGGAGGCGCCGTGGGTGGCGTGATCGGCCTGCTGCTTGGCCCCCTGGCGATTCCGGCTGCGGCAGCAGGTGCGGCGATTGGCGCGCTGACCGAGAAGCTGCATGACGCCGGCATCGAAGACGCCAAGCTGGAGCGGCTGGGCGAAGGGCTGCGGGCCGGCGTGGCTGCTGTTGTGGCGATGACCACGGCGGATTCCTCGGCCGCTGTACAACGCATCGTCCGCGAAGCCGGCGCGCGCGTGATCACCGAAGGGTTGAACGAATATACCTACCAGAAGCTGGCTTCGCTATCGGGCTGATCTGCGCCACGTGTGACTTGCAAGGGCTTGTGGCCCGCGACCGGAATGTCCTCTCGGGGCGTCGGTCGCCGTTCGGTGGTCTGGACGAATCTGCGTCGCAGGGCGAGCGCAGGAAGGCTGTTCAGGCGCCGATTGCCCTGAGCAGCTCGACATCGTCCGGGTAGTCGCCTGCGTGTCTGCTGTAGTAGGCGAACACCACGCGTCTATCCTCCCCGATCACGAACATGCCCGGCATCTGAAATGGGTCGCCCACCGGCTTGCCCAACGGCAGGCCTTCGAACTTGCCCTCCAGTGTGACCTGCGCGCCCTTCAACCATACCGCCGGCCCGAACAGTTGATCGCTGTTGCCACGGGCCAGACCATAGGCGCGATACGAGTTCGCCTCCGGATCGCAGAAGCATCGCACGCCGGGCGCGCGCTCGCCGCAGAATCGCTCCGTCTCCTCCGGCCGACCCATCGTCACGACCACCGTTTGCGCGCCGGCAGCTTCGATGCGCGGGTTGAGCTTGGCCAACCTGGCCAATTCCGAACGGCAGAACACTCAGCCGAAGTGGCGCAGAAAGACCAACACGACGCGACCATCCCGAAGCAGGTCGCTCAGCGTGGTCCACTCGCCGATCGTGCGGGTCAGCGTGATGTCCGGGGCGAGATCGCCCACCTGCAATCGCGGGCCGACCGAAGACCGTTCACCAGTTCGCACAAAACACTCCTTTTGCGCCATCGTAGCCCGGCGTCGCGTTGGAGCTCATCGCCGGCGCGTCCACTCATCGTTGGCATATTTCGCAGTCAGCAGTTCCGTGGCGCAGCGCAGCTCCTCCGCCGATAGTGCATCGGTCGTAAACCTGACATCGAGAACCTCGGCAAAGGCGCGTCGCCAAGCTTCCGCTGCTTCATCCCACGACACCTTGTACCCAAGCACCTCCTCCAGCGTCGCGGCGTGGGCGCGCACGCGCTCCGGCTCGGGCGCATAAACCAGATAGCTGCAGATGCGCGCGATGTCGCCATGCAGCGGCAGGCTGCCGTGCTGAAGCACGCCGTCCACGCGTCGCCATTGCGCGCTCCCCACCAGCTTCTTGCCGGCGCCGACCACTTCGTAGTCGCTGGGCGCTTCGAAGCAGACCGGCCCCTTCGCCTTGTCCTCTTTCGCGACGCGGTTTGCGCCGACGTCGGGCACGCCCAGCATCTGCAGCGCGCGCATGATCGCCTGCGCAATGCGGCGATAGGACGTCATCACATCGCCCTCGGCGATTGGGTGGGTAATGGGCAGTGATACGCTGTAGGTCAGCTCGTCGGCGTGCAGAATAGCCAGCCCGCCGGTTGGCCGGCGCACTATGCCGATCCCGTCAGCCCGGCAGCGCGCCTCGTCCACCGAATCGGCTCGTTGCGCTTGTCCCAGGCTGATTGCGGGCGGCTGCCAGCCATACAGCCGAAGCGTGGGCGGTTGTTGGCCGGCGCTCACCGCGCGGGAGATAGCCTCGTCGCGCGCCATGTTGGCTGCGCCGTCGTGATAGCCGTCGTAGATCAGTCGAAACTCGAACGACATGCTACTGTCCAACAGAAGCGTTGACGGCGATGCCGCCGTCAAGCAGTTTGAGCCAACCGGACGAGCGTGCGCACACCGTAGCCCATCGCGCCCTTGACCTGATAGCCTTTGTTCTCGTTGCTGAACATCATGCCAGCCATGTCCACGTGTGCCCAGGGATATGCTCCTTCGCCTTCGACGAAGCGATACAGGAAGTAGGCCGATGTGCCCACGCCGCCAGACCGCCCACCGCTGTTCTTGATGTCCGCGTAGTCGCTCTTGATCTTGTCACCATACTCGGGATAGAGCGGCAGCCGCCACATCCTCTCGCCCTGTTCCTCCGCAGCGCGCAAGACTGCGTTCGCCCAGGCGTCGTCGTTGCTGAACAGGCCGCTGGCTACGCCTTCACCGAGGGCCACCACGCACGCGCCGGTCAGCGTCGCCAGATCGATCACCCCGCGTGGGGCGAAGCGCTTGGCATAGTGCAGGGCGTCGGCCAGGATCATGCGCCCTTCAGCGTCCGTGCTGATGATCTCCACCGTCAGGCCGTTCATCATGGTGATCACGTCGCCGGGGCGATAGGCATGGCCGCTGGGCATGTTCTCGACCAGCGGAATTAGGCCGATGACGCGTTGGGGGAGCCCCAATTCGGCGATGGCTTGCATCGCGCCGAACACGGCCGCTGCGCCGCTCATGTCGGCTTTCATCGCCTGCATGTTCTCGCCCGGCTTGATGGAGATGCCGCCGGTGTCAAAAGTCACCCCTTTGCCGATGAAGACCAGCGGCCGGGAGTCGGTTATCGCATGGCCTGCCTCCGGTAGTGGTTCGTGCTCCAGCACGACGAATCGCGGTGGATGCGCGCTGCCCTGCGCGACGGCGATCACCCCGCCCATGTTCGCCCCGGCGATCTCGGCTTCGGTGAACACGGTGCACTTCAGGCCGGTGCGTGCCGCCATCGCCTGTGCGGCCTCGGCAAATTTCTCAGGGTATAGCACGTTGGGCGCGCGGCTGATAAGCGTGCGCGCTGCGTTGACAGCCTCAGCGATGATCTGACCTGCGCGCGCCCCAGCTTCGATCTCGGCCACCTTGCCGGCGTCGTATTCGACGACGATCAGCGCTTCGATGGCCTGGCCGTTCCTGGATTTGTGCTCGCGAAACTGATATGCGCCCATCAAAGCACCTTCTACGGTGGCCTGTGCTGCGCTGCGCGGATCCATCCCGCCGATGCCGCTACCATGCACGATGGTCGCGACGCGCCTGCACCCCAGGTCGCGCGCCTTGCGCACGGCCGATCCGCTGGCCTGCCGGATGCGATCCGGCGTGAACTCATCGCGTTTGCCCAGCCCGGCTACGATCACGCGCGGCGCGGGGATCAGGCCATGTGTGTAGATCACGGCGACTTCGTTGAGCTTGCCGGTGAAGTCGCCCAGCCGGATCAGATGGCTGATGGCGCCATTGCCCGGCACGCCGTCCGGCGAGCCGAGCGCGGTATCCACGGCGCCGGTCGCGCCACCGGGCGTGGTCACGCCCTCGAAGAGGTTGACGATGATGGCGTCGGCGGCTGTCGCCTGAATTTGCTTGTTGGCCACGGAGACTTGCATGACTGTGATTGTAGCGCTGTGGGCGGGCGCGTTCTGACTCACAGGCAAAGATGCCCGCCGCAGGCATTCTCCGCGCGTCCTGACGGCGTCAGGATGCCCCAACCCACAGTCGTTCGGCGTGGTGCTTCAGCAGGCTCAGCGCTCGTGCCAATCGTTCGCGGTTATGCGCGTCGTTCGTCCAGCGGCTGACGCCGCTGGGGTGGGGCAGCGGCAGGATAATGCGCTGGTCGCACTCGAAGGCGCGACCGATAGAAGCGGTGAAGTCCACCTTGCTGCCGAGGAAGTAGGCCGTGGACACGCGTCCGACCGTCAGAATGAGCTTTGGTTGGATCAACGTCAGCTCGCGTTCGAGGAACGGTCGGCACAGGGCCTGTTCGCGCGCCGTCGGCACACGGTCGCCCTGGCCGCGCGCCGGGCCCGGATAGCACTTGGTGATGGCGGTGAAGTAGCAACGGGCGCGAAACTGGTCTTCGCTGAACCCTGCCTGGGCCAGCCAGCGGAACAAGACGCGCCCGGCCTGTCCACTGAACGGCTTGCCGCGCGAGCGTGCTGCCGAAGCCGGGGCCTGACCAACGAGCATTATCTTCGGCGGCGTGGCGGGCTGGTTGACGACCACCGGCGAAGGCTCGACGAAAAAGCCGGCCTGGGCACAGGCGCGGCAGGTCGCAATCTCGGCGTGTAGCTGTTGCAGCGGAGGCAGCATCAGGAAGCCATCGTCGGAGCCGGCCGACGCCTGACGGCCCTGAACGCGCGCAGGTAAGTGCTCTGCATCAGCACGGCGTCCTCCTCCAGGTTGGGCGTCTCGCTCAGCACGCGACCGGCTGCGCCCAGGTCGGCCAGGGCCTTGAACAGGGCCTTGTACTGGATGTCGGACTCGGCCAGGTTGAGGTGATTCTTCTCGCCCTTGGCCGTGTAGGCGATGCCGCTGAAGTGGATGTGCATGTGCTTGAGCCCACGCTCGCCCAGGCCGGCGGCGATCAGCCGCAGGGCGTCCGCGAATTCTTCATACGAGTTGAACGAACCGTCACCTGGTCGGGCGTGGAGGTGGGCGAAGTCTACGCACGGCAGCACGTGCTCGATCTCGCGGCTCCAGTTGATGGTCTCCTCCAGCGTGCCGAGCATGGCGCTTTTACCCATCGTCTCCGGCCGCAGGATGACGTTGACCTGCTCTTTGCGCAGCGTCTCCGCCACCTCGCTCAGGCGTTCCAGACTGGTGCGATAGGCATTGGCAGGCGAGTCCTTCATGTACGAGCCGGGATGGAAGATGATGTCGGTGGCGCCGGCCTTCGCGCCTGCGCGCGCCGCAGCCAGCAGCCGTTCGCGTCCGGCGGCCCACATCTCCGGCGTGGCATTCAGGTTGATGTAGTACGGGGCGTGCACGCTGATGGCCACGTCGTAGCGCTCCGCTGCCTCGCGAATGCGCGCACAGGCCTCATCGCTCACGCGCACGCTTTGCACCCAGGCCAGTTCGAGGGCGGACAGGCCCAGCTCACGGATGCGTTGAACGCCGCCGGCGCTACCGCCGTTCTTCGGCGCGCTGATCGGCGTGCCCACGGTGCCGAAGCGGAAGGGCAGGTCGAGGTGTGCGGCTTTGCTCATGACTGCGATTGTAACGGCGCGCCGGCTGGCCGGATGACGTGGCTGGATGTATCATCCGCGCGATGCCCATCGCCGATCAACGTGCTCCATCATTGCGCGAAGAGCGCGCGCTGCAACGCGCGGGTTACCGATTCATCGCCGGGGTGGACGAGGCCGGCCGTGGTGCGTGGGCCGGGCCTGTCGTCGCCGCTGCGGTGATCTTGCCATGTCATCGCAGTGTGTCATCTCGGCTGCGCGGTGTGAATGATTCCAAGCAGCTCACGCCCGCGCAACGCGCCGCCATGCGCGAGCGCATCCAGCAGATCGCGCTGGCCTGGTCGTTCGGCAGCGCCAGCAGCGCCGAGATCGACGCGCTGGGTATCCTGCCTGCCACCCGGCTGGCGATGATGCGCGCTGTAGCCGGCCTGTCGTCTGCGCCAGATGCGTTGCTGATAGATGCGGTCGTCCTGCCGGAGCTGCACTTGCCTCAGCGCGCCTTCGATCACGCCGACGCCGTCAGCCTGTCCGTTGCTGCTGCGTCCATCCTGGCTAAAACTGCGCGCGATGCGATCATGTGTGCGCTGGATGCAGCGATCGTCGGCTATGGCTTCGCCGATCACAAAGGCTACGGCACGCGTGCGCACGCCGGGGCCCTCGCCCGACTCGGGCCGTCTCGGGCGCATCGCTTCACCTTCAGGCCGGTCGCCGCGCTCTGTTCCCACGCATCCTCTCCCAGCCTCCTGCCTCATGTCCTTCACGCTTGAACAGTGGCTGCTGGGCGTGCTGGCTGCGTTGCTGATCGGCTTCTCGAAGACCGGCGTGCCCGGCGTCGGTATCCTGGTTGTGCCGCTGATGGCAATCGTCTTCCAGGATCGAGCCGCCGTCGGGACGACGGTGCTGTTGTTGATCTTCGCCGATCTGTTTGCGGTGTATTGGTATCGTCGCTATACGCGCTGGGACAGGTTGTTGCAGTTGATGCCCTGGGTCGTCGCCGGCATGCTGATCGGGGTGAGCACGTTGTTCTTCGTCGGCGAGGATGCCCGCGGGCGAGATCAGATCAACGTGTGGATCGGCGTGTTGGTGCTCGTCATGCTCGCGGTACACCTGGCGCGGCTGAGGTGGGGCGATCGCTTGCAGCCGTCATCGCGCGCTGGGCTGGTCGTCGTGGGTGGCGCGGCCGGCTTCGCCACCACAGTATCCAACGCGGCCGGGCCGATCATGACGATCTACATGACCAGCCTGGGGTTGCCCAAGCATGAGTTCATGGGCACGACGGCCTGGTATTTCTTCATTTTCAACGTCGTCAAAGTGCCGCTTTACCTGATCGTGATGATGCTGGTGCCGGAACGCCCGCTGTTTACGATCGAGGGGCTGATCTTCGATGCCTTCATGTTGCCGGCGATCGTTGTCGGCGTAGTCGCCGGCCGCTGGATGTTGCCGCGTGTGCCGCAGGGGGTGTTCAATGGGTTGGCGCTCAGCCTGTCGGCCGTTGCGGCCTTGCGCCTGATCTTAGGATAAGGGGATCGTTTTCTGTTGACAATCTGATAGCCAACACTGTTACGAGGTGTTGCAACCTTGCGTAGAATATGGGTGGCGGCTGGTCTGGGGTCCTTTGTCTCGTGCTCGTTGTTCATTGACCAGCGCCGCATGTCGTGATCGCTGCATCGTGCCCTGCGGAGCACGATCCAGAGGCACGATAACAGCAGTCATCTCGCTCAAGGGGGAGATCTATGAGTTCCACACCACATATCCTTCGTGCGGCCCTCGCAGGCATGTTCGTCTTCGGTGCTGGAAGAGGGATGGCACTGCCGATACATCCGGCCAGCGCAAGCACGGCCTGGTATGTATCGGCTTCCGGTTCGGACGTGCCGGGCTGCGGTTCATCTGCCAGCCCCTGTCAGTCCATCACCTACGTCTTGACAGCCGTGCCCGGCTTTGCCGATGGTGATACGATCAACGTGAGTGGGCTGCTCTCCGAAAATGTCAGCCTCGATCGCTCGGTGGTGATCACCGGCCAGACATCCGATGCGGCCATTCAGGCTGCCAGCGCCGGCAGCGTGCTCAGCGTGTCCGCCGGTGTGAGTGTGACATTAAACGGATTGACGATCAAAAACGGCAATGCTTTCGATGGAGGGGGTATCCGCAACCAGGGCACGCTTGTCGCCACTAACGTCGTCATCACCGGCAACTCGGCCAGCAACAGCGGCGGTGGGATCTACAACGCCGGCACGATCACGGTGACGAACGGCAGAATCATCCACAACCAGGTGGCGCATTCGGGTGTTGGTGGGGGCGGCATCGAGAACGGCGGCGCGCTGTTCCTGTCCGACACCATCATCGAGCACAACAAGGGCGCCACCTACGGGGGAGGCATCGACAACTTCGGCGGCCAGGTCAGATTGGTGCGCGTGGTGGTTCGGAAGAACGAGGCGGCTGCCGGCGCAGGCATCGCCAACGACAACGGCGCCACGCTCGAAGCCGAGGCATCGGCGATCGTCCAGAATGCCGCCAGCAATCAGGGTGGCGGCATCAGCAACACCAGCTTCGTGGTGCTGCGCAACGTCACGCTTAGCGGGAACTCACTGGCGGCCGGGCCTGGCGCCGGGTTGCACAACGAGGGTTCTGCGAGCAGCGCATCGCTGAGCTTCGTCTCCATCATCAGCAACACTTCCAACCCGTCGCACTTTGGTGCGAGCGGCGTGTCTGCCGATGCAGGGAGTCAGGTGGCGATGACTGCGACCGTCATCGCCTACAACACGGCCAGGAATTGCCGCACCGATGGCGGCACTTTTCAATCGTTCAACTACAACGTCAGCAGCGATGCTCAATGCAACTTCCTGATCCAGCCTCAGGATGCGTCCAACGTAGACCCCAGGCTGACGCCGCTGAAGTTCGATGGCAGCACCTATACCCATGGGCCGATGCAGGGCAGCGTGCTGCTCGACGTGGTCGAGCTTTCCTCGTGCTTGCCGGCCGATCAGCGCGGTGTAGCCCGTCCACAGGGGACGAAGTGCGACGTCGGCGCACACGAAGCGACGCCTGCGGAGTTGAATTCGGCCGATCTGGAAATCACCGGCGCCGTGCCGACTTCCGTGCCGCGAGCCAGCAACTTCGTGCTCAGGCTGCGCGTGAAGAACTTCGGCCCGAACGCTGCCCAGGCCCCGATCGTCACCACCACGCTGCCGAACGATGTGCAGTTCGTCGGTGCATCGGGCGACGAATGGTCATGTGGGTTAGCCGGCGCTGTGCTGACCTGCAGCTATCAATCTGCGCATCTAAACGTGGGTGAGGCATCGGACATCACTGTCTCGCTGAAGGCGCCGCAGACCGAGATGGTGCTGGTTGCGACAGCGGTCGTCAGCACGCTTACCGCCGACCCCGATCTGAACAATAACACGATTACCGCGACCAGCTCGGTCATCATCACGAATACCAGGGTTTACGTGCCCATCGTCTCTCGCTGATGCCGCGTCGCCACACGAGTACGCGCGCTCATGGCGCTGCTGGATTCAGCGCGATGGTCGGCAGATGTAGTTCGTAGGTTCGCGGCGCGAGCCAGAGCATTGCCGGTGAGACGCGCCCGAAGCCGTCGGCGATGCGCGCGTCGAGCAAGAAGACCCGGGGTGTCCATCCGCCGAGCGGCGGCAGACGCGTCGTGAAGCGAACCTCGACTTCGTCGCCGGGGGAGAGTCCGCCACGCCAGATCAGCTGCGCCCCTTCGCGTTGGAGCGTCCCGGCGCTGGCCGTGTAGGTGAGCAGCGCCGGGAAGGTCAGGCTGGGCGGTAGTGCGACGGTGATCGTTGTGCGCGGCGCTATGGCCTCGCCGGCGTTTACCACGCGCAGAGAAGCCGTCATCAGCTCGCCCCACTGCGGCGGTTCGGACCGCACGCGCAGCGCGCCATGTAGCACGGGGGCGTTGGCGCGCACGACGGCGGTGCGCGTGAAACGCAGGCCCACGTCGTCCATGCTGACGTGAGCCGTCGCCGTGAAGGGCGCCCCGGCAGCAGGGTCAGCTTCGATGCGTGCCGCAAAAGTCCACATGAACACGTCGCCGGCGCGCACCAGGCCGGTCCACTCCCCGGCTTGTTGCCCGCCGGCGTTGGTCAGTGGCGAAGCGATGATCGTCATGCCATCCGCGACGTTGATGCGCACCGAGACCGGATGACGGTCGGTGAAGCGCGAGAGGGACGGTGGGAAGAGCGCGTCGGCGCGCAATGTGAAGGTGAAGTTCACCGTCTCTCCGACGCGCGCGCTGGGTCGGTCGGCAACCAGCGTAGATGCCCCCAGCGGCGACAGCCAGCCGACGATTCGATTCATCAGCTCGATGCGACTGGGCTCCGGCAACGCCTCGAATGCGAATGGCATGAACACGGTGCGCCAGATCGGCGCTTGTAGCCCGATGGGCGTGGTGCGCGCGTTGCTGCGTGCCACGCCGAACGGTTGGCCGCTGTCTCCCCGAAGAATCACGTGCGTGCCGCTAATCGGCTGAACGGCGCTGCTCAGATTCCAGTTGTATGGGAACGGCAGCAGCGATCCACCCGGGACGTCGTCGCCCAGCACCGAGCCCGACAGCCCCACCACATTCGACGTCACGTCTTCGTAGTCGATCGTTCCGGCGCCCAGGTAGGTTCGCACGAATGAACTGAGGCCGGTGTAGTGCAGCGCCGACTGCGAGGTGAAGAACAGTCGTCCGCCGCTGTCGAGGTAGCGTTGCAGGGTCTGTTCCTCTTCGCGCTTGAGGGGGTCGAACCAGTCGTAGCCGTTGTACCAGATCACGATGGGATACTGTTGCAGCGTGGTGATGGACGGCGAGTCGGCGATCGCCGTGCTGCCTTTCAAGTCCCAGTGATCGGCTGCATTGCCCAGCGCGCTCAGCGGGCCGAGGTAGTCCCGCTCCCGCGAGGAGAAGCGTTCATCGTCCACCAGCAAGATGCCGGCCGGGGTCTTGCTGGTAAAGGTGAGCGAAGCGCGGTACTCGGGCGCGGCTTGCAGATAGCTCGTCAGCATCAGCGTGTCGCTGGTGTTCCAGCCGACCGTCGCCGGGATGCTCACCGTCATCGTCACCAGCGCGGTGGCGCATGGCTCGAGCGTGAGGCTGGTGTTGGTGAGCTGGGTTTCCCAGCGGTTGCCGCTGGCCTCCAGCACAATCGTCTGAGCTGTCCCACCGTCGCCGGTGTTGCGCAGGCGTACCACGTGCGTGATGGTTTGACCAGGCAGGCCGATGGCGGCTTGCGTCGAGTAGCCATCGCGTGAGAGCATCTCCAATCCGAAAGCCGGCCTCGGCGCAGCAAACGCACTCAGCGTGCGGCTGATGATCTCCGCGCGTTCGCCGACCGAGCCGATGGCTTCCAGGCCGAAAGCATAGTAGGCCGATCGCCATTTGGAGCATTGGGCAGCCCACACTCCCGCGCCGCCCTCGTCCGTTGGATCGCCGCTCACCGCGTTGGTGTATCGGCCGATCAGCTGGCCGTTGTCGGGGCGGAACACGGTGACCAGGTCCGGTAACAGCGCCCCGGCAACCCGGCTGAAGGTGATGGTCTTGCCTTCCAGCGGCCCGCCGGGCACGCCGACCACGCCGCTGGCGCCGAAGTTCTTGGCTTTGTAGAGGGCGTTCACGCGGGCGAAGTAAGGATGGTAGATGAAGTTGCCTCCGCCATCGTAGAACGCAATGCTCTGCCCGGTGAGCAGCAAGTTACGGCCAGCAGCGAGATAGCGCGACATGACGTCGCTCGCGCCCACCATGCCCGGTGCGTCGAACGGCGCACTCCAGATCACCGTGTCGTACTGCAAAAGCTGCGTGATCGTCGGCGTATCCTGGGGAACCTTCTTCACCCGATATTCGTCGTAGCCGATTCGAAGCGCATCGAACGCCTCGCGGTAAGCAGTCGCGACGCTGCCGTAATAGAACGCGCCCGAATCCACGAAGGCGATGCGCTGGATTGGCTCGAGGAAGAAGTCTGCATCCACCAGCACGCCGTTGCTGATCGAGACTGTGCGTGTTTGCACCAGATAGCCGGCTGTGCGCGCCTCCAGGACGTAGATGCCGGTCGGAAGGTCGAGCGCATATCGGCATGGCAGGCAATTGTTGTTGGAGATGGAGGCTTTGGGCGTGCCCAGCGCGCGCACGGTGGCAGTGATGTAGCTGCCCGTGCGAGCGTCGCGCACGACGCCGCGCACACTGCCGGAAGGCTGATAGGTGAGGTCAAGATTGATGCCGACAGCGCTTCCGACGGCTACCAGGCGTACCGGTGATGTGGCGGTGAAGTAACCGAATGCGCCGGCTTCGACGCTGTAGAAGCCACCCGGCACCCGCAACACGTAGTTGCCGTTTGCGTCGGTCTCGGTCTGCGACCACCGCCCATCGGTCACGTTCCGGGCGATCACCGTCGCGCCTTGAATGGGTTGTGCCCCATCACCCACCTTGCCGGCGATCACCCCCGACGGCAAGACCGACAACACGGCGTCGTAGGCGTCAACCCGCCCCCAACCGGAGTCGTTGTTGGGCAGCGTGCTCGACAGCGGACGGGCCGTGCTGGTCAAGGCGTACAGCGTCGCGCTCAGGCTCAGGTCCGGCGCGGCGCTCAGCAACAAAGCCGCGATGCCTGCCACGTGAGGAGCGGCCATCGAAGTGCCCGAATAGCTGGCGTAGCCGCCGCCAGGGAAAGTCGAGACGACGTTCACGCCAGGCGCGCTGATTACCGGCTTCACGCTGCCATCAATGGGCGAAGGCCCTCGGCTGGAGAAATAAGCCACTTCGTCCTCTTCGTCGGTTGCGCCCACGCCGATCACGCTGGGCATGCTGGCCGGCGATCCGACCGAACTCGGATCCGGCCCGCTGTTGCCGTTGGCGAAGACGACGAAGATGCCGGCTCGCTGCAGCGCCGCCAGGTCTTCTTTGAATTCGGTGTTTCGGCCGTCCGCCGAGCTCCAAGAGTTGTTCAACACGTCCGGCGCGTAGGCCGGGTCGCCGCCAGGGGCAAGTATGAACTCGAAGGCGCTGTGGATCCAACTGAACAGGCCAAATCCCTGGCTGTTCAGCCCTTTCACAGCCATCCAGCGTGCGCCGGGCGCGACGCCGACGCCGCTTTGCGCGACTATCGTCCCCATGGTGTGCGTGCCGTGACCATTCGCGTCTGAGGGATAGATCGCCCCCTCGTCCGTGGCATCGAACCAGTTGTGCAGGTGGTCCACCGTCGGTCCACCGGACCAGCCGCGATAGCTGGCTTGCAAGGCCGGATGTTGCCAGTCCACCCCGCCGTCTATGTTGGCGACGACGACGCCTTCACCCCGGATGCCCAGGCTATACCAGACGCGGTCGGCGCGGACTTTGCCCACGCCCCACGTCACTCCGTCGGATGGCGGTGGTTGTGCCTGGCCTGGCCCCATGACGTAGCGGCCTGGCGTATTGGGTAGCAGTGGCGTGGGCCTTTCGAGCTGGGCGCGCAGCGTCTCGGTGATCGAATGCCCGCCGGAGAGGGGAGGGGCTACCGATCGCACCCATTCGTCCAACCGCACGGATGCCACGTCGTCGCGCTGAGCGATGGCGAGAATCGCCGCTGGCGTGGCTCGCAGCGCGATGCCGTTGAAGATCCAGTAGGTGCGCAGACCGTCGGTTTGCGCTGCGATGTCGGGCGAGCTCAGATAGCTCAAGATGTCGCGCTGCGATTCGGCGGCGGTTGCCTTGAGCGATTGGATGAACGCAGCGCGCGTTTCGCGCATCGCCGCTCGTGGCGCCTCTGTCACATCGGCCTCATCTAAGCCTCGGACAGTTGACTTCATGCGGACGATCACACGGATGCGTTCGTCGGGCGAGGCGCGCATCAGCGCCTGTCGCAGATTGGGTGCGATCGTCGGCGGCAGGCTCTCCTCGATGCGTGGGCCGGGTTGGGTGAGTGTCTGGGCGGCGACGCGCGTCGGCGTGCCAGTGGTAGGCGAGCCATGTGCGAAGGCAACGGCCAGCATCAGCCCAAGCACGAAACGGATGAGATGGTGCATGTAGCGATTCTCGCAAGCGCATCGCTTCCGGCTCCATACGTTGACTGGCGATGCGCCTGCAATATCGCGATTCTAAGCGACCGCGGTACGCTCAAACGCGCAAGGACCGATCGGTAGTCCTTGCGCATTTGATGGTGATGGAAGGGTGTGGTGTGCGCCTACGGCGATGGCGCTGGAAGCGGCGAAACCAGCGGGCCGAGGATCAGGCTGAGCAGCCAGTAGATCACAGCCATGGCGACGGCGGCGATGATGCCGCCGGTGAATCCTTGCACCGTCATGCCCGGTATGAACTTGGCGGCGATGATCAGGATCACTGCCGAGACGATCAGCCAGACGATGGCATCCAGCAGGCTCCCGCCACCAACCTGAACGCCCAGCAGACCCAGCAACCACAGAATCACGCTGGATACCAGCGAGATGACGATGGCGCCTATCGCTGCGGTGCTGAACCCGGCCACGCTCAACCCAAGGTTGAGCCGGCTCACGATCAGCAAGACGATCGCCGCGATGACGACGCCGAAGATGAAACCGATGATTTGACCCATGAGACCTCCTCCTCTAGAGTGTTAGTTTTTTTGTCTGCCCGGCCCGATCATGCGTGGCAGCGTTGTGCCTTCTGCGACCCGGAGTGGATGAAGGTGGATGATGCTGTTTAGCACGCCAGAGAGGATCGTTAGGCCAGAAACCATGCGCCGAGCAGTCCGGCCGAAGAACATTATTGAGCACTATGTTTAAGAACACAAGTCGCGCGTCGCAGTGATGACATCCGGCCCACCCCGGTCGCCGGGCCGGATGTGCCTCGTGAGGTGGCTATGCCTCCGCTGCCTGACGGGCAATCCCGCCCAGATGATGTGCACTGGGTTTCACTATGCGCGCTTGGGTGAGGCGATCCACTGCGATCAACCCGAAGTGCATCTTGTAACCCAGCATCCACTCGAAGTTGTCGAAAGCAGACCAGTAGGTGTATCCGCGCACGGCGACGCCGTCTCGCAGGCATGCCTGGACGCCCGCCAGCGCACGGTCTATGAATTCGATGCGCCTGGCATCATCCTCGGTCGCGACGCCGTTCTCCGTAACGATCAGCGGCAGTCCCAGCTTGCTCGTCTCGCGCAGCACGCCCTCCAGCGCTTCGGGGTAAAACTCGTAGCCCATCTGGGTGAGTTCGAGTTCCGGCGGCAACGGACCGTGCGGCCCGACCAGCATGCGCGAGTAATTTTGTACGCCCAGGAAGTCATCGCCTTTCAGGTGAGGCGCAAAAGCGTACAGGATGTCATCCCAGATTCGACGCGCCACATCGTCGCCGCCGCGCGATTGCACATCCACCAGCGCCAGGGTGATGCCGACTCGGGCCTCGGGGCGGATGCGTTTGATTGCCTCGCGCGCCGCTGCATGCGCTGCACAGACGATGCTCCTGGCATTGGGCGAAGCGCTGAACAGGAAGGGGTTGAGCCGTTCCGGCGCGACGCCCATGCGTCGCGCGCATTCCTGCCACCACGGCGTCTCCCGCGGGTTGTGCATGGCTGACATGTCTGCGCCGACCGGCGCGTCGCTCTTGCGCGGGCGCGGCACCGACATCATCACTGCGAGCAGGCTGGGCAGGTTTGCCTCGTTGATTGTGCAGTAATACGGGATGAGGTCGCCCAGGTCGCGGGCGATGCGTTCCGCATAGCGTGCGAAACGCTCGACGATCTCTGCGCTCTCCCAACCCCCAAGCCGCATCGTCCAACGCGGCGAGGTGAAGTGGTGCAGCGTGACCATCGGCGTGATGCCGTTGTCGTGGCAGCATGTCAACATGCGGCGGTAGTGCGCAATCGCCGCCGCGCTGAACATGCCGTCCTCTAGCTCGACGCGCGCCCATTCGATGCTGAAGCGATAGGCGTTGAACCCCAGCGTCCTCAGCAGCGCGATGTCTTCGGCATAGCGATGGTAGTGGTCGCATGCGTCGCCGCTTGGCTCGGCGAAGATCGTGCCGGGTGTTGTCTCCAGCACCCAGAAGTCGGCGTTGATGTTGTTGCCTTCGACTTGATGTGCAGCGGTGGCCGTGCCCCAGAGAAAGTCTTTTGGAAAGGATGTCACGTTCGAGAGCCTCCGTCGTCTGTCGGTGAATTTGGGCGCCTCCGGGGAGTGTAGCTTTGCCGCCATCTGGCTGCAAACCGGGACCACCGCCATGGGCTCGAACCTCACCTTGAGCCGGACGGCGCATTGTCGGGTGTCGGCGCAAAAGGCACCAGGGGCGGCAAATCCACCAACCGCCTCAGCCGCGCGATGAACTCGGCGCGTGGGATAGCGCGTGCGCCGAGAGCGCTCGTGTGTGGCGTCTCCTGCTGGCAGTCCATCAGCGGAACGCCCATGCAACGCAGCCGCGCGACCAAGTGCACCAGCGCCACTTTCGAGGCGTCGGTGGCCCGGCTGAACATGCTCTCGCCGAAGAACATTCGACCGATCTGCACGCCGTAGATCCCTCCAACCAGCTCGCCGCCCAGCCAGGTCTCGACACAGTGCGCGTAACCCAGGGCGTGCAGCGCGCAGTACGCCTCGATCATCTCTGGGGTGATCCACGTGCCGTCCTGGTGCGGGCGCGGCGCAGCGCAGCCCTGCATCACTGCCCGGAAGGCTGTGTCGTAGCGAATCTCGAATCGCCTGCCGTTCAGCTGCCGGCGCAGCGATCGGCTGATGTGCAGCTCGTCAACGAAGAGCACCTGGCGTGGATCCGGGCTCCACCACAGGATCGGTTCGCCTTCGCTATACCAGGGGAAGATGCCGTTGCGATAGGCTTCGAGCAGGCGTCGCGGGGAGAGATCCCCGCCCGCGCACAGCAGGCCGTTGGGGTGACGCCGTGCTCGTTCGACTGGTGGGAAGCAGTCGTTTGCCTCAAGCCAGGGAATCATGCTCATGGCCTCGACGGTTCGGGTCGCTTGTCCGGCTCAGGCATGCCGATGGCCGGACCGTATGGCATATAATCGCAACCGAATCTTAGACGAAGTTCTCAGGATGCTGACTTGTCTGGCAAGTCTGTCGTCTTCGACGAAAGGAGCCTCCTCGAATGCCCCAACTCATTACCCCTGATAGTGCGCGCCTGTCCGGCCGTGGTCAACAACCGTTGCAGGTAATCGACGTCGGTCGCGAACCGGCGCTCAAGTCGGCGTTGTTGTCGGGCCGGCTGACCAACCTCGTCGCGCCGTTCATCTATCACGATCCGTCCAAGCAGATCGCCTACATCTTGATGCCGATGGAGCTGAACCTGCGCGATGTGGAACAACAGCGCATCATCGGCCAGCTGACGCAGATCGTCATGCGAGGATTGCCGGAAGATGCGCCGCGCGCTTACCTGTTGCAGCCGCGGATCTTCTTCAGCCTGCAATCGCTCATCGAGGCCATCCTGGAGCAAGACGGCATCACGCCGGAGATGCTGCGCGCGCAGCAGGAGAAGGTGGACTTGCTGCGCGAGATGATTCGCATCACCGACGAGGCGGCGTTGCGCACGCGTGCGCGGGAGAACGACGCGAAGATCGATGCGACCTTCTTCGACATCCTTGCTGCCAGCGTCGAGGCGAACCTCGCCTCCGGCCGTGAACAGGCTGCGCAGCAGCTGAGCAAGCTGCAACAGGTGCTGGTCGAAGAGACTAGCTACGGCAAAGCCATCGGCGCGCGCATGGCGCTGCTCGAGGCCTTCCGAAAGTCACCGACGCGCGAGACGCTGCTGGAGCAGTTGATCGCTGCGCCGGACGCCGAGTCGCGCGAGATGCTGGTCGCGCTCGGCCGACAGCTTCTCGACTACGCCTTCTTCCAACAGCTGACGACGCGCATCGAGTCGGCCGACGAAGCCGGCAAACAAAAGCTGATCGCGCTGCGTAAGGAGATCCAGGAGACCCGCGACAAGATAGACGCTGCCTCGCGCGCTTACATGGAAGAAAAGGCCGCGCTCATCCAGGAGATTGCTTCCAGCGAGAATCCGCTGGAAACAGCGCGCGAGCACGACGCCGAGATCGACGAAGCCTTCTTCGCCGTGTTGCAGACCAATGCGCAGGAGGCACAGCGCCGTGGCGATGAACAGACGCTCAAGGCGTTGTCGGTCGTGAACGAGGCGGTGATGCGGGTGATTGCTGAACGACAGCCGCCTGAGGTGCAAATGGTCAACATGCTCCTCGCAGCCGAGTATCCCCACGAGACCGAAAAGCTGCTGAACGAGTTCAAGGATGTGGCCGATGATCGGCTGATCGCGGTGATGGCGCAGTTCGCCGACCAGCTTGCGCAGCAGGACCGCACCGCCCTGAGCGCGAAACTGACCCAGATCATGGTGCAGGCGCGCAAGATCCTGCCGAAGTACGACCCGGCGAAGGAAGCGGCCGCCGGAGGGACGCACCCGCCGGAAGAACCACCCACCAAGCCGATCATCGAGATCGCACGGCGTTGACGCAAACGGGGCCTCGCACAGAGGCCCCGTCTTTTTGTGACTTTTGTCTCAGATGAGGGCGTCTCGAAGGCGTAGCATTGTGTGGATGTCGAAGATTCCGACAAACGTCTTAGCCCACACTGTCCGAAAGGCTAGTGCACGCGCGATGCGCCTCGCTACGATGCCTGCATGAAGCGATATGGCTGGTGGTACTCGTTCCGTCCTCGCAGTGATCGTGTTCGCCTTGTTGGGAGTGTTGGTGGGCGTAGGCGGGTACACGTTCTACTACGCGCGTGGCGCCTCATATCTGTCGGATGATCCCAACGCGTGCGCCAACTGCCACATCATGCGCGAGCAACTGGCCAGTTGGCAGAAGTCCAGTCATCGAGCGGTGGCCACGTGCAATGCATGTCATACGCCGCACGACCTGGTGGGGAAGTATGCGACCAAGATCGAGAACGGCTACCATCACTCGCGCGCGTTTACGTTCCAGGATTGGCACGAGCCGATTCGCATGCGCGAGGCAAGCGCGCGCATCGTGCTGCACAACTGTCAGGACTGCCACCGGCAAATAGTGAGCCAGTTGCCCGAACACATGGTCGAGCCGAATTCGCCGGTGAATTGCATCACCTGCCATCGCGACGCCGGCCATGCCGCGAAGTGAGTCGAAGGCCATGAAGTCGGTTGTGTCTCGTCAAGGAGCTGAGCTATGAAGCGATTCTCGCTGAATGACATTCCGCTGGGTGTGTATCTCGTCGCCACTGCGGTAATCGCGCTGGTCACGGCTGGCGTGCTGTTGCTGATGCAAAACATCAGCGAGCGCCAGCGCGAGGCCAAGCAGGATGCCTTTCGCGTCGTGCCACTTTCCGAGGACGTCGTGGACCCCAAGCAATGGGGGCTGAACTATCCTATGCAATACGACGCCTACCTGCGCACGGTGGACGTCGAGCGCACGCGCTATGGCGGCAGCGAGGCCATCCAGAAGCTGGACAAAGACGATCGCTGGAAGACGATCTGGGCCGGCATGCCCTTCAGCGTGGACTTTCGTGAGGATCGTGGTCATGCCTACATGTTGATTGACCAGCGGGAGACCGAGCGCGTGAAGCAGTTCAAACAGCCCGGCGCCTGCCTGCATTGTCACTCCTCAGTGTTGCCGGCCTATTACCAGAAGGGCGTCGAGGCCGGCGTGTCGCCGGAGGACCGCGAGGCGGCAATTTACAAAGGCTTCGAGATCATCAATCCCATGCCCTACGCCGAGGCCACGCAACTGGTGGAGCACCCGATCACCTGTAACGATTGCCATACGCCGGAGAACATGGCCATCCGCGTCACCCGGCCCGCCTTCGTGGATGGCATCCGGGCGCTGGCCCGGTCGGACTATCCGGTGCCTCATCTGCCCAGCATCGAGCGCTGGCGCGCCGGCGATCGCAAGACCGAATACGACCCCAACACCATGGCATCGCGCCAGGAGATGCGTTCGCTGGTGTGTGCGCAGTGCCACGTCGAATACTACTTTGCCGGCCCGGAGAAGAAGGTCACCTATCCATGGCATCAGGGGCTGTTGATCGAGAACATCTATGCCTACTATCAGGGGGTCGGCTTCAAGGACTGGACGCACAAGCTCACCGAGGCGCCGACCCTCAAGGCGCAGCACCCGGAGTTCGAAATGTGGAGCCAGGGCGTGCACGCAGCCAACGGCGTCGCCTGTGCGGATTGCCACATGCCCTATCAGCGCGTCGGCGCGGTGAAGATCAGCGACCATCACGTGCGCAGCCCGATGCTCAACATCAACAACGCCTGCCAGACCTGCCACAACCAGAGCGAGGGCGATATTCTTGCGCGCGTCAACCTGATCCAGGACCGAACGTTCGCGCAGATGGATCGCGCGACAGAGGCGCTGGTCGCGCTCATCAACGACATCCAGGTGGCGAAGGCCAACGGAGCGCCGGAGGACCGCATCGCACAGGCGCAGGAGTTCCAGCGCAAAGCCAGCTTCTGGGTGGACTACGTGAACGCCGAGAACTCGATGGGCTTCCACGCCCCGCAGGAGGCCATGCGCATCCTGGGTGAGGCGATTGACTATGCGCGCCAGGGGCAGCTTGCGGTTGCGCAGTGGGCAGCGCCCAAACCACAAGCCCAAGCGCCATGACGCGATTCCGCCGGGACCGCTCCCGACGAATCGCGTCCCGCCATACTGTCTGGGGCAACGGCGACAGGACGGCCATTGAAGTTGGCGCCGCAAGCCGTCGCCCCAGGCGCGCATCTGGTGGCACCCGGTTCGCAGGATATGCCTACTTCACGTCGAGCAGTTCTACGTCGAAGGTGAGACGGGCGTTGGGTGGGATGACGCCACCGGCGCCGGTTGCGCCGTAGCCCAATTCCGGCGGGATGATCAGCCGGCGTTTGCCGCCCACGCGCATGGTGGCCAGCCCTTCATCCCAGCCGCGAATGACCTGACCCACGCCGAGGACGAATTCGAAGGGTTGGCCCCGGCCAATCGAACTATCGAACACCGTGCCGTTATCCAGGTAGCCGGTGTAGTGCACGATCACCGTCTGTCCTGGCTGTGGCTGAGCACCTGTGCCGACGACCTCGTCAATGTATTGCAGCCCCGAAGCAGTGGTGACGAGCTGCGCCGAAGCGTTTGGGGCGCCGGGCTGGCTCTGCGGTGCTTGTGGGGCAGGCGCCGCGACCGGTGTGCTCGTGCCACCACCGATGAAAGAGAGCGCCAGCAACAGGACGGTCGCAAAAGCGATCGCTCCGACGATCAACCAGGCGTTCGAGAGTTGCTTCGACATCGGTCAGGGTGTCAGGTTGGCAGTCAGACATCGTCTGCGATTACGCAGCACAGCACCAGCTCCTTGGCTGCCTTCACCTCGTCCAGCCGCTTCATGGGCGCGGTGTGGGGGGCTTCTTTGAGCAAATGCGGAGTGTGGCGAGCTTCTTCGGCGATGCTCAGCATCGCGTCGCAGAAGCGGTCGAGCGTTTGCTTGGACTCGGTCTCGGTCGGCTCGATGAGCAACGCTTCGGGCACGACCTTGGGCAACGGGAAGTAGTTGGTTGGCGGATGGAAGCCATAGTCCATCAGTCGCTTGGAGATGTCCAGCGCGACGACCGACGGCGCGCCGGCGAGCTTGCCCTGAGCGCAGGTCTCGTGCATGCAGAAGCGCTCGCCGTGCGGGAAGGGATAGGTGTCGCGCAGCCGGGCTTGCACGTAGTTTGCGTTCAACACGGCGTGCTGGCTCACAGCGCGCAGGCCCTCCTCGCCGTGCACACGGATGTAGGTGAAGGCCCGCACCAGCATGCCGAAGTTGCCGTGGAACGCCCGCATGCGGCCAATGCTCTTGGGCGGCATGAACCACTCGTAGCGCCATTCGTCTTCTGCTTCTTCGACGGCGCGGACGATGGGGCCGGGCAGGAAGTCCACCAGCTTCTCGTTTGCGGCCACCGGCCCGCTGCCGGGGCCACCGCCACCATGCGGCGTGCTGAAGGTCTTGTGCAGGTTGTAGTGGATCACGTCGAAGCCGATCTCGCCGGGCTTGGCGATGCCGAGCAACGCGTTCATGTTGGCGCCGTCGCCGTACACCAGCCCGCCGGCTTGATGCACCAGCGCACACACCTCTTCGATGTGCTCTTCGAACATGCCGAGCGTGTTCGGGTTGGTGATCATCAAGCCACACACCGTGTCGTCGAGCTGTGCTTGCAATGAAGCGAGGTCAACGTTGCCGCGCGCGTCGGATGGAATCTCGACCACCGTCAGACCTGCCATTGCGGACGAGGCGGGATTCGTGCCGTGCGCACTGTCGGGGATTAGCATCTTCGTCCGTTTGTGGTCGCCGCGGTCGGCGTGATAGGCGCGCATCATCAGGATGCCGGTGAACTCACCCTGTGCGCCGGCGGCCGGCTGCAGGCTCACGCCTTTGAAGCCGGCGATCTCGGCCAGATACGTCTGCAGCTCGTACATCAGGCACAGCGCGCCCTGCGCCGCATCCTGGTCGGTCAGCGGATGAATCAACGCAAAGCCGGGCAGCCGCGCTGCATCCTCGTTGACGCGCGGGTTGTACTTCATGGTGCAACTGCCGAGTGGATACAGCGTCGTGTCTATGGCGAAGTTCAACTGCGATAGCCGCGTGAAGTGGCGGGTCACGTCTATCTGGCTGACTTCTGGCAGCGGCAGCCGTTCGCGCAAGAGGTCGGATGGCAGCTCGTAGGGCGGCACGTCGCTGTCGGGGAGGTGAGCGCCTTTGCGTCCAGGCGATGACAGTTCGAAGATCAGTGGTTCCATGATGAATGTCCCTCCGCGGGTCAGGGCGCTATCTTATCCCAAATCGCGCCTGCGAGTTTACTTCGGCATCTCGATGCTCGTCGCCACCCGGCTGAGGGTGAGCGAGTCGGCGGTGAAGGCGAGTTTCATGATGACCTGCCCGCCTGGAGAGAGGTAGGGGCCGAGGTGCGCGTTCTGAGTTGCGGTCTCCGAGGCATCCTGCACCACCTCTTCGAATGCGCGCGTCTGCCAGTTGAAGAGCGCGATGGATGTATCGCGCAGCGCGCTGAGCGATGTGCTGGCGACGTCGAATTCGATGTTCAGCGCGATTTGAGCCGTGGTGCTCGTGGTGCGCAGATCCAGCCAGGGCGTGAGCGCAATGACGTGCTCGCCCGGCTCCATGGACAGGCCGTTGTCGTTCAGCTCGGAGCTGGCGGTGGTGGCGACGACGTTCCAGGTGAAGACGTCGGGCGGCAACACCTCGCCGGCCGCGACCAGGTGCTGCTCGACCGGCAAACGCCACAGCCGCAGCGCGCGATCGGTATAGTCTGCGCCTTCGATGCGCGCCGCAGTCTCGTCGCGCCATTCCCAGCAGCCGAGGTAGACGCCGGGGCCGACCCCTTCTGCGCCGAAGACAGCAGTGACCAGCCCGAACTGAGCGTCTTGCCGGATTGGCTCGTCGCTGAAGTCCTGCCAGTTCACCAGCGCGTCGGCCAGGGGCGGCGTGTTCTGCTCGAACGGATACTTACTCCCGATCACGTTCGAGGGGCTGACCGATGAACTCGGCCTGGATGATCGCCCAGACGCACTGAACCCCGTCAGGCGCCCGCCGGTCAGGCGCTCGCGGCTGGCGTTGATGGTGCGCAGGGGAAGCAGCGAATGTGGGTGGCCAACGGTCAGGTCGAGCTTGACATCGGCCGTCACGCCTGGCGGGATATCGCCAATGGCCTGGTAGTCCTTGCCGGCGACGACCGTGCAGTTGCGCAAGCGATGAGGTGTGTCATTGCGGATCTTGCCCTGGATGAAAGCGGCGGTGTTGCCGGTGCCCGGCGTGAAGCGGAGCGATGCGACGATCGGCGACAACACTGCACCATCGCGCGCATATACCGTGCGTATATCGCTGTTCGTCAAGGCAATGCCCACGATGCGGCTGGGCTCGCCGGCGAACAACGTAACCTGAGGGGCCGGTTCGTCCGGCTGTCGAGGTTGATCCACCAGATGCATGAGCGAGCGCCCGGCTTCGAACACGGTCTCCACCCGGCGCGGCGAAAACAAGCCGAAGATGCCAAACGATTGCGCGTCGCGCACCTCTGCGTCGCCGAGCGTCACACTCAGGCGATGCACATGCGGTTGATTGCCGCGCAGGCGAAAGCCCGTGAGCAGACCGAGCACAGTGAAGGCTATCACGATCATCGGCACTGTCAGCCAGGCCCAGCTCAGCTTGCGCAGCCGGCGCAGGATCAGAAAGTTGAGCGGGCCGATCACCAGGACGTACAAAGCGAAGAAACCGCCAACCACCAGGGAGGGGGGCGGGCTGGCAGCGGTCAGCGCGCCGGCGGCGAACGTCGCCGCCGTGCCCTCGCCGATCGCGCCCAGATCTTTGGCGAAGCCGGTGCGGCCGCCAAGCAGGGCGGTGAAGAGCGTGGCCCGGCCGGGCCAGTCACGCAGGGGGGCGAGGGCGGGGTCGAATGCGAGCTGATCCACAATGCCCCGACCGACTTCGCGGCGGAGGATCAGCGGCGTTTCGTTCGAGCCGGCCAGCGTGCGCACGTGAGATGCGGTGGGCTGCAGGCGGATGACCGGGATGGATGCGGAGGGCAGAGGAGCTAGCGGCGCCAGGGCAACCGGCGTGGCCAGCTCGGCCAACGCGCTGGCGTCGGCGTCGGTCAACACGCGCTCCGATCGGCCGGGCGCGATGTCACTCAGACCGCCCAGCACCAGCTGCGCGTTCGGACCGCCGGCCAGGATCAAATGGCCGCCGCCCGAAACCCACTGGCGGATCGCGTCGCGTTGTGCCTGGGTCAAGGTGCTGGTATCCACGGCATCCAGCACGATGACGTCAACGACGTCTAGCGCTGCAACGCGATCCGGGAACTGGTCGAGGCGGAGCAGGGCAAGTGCGCTGGTGCTGCCATTGGGCGCGCGCACGTCACCAATGAAGTTGAAAGCGTCCGGCGGGTCGCTGGCGATGAGTACCAGTCGGTCGGCGGGGGCGCGCTGGCGCATGACCGGCGTGACGGACGCGATCACCTGGTTGCCGGAGACCAGTTGTACCTCGAACGAGTCGGTGGAAGGTGGCACGTAGAGCATCACCTGGCGACGCGCGTTGCGGCCGAGCGACACCGGTTGTGCAAATCGCTCGGTGGTGGCCAGGCTGGTGCTCGTCACCGCTACTTCGCCCTCCAGCGGATCACCGGAGTTCACCAGCGTGACGCGCATCGGGATCCATACGCCTTCTTTGACGTAGGAATTGAATCCCGCGTCCACGATCATACTGACGCGTATGCTCGGTTGGCTCGCTGGTTCGGCGTAAGAAGGGGTGCTGAGAACGACGATGCCTGCGACACATGCGAGCGCGAGAAGGATGGGAATTCGCGCGCTCTTCATCACTGAGCAAAGATTATAAATCTGGTATTCTCACCCTCGCGATGCTCCTCGAAGCCACCGTTGTCGCTGTGTCGGTGCTTGTCCTCACGATTGCAGGTCTGCTCCTGGGCATGATCTATCTGCGGCGCCGGGAGGAGACGCGCCGCCAGTTGCGCGCGCGGGTGGCCGAGCTGCAGGCCCTGAGCGACGCCGTCAGCGCCATCGCCTCTGCCTCGCTGGACGAGGATGAGCTGTGTCATTTGGTATACGAGCGGGCCGCGCGCCTGGTGGATGTCTCGAACTTCCAGCTTGGCCTGTTCGAAGGCACCCGCTATGTGATCAAGCTGCGCTACAGCCGCGGGGTGGAGCAACCGAATTCGCAGTTCGATCTGTCGGAGACGGGCGGCATCGTGGGTTGGTTGCGCGACCACGGCCAGCCTCTGCTCGTGCACGATTTTCAGGTCGAGATGGACCGTCTGCCGGCGAAGCCGCGCTACGTCAGCCCCAATCCACCGCGCTCTGCCGTGTTCGTCCCCATGGTGACGCGCGATGCGGTGATCGGCGCCGTGGCCATCCAGAGCGAGCGGCCCAACGCCTACACCGACGCGCACCTGCGCATGCTCGGCATCATCGCCAATCAAGCTGCCGCGGCTATTCAAAATGCGCGTGCGCTGCAGCGCGAACGCACGCGCGCCCGCCAGATGGAGCTGGTGAGTGAAGTGGCGCGCTCGACCGCCTCGGTGTTCGACCTGCAGTCGTTGTTGCCGCGACTGATCCGGTCCATCCAGTCCGCCTTCGGTTACTACTTCGTTGGCATCTTCCTGGTGGATGAGCTGGGCCAGATTGTGTGCAGCGCCGCCAGCCATCCAGCGGTGGTGGGCAAGCGCCGGCATGTGGGCGAAGGCCTGGTCGGGGCGTGTATCGCGGAGGGGCGAGCGGTCGTGGTGGACGAGACGTCGCGCGACGATCGCTTCATGTTCGCGCCGGAGATGCCCGAGACGCGGAGCGAGGCCGTGCTGCCGCTCAAGATCGGCGAACGCGTGATCGGTGCGCTCGACCTGCAATCGGATCGGCCCTGTGCGTTCAGTGCAGACGAGACGCACTATCTAGAGGTGCTGTCTCAGCAGGTCGCGGTGGCCGTCGAGGACGCGCGGCTGTACGAGCAGTCCATCGAGCGTCGGCAACTCGAGCAAGAGCTGAACTTTGCGCGCGAGATCCAAACCAGCTTCCTGCCCAAGCACAGGCCGCAGATCGAAGGTTGGAGCGTGGCGGGTGTGTGGCAAGCTGCCCGGCAGGTGGGGGGCGACTTCTACGATTTCATCCCCCAGCCGGGCGATCGGTGGGGCATTGTGATCGCCGACGTGGCCGACAAGGGCGTGCCGGCCGCGTTGTTCATGGCTTTGTCGCGCACGCTCATGCGCGCTGTGGCGTTCAGCGGCCGGACGCCTGGCGAGGCGCTGGCGCGAGCCAACGAGCTGATCCAGGCCGATTCGGCGTCCGATCTCTTCGTCACCATGATCTACGCAATTTGGGATCCGCGCACTGCTGGCATCGTCTTCGCCAACGCCGGACACAACCCGCCGCTGTTGTGCCGGGCGGATGGCGAAGTCAGCGTGCTCAAATCTCGCGGCATCGCGTTGGGGGTAGTGGACCGATTGCTATTGGAGCCGGTCTTCCTCGACTTACAGGTGGGCGACGTGTTATTGCTCTACACCGATGGCATGACCGACGCGATCAACGAGGTCGGCGAGGAGTTTGGCCTGGCCCGCCTGCAGTCGGTGCTGGTTCAGTCGCGGCATCTGGATGCGCAAGGCATCGCCGATGTGCTCATGCAGGCGGTGGATGATTTCATCGGTGACGAACCTCCTTTCGACGATCAAACCCTGGTGGTCCTCAAACGCGAATCCGCTGACCCTCGAGCGAGAGCGGCCGCCCCGACCTGACGTCAACCGCCATCAAACTCACACTTGCCCGCGCTTCACGCCGCGCGTTGACCTGCCCGCTTTTGCGCAAGGGGCGCTCAATTACAATATGCAATGCCGATAAGGAGGCAGTATGAAATTGCTCGATCGATTGATGGCGGTGGATGTGGACGCTATTCCGCATGACAAGGTCAACTACGATCAAACGCCGGTGCGCCTGCTCAAGTCCGACTTTTTGGAGCGTTTCACTCACGTCACGCCGCAGGCCGTGCTGGCTATCTGGCTGCCGGTGGTCGCTTTCTTCCTGGTCGCTGGCGCGTTGGGCTGGCCGGCGGGCGTCTCACCCGCTTGGTATCCGGTATCGTTCTTCTTCGGCGCAGTCCTGCTGTGGACCTTCCTGGAATACGTTGTGCACCGCTTCGTCTTTCACTTTCGCCCACGCAATCGGACGCAATGGCAGTTGATCTTCCTCTTCCACGGCGTGCATCATTACCAGCCACACATCAAAACCCGACTGGTGATGCCGCCTGCGGTGAGCATACCGGGCGCGATCCTGTTCTATGGCCTCTTCTATCTGGTGTTCGATGTGATCCTGGGGCTGCCTTTCCTCGTCGCGCCGACGTTTGCCGGCACCGTGCTGGGCTATGTGGGCTACGACATGATTCACTATGCCACACACCACCTGCCGGCGAAGGGCAGCGTGATGAAGTTCCTCAAGCGCCACCACATGGAGCATCACTACAAGACGCCCGACGCGCGCTTCGGCGTGAGCACCAGCTTGTGGGATCAGGTGTTCAACACCGAGCCGGAGGAAACGTCGAATACGTCCCGCACCCGCGCTTGAGCGGTCAGCACGCGCAGGGTCGTGCTTCGTGGTTCTCCTATAATCTGTTGCGATGTCATGTGGTCGAACCAGTGTTGGAATCTACGTTGATGTCGCTAATATCGCCATGAATGGTGGGTATGGCATGCAGTTCGACGTGTTGCGCGAATTTGCCTGCCATGACGATGCCGAGGTCGTCCGGCTGAACGCCTACGTCGCCTACGACCAGCAGCGCGCCGAGGAGGATCCAAGTTACGCCGAGGGCCAGCGCAACTTCCACTCGTCGCTGCGCGACTTCGGATACAAGGTCATTCAAAAGAACGTCAAACGCTACACCGATGCCGAGGGCAACACGATCGCCAAAGCCAACTCCGACCTCGACATGGCCGTGGACATGCTCTTGCAGTCGGAGAAGCTCGACCGCGTGTTGATGCTCACCGGTGACGGCGATTTCGTGCAGGTGGTGCGCGCGTTGCAGAACCGCGGCTGCCGCGTCGAGTTGGTCGCGTTCGACAACGTGTCGTCCGAGCTGCGCCGCGAAGTGGACGTGTTCACGCCGGGCTGGCTGATTCCCAATCTGCTGCCGATCAAGGGCATACCGCGTGGCGCGCCGGCCTGGGGCGAGGTCGGCTCGCGCGTGCGCGGCGTGTGTTACTACCACAAGGACCTCGAAGGCTACGGCTTCATGCGCTTCCTGGATCGCGTGGATGCTGATTTGTGGATCTCGGACACGCGCCGAAAGGATTCACCCTACAAGACGGCCTACTTCCATGACTCGTATTTGGTCGACCGCCTCGAGCCGGGCGAGATTCCCAACCGCGACATTATCTTCGAATTCGATCTAAACAGGAGCATGCGCAACGACGGCCTGGAGGCGCGCAACATTAAAGTCATCGCCCGACTGTGAGCTCCGATCGTCGCAAGTCAAACTTCAATGCCGATGTCCAGGATCCCCGACAACTACCTCGATCTCTTCCAGAAGAAGTCGTTCGCCCATCTGGCGACTATCATGCCGGATGGCAGCCCGCAGGTGACGCCGGTGTGGGTGGACTATGACGGCCAGTATGTGATCGTGAACACCGCCCGGGGCCGCGTGAAAGATCGCAACATGTCGCTGGGCGCCAGAGTGGCCATCGAGATCATGGATGCCGACGACCCATACCGCTACATCCAGGTGCGCGGGCGTGTTGCCGAAGTGACCGAAGCCGGGGCGCGCGAGCACATTGATCGGCTCTCGTTGAAATACACGGGCGCGCCGTTCAAGCATCGCCCCGGCGAGGTGCGCGTCATCTACAAGATCGCCCCGGATAAGCTCGACTTGCACTGACCGCCATGAAGATTACTCGCATCACGCCCATCCTGGCCGACGGCGGCCATCGCATCATCGTCTTCGTCAAAGTTGAGACCGACCAACCCGGCCTGATCGGCTGGGGCGAGGCGACGCTGGAGGGTAAGCCACGCGCCGTCGCCGGCTGCATCCAAGACATGGAGCCGATGATCCTCGGCCAGGACCCACGCCGGGTCGAGCACTGCTGGCAAATCCTGTATCGCAGCGGCTTCTGGCGCATGGGCGTGATCGGCCTGACGGCCATCAGCGGTATTGATCAGGCGCTGTGGGACATCAAGGGCAAAGACCTGGGCGTGCCGGTCTACGAGCTGCTCGGCGGCCGCGTGCGCGACAAGGTGCGCTGCTCGCCCGAGGCGATGGCCGAGAGCGCCCTCAGCAAGAAGGCGAAGGGCTGGACGGCCATCAAGACCGTGCCCGTGCCGATCACCAACATCGTTGATGGCCCCCGCAAACTGGATGCAGCGGAGGCCGGCCTGCGCGCGGTGCGCGACGCGATAGGCGACGACGTGGACATCTTGCTCGACATGCACGGCCGCTTGACGCCGCAGATGGCGATTCAGTACGCCAGGCGCTTCGAGCCGTATACGCCCCTGTTTATCGAGGAGCCGTGCCAGGCCGAGAACCCGGCCGTGATGGCGCGCGTGGCCAACGCCACCACCATCCCTGTGGCCACGGGTGAACGGCTGTTTCTGCGCTGGGGGTTCCGCGAGATTCTGGAGACGGGCGGAGCGAGCCTGCTGCAACCTGACCCATGCCACTGCGGCGGCATCAGCGAGACGCGCAAGATCGCCACCATGGCCGAGACATATTACGCTGGCCTTGCGCCGCACAACCCCTACGGCCCGCTGGCCACGGCGGTGAGTGTGCACATTGACCTGGCATCGCCCAACTTCGTCATCCAGGAGATGATTGACCCCGATACTGCGCCGGAGGCGCAGGCGCTGGTGATCGAGCCGTTGCCCGTCGTGGACGGCCACATCCTGCCGCCCACGAAACCCGGCCTCGGCATCGAGGTGAATGAGGCAGAGTGCGCCAGGCGCAAGCCGGACTTCTCCATCGAGAAGGCCGGCGGCATGGCGATGCGCTACTACCACGCCACACACGAGGACGGCGCTGTGGCGGATTCCTGATTCGGCGTGTTCCCCAAATCAGGAGGCAGGGATGGGGTCTGGTTTCATGCACGCGATCGTTGCCTCGACGCCGTGCGCCCAGCCGCCGGCCTGGGCGCTCATGCAGCGCCGGCTATTCGATGCAATGCGCG
>FWWM01001693.1_pt1 | contig 42584 bp, 37 predicted proteins | sample 2228351 | NCBI WGS metagenome assembly FWWM01 (sample SAMEA103939774, study PRJEB20133) | metagenome
AGGGCGTCTCCAAAATGGCTTTACCCTCGCCGAGCCTGTGCCAAAGCTCCTCGCAAATGAAGGGCGTGAAGGGGGAGAGGATCAGGATTAGATCGCGCAGGGCGCGGCGAAGGAGTTTGGGGTCGGCCTTAGTTTCCTCCGCGTAGGCGGAAAGCTCGTTCGTGAACTCCATGATCGCCGCCACCGCCGTGTTCAACGCCAACCTTCCCTCGAACTCCTCCGTCACCTTCTTCACCGTGGCGTGGAGTTTGGTCCAGATGGCCCGCTCCTTGGGCCCAAAGGATTGGGGATCCGGATCGTCCCGCACCTCGCCCACCCTCTCCATGATGGAAAGGGCCGTGTTCCAAAAGCGGTTCAAGAAGCGCCAGCAACCCCGCACCCCTTCCTCGCTCCACTCGATCTCCTTTTCCGGAGGCCCCATGAAGAGGGTGTAGAGCCTTTCCGTGTCTGCACCGTATTCGGCGATGAGCTCATCGGGGGAGACCACGTTCTTCTTGGACTTGGACATGGCCACCACCGACACCGTAAGCTCCGCCCCGCACTTGGGGCAGCGGTTCCCCGGTTGCACTTCTTTGGGGGGGATCCAGTGGTGGGTGGGGCACCAGTAGGCGGGATAGGTGACCATCCCTTGAGTGAAGAGCCTTTTGAACGGCTCGTCGAAGGAAAGGAGCCCCAGATCATGAAGGAACTTGGTGATGAACCGGGAATAGAGGAGGTGAAGGATGGCGTGCTCCACCCCGCCCACGTAAAGGTCCACGGGAAGCCACTTGTTCACGAGCTCCGGATCGAACGGACGCTCGCTGTCTTTGGGGGAAATGTAGCGGAGGAAGTACCAGGAGGAGTCGACGAAGGTGTCCATGGTGTCCGTATCCCGTTTGGCCGGCCCGCCGCAGCGCGGGCAGGTGGTGGGGATGAACTCCGGGATGTCGGCCAACCCCAGCTTCCCAATGCGATCCACCTCGGGAAGGAGGACCGGAAGGTCCTTCTCCGGCACGGGGACGATGCCGCAGCGCGGGCAATGGATCATGGGAATGGGTGCGCCCCAATAGCGCTGGCGGGAAATGAGCCAGTCCCGGAGCTTATAGGTCACCGCAGCCTGGCCCAGGCCATGCTCCTTAAGCCAGGCCACCGTTTTTCGCACCGCTTCCTCTCCGGGGGTCCCCGAAAGGGGACCGGAATTGATCATTTCCCCAAAATCCGCGTGGAAAAGGAGGTCGCGGAGGGCGGGCTTGTCCCAAAGGATTTCCGCAATTGTGCGTTTTTCTTTACAGGCAGGGTCCCGCTCCCAAAGCTTGGCCAAAGCTTGCTTTTCCTCGACAACGCTTCCGATGTTTATCACTTCCCCTGGAAAAACGATTTGCCAGCCCCTCCCCACCATTGCGGCCCACCCGTCTTTGGCCAAATGCTCCTGGAGGAGTTGGGTGACTTGAGGAGCGTCCTGGGCAGGGCAAGTGAACAGGAGGCCGTCTTCTTTTATGTCCGCGCGAAATCCGGCCTTCTCCAAGGCGGCTTTTAAGGAGGGCCCAAAGGCCCCTTTGGGAACGAAAACTTTGGCCTCTCCAGAAGGATGAGCGATGACGGGGATGACAGGGAGCCCGTGATGGAGGGCAAACTGGAAATCCCGCTCGTCGTGGGCGGGGACACCCATGATGGCTCCGGTGCCGTAGCCCATGAGGACGTAATCGGCGATCCAAATGGGGATGCGCTCGCCGTTTGCAGGGTTTATGGCATAGGTCCCCAAAAAGACGCCGGTCTTCTCCTTCTCCGCGGAGGTGCGCTCCACCTCGGTCAACCGGTCCGCGGCCGCCCGGTAGGCCTCCACCGCCTCGCGCCGCTCCGGGGCCGCTAACTCCAGGGCCAAGGGGTGCTCCGGGGCCAACACGAGGAAGGTGGCGCCCCAAAGAGTATCGGGCCGGGTGGTGAAAACCTTGATTTTGGGGCCTTTCTCTGTGGGGAAAACGATCTCGGCGCCCTCGGAGCGGCCGATCCAGTTCTCCTGCATCTTCTTCACGTGCTCAGGCCAGTCCAGTTTCTCCAAATCCCTAAGAAGCCGCTCGGCGTAGGCGGTGATCCTGAAGTACCACTGTTCAAGCTCCCGCTTTTCCACGAGGGAGTGGCAGCGCCAGCAGCGGCCGCCGATGACCTGTTCGTTGGCCAACACCACCTCGCAATGAGGGCACCAGTTGACCTTCCCCTTGGCCCGATAGGCCAGGCCTCGTTCATAGAGTTTGAGGAAGATCCACTGGGTCCACTTGTAATAATCGGGCTCGCATGTGGCGATTTCCCGGTCCCAGTCGTACTCCACGCCCCAAGCCCTGAACTGCCTTTTGAACTCCCGGATGTTCGCCCATGTCCAATCCCGGGGGTGGATGCCTTGTTCAATGGCGGCGTTCTCCGCGGGCAGCCCGAACGCGTCCCATCCCATGGGGTTTAGGACGTTCCAGCCGCGCATGATGAGGAAGCGCACAATGGCATCACCCAGGATGTAATTCCGGCCGTGACCGGCGTGGAGCTTTCCCGACGGATAGGGAAACATGTTGAGGTAGTAGAATTTTTTGCGGGTGTCGTGGATCTTGGCCTTAAAAAATCCCCGCTCGCGCCAGAAATCCCGCCACTTTTCCTCGATCACCGCGTGATTGTAGGGGTCGCGGTTCACAGGAGGCCTCCTTTCACGAGGTTCTCCGCCTCAGCCAACACTTTCCGCACCTCTTGGGGATCGTCCATTTCGCAGTACAAGCGGAGGATGGGTTCGGTGCCGGAGGCGCGGAAAAGGACCCATCCCCGGGAAAAGCGCAATTTCAGCCCGTCGAGATCCTCCACTTTTTTCACGGCATGGCCGGCCAGAGTTTCCGGGGGGTTTCTCTTGAGTTTTTCGGCGATCTCCAAGCGGTTGGGAAGGGGGAGGTCCCGCCGGGAGTAGTAATGGGGCCCCACCCGGGCAAAGAGCTCGTCCACCAGGACGGAAAGGGGCTTCCCCGTGGTGGCCACAAGTTCAAGGAGGAGGAGATTGGAAAGGATCCCATCGCGCTCGGGCAAGTGCCAAGCATAGCCATAGCCGCCGGACTCCTCCGCGGCAAAAACGGCCTTCCCCCTCACCAGCCCCTCCACCGCCCATTTGAACCCGATCTTTATCTCCTCACAGGGAACGCCCGCTTCATCCGCGATCTTTCTCACCATGTCCGTAAGGGCGAAGGATTTCAGGACCGGCCCGCGGGTCCCGCGGTTCTGAAAGAGGTGCCAAAGGAGGAGGGAGGCGGTGCGGTGGGTGTCCAAGAACTCCCCCTGCTCGTCCATGCCGGCGGCGCGGTCGCCGTCGCCGTCGGTGACCAGGCCCACGATGATGCGGCCGCGCACCCGGCCCCGGAGGCCCCGGATCACCGCCCGCAACGGCCCCATGTTCTCCGCTATGGGCTCGGGCTTCTTCCCCCCAAAAAGCGGATCCCGCCCAGAGCGAATGGCCACATGGGGCACGCGAAGTTCCCGAAGGATCGTGACCAAATATCCTTGGGCTGAGCCGTACATCGCATCCACCACGGGAAAAAGGGGTGCCCGCCGGAGCAACGGCAAATCCACGGCCTTCCGCACCCTCTCCAGGTAGGCCTCGCGGATGGGCTGCACCGGAACGGCTAACTCCGCGCACGTTGGAGGATGGGGAGGGAGGCGGGTTTCGATTTCTCGGGTGATCTCCTCCGTGGCGGATCCACCGTATTCAGGCTTGAACTTTACGCCGTTGTACTCCGGGGGGTTGTGGGAGGCGGTGATCATCACCCCGCCGGCTAGGCCTTCCTCCCGGACGAAAAGGGAGAGGGCTGGGGTGGGCACGGGCTCGGGCGTGATCCAGGCCGGAACTCCGCCGGCGATGAGGGCCCGGCCCAACTCCGCGGCGAAATCCTTGGAGAGGAAGCGGGTGTCATAGCCCACGAGGACCCCGGCCTCCGCCGGACGCAGCGGCACACCCCATTCGCGGTATACCCGAAGGCTTTTCCGCTGGGGATCGCGAAGGTACGAGGCCAACGCGGCGCCAACCCGCGCCACGTTGGCAAACGTGAAGTCGCGGGCGATCACCCCCCGCCACCCGTCCGTGCCGAACTTGATCTCCGTGCTCACCGCCCACCCTTCCTCTTGGCCCTTCCGAAATCCACCCGCTCCACGTGAGGTGGGATCTTTACGCCGTCGCTTTCCAAAAGCTCCACAATGAGGTCCATGGGGATCGCCGTCTCCAGCCAAAGGTCCTCCACGGACACGATCCCATTGCGCACGGGAACGCGCTCAAACGCCTTCTCCAACGCCCGGCAATACCCTTCCCTCAGCCGGGCCAGCTCCTCTTCCCTCTCCGGCATCCTAGTAGTGCCACTCCACCGTGTACTCCAAGGAGGCCTTGCTCCCCGGGCTCACGGGGACCGCGAATTTTACTCGCTGGGCGTCGAGGACCTCATAGGGGAGGGTGGCGCTCAGGATCCGCCAATAACCGGAAAGGGTTTCGATGACCTCCACCACTACCTCCTCGTCTTTTGCGGAAAAAAGTTCGATCCGCCACGTGTCGCGGTAGAGGTTTTCTCCCAACCTTTCGCGCTTCACGTGTGTGCGGCGTCCCGTGAGGTCGAACGCGGCGCCTAAGGCGATCTCCCCTCTTTCCCCTTTCGGCAAGTGCCCGATGGCGCTGGCTCCCACAAAGATCCCCTCAGAATAAACGCGCATTTCCCCGGCCGGAAGGGCCGTTTCCAGGGCGGTGAACCGCACGCCCACCTCCACCGCCGCTCCGGTGAACTGGTAGACCCGGGTGGCTGGAAGGCTTGCCCTCACCAAAGGGAGCACCACCCGCCCCTGGGGAAGGTCCCAAAGCCCGGGAAGATCGTAGCGGTGATACTCGAAGGCCTCTAGGGGAGGGGCTTCCGGCGCCAGGGCCAAAGCCCGCACCGCCCCGTCCTTCGCCGGGCCCCGAACCTCCCCGGCGACCAGGGTGAGCCGAACCTTTGACCAGTGCAAGCCCGCATCGTTTTGGACGATGGCCCGTCCCAGGACCTTTAGGCTTCCTTCTACCAACTCTGCATCGTAAACGATTTTCCAGCTTAGGCCCTGCGTGAGATAGCGAAAGCGAAGGTCCCTTTCCCCGGGTTCGCTAGCCCGATAGTAAAGCAGGGCCTGGGCTTTGGGTGGGGTGGAGCACGGCCCGCGGAGCCACGCGTACTCCCGCACCAGCACCACCCCTTCCTCCGTCTCCAAAACCAGGCCTTCTTCCGTGAGATCCTGCAAAATCCCGCGGAGCGCACCCCCTTCGGTCTGGACGGTGACCTCTTTTCCTAAGAAATTTTCCGCGTTCCAGGCCTGGCTTGGCATTGGTTGAAGGGCAAGGATATCTACCCCATCGACAACGAAAGTGTCCCACATGATTCCGGCTGGGAAACCAAAAAGTTCGAGCACGCCTTCCGCGGAGACCTGAAATTTCCGCGTCTCCTCCACCAAGGCAAAGCCAGGAGAGTAAAGAACGACGCTAGTTTGGGCGAATGCCATCGTTCCCGCCACTCCTAAAAGCAAAAAAATCCACATGGGCAAAATCACCCCTCTTTCATCTTACCCCGTCTTGGCCCGTTACTCCCCGAGCTCTTCTAGCTCCCGTTTCACTGCGGCGATCTCCTCTTCCAGGTCCTTTTTGTAGCGCTCCAATTCCTCTAGGTATTCGCGGAGGACGCGACGATACTCCTCGCGGCTCCACCACGGGCCGAAACGGGTGGGGCCGAAGCGAAAGAAGAAAAACGGGGGGAAGCCGAAGCCAAAAGCGCCGTAACGCCACCACCGCACCGGGATCACCTCCCACTCAATGATACCGGGCGAGGGCGGATTCCGCGGCCTTTTTGGGGAGGAGGGCGGAAATAAGGCTTTGAAGGTCGGCTAGGTTTTCCCCGGTCTTGGCGGAGATGAGGGTCCCGGGCTGGGCCTCGGAGAGGAGGGCTTCCGCCCTGCTCCAATCCTCGCTGGTCCTGAGGAGGTCCAATTTGTTTAGGGCGTAAACCAGCGGGGGGCGCGGTTCCGCCGGCCCGAAGATCTCCGCAAGCACTTTGCGTACCACCCGCAGGTGCTCAAAGGCCGCGGCGGAGGCGGCGTCCAGGACCACCACGACCAGGGAGGCCTCGCGCACCGCTTCCAGGGTGGCGTGGAAGGCGGGGATGAGCTGGGGTGGAAGGTCCCGGATGAAGCCCACCGTATCCGTGACGAGGGCCACGCGCCCATCGGGAAGGAAGGTGCGGCGGACCTTCGTATCCAAGGTGGCGAAGAGCTGGTCGGCCACGAGGGCGTCTCCCCGGGTGAGGGCGTTGAACAGCGTGGATTTCCCGGAGTTGGTGTAGCCCACGAGGGCGATCTCGGGCGGGCCGAAGCGCCGGCGGCGGGCGCGGCGTGTTTCCCGGGCGCGCTCCGCCTCCCTGAGCTCCCGCACCAGGGACTGGATACGGCGGCGGATGGCCCGGCGGCTCTGCTCCAAGCGCGTCTCACCTGGCCCCATCGTCCCCACAATTCCCCCGGGATCGGAGAGGGCTTGGCCCCACCCGCGCAGGCGGGGAAGAAGGTATTGAAGCTGGGCAAGCTCCACGGCCAGTGCCGCTTCCTTTGTCCCCGCATGCAAGGCGAAGATGTCCAGGATCAGCTGCGAGCGGTCGATGATTTTAAGCCCTGTAAATTCCTCGAGGTTCCGGGCCTGGGCCGGGGTGAGTTCCACCCCGAAGATGAGGGTGTCTGCGGCCGCTTGGCGCGCCAAGGTCAAGGCCTCAAGGACTTTGCCCCGCCCAATATAGGTGGCGGGATCGGGCCGCTCGCGGCGCTGGACGAGGGTCCCCACCACAGTCACGCCGGCGGTTTTGGCCAACGCGGAAAGTTCGGAAAGCCGTTCTTTGGGGTCGGCGCCTTGGGGGAGGACCTCGATGAGGATGGCCCTCTCGCCTCCGTAAATCCGAGCTCTCTGCCCAAGGTAGTCCTCGATGACGAGCCGCTTTAGTCCTCTTCCGCCCATACCCGGGCTCCCAGGGCCCCAAGTTTCCCCAGCATATTTTCGTATCCGCGGCGCAGGTGGTGTTCCCCGCGCACGTGGCTCACCCCATTTGCCGCAAGCTGCGCCGGCACGAATATCTGTAGCTTCCACCGTGGCCGGACGCAACTCCCCCACCCCATCCACCACCTGCACGCTTCCGCTCACTTGGATCTTAGCGCCCATCTGGAGGAGGGGCTCCACGTGGCCAAAGCGCGCGGCGTAGACGGTCTCGGTCACGGTGGAGCGGCCTTCGGCCAGGGCGAGGAAGGCCACCATGGGCGGCTGAAGATCCGTGGGAAAACCCGGATAGGGCCAGGTTCGAAAATCCACAGGTTTTGGACGTCTTGGGCCGACGACCTCTATCCAGCTTTCTCCCACCTCGATTTCGCAGCCCGCCAGGGAAAGGCGATCCAAGAGGGCGGCAAGATGCCGGGGCTCGGCGTTTTCTGTCCGCACTTTTCCCCCGGTTATGGCCCCGGCCAAAAGATAGGTTCCCGTCTCAATGCGATCGGGAATGAGGGTGTGCTCGGCTCCCCCCAATTCCCGCCGCCCCCGAATTGTCACCCGGTCCGTGTCCCAGCGGACCTCTGCTCCCATTTTGCGGAGAAGCTCGGCGAGGTCGGCCACCTCCGGCTCCCGGGCGGGGTTGATCACCACCGTTTCGCCTTCGGCCAACGCCCCCGCCAAAAGGAGCTGTTCTGTGGCGCCCACGGAAGGGAAGTCCAGGTATACACTGGTGCCGCGCAGGCGCTCCGCCTCCGCAAGGACCGCGCCGTTCACAAAAGCGATGCGGGCGCCAAGGCGGGCAAGGCCGTACAGATGAAAATCCACCGGGCGTGGGCCCAAGGCACACCCGCCGGGAAGGGACACCTTGGCCTTTTTCGCCCGGGCCAAAAGGGGGCCCAGGGCCAAAAAGGAAGCGCGCATCCTTTGCACCAGCTCCGCCGGCGCCTCCGGGCAGAGTTCCTCCCCTCCCCAAATCTCCATCGCTCCTTCGCGCCAGCGGACCTCCTTGCCCAGGGCCCGAACGAGGCTCACCGCGGTCTCCACGTCCGCAAGGTGGGGGACGTTGTGGAGGATGACGGGCTCGGAGGTGAGGAGGCTAGCGATGATGGCGGGCAGGGCGGCGTTTTTTGCCCCGGAGATCGGAACTTTGCCGCAGAGCTTCTCCCCGCCGGCGATGCGGATCACGGAAGGAGAGGCCGGGGATCCACAGGAGAGCCCAGATAACGGACCTCGAAATGCAGGTGTGGTCCAGTGGAAAGCCCGGTGTTCCCGGAAAGGGCGATCGTTTCCCCCGCGGAGACGCTCTGGCCTGAGCTTACCAAAAGCTTTGAGAGGTGGCCGTAGTAAGTTTCATAGCCGTTTCCATGATCGATGACCACAAGGAGCCCAAAGCCCTCCTGCCAGCCGGAGAAGGTCACGATCCCCCCGGCCGCGGCCCGCACCGGGGTCCCCTCTGCTACAGCGATGTCGATCCCCGTGTGGAAGGAGGGTATGCTGTAGATGGGGTGGATCCTCGGCCCAAATGGGGAAGAAATCGTCCCCCGCACCGGCCAGATGAACCCCTGGGTCGCCGCGGACGAGCTCCAAGGGATGGTCTTCGGGTCGGGTATGTACAGGCGCGTCCCCGGTTGGGGTTCTCCCGCAAGCCCATTGGCCTTGCGCACGACCTCCTCTGAAACCCCGTAGGAAGCGGAAATCGCGGCCACCGTCTCCCCCGGCCTCACCGTGTGGAGGACCCCATTTTTGGGGATAAGGAGCTTTTGTCCCGGATAGATGGTGGTGGAGGCGAGGTTGTTGGAGACCATGAGCCAAGAGGTGGGAATGCCGTAGCGGGAGGCGATGGCGCTCAGGGTATCACCGGTTTTGACCTCGTAAACGGTGGTCAGGGCCTGCAAGGAGGCGAGGGCCTGGGAAGGGCCGCCGAGCTCCGGCGACAAACCCACCAAAAAGAGGACTAGCGGCAAACACAAGGCAATTGCGGCAATAACCCACAGGTTATTCACTGTTCATCAGCTCCAGGAACTGTTTATTGGTCTTCGTACGTTCCATCCGCTGCTTGATGAACTCCAGGGCCACCCCTGGGTCCGGCATCTCGGAGATGAGCTTACGCAGGATCCATACCCTCCGAAGGACATCTGGCTCAAGGAGGAGTTCCTCTTTTCTCGTGCCGGACTGGATGAGATCGATGGCCGGGAATATTCGGCGGTTGGCGAGGTCGCGGTTGAGGACAAGCTCCATATTTCCCGTGCCCTTGAACTCCTCAAACACCACCTGATCCAGTCTGGATCCGGTGTCGATGAGGGCGGTGGCGATGATGGTCAAGGACCCCCCTTCCTCGATGTTCCGGGCTGCGCCGAAGAACTCCTTGGGCTTATAAAGGGCGGTGGGGTCGATCCCGCCGGAGAGGAGCTTTCCCGAGGGGGTGATGGAGAGGTTGTAGGCCCGGGCCAAGCGGGTAAGGGAGTCCATGAGGATCACCACGTCGTAGCCCACCTCTACAAGGCGTTTGGCCTCGGCCGTGACGAGCTCCGCCAGCTTCGTGTGATGCTGGGGCTCCATATCAAAGGTGGCGGCGATCACCTCTGCCCGCTTCACCGAGCGACGGAAATCGGTGACCTCCTCCGGCCGCTCGTCCACAAGGAGGATGAGGAGTTTTATGTTCGGGTAGTTGGCCTCAAGCCCCTGGGCGATGTGCTTAAGGAGCGTGGTTTTCCCCGCCTTAGGCGGGGAGACGATGAGCCCGCGCTGGCCTTTACCAATGGGGGCGAAAAGGTCGATCATGCGGGTGGAAAGCTCCTCGGGGTCGTGCTCGAGGACGTATTGCTGGTTGGGGTGGAGAGGGGTGAGTTGGGAGAAGTCCTTGCGCTTTTTCACCACCTCCGGGTCGAGGCCATCCACCTCCTCCACGCGCAGAAGGGCGAAGTACCGCTCCCCCTCCCTTGGCGGCCGCACCGGCCCCTTCACGATGTCCCCGTCCTTCAGGGCGAACTTGCGAATTTGCGAGGGAGAAACGTAAACATCGTAGCGGCTGGGAAGGCAGGATTTATCCCGCAGGAATCCGTAGCCGTCGGGCATGATCTCCAAAACCCCGGTCACGCTGAGCTCTTGGCGGTCGGCCAGGGCCCTTAGGACCGCCATCTCCAACTCCGCCGGGGAGAACTCGCTCGTCCCGTCGATCCCGAGTTTTTCCGCGAGTTCCAAAATCTTTTCGTGCCCGAGGGCTCGGACTTCGCTGATCTCCATTTTTCACCACCTCGCCGCAGGCTTAGAAGCGCTGAAAAAGAGAACGCACGATATGTGCGTACATCCTCAAGCGGTCAAAAAAACCGGGCCAAAAGCCCCGCTTTTCCTCCTTGCGCACGTGGCTCACACCCTCCCACACCACGGTCTTCTGCCGCCAGCCCTCGCGAAAGGCGAGCTTGGTAAGGGCGGTTTCGATACCAAAATCGCTCGTTTTCACCAAAGCCTCGGCCTTCTCCCAAAGGCTTTTCGGCATGATCCTTTGGCCGGAAAGAAATGGCACGAGGCGTTGGGAAAAATCCGTGGCTGCGCGCCCTTTGCGGAAAACGGCAATCACCACCTCCGCATCACCCGCCTTATAGGCCTGGATCAAATCTTCCACGTGTTTGGCGGTAAGGCCGATGAGGTCGGCGTCCAGGAAAAGAAGGGTATCTCCCGTGGTTTCCCGCACTCCGGCGGCCATCGCCGCCCCCTTTCCCCGGTTTTCCCCAAGGCGCACGACCTTAACCCCGTACCGCTGAGCTACATCACCCGTACCGTCGGTGGAGCCATCGTCCACCACGATCACCTCGGCCACGGAAGGCACGGCCAAAAGGGGCTCTAAAACGGCGCCAATGCGTTCGGCTTCATTATACGCTGGGATGACGACGGAGATCTTCATTTAGGCGAAGGTCAAGGTGTGCTTCGTTTCACTATAGCACCGAGGGCTTTGGCGGTCAAGCGCCGTCGGTGGAAAGGAGCTCCCGCGTCTTTTCCACCACGGCTTTGGGCTCCGCGGGCACGAGGAACTTCGCCCCATCCCGTCGGCGCTCCAATTCCACCTGTTTTTGCCCGGCGGCCCGTGGCCCCACCACCACCAGCACCGGGATCCCCAGGAGTTTTGCGTCGTGGAACTTCTCGCCCGCGCTTTGATCCCGATCATCAAGGAGGACCTCCAGGTCGGCCTCGGCCAGGGCCTGGGCCAATTCCTCCCCCAGGCGCAGAAGGGAGGGCTGCTTGGGGTCCAAGACGCTCACCACCGCCTCAAACGGCGCGAGGTGTACAGGCCAAATGATCCCGGCCTCGTCGTGATGGGCCTCGATGACCGCGGCCAGAAGCCTCCCCACCCCGATCCCGTAGCATCCCATAATGAGGGGCCGGGATTTCCCCTGGCGGTCGAGGAAGGTCGCGCCCATGGCCTCCGAATACTTTGTGCCGAGCTTGAAGATGTGGCCAAGCTCAATGGCCCGGTGGATGCGGAGGCGGCCGCCGCAGCGCGGACAGCCATCGCCTTCCCTGGCCACGGCCACATCGGCCACGATGTCGGCCTGGAAGTCCCGGGGGAAGTTCACGTTTTTGAGGTGGAAACCCTCGCGGTTTGCCCCGGCCACGAGGTTTTTGGCCTTGGGGATGGAGTCGTCCACCACCACCTTGACCCCGTCCCGGCGGATCCCGATGGGCGAGGCGTAGCCGGGCACGGCCCCACAGGCGGCGATCTCCTCCTCGGAGGCCGGCCAGAGCTCCGCCGTGCCCAACGCCCGGGCCAGCTTGGCCACGTTCACCTCCAAATCCCCCCGGATCACCACAAACACCAGCTCTTTTGGAGTCCGATAGAACACGGCCTTGGCCGTCTTCCGTGTGGGCAGGCCGAGGAAGTTGGCCACCGCGTCAATGGTGTAGCAATTCGGGGTGGGAACGAGCTCTATAGGGAGAAGGGGCTCAGGCGGGTCCTCCTCTTTCACGCTCACCGCGCCCTCTAGATTCGCCGCGTAATCGCCGCGCTCGCACTGGATGAAGGAGTCCTCCCCGTAGGGGCTAGGGAGCATGAACTCGTGGGACTCGGAGCCGCCCATAAGGCCAGGGTCGGCTTCCACCACCACCACCTCAAGCCCGCAACGCCGGAAGATGTTGAGATAAGCCTGGTAGATCTCCCGGTAGAACCGGTCCAGGTCTTCTTGGGACTCGTGGAAGCTATAGGCGTCCTTCATGGTGAACTCCCGGGCGCGCACGAGCCCTCCGCGAGGGCGGGGCTCGTCCCGGAATTTCGTCTGGATTTGATAAAAGACGAGGGGGAGCTGCCGCCATGAGCGGATCTCCCGCCGGGCAAGATCGGTGATGACCTCTTCGTGGGTCGGGCCGAGGACCATTTCCCTTCCCGCCCGGTCGCGGAAGCGGCCGAGGATCGGGCCGAAGTCTCCTAGCCTTCCGGTCTCCGCCCAGAGCTCCGCGGGGTGGATCATGGGCATGGTGATCTCCATGCCGCCGATGGCGTTCATCTCCTCGCGGATGATGTTTTCGATTTTGTGGAGGACGCGCCGGGCCAGGGGCAGATAGGTGTAAATCCCGGCCGCGAGCTTTCGGATCATCCCCGCCCTAAGGAGGAGCTTGTGGCTGGGAAGCTCGGCCTCCGCCGGATCCTCCTTCCAGGTGGGCAAAAAATACCGGCTTGCGCGAATAAGGGCCATCGTGGCCTGGAGATTACCGGAAGACCTCGCGCAAAACAACTTCCAGCTCCGCGGAGCTGCGGAGGATTTTCGGAGGGACGGGAAGGGAGGGAAGGAAAGCCCGGCGGTAGGGGCGGGAGGCGAGCCTGGGGTCGGCGATAAGGATGACCCCGCGGTCCGTGGGGGTGCGCACAAGCCTTCCCAACCCCTGACGCAGCTTCAACACGGCAAGGGGCAAAGAAAGCTCGTGGAAATCGTTCCTCCGTTGGGCGCGCAGCCTCTCGGCCTCCGCCTCCAAGATGGGCTCCGCCGGGTGAGGGAAGGGCAGCCGCGCCACCACCAGGATCTCCAGCTCCTCGCCGGGAAGGTCCACCCCTTCCCAAAAGCTCTCCAATCCCAAAAGGATTGCCGGCTTGGGCATGGCCCGGAACCTCCGGAGAAGCTGGTCGCGCTCGCCGTCCCACCCCTGGGCCAAATGGGGAACACCTGAAAGTAGGGAACGCACGGCGGAAAGGGCGCGCTTGGCCGTAAAAAGTACGAGGATCTTAACCGGCGCCACCTCCACCACGTGCCGAAGGACCAGGGCCAAGGCCTTGGGATACTCCGGATCGTCCGGCTCGGGAAGCCCGGCGAGGATGGCGATCCGTACCCGCTCATAGGAAAAGGGCGAAGGCCAGGAATAAAACGGGGCGTCTTGCGACAATCCCAGCCTAGAAAGGAGGAAGGAGGGATCTCCGGCCACGGCCAATGTGGCGGAGGTGAGAACGGCCGCTTTCACCTTTGGCCAAAGTTTTTGGGAAAGTTCCTCCGCCAAATCCAAAGGGGTGAGGCCCAAAGCCACCTCCTCCTCGCGGCTGAACCACTGTACCCAGTCGCCCGGCCCTGGGGAGAGCACCTGCTCTAGCGCCTCTTTTTGCTCACGAAGGGCGCGCCAAAGCTCCTCTTCCTCCTCGGCCCTAATGGTGCGGATGAGCTCCTCCAACGCCGCAAGCAAAGGCCTAGTGCTTTCCAAAAGGAAGGAGGCCATTTCCGGCCGCAGACGACCGCGGCCGGAAGGGATTAGAGACCGCACGGAATCCCAAAACTCCCGGTGGCGGTCGCCCACCTCCTCCGCGAGGGCCCTGATCTTCTCCGACTCCAAGCGGCGGAGTTCGGAGAGGATCAAGGGCAATTCCCGGGGGCTGATTTCTAAGCTTAAGGCTTCCCGGAGGGCATGGGGAAGGGCGTGGGCCTCGTCCAAGATCAAAAAATCGTATTCGCCCAAAAGCGCGTTTTCCGTGGCCAAATCCGCCCCAAGTATTGCGTGGTTTACGATCACCAATTTTGCCGCCCGCGCCTCTTCCCGGGCGCGTCGAGAGGGGCATCTTCCCCAGTGCCGACAGCGCTGCCCCCGGCAGCGCCAGGGCCGATCGCGTAACTCCTCGAGGAGCCAGGCCTCGTCCACAAAGGCGATTTCGTCCAAATCCCCATTCCGGGCGGAGAAAATCCGAAGCGGCACGAGGACATCCTCGGGCAAAAGGCGGCGCTCCAAATCCTCCAGGCGGCGAAGGCAAAGGTAGTTTTCCCGCCCCTTGAGGAGGGCGCGCTCCACCTTAAGGCCGAGGTTTTCCTCAAGCCAGGGGAGGTCCTTTTTCCAAAGCTGATCCTGCAAGGTGCGCGTGCGCGTGGCCACCACCGCCCGCCCCCCTTTGCGCAAGGCCAAAAGAAGGGGGATCAGGTATCCGAAGGTCTTTCCCGTGCCGGGGCCGGCCTCGAGGAGGACCACGCCGCCCTGGTTTAGCGCCTCCGCCACCCGCGCGGCGTATTCCTGTTGCGCCTCCCGTGAGGAGAGGCCTTTTTCACTGAGGCGACGGAAGGCCTCCGCAAGGTCGCGAGGCGGGCGCGGACGGAGGCGACGACGCGGAGGGGGCAAACTCCAGCCCGCCGGCAAAATCCGGGCCAGCTCCTTTCGCCCGGCCAGCGGCCAGGAACGCACCTCCTCCATGGCCAAAAGGAGGAGCTTTCCTAAAGCCTCTGCCCGGGCCCACGGGTCAGGGTCATCCAGGGCTAGCCCGGTTTTTTGCCGCAAAGCTTTGAGATCTTGGGCCTCTGGCCAAACCGCCCGGGCAAGGAGGGAGAGGTTGAGCACCTCTCTTTCCCGCGGGTCCCAACTGACCAAGGGCAACGGCGGCCATGGTTCGTCCGGCCCCAGGCGCTTTTGTGGGCCCCTTTGGGAAAACACCACCCCAGCCCGCTTGCCCGCAGTTTCTGCAAAGGCGATGAACTCCACTATAGGCGGGAAAGGAGATCGATCCGGCGAACTACTCCCACCAAATGGCCCTCTTCATCCACCACGGGGAGCTGTTTGAGGCCCTTGCGCAACATGAGGTCGGCCACGTGAAGGTCGCTGTCGTCAAGCCTGGCCACCACCACCTCTTTTTTCATGTACCGCTCCACCGGGTGGTTTTCGATCTCCCGAAGCCTCTTTGCCAGCCGGTCCAAACTGGGGAGGAAAGAGGCGGAATGGAGCATGTCCACGTACTCGGGGACAAGGGCCCGGATGATGTCGCGCTCGGAGATGATGCCCACCAATCTCCCTTCCTCGTCCACCACGGGAAGGGAGGAAAGCCCGGAGTTTTCCAGGAGTTTAATGGCCTGGGCCACGGGGGTGTCCCGCTCCACCGCACTCAGATCGCGGCGCACAAAGTCCCGCACTTTCATCCTTTCCCCCAGAATTTGACCTCTACTTGCGCCAGTTCCGCAGCGATTTTTTCTTTCGCTAAACAGAGTTTTTCGTCCACTTTGGCGGAGGCCACCGCCGCGGCCATCCCGTACTTGACGCTTTCCACCAGATCCTTCCCCTGCGTTAAGCCCACGAGGATCCCGCCCACCAGGGCGTCATCGGCGCCCACGATGTTGCGAAAGGCGCTGGGGGACAATTTGCCCTCAAATTCCCAAACCCCGTCTTCGCTGACCAGGATGTCCCCGGTCAGGTGGTAGGAGATGAGGCAGGATGAGGCTCCCTGGGCGATGGCGTGACGGCCAGCGCTGATCACCTCGTCCCTTTCGCGCAAGGGTAGGTCCCCAAAGCGCAGGGTCTCCCGCACGTCCGGTTTCACCAGGAACGGGCGCTCCCGGAGGGTGCGCAGCATGGGTTCCCCCCCGGCATGCACCACGACCGGCACCCCCCGCGCCCTGGCCTTCCGGGAAAGCTCGGCGTAAAAGTCCAAGGGAACCCCAGGAGGAAGGGCTCCGGCCAAAACCACGTAGTGCGCGCGAAGCAGCATCCGCTCGTACATGCGAAGGAAAATGTCGAGCGCCTCTTTGGGGATATTTGGCCCCGCCTCGTGGATGTGGATGGGATGATATCCCTGGCCGCGCACGATCAACACCACGTTTATGCGGTTTTCCTCCTCGATCCACACGAAGTTCGTGCCCACCCCGCGGGCGAGGAGATCCCGCAGGATGATCTGGCCGGTGTGCCCCCCAAGAAAGCCCATGGCCACCGTGTCGATCCCGTGCGCGGCGAGAAACACGGAGACGTTGATCCCCTTCCCCCCGGCGGAGGTCATGGATTTTTCCGCGCGTATCGCGCTTCCTTCCTCGGTCAACCCCAGGTTCTCCGGGAGGCTTTCCAGCCAATAAAACTTGTCCAGGGCCGGATTTGGTGTGACGGTGAGGATCATGCCACCCTCTCCTTTACCCCGCCGAGGAGGGCGGCGGGCGTGGCCGCGGTCACCTCGACCTCCACGAGCTTCCCCACCAAATCCGGTCCACCCGGGGCCAAAACGGTGCGAAAGTCCCTGGTCTTCCCCATCACCATCCCCTTCTCGGGAATGTATTCCTCTACGAGGATTTCCACGTTTTTCCCTATGCGCTCTTCATGCAATTCCAGGGCGATTTTGCGCGTAAGGTCCAACACCTCTTGGAGCCGGCGGCTCTTCTCCGCCTGGGGAATGGGATCGCCCAAAGGTTCCGCCGGGGTGTGGGGACGTGGGGAGTAGGCGGCCACGTACACCGTGCCGAACCGCACCTCCCTGATGAGGGAGAGGGTGGCAGCGAAGTCCTCGTCCTCCTCGCCGGGGAAGCCCACGATCACATCGGTGGTGATGTTCACCTCCGGGATGGCCTTCCTGATCCGCTCCACAAGGGCGAGGAATTGCTCCCGGGTATATCCGCGGCGCATGGCCTTGAGTATCCTGTCGCTTCCGGACTGCACAGCGAGGTGCACGTGCTCACAGATATTTTCCACCTCGGCCACGGCGGCGATGACCTCCTCCGTCATGTGGGCCGGATGGGAGCTGGTAAACCGAACCCGTGGGATCGGGATTTTCCCTATCTCCCGAAGCAAGCGCGCGAAGTTTGTGCCATCCCGCAGGTCTAACCCATAGGCGTCGACATTTTGGCCAAGGAGGGTGACCTCAAGATATCCCTTTTCCGCGAGCTCCCACACTTCCGCGAGGATTTCCGCCATCGGACGGGAGCGCAACGGCCCCCGAACGTGGGGGATGACGCAGTAGGCGCAGGAGTGGGAACAGCCCTCCGCGATGGTCACATATGCCTGAACCGGGCTTTTTCGCAGGGCTGGGAGGCGCTCCAGTTCAAGGGGCTTGGGCAAAAAGGCAATGCGTTCGCCTTTTTGGGCCTGGGCGATGATTTCGGGGAGGTGGCGAAGGCCGGTGGTGCCGAAGGCGAAATCCGCCGCGGGGCAGAGGGAGAAGATCTTCGTCCCGCGGCCCTGGGGCATACAACCCCCAACGCCGATGAGTACTGGCCGTGTTCGCTTGAGGCGGGCGAGCTCGGCCACCCGGCTTGCCACTTTGTCCTCGCTTTTTTGCCGAACCATGCAGGTGTTTAAGATGATGACATCCGCGTCCTCCGGCCTTTCCACGATGGTGTACCCCGCCTCCGCCAATACCCCGGCGATCTCCTCGCTTTTATGGTGGTTGAGTTGACAGCCCCAGGTGAGGATGCAAGCGCGCATCACTTTGATCCTATCCGTTTTGTTTTCCTCCACAACCTCCCCTTGGGTATCATCCTTTCGTGCAGCTTCGCTTGGACCGGTATCTACTGCGGGAAATTCTTCCGCCGTTTTTCGTGGCCCTCTTGGCCTTCCTCGTATTTATCGGGCTTGAGCTCATCCTTTCCCTTTCCGATGCCCTCTTTGCCCGCGGGGTTTCCGCGGCAGTCCTCCTCCGCCTCCTTTCTTATAAGCTCCCCAACATCCTGACCTTGGCCGTTCCCGCTGCCGTCCTTTTGGCCACTTTTCTCGCCTTGGCCCGGCTGGCTTCGGACCGCGAGCTTCTGGCCTTCCAGGCCCTTGGCTACTCCCTGCGCCGCCTTCTTCTCCCCTTTTTGACCTTCGGTCTTGTGATGAGCGCCCTTTCCTTCGCCTTCTCCGAGCTTGTTGTTCCCAACGCTGAGGCCGGCTATCGTCGGGAGCTTCTTGGTCTCCTTTATCGCGGCCCCGCCCCCCTTGTTCAGGAGAACGTGTTCTTCCGCGGCCCGCAAGGGGAGCTTTTTTATGTGGGGCGCTACGTGGGGGGGAGGGCAGAGGAGGTGGTAGTATATGATCTTGCGGGCCGGCTTTATCCGCGCAGCTCTTTCCCCGCGGTGATCACCGCCAAGGAGGGGAGCTTTTCCTCCGGCCAACTTCTCCTTAAGGAGGGCCGGGTGCTTCATTTCGGGCCCTCAGGGGAGCTCACGGAGATCCTCGGGTTTAAGGAGCTGTCATTTGTCGTTGGCGAGGGGGTGGAGGAGGCGATTTTGGGCGGCCGCACCCCTGGCGAGATGTCCACCAGGGAGCTCCGCCAGCGCATCGAGCTCCTTAAGAAAAGCGGGATAGATGTTCGCGATCTCCTTGTGGAATATCATGGAAAGCTTGCCGTGGCCGCCGCGGCTTTTGTGTTTGTGCTTTTTGGTGCCCCCCTTGGCGCCATTCTCGGGCACCGCGGCCGGGCCCTGGGGATGGTGGTGGGGTTTCTCCTCGCCGCCGGTGCTCAGGCCCTTTTCCTTTGGGCCCGAACCCTCGCCCGCAGGGGCTTCCTTCCGCCAGCTTTGGGCGGCTGGCTCCCCCACCTGGTGTTCGGCACCTTTGGCCTCCTCCTTTTCCTCGGCGCGGACCGCCTGCGCTTCCGCGGCCTCCTCCTCTTCGCCCTCCTTGGGGTCATGGGTTTTGCTTCCCCTCCGTTTAGGGAGCTCGTGGCGGAGGAATTGGTGGTCGAGGCCGAAGGGAGAGAATTTTTAGCCACAAAGGCCAAACTTCTTGTAGGGGACTACACCATCACCGCTGAACGCCTCTCCCTTAGGGAGGAAGAAAATTGGCTCCTTGAGGCTTGGGAGGTGGACGTGGCCTTTTCCCACTCCGCCGTACACGCCAAATTTCTTTCCGCTTATCTTACGAAGGACGGTGTTCTCACTTTGGCTCGACTTCAAGAATTTTCCGGAGAAGTGGAGTTCCAAGGCCCGGAGAAGGAAGAGAGGCTGGTCTTCTCCGCCGAGGACGGGGAGGTGGAGTTCAAAGGGGGTGCAATCGCCAGAGTTTTCGGAAAAAGTGTTACTTTTACCACCTGTCCCTGTGCGGATTATGCGCCATATTTGATTCGCGCCGAGGAATTTTTGCTTGTCCCGGAGAAATGGCTTTTTGCCCGGGGCCTTCGGGTCGATTCCTTTGGCTATCCCATCGTTTGGCTTCCCGTTTATGCTGCGCGATTGGGCGAAGAAAGCGTCCCATTTTTGCCGGAGGTAGGGAATTCTCCACTGGGCTGGTTTTTGCGCTGGTCTTTCCCGTGGAGCCCAACCGAGGGAATGGTGGGGGCTTTTCTCCTCACCCTCTATCCCCAAACCGGTCGTGTGGAGCCGGCCTTGTGGACGATCTGGGACAAAGGAAGCCTTTTTCTCTCTAGGGATCGGGCCGCCCTTCGTTTTCAGGGGGAACTTTTGGGGGAGCCATGGAACGTGCAAGGGCGTTACGATGCCGCGGGGCTTTCCCTCTTCCTTTCCGGGCGCGTCCAGGGCTGGCAAGTGCGCGCGGAAACGGGACTATTGCAGGCGGAGGCCACGGCTTACTCGCGCATGCCGGAGGTTTCCCTCTCCCGCGCCCTTAAGGCTTTTGGGGGAAATTTGGATCTGCAACTTGGTTTTGGCCGCTATCGGGAGGGGGAGGTGGAGGGTTGGCGGGCAGGCCTTGCCGGCACATGGAGTTGGTCCACAAAAATCTTGGGTTTTCCTGTCCAAATCCCCCTTGGTTTCGGCCTTGACCAATACCCTAAGGCGGAGCGGGTCTATCTTTCCCTTCAGCCCTCCCTCTCCCTCGGCCCCCTCTCCCTCTGGTACCAAGGGCGCATGAGCGTGGGCCGCTCGATGTTCACCTTCGATGCCGCCCCTTCCCAAAGCCAAGCCGGGCTCAGCCTTCAGGCCTCCGCCCGCGGCTGGACGCAAAACCTCTCCCTTGGTTGGGATTTTTTAACCCAGTGTTTCCTCCCCGCCCGCTGGGCCCTAAAAGGGCCGAATTTCACCGCGACCTTCTCCTTTCAGGTTTCGCCCTTCTCCCTTTCGCGGACCAGATGGGAAGGGGCCTTTCAGGGGCGGGGCTGGTCGCTCAGGTTCTCCGGGGGCCTTTCCGGCTCGACCTGGGAGGACGGGCTTTTGCGGGGGCAAATCAGCGGGGAAAGTTGGCAGGTGGAGGGTGGGATCCGTCTAGGTCTGCCCCAAATCTCCATAAAGCGCCTGGCCCTCTCCGCACAGGGGGTATGGGGTTCGGAGTGGAGCTGGGCGGCGGCGGGGGAGTACGACTTTGTGAGCCATAGCTTTGTCCAATTCGAGGCCGGGGTTTTTCGGACTTTTCTGGGTTGTCTCCGCGTGGGTCTAACCGTTTACCCCGGAGGTTTTCGCCTGAGCTTCGATATCCCGGCTTTTCCTGCGGCCAAGGTCCATTTTGCCCCCTTGGACGAGGGTCTGCGCTTGGGCGAGCTATAATAGGAGCGTGAGGAAGCGCGAGCGCATTCCCGATTGGCTTACGGCCAGTCGTGTTCTTATTGCCTTGGCCATTTTGGCCCTCATACCTTTCGGGCCGCGGGCCTTAAATGCCGTAGCCGGGCTCCTCCTTTTGGGTTGGACCACGGACATGGTGGACGGCCGCCTCGCCCGCCGTTTTGAAAAGGGGCCAAGTTGGCTTGGCGAGCACGACTTTCAGATAGACATGGTGATGGTTCTTGCCTCCGCCATCTTCCTCACCGCCACCGGCCTTGTCCCTGCGGAGGTGGGTCTCCCCTACATCTGCGGAGCCCTTCTCATCTCCCTTTACACCCTGCGCTTCCGGGATTTCCTCAAGTTCAAATCGGTCACGATGCTTCTGGCCTTTCCCTGGGTGTTTACGCCCTTTATCCTTGCCCTCTTTTACGCTCCAGCGGCGGCGTACGCCGGGCTCATCTGGATGATCTTGGCCCTCCTTTTTGACTGGCGGCGGTTCTTGGGGGTGGTGGGGGATTTCCTCGCCGGAGCGCGGGCCTACTTCCGCCGCTAAAGGAGGCGGGGGAAGGGCCGGCCGAGGTGGGCATAGGCCCGTTCCGTGGCCACTCGTCCCTGCGGAGTTTTCCTGATGAAGCCCAGGGAGATGAGATAGGGCTCGTAAAGCTCGGCGATGGTTTCCGGATCCTCGCCCAGGGCGGCGCTCAGCGTTTCCAAGCCCACCGGCCCCCCCTCGAACCGGTCGATGATGACCTCGAGGATCCGGCGGTCCAGTTCGTCCAAACCCTCTTCATCGATCCCCAGCATCTTAAGGGTCCCCCTCGCCACGGCGAGGGTGATGGTGTTTATTCCCTGGACCTGGGCCACATCGCGGGCGCGGCGGAGGAGTCTGAGGGCGATGCGGGGGGTTCCACGGGCCCTTGTCCCCAGCTCCCAGGCCGCCTCCGGCTCGATCTCCACCCCCAGCCTGGGGGCGGCGCGGCGCACGATCTCCGCAAGCTCCTCCGGCCGATAAAACTCCAGCCGGAACACCACCTCGAACCGATCTCGAAGGGGTGTAGTGAGGAGCCCCTCTCGCGTAGTGGCTCCAATCAGGGTGAAAGGGGCTAGGGAAAGCTCGATGCACCGAGCATGGGGCCCCTCACCCAAAACAATGGGAAGCTTCCAGTCCTCCATAGCGGGGTACAGGATCTCCTCCACCTGGGGGCGCAGACGGTGGATCTCGTCCACAAAAAGGATGTCGCCCGGAGAAAGATGGGTGAGGATAGCGGCGAGGTCTCCGGGCCGCTCCAGGGCCGGCCCGGAGGAAACCTTTATTTTCACCCCCATCTCGTTGGCGATGACGTGGGCAAGGGTCGTCTTCCCCAGTCCCGGCGGGGAAAGAAGAAGCACGTGATCCAAGGGCTCTCCCCGGGCCTTGGCCGCTTGGATGTACACGCGCAGCCTTTCCTTCACCTTCTCCTGGCCTACAAATTCCTCGAGGGTCTTGGGACGCAGGGTGCGCAGCTGGGGCTCCATCATGTCTTGCTGCGGGTCCAACCAACGGGAAGGCATCTTAAAAGCATTGTAGCAAGGGACCCCCGGGAAGATCCAGTTTGTCTTGGCCCTTCTTTTTCCCTAAAATGCAAAAGATGCGAGCTTCCTTGGTTTGCTTGGTGGCCTTGGGCCTTTCTGCGTTTGCCCAGATCTTCGAAATTGCCGCCCTGGACTGGTCCCCCGATGGAAGCCTTTTCCTCCTTGCCGCGGAGGGCCAACTCTACCGCGCTTCCACCCCTACCTGGACCGATCTTCAACCCCTTTATGTGGGGATGAGGGCGGAGTGGGCGCGCTTTGGGCCAGATAACTGGTTTATCTTCGCTTCTTCGGTGGAGGATGGTTTTGCCCTTTGGCGGGGGTTTCCCGACGGCCGGGAGCCCGAGCTCCTTTACCAAAGCGCGCGCCCCATCTCTTGGCCCACCGTTTCCGCGGACGGAAGCAAAGTGGCATTTGTGGAAGAATGGAGCGAGCTCGTCCTTCTTGACCTTGGCAAGGGGGAGGTCCAAGTCGTCTTGGGTGGGCCCTGGCTTAAGGCCACCCCGGAGTTCCTTCCTGCCGGACAAGCCCTCCTTTTCGCCGGCCTTTGGCCAAGGGGCGAGGAACCGAGCTGGGAGATCTTTTACCTTGATCTGACCACCCGCGATTTGATCCAGCTCACTTCGGATTCCTTTTTCGACTGGTGCCCACGGGCTTCACCAGATGGCCGTTGGATCGCCTTTGTTTCCAATCGCGGGGGTGCTCCGGATATCTGGATCCTCCCCCTTTTGGGCGGCCTGCCCTTTCCTGTAACCCAGGACCCCTGGATCGACGCCTTCCCCTGCTGGTCCCCGGAGGGCGGGGAGGTGGGTTACGCCTCCCTTAGGCCCGAGGGCTGGCAGTTCGTGCGAGTGGGAGCTTACTGAGGCCGTGGCCCGCGTGGTGGCGGTAGGGCGGTTCGACGGCGTCCATCTGGGCCACCAGCACCTCCTTTCCTTCGGAAAGGACTTGGCTTCCAGGCGGGGCTGGTCCTTTTTGGCCTACACTTTCCCCCCAGAATCGCCGGCCCTTTTGCCCCTTTCCCTCAAATTGCACCTCCTCCGCCAGTTTGCCGATGAGGTGGAGGTCGTGGATTGGGAAAGGGTTCGAGACCTTTCCCCGGAGGAGTTCTTGGGGAAGGAGGTGGTGGGGCGTCTGGAAGGCCGGGCCGTGGTGATGGGGAAAGATCACCGGTTTGGCCGAGGTCGCGCTGGAAGCCCGGAGCTAGCGCGGACTCTTGGGGATGAGCTTGGCCTAGAGGTACATGTGGTGCCTCCATTCCTTTTGGGCGGGGAGATCGTGAGCTCCAGGAAGATCCGCGAGCTTATTAGAGCGGGGGAGGTGGAGAGGGCGGGGAGGCTTTTGGGGCGCCCGCCCGTCCTTTTTGGCCGGGAAGTCAAGGGAGCGGGGTTAGCCAGGACCTTGGGCTTCCCCACGATAAACTTGGAGCTTGATCCCGTATTAATTCGTCCCAAGGACGGGGTCTACCTTGCCTGGGCCTTTTGGCCGGGCGGAGGAGGCCCTGGCCTTTTCTACCACGGGAAGCGCCCAACTTTTCCAGATCTCCCCCCTTCTGCGGAGCTTCACCTCCTTTCCCCGCCCCCTGCCTCCTTGCCCGAGCTTTTGGAAATCCACCTCCTTCGTTTCCTCAGACCAGATATATCTTTTCCCTCCCCGGAGGCTTTGGCGGAAAGGATCCGCCTGGACGTGGAGGAAGCGCGGAGGATCTTGGATTCTTTGGCCCCGCCGCGTCCGCTCTCGCCGGGGTTATAATGGCTTTGTGTACGTCCTTTCCATCGAAAGCTCCGGCTCTCTAGGGGGAATTGGTTTGCTTGGCCCGGAAGAAGCCTATGAAATCGTTGTTCCCCTTGGGCCCAGTCGAGGGGAAGTCCTCCCCGAGGTAGTGCGGGACATCCTGCGGCGGGCCAAGGTTGGCTGGGACTCCATTTCCCTCATCGCGGTGGACGTGGGACCGGGCTCGTTCACCGGGCTGCGGGTGGGATTGAGCCTAGCCAAAGCCCTCGCCCAGGTTCACGCTCTTCCCCTCGTTCCTGTGCGGCAAACGGAGGCGGTGGGCTTGCCCCTTGCGGAGTTTTGGCCTGGGCGGGTTTGCGTTTGGATTCACGACCGCCGCGACTACGTGTACATGGGGTGGGTGGAGCGGGAGCGGGCCGGGATGGAGGTGGTGTTGACCTTTCCCGAGGCGCTAGCCCGGGTGCGGGAGCGGCCCGGCGTGCTTTTGGCAGGAACAGGCGCGGTGCGCTTTGCTAAAGAAATCAAAGCCCAAGCGGAAAATGTAGTGCTTGCTCCTCCGCTTGCTGCCCATCCTCGGCCAATTGTGGTGGCACAAATTGGGCAAATTCGGTATAATCGCGAAGGCCCAGGAAATCTTCTGGCATTGGAACCGCATTACGTGCATAAGGAGGGCGGATATGGCTAGGGTGTGCGAGATCTGTGGTCGTGGCCCTGATTACGGCCGGAGTGTTTCCCACTCGGGAAAGCGCAGCCGGAAGGTGCGGGCTCCGAACCTTCAGCGGGTCCATGCGGTGATAGATGGGGTGCGCCGGAGAATCCGTGTGTGCACCCGTTGCCTTAAGGCGGGAAAGGTCCAAAAGGCCTAGCAAGGAGCCGCTGTGGCGGGTTTGGCCTGGATAGCCCCTTCTGGCGCAGGTGGCCTCACCCTCAGTCTCACCGCTATTTGGCCTAACTTTGGCCCTTTCGCCACCGTTGGGGACAAGTTTCTCTTTGAGGGCCAGTTTTCACCCATCTTTTGGGGCTTGTCCTCTGCCTGGCCTCCCAAGCTGGCCGGAGGCTTTCCCTGCGATGGGGGGCAAAAGCAACGCTTCGCCCGGGTGTGGTCTAATCCGATAGGATCTTTTCCAACGTTCTTCACGGGACCCTCTCTTTTTAGATGGCCGTCTCAAGGGGAAATGAGGGATGCTTGATAGGCCTCGCGTTGGGGAGCTAGTTTGGGCCAAGGTTTTGGAGCTCCTTCCCAACGGTGCCCTTTTGCAGCTTGGGGAGGAGCCGGGCTTCCTCCCTGTTTCCGAAACCTCCGGCGAGTTGGCGGTTGGGGCGGAGGTGGTGGCGAAGGTCATCGGCTACGACCGAACCGGCCGACCAATACTTTCCACGCGCCGGGTTTCTGAGGCCGACCGGGAAGAAGCCCAGTTCCATCGCGAGGCCCTGGAGTTCCGTAGCGTTCTTTCCGCTCGGTCTTTGCCCGTCCCCGAGGAAAAACAGGGAGAGGAGCGGGTGGAGTGGCGTCTGGCCCGTTGGCTTTCCCAGGCGGAGGCCGTCCTCCGACGCCGTCGCAGCCGGCCAACCACGGGTTTCCTGGAGGAAAAGGAGTAAAAATGCCACGGGGGTTGGTGATCATCGACAAGGAACGTTGTAAAGGGTGCGGTTTGTGCGTAACGACCTGTCCTTTCGGCGTTTTGGCCATCACCTCCGAGCTCAACCGCTACGGGTACAACGTGGCCAAAGCCACCGCCCCGGAAAAGTGCACGGGATGTGCGATGTGCGCGCAGATATGTCCGGATGTGGCGATCGAGGTGTACCGCATGGCGTTGGTGAAGGAGGGGGCATGAAGGTCCTCATGCGGGGGAACGAGGCCATGGCGGAAGGAGCGATCCGCGCCGGCTGCCGCTGCTACTTCTGTTACCCCATCACCCCTCAAGGGGAGCTCGTGGAGTACATGGCCCGCCATCTTCCCCGCCACGGCGGGGTTTTTCTTCAGGCGGAAAGCGAAGTGGCCGCCATCAACATGGTCTATGGTGCCGCCGCGGCAGGGGTGCGCACCATGACCTCTTCCTCCTCCCCCGGCATTTCCCTCAAGATGGAGGGGATTTCCTATCTTGCGGGAGCGCGCCTTCCTGCGGTGATTGTGAACGTCATGCGCGCTGGCCCGGGCCTTGGAAACATCGCTCCGGCGCAAGGGGACTATTTTCAGGCCACCAAAGGCGGTGGGCACGGGGACTATCGCCTTATTGTCCTCGCTCCCTCCACCGTGCAGGAGGCGGCGGAGCTGGTGATGCTCGCCTTTGACCTCTCCGATCGCTACCGCGTCCCCGCCATGATCCTCGCCGACGGCATGCTCGGCCAAATGATGGAGCCCGTGGAGCTTCCCGAGCCCATCCCTCCGGAGAAGATCCCGCCCAGACCTTGGGCCCTTACCGGGGCCAAAGGGCGGGCTCCCAACCTAGTCTCGAGCTTCGATCTCGACCCCTATCGATTCCGGGAGATCCTGCGGGCCCTTTGGCAAACGTACCGGGAGATCGAGAAGAACGAGGTGCGGTGGGAGGAGTACGAGACGGAGGACGCCGAGCTCGTGCTCGTGGCCTATGGCACGATGGGGCGAATCTGCCGGACCGTGGTGCGGCGGGCGAGGAAGGAGGGGCTCCCCGTTGGCCTTTTCCGTCCCATCACCCTTTGGCCCTTCCCTTATGAGCCCCTGCGAAAATTGGCCGCGCGGATCCCCGTGTTTTTGACGGTGGAGCTTTCTGCCGGGCAGATGTGGGAGGACGTGCGCTTGGCCGTGGAGGGGCGGGCCAAAACCCCGTTCTACGGGGAGCTCGGGGGGGTCGTTCCCGCCCCGCAGGAAATCTTAAGCGAGGTGAAAAAATATGTCCGTTAGCGTGAAGATCCCGGCGGGCTATGTTCCGGTGTACACCCGTCCGAAATCCCTTTCGGAGGCGCGGTTCACGTACTGCCCTGGTTGTCACCACGGGATCATCACCCGGCTTGTGGCCGAGGCCATCGATGAGCTTGGGATTCAGGAGCGCACGGTGGGGGTGGCCCCTGTGGGCTGTGCTGTTTTCCTTTACGAGTTTTTCCGCTGCGATTTTGCCCAGGCCGCCCACGGACGGGCCTGCGCCGTGGCCACCGGGATCAAGCGGGCTAACCCCGAGCTCATCGTCTTCACCTACCAAGGGGATGGGGATCTTGCCGCCATCGGCACGGCGGAGACCGTTCACGCCGCCAATCGCGGGGAGAACATCACCGTGATCTTCGTGAATAACCAAGTGTATGGGATGACCGGCGGGGAGATGGCTCCCACGACCCTTCCCGGGATGAGGACGGTGACGACCCCCGAGGGGCGGGACGTGCGCACCACCGGCTATCCCCTGCGCATGGCGGAGATGCTGGCCCAGTTGGATGGGCCGGCGTACATCACAAGACAGGCGGTGTTCGATGTGCGGCATGTGCAAATGGCCCGGAAAGCCATCATCAAAGCCTTCAAAAACCAAATGGAAGGGAAGGGTTTTTCGCTGGTGGAGGTTGTGGCGGCCTGCCCCACAAACCTCCATCTTCCCCCGGCGGAGGCCAGCCGCTGGGTGGCCGAGCAGGCCCTCAAATACTTTCCTTTGGGCGACCTCAAGGTGAGGGACTGAGGGGGCGGGAAATGGAGATCGGCGTCATTTTCGCCGGCTTCGGTGGGCAGGGAATCCTCCTTGCCGGAAAGGTTTTGGCCAGGGCGGCGATGGAGCAGGGTTTTGAGGTGACCTGGCTTCCCAGCTATGGCCCGGAGATGCGGGGCGGCACGGCCAACTGTACGGTGGTCATCGCCGATGAACCAGTGGGCTCCCCCGTCGTGGACTCCCCGCTCATCCTCGTGGCCATGAACGGGCCATCGTTGGAGCGTTTTGCCCCAAGGGTCTCCTCCGGCGGAGCGATCATCGTCAATTCCTCCCTGGTTCCACAAAGAAAGGAGCGCTCAGATGTGAGGATGCTATTCATCCCCATGAACGAGATCGCCAAGGAGCTGGGGGAACCCCGGTGCGCGAACATGGTGGCTTTGGGGGCCACGGTCAAAATCCTGGGGCTTTTCCCCCTGGCGGCGGCCATCGCCGCCATGGAGGAGGAGCTGGGCGCCCGCGGCCGGGAAAAACTTGTAGAGGTCAACCGTGAGGCTCTGCTTCGCGGTTATTCCCTGGCATAGGCGTTTTGTTGACCTTGTCGCCCTCCTCATGCTATACTGCGAAAGAAAGGAGGTGATGAGGGGAAGGGACGAAGCGCGGGAAAAAGAAGCGGTTAAGGGTTTCGGATAAGCTGGAAAGGGGGAGTGCATGAAGAAACTTCTTTTATTTGTGGTTTTGGGGTTGATGGCTGTTTCGGGTTGGGCCGGGTTCACCTTGGCCGATTTCGAAAGGATGGTGAAAAACGACGTCATCCCGGAGATCCGGCTCGCCGCGGGCTACGCCCTTGTCAATTACTATGCGGCGAACAAGAGCGAGGCCGAGCTCATCCAGCTTGCGGAAAAGGGGGCTACGGAGGCCCTGCGGCTGGCGGCCTCGTTGGCGTTGAGTCAGAAGTGGGTGGGCGCGGGGAAGACCAGGGATGAGCTTTTGGCCCTGGCCACGGAAGGTGTCACCGCGGAGGTTCGCGCCGCCACCGTTCCGGCACTTATGGAAGCGCTTATTGCCGACAAAGCTGATGCCCTTTTGGAATTGGCCAAAACTGGGGCCACGGAGGAGCTTCAGTACGCGGCGGGCAAGACCTATCTGCAAAAAGTTCGCGCCACCCTCGATCGAACCAAGCTCGAAGCCATTTGCAACGATGACACCCTGCCTGCGGGCTATCGCAAGGCCGCGGCGGAGGTCCTGGCCGGCTACTACCTCTTCCCTGCGCAAAACGCCCTTTCTCGGGCCCAGCTGGAGGAGCAGGCTTTGACCGGGGCCAACCCCTATTTGCGGTACGCCGCAGCTTATGCCTTGGTGAACTACCTCGTGGAAGATTCCGCGGAGGCCCTTTACAAGAAGGTCGTGTCCCTGTTCCTGGCGCCGGGGGTGAGCGCGGAGTACCGTTGGGCCTACGCCCGGGCTTTGGGCATCAAGTGGGCTAGCAGCCTTTAACGTTTGGGAGGTGCGGGGATGAAAAAGTTAGCGCTCTTTGGAGTTTGTGCGGCCTTTTTGGCTTGGTTCGCCCTCGCCCAGGAGTACAAAGTTGTCCCTCTTGGCCAGGGCGAGTGGAAGGATTTCACGGTCGGGAAGTACGGCGGTTACTTGGTGGTGGGGAGCCTCGATAACCCTAAGACCTTTAACCACCACATCGCCCAGGAGACCTCCTCCACGGATGTCACGGGGATGCTCCACGCTGGCCTCACCGAGGTGAACCCCATCACGGACATGGTCGAGCCAGGTTTGGCCAAGTCCTGGGAGATCTCCGAGGACGGCCTTGTGATCACCTTCTATCTCCGCCAAGGCCTCCAGTGGTCGGATGGCCATCCCTTCACCGCCGATGACGTGGTCTTCACCTTCAACGGGGTCATCTTCAACGAGGACGTGCGCACGGACTACCGCGACGTGCTCCTTGTGGAAGGCAAGCTCCCCACCTGTGAAAAGGTCGACGATTACACGGTGCGCTTTACTTTGGCTGCTCCGTTCCGGCCATTCTTGCGGGAAATCGGTGGGGCCATCTACCCGGCCCATAAGCTTCAGCACCTCTCCCGGGTATACAACCCCGAGGCCGATCCCGAGGCGTTGAACTCCGTGTGGGGCGTGGACACGCCGCCGGAGGAGATCGTGGGCATGGGGCCGTTCAGGCTGAAGGAGTTCATCCCCGATCAGCTCGTGGTGATCGAGCGCAACCCCTACTATTGGAAGGTTGACCCTCAGGGCAACAAGCTCCCCTACCTGGACGGCGTGAAGTACGTCATTTCCTTCAGCTTGGACACGATCATGCTCAAGTTCCGCAATGGCGAGCTTGACGTATACGCTCCGCGGCCGGAGGACATTGCCACCCTCAAAGCGGAGGCCGCGCAAAAAGGGATCAAGATCCTCATTGACCCCACGAAGCCCCTCTTTGGCACCACCTGGATCGCCTTCAACCAGGACTGCCCCAACGAGAAGCTCCGGGAGTACTTCCGGATGGTGGAGTTCCGCCGGGCCATGTCCCACCTCGTAGACCGCCAGACCATCATCAACAACGTATACCTTGGTCTTGGTGTGCCGCAGTGGAGCCCGGTCTCCATGCTCTCCCCGTTCTACTATCCTGATGTGCCCAAGTACGACTACGATCCGGAGCAGGCGGCAAAACTCCTCGATCAAATTGGCCTCATCGACCGCAACGGCGACGGCTGGCGCGACTTCCCGGATGGCACCACGTTTGAGTTCGAACTCAACACCAACGCCGGGAACACCATCCGCGAGCAGACCTGCCAGATCTTCGTGGCCGACTGCGCCAAGGTGGGGATCAAGGTGAACTTCAACCCCATCAACTTCAACGCCTTGGTGACGAAGCTCCTCGGTGGGCAGTACGAGGCCTGTCTCCTCGGGCTCACCGGCTCCTCTGAGCCCCACGGCGGGGCCAACGTGGAGCGGAGCTGCGGTGGCCTCCACTTCTGGAAGTATTCGGACTGCGAGGACCCGACTCCAGTGGCCAAGAGGATCGACGAGCTCTTCGACCTCGGGGTTAAGACCTACGACTTCAACGAGGCCTACGAGTATTACAAGGAGTACCAGATCCTCGCCGCGGAGAACCTCTTCCTCATCTACACGGTGAACATGCTCTACCGCTATGCCTACTACGAGAACCTCCAGAACACCGCGGGGTTCAGCCCCCTTGCTGGCGCCCTGGGCTTCGCCGAGGTCCTGTGGAAGAAGAACCCCAACATGGTGGGCAACCGCGTGACCGGCTAAGGACAACGGAAGAAGGGGGCGGTTGTTGAAACCGCCCCCTTTTTTTCTTATATTCCAAGGACATGATAGGTTACATCGTGCGTCGAGTCCTCTACATGATCCCCGTGCTCATCATCATCTCCATCGTCAGCTTTTTTGTTCTGCAACTAATGCCGGGGAACTTCACCACCGCCTTCAAGCTGAACCCCCGCTTCAGCAAGGAGGAGATCGCCCGCCTTGAGGCCCGCTACGGGTTAGACAGACCTACGTATGTGCGGTATTGGAAATGGATCACGGGGATCATCACCCGCGGCGATTTCGGCTATTCCATGGAGACCCAGCAGCCCGCCTTCGACGCCCTATTCAAGGGGCGCTTGGGCTGGACGCTTCTCATCTCCTTTGGCACACTGATTTTCACCTGGGCCATTGCCATCCCGATTGGGGTGTTTTCGGCGGTGCGGCAATATTCAATTGCCGACTACATTCTGACCTTTTTCGGCTTCGTTGGTGTATCCATCCCCAACTTTTTCTTTGCCCTGGTGGTTTTGTGGTTCATGGTCTCCGTGCTGCGGGTTGGCGAGCGGGGTTTGGGGATTGGCGGCCTTTTCGACGTGCAGTATGTGAACGCCCCTTGGAGCTGGGCGAAATTCGTGAACTTCATGTGGCATCTTCTTCCGGTGCTGATCGTCGTTGGGCTTGCGGGCACGGCCGGGTTGATCCGCTACATGCGCGGGCAACTCTTGGACACCTTGGGGCAGCAATACGTCCTCACCGCCCGGGCCAAGGGATTGCGGGAGCGGGTGGTCATCTGGAAGCACGCCGTCCGTAACGCCATAAACCCCCTGATCACCATGTTGGGCATGTCCCTGCCGGACCTTTTTTCTGGGGCGTTCTTTGCGGCCATCATCATGGGGCTTCCTACCGTGGAGAGGGCGTTCTGGAACGCCCTCCAGCGACAAGACGAATACGTGGTCATGTCGGGGTTGCTCTTTTTTGCCTTCCTTTTGCAGGTGGGAAACCTTTTGGGCGACATAATGCTCGCCTGGGTCGATCCCCGGATCCGCTATGACTGAGAAAACTGTGCGTGTGGAGCAGTCTGAGGAGAGGGGGACAAGCCAGTGGCGGCTGGCTTGGCGCCGATTTAGGCGACACAAGGTGGGGCGGGCGGGAGCCGTCATCGTCGGCCTCTTCTTCCTCATCTTGATCTTCGCGGAGTTCCTCAGCCCCTATCCCCACACCCAGCAATTTCGCGACGCCACATACGCTCCGCCCACAAAAATCCACATTTTCGACGAGAATGGAAAACTTACCCGTCCCTTCGTCTACGGCATAAAAAGGACTCTGAATACCGAACTTTGGCGCTGGGAGTACGAGGAAGACCGCTCGCAAAAGTATCCCATTCGTTTTTTCGTGCGGGGGTTCTCATATAAGCTGTTTGGCCTTATCCCCACGAACATCCACCTCTTTGGCGTGGAAGGGGATGGGCGGATTTTCCTCTTTGGCACTGACGAAATGGGCCGGGACCTCTTTTCCCGCATCATGATGGGAAGCCGGGTCTCCATGGTGATCGGGCCATTTGTGGTGGCCATTTCCCTTCCCATCTCCCTCCTTCTTGGCGGGGTTTCCGGTTACTACGGGGGCGGGGTGGACATGTTCCTCCAGCGGGTTTTCGAGATCATCATGTCCATTCCCACGCTGCCCCTTTGGCTTTCCTTGGGCCTGGCCCTGCCCAAGGGGCTTTCCCCGACCATGCGCTTTTTCGGGCTGGCGGGGATCATGTCCCTGATTGGGTGGGCTGGCCGGGCCCGGGTCATCCGCGGGGTTGTGCTGGCCATTCGCTCCATGGACTTCACCGAGGCCGCCCGGGCCATGGGCGCCAACGATTTGCGCATCATCGTTCGCCACATCGTCCCTAACCTCGCTTCTTATCTCATAGTGAACGTGACCCTCACCATTCCGGGGGCGATCATCGGGGAAAGCGGGCTTTCTTTCTTGGGGATCGGCATAAACGAGCCCATGGTGAGCTGGGGGCTTCTCCTCTCCAAGGCCAACAATGCCGCCACCATCCAGAGCTATCCCTGGCTTCTCATCCCCGGGGTATTCATAACCGTGGCCGTCCTGGCCTTTAACTTTTTGGGCGATGCCCTAAGGGACGCATTCGACCCGTTTAGGGTCGTTTGACCCACTCTTGTAGCTCCCCTTCGAGGGCGTAAAAGGAGAGGCCAAAGGCCATCTCCGCGGCGCGGAAGACGCTCGCCCCTTGTTGAAGGGCCGCCCACAGGGCGCGCAATTTCTCTGGGCCGAACCTTTCCAAGAGAAAACTCACAAATGCTCCGGCCTCTGCCTCTGCCAGCTCCTTGGGGTACACCCCAAAAAGGGTTTGCCTCAAAGATACCCAGCGCCCGGCGGCCAAGACCTCCCTGGCCTCGGCACGAAAATCCCTTTCCGGTTGCGTAAGCCAAAGCACAAGGCCGTTTATGAGCGTTGAAAAATTTGGAAGACCTAAGGGAGAAACGGCCTCCAGGGCCAGAAGCGCTGAGACCTCCGGGATCTCTTCCGGCGACCTCACCCAGGCTGTCCCCCAAGGGGTGGAAATCTTCGGCGCCTCAGCCACATAAAATGTGAGGCGATCGGGAAGAAACTCCGACAAATCTGGCCAAATGAAGCTTGCGCGTTCTAGCACAAGGTTAGCCTTTTTTAGCCACTGAAAATCTCCCTCCTCTCCGCCTACCAAAATAAGCCGGCCCTGGGCTAAAGGCCGGGAACGCGCGAGTTTCCCCAACTCCGGGATCTTGTCGGCCAAAAGGGGGAGGGCCTCCTCGACCTGTCCCAAGGCCAAATAAGCTAAGCCTTTTGTCTCATTGGCGTTTTCCCCGTCAGCTCCTGAGAGGATTTGGAGGGCGCGCTCAGCATGGCCGGAGTGCAATTCTTTTAAGGCCAAAAGCAATTCCTTTTTCCCGTGGGCCTCGAACTTGGCTTTGAGGAAGGCTTGGAATTCTTGGGCCAAAGTTTCCGGGCCCTCTGGAAAGGCGGCGGCTGCCTCCTCCCAGGTGGTGGCCTGCCAGAATCGCTGTAACCCCTTGCTCCCAAACCTTTCGAGCACCCATTGCACCAAAGCCCCAGCGAACGCTTCTCCCACGCGCTCCCCACCGCGTTCCGTTTGGGAAAGGGCGGCGATGACCGCGCGCATCTTCTCCAAGGTGAGGGTGGCTCCGGCCCACGGGGCGTTGAGCGAAAAATACAGCTCCTCCCAAGGATTTTTGGGCAAAAGGCGCTCCGCTTGGGTCCATATCTCTTCGATGGAGAGGCGGTCCGTCCAGGTCCAAGCTTCCTCAGCCCATGGATGGTGGGGATCCTCCAGATACAGGACCACCCCGCGCGGGATCAGGCGGTTGCCCGGCCGGCCAAAGGCCAAAGCGCAGGCCAGCCGACCAAGCTCGCCCTGCGTTGGCCAGCCCACAACGATGTCGGTCACCGCCAAAAGCGTCTTTTCCTCCTCTAGGCGTGCAGAGATGCCTAGCCCCACCTCTTGTGGGGAGGAGTAGAGGTAGATGTATATCGGCGCGGAAAGTTTCTCGCCTGAAAGCCCAAGCCTTTTTAGCGCTTCGTCCCAGGCCTTATGCATTTCTTCGGCAAGCCTCGGCAGATCCCTGGCCACTTGGGAGCTTTTGAGAAAGCGCAAAACAATGGGAGGGTTTGCGAATTCCCCCACCGGGCTTCTGGCCTTCTGCACCGCGGGGAACACCCAAAACACCAAAAGCCCCACCACCAACCCCCCTAGCCCTCCGAGGGCCAGGCCCCCTATTACCCAAAAGTACCGTCCAAACCGGCCTTTTTTGCCCATGCCCAAAGTCCCTCCCATATTGCAAAGAAAAAGACGACAATTATGCCGACCTGTTCGAAAATGTCGTGCTGGTTCTTGACAGCGACACAGTTTTGGCATTATTATAAGTTTTGCCAGGAGGTGGTGATGCGGGCCAAATGGGTGGTGGCCCTCGTGGCGGCGTTCCTCCTTGGGGTAGCTGGCCTAGCCAAGATCGAGACGGTGGCGGAGGTCAGCTACGAGGTCAAGGCCGGAGCTCCTGGTTACCTCATCCTTGTCATTCCCAATGCCCTTTCTACCTCCCTTAACAAGTTCGGGATTTCCCTTTCCGTGGAGGGGACGGTGACCGGGGCTTTGGCGTTGCAGGGCACGGGCCCGGCGGTCATTGAGGGCGGTCCCATGTACTGGGTGGTGACCCTGCCTGGAGCGGGGCTGGCGCCCAAGGGCATCCTCCTTGTGAGCGTGAAGGTCCCGGCAGGCACGGACCTCAAGGCCGCGGTGGTCAGGGTGATGGGCTACAAGATAAGTTAGGGAGGTGGAGCGGCGGAAATTCGTCCGGCAAAAACTTTTTAAGGAGGGGTGCGCATGCGGAAGTTTTGGGCGTGGTCATTGGTGATGGTATTGGCTTTGGGCGCCTGGGCCCAGGTGAGGACCGGGGCCTGGGTGGACGAGGTGGTGTTCCAGGTCGAACCGGATCGGGCCAAGGGTCTAGACATGCTCCGCACCGGTGCTATTGACCTTTATTGGTGGGACATAGCCGATCCGGATTTGGTGAAGATCATCGTCTCCGAGCTCAATTATGCTAGAGTTGCCGGAGTTTATAATGAGCTCACTTTTAACCCCTATGGGCCGGAATTCAAGGATGGCCGCCTCAACCCCTTCTCTGTGCCAGCAATCCGGGAGGCGGTGAACTGGCTCATCGACCGGGATTACATTGTCTCGGAGTTTTACGGGGGCCTCACCGCGGTGCCTCGGTATTTCTGCATCTGCCCGTTCTTCCCGGATTATGCTCGGTATGCGGACGTGGCGAGGGCCCTGGAGTTGAAGTACGCCCACAACCCCGAGAAAGCCAAGGCCGTGATCTTTGAGGAGATGCAGAAGCTTGGGGCTGAGCTTGTGGACGGCAAGTGGTACTACAAGGGCAATCCGGTGGAGCTGATTTTCCTCATCCGCGTGGAGGATCAGCGCCGTCAGATCGGCGACTATGTGGCCACCCTGTTCGAAGGGCTGGGCTTCACTGTGACCCGGCTTTACAAGACCGCCCGCGAGGCCTCTCCGATCTGGATGCGGGGTGATCCTGCGGAGGGCCAATGGCACGTGTACACCGGCGGGTGGATCACCACAGTGGTGGCCCGGAGCGAAGCCGACAACTTCGGGTACTTCTACACCCCGCGCGGGAGCGGCGTTCCTCTTTGGCAGGCCTATAAGCCCAGCCCGGAGTTCGACGAAGTGGCAGGGAAGCTGTGGACCTCGGATTACACCACCCTTGAGGAGCGGCGCGAGCTCATGACCAAGGCCTTGGAACTCTCCATGAAGGACTCGGTCCGGGTGTGGGTGGCAAACCAGCTTTCCTACCAGGGCTACGCCAAGAACGTACAGGTCGCGGCAGATCTCGCGGGTGGTATTTCCGGCGCGTACCTTTGGGCCCTGACCATAGGCTTCGTTGACCCGGCCACGGGTGAGCGCCTGGTGGGTGGAACCCTGCGCACCGCAGCCTCCAACGTCCTCGTCGACCCGTGGAACCCTCTTGATGGCTCGAACTGGATCTTCGACATGACGCCCATTCGGGCCACGGCGGACTGGGGCCTGGTTTACGATCCGTACACCGGGCTTCTGCGGCCGCAGCGCATTGAGCGGGCGGAGGTCACGGTGAAGGAGGGCCTCCCCGTGGGCAAGACCCTGGACTGGCTGGACCTGAAGTTCGCCCCGGAGATCACAGTTCCCGAAGACGCCTGGGTGGACTGGGATCCGGTGGCTCAGCGCTTTATCACCGCCGCTGAGAAGTACCCCGAGGGCCTCACTGCGCTTACGAAGAGCGTGGTGTACTACCCGACGAACCTCTGGTCTGTGCCCCTCCACGACGGGAGCACCCTTTCCCTTGGCGACTTCATCATAGGCATGATCCTCACGTTTGACCGAGCTAAACCCGAGTCCCCCATTTACGATGAGGCCTATGTTCCGGAGTACGAGAGCTTCATGGAGTACTTCAGAGGCGTGCGGATCATCTCCGCTGACCCCTTGGTGATCGAGACCTACTCAGACCTTTGGTACTTGGATGCGGAGTGGATCCCGAGCACTTGGTTCCCGTATTACAGCCAGGGGCCTGGGTTCTGGCACAACTTGGCCATTGGCATCATGGCTGAGGCGGCGAAGGAGCTGGCCTTCTCCGCGGACAAGGCTAAGAAGCTTGGTGTGGACTGGATGAACTACATCGCTGGGCCAAGCCTTGAGATCCTCGCGAAGTACCTTAATGAGGCCATTGCCACCAATTACATCCCCTATGCTCCTACCCTTGGCCAGTACGTGACGGCGGCGGAGGCGGCAGCCCGCTATGCCAACCTCAGCGCCTGGTATAGCCAGGTCGGGCACTTCTGGGTGGGCTCCGGCCCGTTCTACGTGGCCGAGGTTAAGCCGGTGGAGAAGATCCTCGTCCTCAGGAGGTTCGAGGCCTATCCTGATCCTGCTACGAAGTGGTTGATCTTCGCCGAGCCGCGCATCCCCACGGCCGAGGTCACTGCGCCTGCACCGGTCCTCAAGATTGGTGCGCCGTGGGACTTCCTGGTGGAGGTCACGTTCAAGGACGAGCCCTATGCGCTTGCCGACATGGACTTCGTGACCTGCCTCCTCTTCGATGCCGAGGGGAACCTGGTCTATTCTGGCCGCGCTGAGGGCGTGCGCGATGGCCTCTTCGTCTTCTCCATCCCCGCCTCTGTGACGGCCGGCCTGCCAGCAGGCCCGATTCGCCTGGAGGCCATCGCGGTCTCCAAGCTCGTGACCGTCCCGAGCTTTGCCAAGGCGGAGTTCACCGCAGTAAAGTGAGCTCGGGAGGTGGACGGGAAGCGGACGGGCGCCGGTGGTTGTCCACCGGCGCCCTTTTGTTATCCTAAGTGGCCATGTTGGAAAACCTTAAGCGGCTTTTCTCCTATTTCCTTGTGCGGGGCCTGCTTCTCCTCGTCACTGTAGTGGTCGCGGTCTATCTCATCATCGTCATCGCCAACATGGGCGGGTACATGGACAAGATCAAGGAATCCGAGATCATGGAACAGGTCTACAACATGGTCCGGGGCAATCCTGCGCTCCAGCGCCTCTCCCCAAGCGAGCTCCGAGCCATCCTCGACAAACAAATTGAGATTGCTAAACGTCAGGCGGGCTTGGACAAGCCTTTCTTCCCGTGGCGCAGTTTAGAGTATCTGGTGCGAGGGATCACCTTGAACTTCGGTCGGGCCGAGCAGATGACGAGCGACACCGGTTCCAACCAAGTTCGTCTCATCCTGCTTGAACGGCTTCCCCATACCCTCCTCCTTTGGGGCACGGCTGACCTCTTGGTCTTCTTTGCTTCCGTGTTTTTTGCCCTGGCCCTTTCTCGCCGGTATGGCTCAGTGGTAGACCGAATAGCTGTGGCCTTGGCCCCAGCCTCTACTCCGCCGGTGTGGTTTTATGGACTCCTCCTCATCCTTCTTTTCGCCTCCGTGCTGAGGGTCCTCCCTTATGGGGGTTTTGTGGACGCTCCTCCGCCCAAAACGGCCTTAGGCTACGCACTTAGCGTGGCAAAACACATGATTCTCCCGGTGCTTTCGGTGTTCATCGCCTTCATCTTTTCCAGCATTTATAGCTGGCGCACGTTTTTTCTCATCTATTCCTCCGAGGACTATGTGGAGATGGCTAAGGCCAAAGGGCTCAGTCCTCGGACCATCGAGCGCCGGTATATCCTGCGCCCCACTCTTCCTCCCATCATCACCTCGTTTTCCATGATGATGATCTCGCTCTGGATGGGTGGCATTGTCACAGAGACGGTATTTGCTTGGCCGGGGTTAGGTCGACTCCTTTACGAGGCTATTCAGCAGGTGGATACGCCGGTCATCGTTGGGTCTACCGTGATTTACGGATATCTTCTGGCGATAACCGTGCTCCTTTTGGACTTCGTTTACGCCGCCCTTGATCCCCGGGTGCGTCTGGGTGGGGAAAGGAGGCTGTGAATGGGCTTTTGGGGCATGTTCGCAGAGCTGAGGCGTCACCCTTCTGCGTTGGTAGGCCTCGTCATCATTGTCCTCCTTTTGTCCATGTCCGTCTACGCGGTGATCCGCATCCCCTATTCTGAGGCGGTTCGGGTTTGGCGGGCCGGGGAAGTGGTGTGGTTGGAAAACCCTCGCAATGCCGCACCGAGGTGGGTCAATTGGTTTGGGGCGAACCTTCCGGAAACCATAAAAATCGATTCCTCCGCGGCGGAGAGGACGGAGGAGGAGATAGGGGAGAGCACGCGTCGGGTGATTTACAACTTTTCTTTTGATTTTCCTTATGGGCGCTTTCCCCAGGAGTTAGGACTATTTTTTACCCCCTCCTACACGAGCGTTCCCCCGCAGGTGGTGCTGAAGTGGCGGACACCGGACGGGCGGGAGATCTCCTTGGGTACGCGAACGCCCCGCGGCAACGAGCGATACGTTCTTTCCGGAGATTCCACCCTTCTTCGCCGGTTGGGCCGTGCTGTGGAAGAAAGCCTCTTTGCTGATCCCACGAACCCAAAACGCGCCTTAAGCGGCCGCTATGCGCTTGTGATGGAGGTATACACGTTCGAGCCCGAGGCCTCTTTGGAGGCGAAGTTCATCGTTTATGGCCGAGTCCATGGATGGGCTGGCACGGACCACTTGCGGCGTGATCTGAGCATTGCGCTTTTGTGGGGGGCGCCGGTGGCGGTGGCCTTTGGGTTCACCGCGGCCGTAGGTATTACCCTAATCCAATTCATCCTTTCCGGGATTGGTGCATGGTTCAGCGGGGCCGTGGACATCCTGCTCGATCGTCTTACGGAAATGCGCATGATCCTCCCCCTTTTACCCATCCTCATCCTGGTGGGGATGCTTTGGTCCCGGAGCATTTGGGTCATTTTGGCCACGTTGATCATGTTCGGCAGCCTAGGCGGGCAGAAAACATACCGAGCCATGTTTCTGCAGGCCCGGGAAGCCCCGTATATTGAGGCAGCCAAGGCTTACGGGGCCAGTAACTTCCGCATGGTCTTCCGCTATCTTTTGCCTCGCCTCATCCCTGTTCTCATACCCAATTTCGTCCTGGCCATCCCCGACTACGTCTTCTTGGAGGCGACTTTAGCGGTTTTGGGAATTGGCGACCCCATCTTGCCCACTTGGGGAAAGATCATCAACGACGCTTATAGTCAAGGTGCCCTTTTTAAGGGCCTTTATTATTGGCTTTTGGAGCCGGCAGCCCTTCTTATGATCACCGGCTTGGGCTTCGCTATGATAGGCTTCACCCTGGACCGCATCTTCAATCCCCGGTTAAGGAGCCTCTAGGAGGAAGAAATGTCTGAGCGCTCACCCAGGACGAACCAGCTGACAAACGGGCAACGCGGTTCCAGCCAGGCTTTGCTTGCGGTCTCCAACCTTCGTTTGTATTTCCAAACCACGAAGGGTGTGGTTCAGGCTGTGGACAATGTGAGCTTTACCTTGGAACAGCGCCGGTCCTTGGCGGTGTTAGGAGAATCGGGGTGTGGGAAGACCTCCCTTGCCCGGGCCATCCTTCGTCTCCTCCCCCGCAACGTCCACACCTTTACCGGCCAGATCATCCTCGACGGCGTGGATCTCATGAAGATGAACGACGAATGGTTCCGAAAAGAGATCCGCTGGAAGAAGATCTCCTTCGTGCCCCAGGCGGCCATGAACGCCCTCAACCCGGTTTTGCGGGTGGGGTATCAAGTGGCCGAACCCCTTATAACCCAGCTTGGAATGGACAAAGAAAAGGCCCTCGAGCGCGCCAGGGAGATGGCCAGAGTGGTGGGGCTTCCCGTGGATTTCCTCAATCGCTACGCATTTGAGCTCTCCGGCGGCATGCGCCAGCGGGCCATCATCGCCATGGCCCTCGTCACCAATCCCGAGCTCATCATCCTCGATGAACCCACGTCCGCCTTGGACGTCCTCACCCAGGCCAACATCATGAACTCCCTCAAGAAGATCAAGCGCGACTTCGACGTGACCTACATCCTCATCACCCACGATATCGCCACCTCCAGCGAGCTTGCCGACGAGGTCCTGGTGATGTACGCCGGACAACTTGTGGAACACAGCCCGGCGGAGAGGTTCTTCAAAGCCCCGGTGCATCCGTACGCGCAGAAACTCATGGCCAGCGTTCCCACTTTGCGGGAGGATAAGCAACTGGAGTTCATCCCGGGGCAGCCGCCGAGCCTGATCAAGCCGCCCAAGGGCTGCCGGTTTGCCCCGCGCTGTCCCAGGCGGTTTGAGCGCTGTGAGGAGGATCCCCCCGTTTTATCCCTGGACGGGGGCGGGGTGGCCAAATGCTGGCTTTTGGTGAGGTGAAGGCGATGCCCGAGGACAACGTGCTCCTTTCCGTGAAGGACCTTCACACATGGTATGAGCTTCGCAAATTCGGGTTCATTCGCATCGGCTATGTGCGGGCCCTGGATGGGGTCAGCTTCGACCTCCGCTATGGCGAGGCCCTCACCGTCGTGGGAGAAAGCGGTTCGGGAAAGACCACGCTCCTCAAAACCATTCTGGGTCTAGTGCCTCCCACAAAAGGGGTCATGGAGTTCGCCGGCAAGCGCGTGGACGCCCGGAATCTTCTTTGGCTCCGTCGGCAAGTGGGCTACGTGCAGCAAGATCCTTACGGGGCTTTGCCCCCGTTCATGAACGTGCGCCGCATCCTCCTTGAGCCCATGGTCATCAACAAGGTTGGTCGTCCCGCGGAGCGGGAGGCCCGCGTCCGCGAGGTCCTGGAGGAGGTGCGCCTTGTCCCCGTAGAGGATTTTCTTCCCAAGTTTCCCCACATGCTTTCCGGAGGACAGCAACAGCGCCTGGTCATCGCCCGGGCTTTGGTCCTCCGCCCCAAGCTGATCGTCGCCGATGAGCCGGTGTCCATGCTGGATGCCTCTGTGCGCGTGGAAATTTTGGATCTTATGCGGCGGGTGCAGCGGGCCCACAACCTCGGCGTGATCTACATCACCCACGACCTTTCCACCGTGCGCTACTTCTCTGAGCGGGTATTCATCATGTACGCGGCTAAAGTGGTGGAGAAGGCGGATGTCAAGGAGATCGTGCGCAATCCCCTCCATCCTTATACGCGGGCGCTTCTTGCCGCCATTCCCGATCCGGACTATCAAAATGCCCTCACCTTCAAGGACGTGCCGCCGGGGGAGCCGCCGAGCTTGGTCAATCCCCCGCCGGGCTGTCGCTTCCATCCCCGCTGCACCCAGATGATCCCGGGTTTGTGCGACCGTGAGGTCCCCCCGGAATTTGAGCCTTTGCCCAATCATTTCGTGTCCTGCTGGCTATTCCGATGAGGGAAAGGGCTTGGATTCTGATTTTGTTGGGGATTATCGGCCTTGGCACAGGTGTGATCCTGCCTTTTCTCATGGTGCTTCGCCTCTTAACCTCCACTTTCGGCTTGAACTTTTTGGCGTTCGCTTGTCAGGTGGGCGGTCTTCTTCTTGGTCTGATCGGGTTGGCGAGCTATGCCAGGTCGAGAGGGCGGGGCTGAGGAGCGGGTCGCTTACGCGGGTCGCCTCCTCCGCGTTTTCCTCCGCCAAACCCCCCGTGGCTCCCGGGAGCTGGTGGAGCATCCCGGAGCAGTGGCCATCCTTGTTACCGACGCAGCCGGTCGGGTGCTCCTTGTGCGTCAGCATCGAGAAGGCGCGGGCGGCGAGCTTTGGGAAATCCCTGCGGGAACCTTAGAAAGCGGGGAAAAGCCCTACGCCTGCGCTCAGCGCGAGCTCCGCG
>FWWM01003090.1_pt1 | contig 42546 bp, 45 predicted proteins | sample 2228351 | NCBI WGS metagenome assembly FWWM01 (sample SAMEA103939774, study PRJEB20133) | metagenome
GTGTCAGCATCTTGACAGACGCAAAGAGCATGATAAAATTTATATAAATCGAATAACCGTTCTATATTAAGATTAATGATCGCAAACGAACGACGAATGGGTTTCATCCCATGAACATAATGGTGTCAGAATATCCCCCTCCATGCGAGCTACATCGGCTTACCGTGGGGCTCGGGAAGATGCGACCCAGGCCATACCGGAAATGGTCCAAGCCTGGATGAAAAACACATAGTCTCACGATTGAAAGATCGGCCTGGAGCATCTGCCGCCCCAGGCCGGTTTTTATGCTCTCAAGAGGGGAGACGAGACAGGAGAGAAAGTGATGAATAACGTGATTGGTATTCAAACCCTGGCAACCTTACCCACCGAGGAGGTGCATAGACTGGTGGGAGCGCTGCGGCAGACCCGCATGTTGAATCCGGCGTTCGAGCTACCGTCGGAGTGGAGCACCCATCCCGAAGTGGAGGTCGGAGAGCTGGTCGAGAGGCTCCAAAACCATCTCACCCGGAAGGGCTACCACTTCCTGCTGGAAGCCATGCGGATGCATAACCGCCAGGAACCCGAAGACTTATGGCAGATCACAGATGCACAGGATTTCCTGGCAGCGATCCGGCTGGCGCTCAATCGCCAGGAGAGACTCAATCGGTCGGAGAAAACGACCGTCAGCGTTAAGGAGCTGTTGATCGACATCCCCGGCGAGAAAATATCGAACTTCGCCAGGGATTTACAGCAGCAGATGCATGTCCTCTACCGCACCCTGGTGGGCTCCCGCAACGGGAACGGATGGCTCTTCTCGCCACAGGTTCTGTGGACACGGCTCCAGGCACGGGCAAAGCGGCTGCAGGCTGAAGCCCACATCGAACGCACGCTCAGCCAGGCTGCCCAATACACCGCCCATATGGTTGGCAGTGAAGTCGAGCGCGAAGCCGTCCTGGCAAGGGTCGACCGGCTGCGCGAGCAGCTGCGCCAGCAGTTAGAGGTCTTTTGCCAGGAACATGGTCTGCCTATCCCGGAGCCATATTCCAGGGAGGAGGCTTACTGCCTGCACCTGCTCAGTGCCTATTTCGTCGCCCTGGCAGAAGCTGAGGAGACCGTGGCAAAACAGGCCTCGGCACTTGCCCGGCGGCAGATCGCTCTCGAGAGTCGCCAGGCGATGGCAAACCTCGATAGTGATGTGCTGCCGAAATTGATGGACACCCTGCTCCAGGTAGATCCGCTGGTTGAGGTCTTCCTGCGCGAACGCGTGCGCCACAGGGGAGCGCTGATCGCCAGCGGGCTGATCGCCGCGCTGGGAGGCGTGTTCTGGGGGATCCTCGAGGGCGTCAACGATGTCTTTATCGCCGGGATCGCCCGCTATGCCCCGGTGGTTGCACCGCCTCTGCTCCTGGGTCTGATCACCCTGGCCGTCCAGACAATGCGCTATGGCGTCCCCAAAAACTGGGAGATGCTGTTGGGTTATCTCAATCAGGCGATATGGAACAGTGCCCTCGCCCTGGGTGCTACCCTGATCGCTTACGGATGCTGGCAGTATTTCACCAGGCGCGGCCGCAATCCTTCCCGCCAGGATCGATCTCCTGTGATCGGGTCTGACGGAGGTGGAGGTAGTGCTCAAGCCACAAACAACCTGGCATAGAGAAGCAGCGCTCTGGCTGCTCTGCCTGGCAGCGGCTGCAGCGCTGGTTGTACCCCTGATCGTGCAGGGGCTTTCCGCTGCGGCGACGGGATCTGCCCTCGCGGAGGAGAGGCTTCTGCGCGTCCCCTCTGAGCGGGAGATCCCTGCGGATTCCCAAAAATCAGTTCCGGTCGATATCTCCAGCCGGGCAACTCTGGACCTTCGCGCGCTGGCGCAGACCAACTCGATCGACGAAGCAGATAACGTCCGCTGGTCGTTGATCCGGCGCAGCCCGGCAGCAAGGCTGGTATACCGGGAAGGGGATGGAGTAGACTGGGTTGCACTGCGTGGCGTGAGCCAGAGCGGTACCATCTTGCTGCCGGCAGGATTCACCTGGAGCTTCAATGAAACCTTCAAGGAGGGTGTTGGTTATAAAGAAGCAGGCGGCATCATCGCCGGTGGCCATTGCGCCCTGGCAACCGTCTTCCGGGCAGCTGCAACCCAGGCAGGATTACCAACCGAATCCCGTCCCCACGCTACACCCATCCCCGGTTTTCCACTCGAGGAGACAGTCAATATTTATTGGGGTCGGGATGATTTACTGGTGCACAACCCCACCGGTCGTGACCTCTACTTTATCTGGGAAGTCACGCCTGAGCAAGTGGAGGTCAGTGTGAGAGAGGCGAAGCCCGAGATGCCGCTGCCGCCTCTGCCGCAGCTCGAAAACAGCACTGTGGCGATGGTCTACGGGCGAGGGGAGCCCGGGGGATGGGGCAGCCTGGGGCTGACCAGCACCGCCGATCAGGCACTCGATCTGGCGCGAACTTACGCCACACGAGTCGATAAATGGAACGGTGAAAAACAGATCATCACCGCGTTAAACCCCAACGCTGCCATGGCAGGGCAGATCAGTAAGCGAGACGCATATCTCTATTACCTGATCGCCGAAGCGCGGCGGCAGGGGTATTATGTCATGCTGGACGTCCAGACAGGCGCCCGGGACCCGGAAGAGCTGTTTGGTAAACTGATGGACAAATTTCTCTATGAGAACGTCTGGCTCGATTGGGACCTCGAACATACAGCCAGCGAACCCATCCCTGTGAAACAAATTAACCGCATCGCAGAGGCTTATTTTGCCCGCCGCCTGGAAAGGGGTTATTCCGCGCCGGGGATTTTCGCCTTTTATGTGTTCAAAGCCGATCAGGTCTCCAACCCGCAGAACCTGCGCCGAACTTATCCGGGCGGCCTGGTCGTGCCCATCTTCGATGGATTCGGAGGTCATGGGGTTGACTCTGGACAGGGGAAGATCGCCAAGACACAGCGGGTCCTCTCGTTGTTCGGAGAGGGCCCGTACGGGATCATGGAGTTCGAAACCCGCTGGGGAGATCGCTTCGATCAGATCGCTGCCCAGGAATATTTCTCAGCGTTTCCAGATGCATTGATCATAGTCAGCCAGTAATTGGAGGTATATCATTATGACAGAGGAAAGCACTCTCACCATGCTCAGAAACCTGGTCGACACCCTCAAGTCGCTGCAGCGCACGCTCTATGCCCTGCGAGATGATCAGCGCAGCTGGCTCCTGGCCGATCTGCTCAATCGGCCCGGGCCGCTTTGGCTCGCGGGGCTCGACTTGGCTGGCATGGACCTGAGCCAGGCAAACCTGGATTCCGCCAACCTGCGCAAGACAGATCTGGAAAAGGCGCAGCTGGTGAAAACCAGCCTGGTATGCGCGAACCTGGCAGGTGCCAACCTGGCACGGGCAAATCTGCATGGCGCCAACCTGGAAGGGGCAGACCTGAGCGAGGCAAATCTCGAAGAAGCAGACCTGAGCGAGACGAACCTGTTGGGAGCGCGCCTCGAAAAGGCCAGGAAACTGGAGACGGCGAGTCTGCAAGGTGCCATCCTGCCAGACGGGACGCTCGCCACTGACGTGGAGCGCGATCGGGTTTTAGCCAGGAATTAGAAAAAGCGCTGTGGAAGCACGCAAAGCGCTTAAAGAAACAGACCCGGAAGTTTCGATCTCCTTCAGGAAAGGTCTCCCGGGTCCTGACAGGCGCCCGCGGCGCGACTCGAACGCGCGGCCCTTTGCTCCGCAAGCAAATGCTCTATCCACTGAGCTACGCGGGCGGGGTTTTGTTAGACATATTGTATTATAGAACCAGGCTCTGGTCAACCTTTGTAAGATCGATATGACTCACGGCTGTCCAAGCTTATTCAGCTTCCCACAGTTCTCATTACCTCTGAATCCTGTGGACTTCTCAATTTCCGCTGGTCTGGATGACCTCCGGACTTCCGGCAGCCAGCACAGCTTTGAGTTGCGCCTGGCGGGCGAGGTCGGTGGCTTTAGCCAGGATGCGCAAAGCCTCTTCCGGGTTGTGGAAGCCCATGCTGTTCTCTGCCGCAATGAAGTCCCAGCGGAGCTGTGCTTCCCGATGCAGCTGGCGTGCCTCATCCATTAATGCCGGATCAACATCTGGTGCAGCGGCAGCGGCTTCAATGGCAGATATGGCAGCAATAATCGCCTCTTCGGTCGCAACCATCGTCTCAAACACCTGATTCTGGATGATGGAGACCCGGCTGGTGACGTAAGCGACATCCGTGTGGCAAGCGCCACAAGCGGTTTCGGCGTTGAGCAGGGGACTCTTGACGTTGTGCGTGGAGAACTTCGCTGCGCCGTCCCTTGTGTAAGGCATGTGGCAGTCCGCACAGGCCACCCCCGCCTTGAAGTGAGTGCTGTCGGCAGTGTAAAATTCAAATTCCGGGTGTTGCATCTTAATCATAGGCGCGCCAGATTGAGGGTGATCCCAATCCTTGAACCCCAGATCGGCGTAATAGGTGGCGATAGACTCGATATCCGTCCCATCCGCCCAGGGAAAGGTCAGATATTTGCCTTCTCCGGCGAAATAGTATTCGACGTGGCAGTTGGCACACACCACGCTGCGCATTTCCTGGCGGGTAAACGTCCGCCAGTCCCTACCCTGCGCCTGAAGAGCCTCCTCGAGAGCCGGGTTGGTGACGACCAGACGCATGGTATTGGCTTCATGGCAGTTTGCGCAACCGATGGGGTGCTCGATCAGCCTGCCCAGTTCGCTGAAGGGCGTCTTGTCATACTCAGCCATGCCCATCTCGCTCCACAGCCGCGGGTTGTCGGCGGTCTTGCAAGAATAGCATGTGCCAGGGGTGGTCTCATTGACCCGTTTCGTGGCGCGCACATCTTCCAGGCTGTTCAGGTGGCCGCGTTCTTCGTTGTAATCCTTGCTGAAGCCGTACCCGGCAAACAGCGTCAGCAGCCGGGGGTCATTCTCCAGTTTCGAGAATGGGATGGAGCCACCGTAAGCGGTCTTTTCGCTGTTAGTCCTGGTGAGCAGCAGGGTTGAATACTGGTTGGGGAAGTTAACCCCCCATTTCTCTGAATCCGGCTCCATCGGGGCGATCTCGACCAGAGGCTCGATGCCGCGCGTGGGGGGAGGGAGATTCTTGATGTAGAGAAGCAACCAAACGACAGCGGCTGTCAAGACAACAATGATAGCGGTCAATACGACAAAGCTCCTCGATGCTTTCATGGGCTCTATTCCTTATGTTGGTAGGGTAAGAGAGAGATACCTCGCTCGCCATGCGCCACGCTGCGGTGGCACTCGAAGCAGTACCGATCAGAATCCATCAACCCTTCATTAGTGTTGGCAATGGTCTCGGCGTGGCAACGCACACAGTTATCCTGAACGACTTTCCGGGAGGATTCTTTTGCCCGGATGGCATCGGGTATATTCCCAAAGACAAACGCCGTCACGTGGTGATACCCGGAAAGGGCTTTGACGTAATATTTGGGGATCAGGGAGTGAGGGGTATGGCAATCGGCGCAAACTGCCCACTGTTTGTGCGCCCCATGATACCAGCTCTCATAGACAGCATCCATCACATGGCAGTTGTTGCAGGTTTTCGGATTGTTGCCCAGGTAGGCTGTGAATTCCGTGACATACAAACCTGTCCCCAGTATGATCAGCAGCGATGCGACTCCGACAAACAGGGCAAACTTCATCACGGAAACCTTTTCCACCGGTATTGTGGTTACGAATTTATTGATACTTCAAGACCACAAAATTATCTGTGACTTTCATCACATTGTCAAGTGCTTCTCCGCATTATAGGATCAAAATAACGTTTCAATTCACACTTCACATCCTCCAACGATTCAAATATAAACAGCTGCCGGTTGTAACTCCAGATGGCTTTATCGAAGTTGAGGATTGTTTCCACTTTGAACGGCAAGAGTGGCACATTTCCGGCCAATACGTTCTCCATCTCGCCCGAGGAAGAAATCAAACCGGCACCGAATATCTTAACCTGCCCATCCTGCCAGATCAAACCGAACTCAGTGCTGAACCAGGCCAGGCGTTTTATGTTTTCGCGTTGCTCTGCATTTGCCCGATGGAAAGCAGGCGCGAACAGTTCCTGTAACTCCGTGTATTCAGGGAGTACCATGAACGGCAGGTGTCCAAAGATGTCATGGAACATATCCGGCTCAGGGGTGAAATCGAGTTCATCCCACGTGCGCATGTAATTCGTCACCAGAAACTCCTTTCGGGCAAAATGTCGGTACCAGGGTACTGCATCGGAATAGCGCACTCTGGTGCGGACGACGCGCCACCCTGTCCGAGGCGTTATACGGGAGTTCAGGTAGCGCAAAGATGGGATGCGATCCCCAGGGAGATTCAGGATATCAAAGCCTTCGAGATACTCTCGGCAGGCGTATTGCCTCACACGCGGCAGCTGGCGGTGGTATAAGGTGCGCCAGATTTCATTTTGTTCGAGGGGGAACTGCATGGCTGCCTCCTGTCTGATATTTGAAGAATTAATAAAAAAAGATCACGGGGTTGGGTTTCACCCGTGATCTGCAAAGCTCCTCATCGACCAGGAAGGGGCTTTACGCCAGATACCTCCCGACCGGGTAAACCCAACGCTCCGCCGACCGGCGGCTGGCATAAGCATAGTAATAACCAGGTGAAGCGATGAGTTTACCAGATTTCATTGTACCAACACAATCATTAGAGAATAAAGTCTACCAACTTCAACCTTAAGGACAGTAATGGAAGGATTTGCACACTCTACCGTATTGCTTGAGTGGATTTTAACATCAACCGTCCTCTCGGTCAAGAATCTGGAGGTAAATTATCTAATTTAATAAACATGCACAGTAGAGCCCATTGGGGTTTTTTCGACCTCGATGCGGTTGGGAAATTGCTCCTTGATCTCCTCGATGTGGGTGATGACCAGGATTTTGGCGAACTCATCCCGCACCAGATTGATGGCTTCAATGAGGCGCTGTCGTCCCTGGGCATCCTGACTGCCAAAGCCCTCATCGATGAAGAGAGTCTGTAGACGAGCGCCGGCGCGCTGAGCGAGGACTTCGGAAAGTGCCAGCCGGATGGCAAAATCAACCCGGAAGGCCTCGCCTCCACTGAACAATTCGTAATCCCGTGTGCCGGCGCTGTCACTGATAAGGATATCGAGCGTCTCGCGCAGGTCTTCACGGCGTTTATCTTTGTAAGCCGCCTGAGTGGCGAAGCGCACCGACATCCCTCCCTGACTGAGGCGGTCAAGGATGTCATTGGCACGGGCTTCGATCTCGGGGAGAGCCTGTTCGATGAGCAGAGCCGGAACGCCATCCTTGCCAAAGGCGCGCTCCAATTGACGGTAAAGGCTGACCTGGCGCGCCAGGTGCTCGCGCTCTGCCTCCAGAGCAAGACGGCGTTTTTTGAGATCTTCGAGGACAAGCACCCTCTGCCGGGCGGCGCCAACCTCAAAGCGGACACGGCCTTCCTGCTCCTGAAGGGCGAGCAATTCCCGTTCGGCAGCCTGCAGGTCCGGAGCCTGCGCTTCCGCCTTGGCGAGCGCCGAGGCGGCCTGATCATACTCCTGCTGCCGACGGCCCAGTTCCTTCTCAAGAGTGGAAAGCTGTGCTTCGCTCTCCTCGATCTCGCGAGTGAGGGGCTGCAAGGCGGCGCGCGCTTTCTCCAATGCCCGCATCTCCGCTTCCGCAGCGCGCCCGGCGATCTCAGCCTGGCGATCGGCGTCATGCCCTGCTGCGTCATACCCGATCGCCTTGAGCTGTTCATCGATCTGCGCCAGTTTGGAACGAGCCTCCAGGGCAAAGCCCTCCGTTTCGAGCATACGAGTGACCTCCGCAAGGCGCGGTGCCTTGCTGGTTTCCCATTCCTCCAGGCGGGAGCGGATGAAATCCTGCCGGGCAGAAAGCCTGGCGATCTCCCCCTGCCGGGCGTGCAGCTCATCCTCCGATTGGGACAGCTCGGTGATCTGCGTTTTGAGATCCTGCACCCATTCTTCTGTTCTCTTGAGGAGTTCTAGATTGGCACGGTAGCGATCGCCCAGCTCTTTTCCCTGCGCGTTGAGCGAATCGATCAGCGCCTGACGTTCCGATGTGCTCAGGGGTTGCCCACATAGCGGGCAGGTGGCGCCCTCCAGGCTGGTGAGCTGATCGATGCGCACTTTGAGCTCGTCCATCTCCTGGCGCAAACGAGGATTCTCCGCATTGGCTTCCGCCTGAGCGGATTGCGCCTCATGCAACTCCCTTTCCAGCCTGGCGCGCTGAATAAGGCGATGTTCGGCATCGCGGGCTAATCCCTGCGCCTCGGCGAGCTGCGTTTCCACCCCAGGCAATTCGCCGCGCAGGTCTGTGATCTCCAAAGCCTGGCTTTCCAGCTGGTTTTTCTCCTCCTGGAGGCGCGCCCGGACAGTGTTGATCTCCTCCAGCGGCGCCTGACGAAGTTTTTCATGCTCGCGAAAACGTGCAGCGATCTCCTCCCAACGTTCCAGGCGGGCGCGCGCCTCTTGCCAGCCTTTATAGGCAGCCTCGATCGCCTCCTGACGGCGCAGGATCTCTGAATAGGCATCGCGTTCCGCTCTACGTTCCGCCAGGCGTCTTTGCAAGAGATCCCGCTGCTGCGCACTCTCAGCGAGCTGGCGATCGAGCACTTCCAGCAGGCGGCGCTGCTCATCCAGCCTGGCAGTCACCTCACGCAGGCTTTCCAGCAAGGCTTCCTGCGTCATTCGGGCACGAGTGATACGCTCTAAATCACCCTCCAGCTCCTTCAGACGGGCGGTGCGCTGCGGTTCTTCAGCCAGCTCTGCCGCGATTTCCTTGATCTGTGCCTCCCGGAGAGCGATCTCGGCTTCGATCTTGCGGCGGCGTTCAGCGGTTGCACCCCGATATGTCTCCCACACCTCGAGACCCAAAATGCTCGCCAGGATACGTTTTCGGTCTCCCGGTCGCTGTTGGGTGAATTGATCGGCTTTCCCCTGTAGAAAAAAGGAGGCGTTCGTGAAGGTCTCGTAATCCAGACGTAAGGTCTCGACGATGCGCGCCTCTGTATCGCGCAAGGTGCGCTCGGTGAGCGGCTTCCAGCTGTTTTGAGCAGGATGACGCACAACGACTGCATAGTCTTCGATTGAAAGTGATAAGCCACCGCTGTGTTGAAGGATGTGAAATTCCAGCAAGGCGGTTTTATCACGGGGTTTTGCCCGCAGGACACGGTAGATATTATTTTCGTAGGCGAAAATCAGGCTGACCTCTGCCGCATTACAGTGAGTGTTGATCAATGAGTCATCCCGCTTGCGCGCCTGTCCGAACAACGCCCAGGTGATCGCGTCCAAGAGAGAGGATTTCCCCGCCCCATTCGGACCGGCGATGCAGGCCAGGTCGAAACCGGTGAAGTCGAGCTCAGCGCGTTCCCGATATGACAGGAAGCCCGCCATGGAAAGATGCAACGGGATCATTCTCAGGCCTTTGACATGGAGATAGGGATGCCTGCAGGGATTATAACAAAAAGGTTTTTAAAAAACTGCGGGGTCTTGCAGCCCAGAGTTTGTCCGCAAGACCCCGCAGGGAGTTCACCTGATGAGACAGAGAGAAGTCAGGTGAGGTGTTTATTTGGTTTTCAAGAACAGCTTGAAGTGGTCCTTGAAGTACATCTCAAACCCTTCGATGTAAACGTACCAGGTGCCGGCGACAGGGTTATCTACCACGATACGTTCCGGAGCGTTGAGTGTGGCGCCATCCAGCGAATACAGGTTCAAATCGGGGTCGAAGAGCAGCATGTCGATATCGCTGGTGGGGAACTTGCTCCAGTTGCGCCGCCAGACCAGGTCGAAGGTGGCTTTCTTGACACCGCTGGGGATGTCGACAGGCACAACAAACGCATCGCCCATCACCAGGTCTGCTTCGGCGATCTTTGCGCCGCGCCAGATACCATTGTTCTCTCGCGTCACGCGCATCCTGAAGCTGACCGGTGATTCGTTGGAGAAATCGCCGATCAGAGAGATCTTCATCAAGCCTGGTTCCATCGGCTGGTAAGCCCATGGTTCACCCGCCAGAGTCCAGGGGCCATCCTTGATCTCGATGGTGAACGCATCGCCGTAAGCGAAGGGATACCAGTAGATCGCCACAGGATGAGCGACAGCGGTACGTTTGGCGCTCTGGACATGCACCTCCAGAGCGTTCGGCCAGAAAGCGTAGGCCGAATTATCCGGGGCTGTGATATCGAAGAACTCGATGGTCACCTTGCTGGTGAATGGAGCAATCTCGAAGGCGACATCGAAGGTCTCACTCGGATTGAGGGTGATCTGCGGGCTTTCATAGCTGGCGGTCTCTTTTTTCACCGGTGTCCCCAGGATATTCGCCTCAAGCTTCCCGGTGAAGACCGGGTATTCCATGGCCACATCGCCGCTCTTGAAGACCTCCAATGCCTTGACGGCATCCACCGCGCCGAAACCGATGCGGTTGACATCCTGCCATGGTGCGCCAACTGCGTTGGGATCAGCGCCAAGGAAGAGCGAGCTGCGCCAGCGCCAGCCGGGCGTGTCGAGGTGGTACTTGTTCTCGTAGTAGGAGTTGATCAGGGCGGCTACGCCTGCGACGGTCGGTGATGAGAACGAAGTCCCTCCAGCCCAGCGCAGCTCATTCACAGGGCCGGCATGGAAATTCCAGAGGCCCAGCGCGGCGATATCCGGACCCATGCGCCCATCGCTCATTGGACCGCGGCTGGAGAAATTGGCCACACGGGTCTCGTCAGTAGGCCGCATGACCATCCCCTGGCCCGGACCCAAACCATAGATCAGGCCCAGGTATTCGTAAAGGACGCGCGAAGAGGGGGCATAATCCAGCGCACCCACGGCAATCGACTTGAATGAGGTCGCCGGGGAACCGATGCTGTTCTCGATCGGACCATCGTTGCCGGCTGAAGCCACAACCATGATCTTCTCCTTGCGGAATTCCAGGAGGAACATGTCGAAGATGTCACGCCCATCCGCCACAGAGGAGCCACCCAGGCTCATGTTCACCACGTCGACATCAAGCAAGCCATCGCGCTTTAGCGTCAGAATATGATCCAGGCCATCCAGAATGATCGAAGTGGGTGTTGGCCCGCCGCTCACATCGAAGACCTTCACCGGGTAAATCTGAGCCAGAGGCGCCTGTCCAAAAATCGGTACGAAGTCTGGAGGCCAGGGCAGATAAGCCGAGATAGCCTGATAAAGGGGGTCATCCTCAGCACCGGTGAAATCCAGAGCGCAGGCAGAGGCGATGACACCCGCCACGTGAGTGCCATGCCAGTGGTTGGCAGGATCGGTGGCAGGCACACCATCGCCAGTGGCATTGTATCCATCCGGGAAGCCAGGCGCTCCGATCACGGCGTGTTCGAGGCAGACGTTCGGTACCGTGCCGGTATCCACGACCGCCACGACCGTTCCAGCGCCGAAATCGGTCTGATCCCAGACATCTGCAGCCCCTGTGTACAGGAAGTTTGCATAGCCCTGCGGAATCGCCGAGAGATCTACGCTGCGCGGATCAACCGCTTTCATCGAAACCCCGCCCATATCCTGGACAAGATACGATGTCGGCCCGGTTTCGCTCTTGATCTCCTCGGTTAGAAACACCGGCCGATCCTTCACCACTTTCAGCACGCCGGAATGCCCAAGCAGGTCTTTGAATTTTGCCCCCGGAATGGTGACCGCAAGGACGGGGACATTCTCATAGGCAATGTTTACCTTCCCGCCGATGGACTTAACAAAACTCGATACAGCCTTGGTGTTCCCATCCGTCTTGACGAGCAGGTCAACGTTTCCCCGGCTGGAGACCACCTCTCCCGCATAGACGGGACCCGACACAGCAGGCACAGCAAACAGACCTACCAGCACAGTGATGAGGATGAATATGGTGATTGACTTTCTCATCTTAGTTGCCTCCAACAAATGAATCGATTTGTAGGGTAACAGTTCTTTCGATGGAAAACGATGCTGATGATCTTAATAAGACTCCAGAGCCACCTCCTTACAAACAAATGATACAGAATCGAACCGATGAGCAGTTGGAACTTCAGCGATCCATCCTGATTCCACCCCGGTTGAGGAGCTTCCCTCTAATGGTAAAGAGAGCTCCCCTTTCCGGAGGATGGGAACGCGCAAGCCAGATGCCAGCATCCGCCTGATCTCTTGAGGCAACCATGGCCAAACCGGTCATTAAATCTTTCATCCTGACCCAAAACCTTTCACCCAACCCAGGCCAGACACTGAATAAACCGTCATTCCGGATCAATCGATATATTAAAGCAAACGAAACCGGCGCGTGGCCGGTTTCGCAATTGGCTCCTCACAGGCTCCCCTCCATTGGAGGTCTGCGACCAATCCAAACCTGTGGATCATCGCCTCCACTCGAAATCAATATAGCACAATCTAAAAAGGGTGTCAATACTAACCCCCTGGGAAATTTGTACCTGCCATAAAGAGATCTAGAAAAAAATGATCAGGCGGACAGTGCTGTCCGCCTGATTGAGCTTAAACGAATCAGTTGGAGGTCATTCAGTGAAGAGAAAACAGTAGCAGCGTTTCCTCCACCAGCGCCTGAGAAGCAAAGGGCGTGATGAATTGCGGGGTGAAATCCTGCACCTGATCGCTGAAAGCCCGCAGCTGATCGCGATAAGCATCCATTTGACCTCTTTCAAAAAAGCGATGGGCGCGCGCCAGTCGGTCGAGCAGGAGCCTGGCTGTGTTGTTCCCGGTGATTTCACCCTGAGCAACATAGTACCTGACCAGGGATTCCAGCTTTTCCAGGGTGGGCAGAGCATCATAACGAGACACGTTCGGATCATGGTCGCTGGTGCCGCGCGGCCCATCCCCTGTGTAATCTGCCGGGAAGTCGCTGTTGATGTGAGCGACGCGTACCTGCACCAGATCATTCAGCACGCTTGAGGACACAAAGACCTGATCGAGCGTCTGGGTCTGCCCCTGGAAGATGTAGCCGTAAGCGCTGACAGGCGCCTCCGCCACGAGCACATCGAACAGGTTGACCAGACCCTGATTATAGAGCGGGGCGAGCTGATCGCTGGGGAAGAGCGCGTCTCCCGGGACGAAAGGATCGTCCGGGCGCGGATAGACGTTCAGATCGCCTCCCACCACGACGCGCACCTGCGGATCGATCTCCTGGAGCGCGGCAACAATGGCTGCGTTATAAGCTGCCTGCTCGATGCGCTGACCGACGCGGGCGTTCGGTGTGCTGCTGAAGTGGTTATTGGCGATATATACATCGGTGAAGACACTTGTCCCGATGCCGTCTCGCCAAATGCGGAAGAGCCCCACCTGGGGGGCACGAGTGAACACATTGGAACCGTCGACCCCCGTGCTGAGATCGACATCATCGGGCAGGTCAGCGTTCAGCGCCTTGGGGTTCTGGACATCGAAATTGAACGCCAGGGGATGGCCGCGATAATCCACCGCCGGGTTGCTTCCCAGGAGTGGGTCGTCGGATTGAGCTGAGAGCAGCTCGACCCGATCGGCGCGGAACAGGTATGCCGCCACGATGCCGCGGTCATCCGCACCATCGCGGTCGTAAGCAGCATCATAGGGCGGACCGCCGAGGGAAGCAATGACCGTCGCCAGCTCCTGAAGGGTATCCGGTTTACCGTCGGCGTTATCACTCGCGCCGCAGATCAAAACCCAACCGGTCACAGTGCAGATGTCCTGATCTTCGGCTTCCTGCACCAGGATGATATCCGGACTATGTAGATCGGAGACGATCTGCTGTGCGATCTCTTGCAGGCGCTCATGGTAAGCAGTGTCACTGGCGGGGACATAGTCAAAGGGCGGGTTGACACCCGGACAACCCGGGTTGCCGCTGAAGTCGCACCCATCGAAGGGGTCATCGCGAAAATCGTAGAGGTTCTCGACATTGAAGGTCGCCAGGCTGAACTCCCTGCCCGGGTCGAAAGCCTGCGGAGGGGCGTTCAGCGCCGGGTCGACGCCTGGGATGAGGTCGAGTTGCTGTTCGACCATGATCTGATACTTGCTGAAGGAGAAGTACACCCCGCCGACGGGTGCGTTTTCCACTACATCGTATGTGCGGGCTGGGGCGATCAAGGCGGTGTTGTCGCCCGCGGCAGCCTTGATGCCGAGACTGCCCAATACAATGCGATAACCATTGCCATCGTCGAAGAGCTGCTCTGAATCGATGTTATCGAGTGGATGCGGATCGCGGTAAGCGCGGCGGGTATATGGATCTGTCCGCTGGGCGACCGGGTGGTCACCGCGCATCACCCACACCTCTCCATCAGCAGTGCTGGCGAACACATCGCGGCTATCGATGACCAGACTGCCAGCCGGCACGCGGGCGCGCATACCCTCATGGCGTTCCCAATAGCGGTTGGCGTCTGCCAGGTCGTCGGGTGGGTTCACATCGAAGGCTGGAAGTTCAGTGTCCAGGTCCACCCCGCTGCGCACCAGCCTCAACAGGCGGGCGCTGCTGAGCTCGGTCAAATTGAAGTACTCGGTCACCCGTCCGCTGATCACAACCTCATCACCAACCACCGGGACATAACCGCCGATCAGATCGGTAAAACGACCCATAAAGACAAATATACCGTCAGAGGTGCGCGGATCTCCATCTGCGGTCGCCGAGGTGTTTTGGATGAAAAAGCCGTTTTGCGAACCCCCGCTGTTGGTACGAGCCAGGGTTTTCTGGTAGATCACGCCGCGCACGACCACCGTTGCACCTGGGTTGTTCCCGAATGGGGGCGCAAAAGAAGAGCGATGTGTCAGGCCATTATCGCTATCGCTTACCACACCCTGGACGACCCCGATAGGCAACACTTGCTGAACAGTGACGGTGAGCGTACAGATGCCTGTCTGGGGTTCAGCGTCATCGTTGGAAGCCGTTATCTCTACCGAATATCTTCCTGGGAGGGTGGAGTTGCTGACGTCAAGGCTCGCCGTTGCAGTGCCGCCCACACCCGAGGCCGGGACGAAGCCGCTGAGGGCGATCGTGCCTGGATCGAATGGCGTGATGCTGCTGATCGCGATGCTGGTCACGGTGCCGTCCGCGTCGCTGGCGCTGACCGTTTGGGAGGCGCTGAAGCCCTCCAGGACGGTTAAGGGGGCGCCGCAAGTGACGAGCACAGGTGCGTTTGGCGGCGGGGTCACCGAGTGGCTCCCCAAGCCATCGAATGTGTTCGTAGCAAAGCCGTCCCATTCCTGCGCAGGATCGAAGGGATCGCTCCCATTTGAATCGCCTGCCATGATGCCGAATTTTCGCCGCAGGGTGTTGTCCGCTGTACTGGTCAGCCCCGTTCCCCATTCCGTCCCGGGATCGAAACCAATCTGACCGATGACATCGATGATGGTGGTCCCCCTGCGCAAGACAACAGCATCATCGCCATTAAACCAGCCGGCGCCATTCGTCTGGTCGGCCTGTGCGAGGATGCTGGGATCGGCGCTGCTGTGAGCCAGGACAAAAACATCCCCATCTGCAACGCTGCCGGTCAGGTTGATCGTCAATCCGGCGCTTGTATTGCCATTGAAGTACATCTGGACGTTATAGCCCCCGGCAGAAAGATCGACCGCGGAGCCGGTAGCATTGAAGATCTCCAAAGCTTTATTGTTGCTGGTCCCCTCGATGTATTCCGAGAAGAACAGATCGCTTGCCGCCTGAGCAGTTTGAAACGAGAAAGGCATAAGCGTGATCGCAAAAAAGCACACAACCATCAGGGTGATCAGGCTGCTTTTTGAAATAAAAGATCTCTTTTTCATCGATTGATTCTCTCCTGATTATTTTTGATTGCTTACTGGTCCCCTTTCAATTCGGTCACACGGGTCAGGATCTTCATCTCCTATGGATCGCTCAAAAATGCCCTTGAGAATACATGCCTGATTAAGTCTAATGATATTTTGGGTCGGTATTTGTATCTGCTATAGACCACCTCCTTCCCCAGGTTGACTGGATATACAATCCATCCCGACTTCGGCGGATATTCCGCCAGCGCGCTTCATAAATCCCCCTCGATTTATCAAATTTATTATACCGCAGGCCAAAACCAGAACAGAGGATCAATGGTTATAGTGAAAGAAAAAGAAGCCAGTGGTGTTTTTTCGAGAAGCCTTATTGAAATGGACCGAGCAAACGCCGGGATGACCTTCGCCAACAGCGCCACACCGTTAACCGGTGTACTGCACAGGCTGTAGCCCAGGATAATTTTGGTGATGTGTGTGCCGTGCGAGTAAACATCGTGCTCCAATTTGTTCGGTTGCGCAGAGACTCCGCCGACCTCCCCACCTCCACCGCCAAAAGGTTTGGCGTATTCAACTGCGATGCGCTCCTGTGGGAAACACTGACGCCAGATATTGAGTAGATCGGGATCCAGTACCGCCACAAAAACCCCTGGGCTGATGAACGAAAAAACCGCCTCCAGGTCTGTGGGACTACGGAAACGGTGAAGTCCTTTTGTTCTAAAAGGGACTGGCATCAGATCAGGGAATACCCATCATCAGAGCACAGTCAGGAAAGATGTCGCCTCATCCAATCTTATGGCGTTACTGCAGGGCAACTTGCACCGACACAAACAATGCGCCCCTGGATAGCAGGACTGATGGGTGTGTTAGCGCTGATGTAGCCGGCCAGGACATTGTCCATGAAGTCCTGGGTGGTCATGCGGGAGACGAAATTCGGGTAGCCGTCTCCGCCATTGGCCATGAAATCGTTCTCGGCGATCGTGTAGGTTGCAGCGGCGGTCAGGTCGACCGGTGCGCCGGTGCAACTGCCATCCGCGGCCTGTCGCACCGCGCCGGTCACCCGGCTGCCAGCTGGAGCCGAGATATCGTAAGTAAAGCACAGTCCGGAAACCTGAGGAAATCTGCCATCGGCAGCCGGCATGCGCGAGATTCCGTTCTCCAGCATGGTCTTCAACTCTGCACCGTTGACCGAGAGCGTTACGACCACATTGCCGAACGGCAAGACGGTCAGCACCTGGCCGCGTGTGATCAGGAACGGTGGCGGCGTGTAAGCAGGACAGAAGTCGGTCGGGTTATCCACCGTGGGGCAGGTCAGGTCAGCGCGCAGACCGCCGGAATTGTTGATGGCGAAGTCGGTGCCGTAGGTGAAGCGCATCGAATCTGCGGTGACGTTGCCAATCAGCGATTCACATGTCCGCCCAGCAGTGTTCCCGCAGGCGTCGGCACGCGGGATGACACGCGTCGAAGCACCGATCACGGTGTTGAAGATGGGACCCAGCTGGGCATTCAGGTCATCGATCAGCGCCTGAATGTCTGGGTCGGGCGTCATGCCGATCGTCCACGGCTTGTGCCAGTCAGCCGTCTTATACACCACCTGCTTGGTGTTGGTATCGATCACCAGCCGGAGGCGGGAGAAACGGATACCCTTGCTGCGATTCTCCACCGCCAGCACACCATTAGATCGCAGGTTGATGGTCTGGAAGTCGGTGTGATCGCCCAGGTTGGCTCGATGTGTTTCCTGGTTCAGGATACCGGGATCGGTATCTCCCCCGAAGACCAGCTGCGCATTTTCGAACGTTTCTTTAAATCTGACTTCTCACGGGCCACCAGTGGCACCGACCTGTGCCTGGCGATTGCCCGCCATCTGGTGAAAGCCTACCGCGGGCGCATCTGGGTGGAGAGCGAATTGGGAAAGGGCAGCCGCTTCTACTTCACCCTCCCGCTGGCCTGACCCATCTACCTTTCGATCTTTTTCGCTCACGGAAAGCACGTCTCCGTGAGCATTTCTTGTTGCTGTTAACCAAACGTTTACACACAAATAACAGGCCATTAAAAAGAGGTTTACCTAGTGATAAATCAAACCTGCTATGATGAGATGGAAAATCAAGGACATCTCATGAATATGGAGGAATAAAAAATGCGAAAGCTTTCCCCCTTTCTGGCTATCTTCGTGATTGCCAGTACCCTTCTGGCGGCCTGCGCGCAGTCGCCTGCCAGCACTCAGGCGCCCGCGGCAGAGCCACAAATCGTCGAGGTCACCCGAATCGTCCAAGGAACGCCGGTGGTGGAGACGGTCGTGGTTACCGTCGTTCCCCCTGAAGCGACGCAGGGGCCGTCCGCCGGTTCGATCCAGATGAACGGCGCCGGGGCGACCTTCCCCTTCCCGCTGTACAGCCGTTGGTTCTACGAATACGCCTTCGTGGATCCCTCTGTCAAGTTTAACTACCAGTCCATCGGTTCGGGCGGCGGTATCAAGCAGATTACCGCCAAAACGGTCGACTTCGCCGGATCGGACGCCATCTTGAACGAGGAGCAGTTCGCCGCGGCTCCCGGCATCCAAATGCTGCCTTCAGTGGCCGGCGCGGTGGTGCCCACGTACAACGTATCCGAACTCGCAGAGCAGGAAGCGCTAGTGCTCGACGCCGCAGCGCTGAGCAACATCTTTCTGGGCAAGATCACGAAGTGGAACGACCCGGCTATCGCGGCCCTGAACCCCAACCTAACCCTGCCGGATAAGGACATCATCGTCGTCCACCGCTCAGACGGCTCCGGCACGACCTTTATCTTCACCGATTACCTGTCGTCGGTGAGCGAAGAGTGGAAGAACAGCGTTGGCCAGGGAACCTCGGTCGAGTGGCCGGTCGGCTTGGGCGGTAAAGGCAACGAAGGCGTGGCTGGTACCATATCCCAGAACGATGGCGCGATCGGCTACGTTGAACTGGCGTACGCCAAGCAGAATAAGCTGGCGATTGCCAAAATGGTCAACGCGGCCGGCAACATGGTGGAGGCTTCGTCGGAGACCACCCAGAACGCCATGGCCGACTTCGGAGGCGAGATGCCTGATATCCTGGCGCGCTCGATCGTGAACGCCCCTGGTGAGAACTCCTGGCCAATTGCCGGGTACACCTACCTGCTGATCTACATGGATCAGACCGATTGTATCAAGGCCAAAAAACTGGTGGATTTCATCCGCTGGGCGCTAATCGATGGCTCTCAATATGCCACAGAGCTGGAATACGTGCCCCTGCCGGACAATGTGCGCGAGCTGGTCTTCGCCAAGCTCGACCAGGTCACCTGCAACGGACAGCCGCTCGAGTAGCTCTTCAGGAAAGCCTTCGGGAACCTTTCGGTGGTGTGAATCATCGACATGTTATCCGCAGATGGCTCAGTTTTTCGCTGAAACGCTTGAATAAAGTTGCGTGCGTCTGTGTCATCTGCGGATCATCAAATCCGGTTTGAGTGAGAGAAAGCTTTTGGGGAGAATAAAATGGTAACGCTATTTATTTCATTTTTGATCGTAATCATCGGGCTGGCTACGGCTATGGTCATTTCCTCCTGTGTACTGGCCTCTCATTATAGCCAGGCAGAGGAGCGCCTGGTTACACGGTGACAACAATGAACGAAGGAAGTTTGTATGGCCTATAAGGCACAAGCTGGCACTCCCCAGTGGAAATCGTTCTCTGTACGCCTGACTACCTTCTGGCAGCACGGCGACCGGATGTATTACGGCCTGGTCTTGCTGGCTACATTGCTGGTTTTATCGCTGGTCGCTGCCATCTTCTACCAGTTGTGGGTGAACTCCGCCCTCTCACGCCAGGCCTTCGGGTGGTCCTTCTTGTTTTCCTCACGCTGGGACCCGGCGCTGGATCGCACTTTCGGAGCCTTACCCTTCATCTTGGGCACGCTGGTTACCTCCCTGTTTGCGCTCTTGATCTCCGTACCGGTCAGCCTGGGGGTGGCCATTTTCCTGGCCGAGCTAGCGCCGGACTGGCTGCGCCAGCCGCTGAGTTTCCTAGTCGAGCTTTTGGCGGCCGTTCCCAGTGTGATCTACGGCCTGTGGGGCCTGTTCGTCTTCATCCCGGTTTTCGTGCGCCCGACCGGAGAACTCCTCAACGATTGGCTGGGGTTTGTGCCCCTCTTTGCCGGCCCGGTCTTCGGCCCCAGCCGGCTGGCTGCTTCCCTCATCTTGGCCATCATGGTCGGTCCAACCATTGCCGCCATCAGCCGGGACGTATTCCGCGCCATCCCCCAGTCGCAGCGCGAGGCCTCTCTGGCCCTGGGGGCCACCCGCTGGGAGATGATTTCCCAGGTGTTGGTTCCCTACGGCCTGTCTGGCCTGCTGGGAGCGGTCATCCTGGGCTTGGGGCGGGCGCTGGGCGAAACGATGGCCGTCACCATGGTCATCGGCAACAATCTAGATCTAACGCTTTCCCTGCTACACCCAGGCTACACCATGGCTTCGATCATCGCCAACGAGTTCACCGAGGCCACCTACGACCTCTACCTGCACGCCTTGATCGAGATCGGCCTGATTCTGTTCGTCATCACCCTGGCGCTCAACCTGCTGGCTCGCTTGTTAATCTGGCGCGTCGGCCGGCAAACCTTCCAGGAGGCGCGGGTATGATCCATTCGCAGAGGCGGGTCTACTGGCGCAAGGGAATCAACCTGGCCATGCTGGCGTTGTGTGGGCTGGCCGCGCTGGTCGCCATCACACCGCTGTTATGGATTTTGGGCTACGTGATCCGAGCCGGCGCGCCGGTCCTGTCCCTGGATTTTTTCACCCAACTTCCTACGCCTGTGGGCGTCCCGGGCGGCGGGATCATCAACGCCGTCGTCGGCTCGGCGATTACGGTCGGGTTGGGTTTGCTGGTTGCCGCTCCGGTGGGGGTGCTGGCGGCCTTTTACGTGGCCTATCGTCCCAATACCCCCCTGGGTCTTGCGGTTCGTTTCGGCACCGACGTGATATCAGGTGTGCCATCGATCGTGATGGGCATCTTTGCCTACACCCTGATCGTGCTGCCGCAGCGCCACTTCTCGGCTTTCTCCGGCGGCGTGGTGCTTTCGTTCATCATGCTGCCGATTATCGTCCGATCCACGGAAGAGATGCTCAAGCTGGTGCCCGACGCTTTACGAGAAGGCTCCCTGGCCCTGGGCGCGCCGGAATGGAAGACGTCACTCTCGGTGATCCTGCCCGCGGCGGGCAACGGGGTACTGACTGGCCTGATGCTGGCCATCGCTCGCGCCGCCGGAGAGGCTGCGCCGATGCTTTTCACCGCCTTCGGCAACCCCTTTCTCAGTACTCGCCTCGACCAGCCGGTTGCCACGCTGCCGCATACTGTTTTTGTCTACGCCATTTCGCCCTACGAAGACTGGCGCGCCAAAGCCTGGGCCACGGCCCTGGTGTTGATTGCCCTGGTGTTGGCGCTCAACGTTCTGGCGCGCCTGCTCGTCTGGCTGCGGACTCGCCAGCTGGGCAGCGTAATCAGTTAGCAAGGAGCTATTTCTTGCAGGCAACATCGGAACGAGTGAACGGAGCCATGAAACCTTTCTACGAACGAGCATATGAACTAACGAACCAGCATCAGTCTCTTGGAGATGACCACCGGCGAAAGGAAGAGCCATTGCAGAGTAAGATCTCCATCCGTAATCTGTCGGTCTATTACCGCGCCTTCCGCGCCCTGGTGGATATCTCGCTGGAAATCCCCGCCAACCGCATCACGGCCATCATCGGACCGTCCGGTTGCGGCAAGTCCACCCTGCTGCGCAGCATCAACCGCATGACGGACCTGGTGCCTGGGGCGCGGACCGAGGGAGAAATCTTATTGGATGACTGGAACATCCGTACTCCAGGTGTGGACGTGGTGGAGGTGCGCCGGAGGATAGGCATGGTCTTCCAGCGGCCCAACCCATTTCCGAAATCCATCTTCGACAACGTGGCTTATGGACCCAGGCTGCATGGCGTGCATGGGATGGCGCTGGAGGAGGTCGTCGAGCAAAGCTTGCGGGCAGCCGCCCTGTGGGACGAGGTCAATGACAAGCTCAAACAGTCTGGGCTGGCGCTCTCCGGCGGGCAGCAGCAGCGCCTGTGCATCGCGCGTGCCATCGCCGTGCAGCCCGAGGTCATCTTGATGGACGAGCCGGCCTCGGCGCTCGACCCGGTGTCGACCCTGAAGATCGAAGAGCTGCTGCAAGAGCTCAAGAAGAGCTACACTATTGTCATCGTCACACATAACATGCAGCAGGCGGCGCGGGTCTCAGATTTCACCGGCATGATGATAATGCGCGACGATCGCGCCGGCGAGCTGATCGAGTTCGACGTCACCCAGACGATTTTCACCAAACCGAAAGACCGGCGCACGGAGGACTACGTGACCGGCCGTTTTGGTTGATCGTAGGGAAAGGTGCGATGAAGATTGCCGTTCTTTCTGACATCCACGCCAACCTGCATGCCCTGGAAGCGGTGTGGGAAGATCTCCAGGCCCATCAGCCCGATCAGGTTTACTGTCTGGGAGATTTGGTTGGCTACGGCGCCTTCCCGAACGAAGTTATCGCCTTCATCCGGGAGCAATCGGTCCCGACCGTGATGGGCAATTACGACGAGGGCGTCGGATTCGACCTCGACGATTGCGGGTGTGCTTATACGGATCCCAAAATGAAACGGCTGGGAGACCAGTCGCTTCTGTGGAGCCGGGCACAGACCACTGAAGAGAATAAAGCCTTTCTCCGCGCGCTGCCGGTCCAGATTCGGTTGGAGGAGCAGCGCCCCCGCCTGTTGCTGGTTCACGGCAGCCCACGGAAAATCAACGAATATCTCTACGAAGATCGTCCGCAGGCCACATTCGACCGCCTGGTGAAACTGGCCGGGTGCGACGTGCTCTTCTTCGGACACACCCACCTGCCCTATCAGAAACGCGTGGCCAGGACTCTCTTCGTCAACGCCGGTTCGGTGGGAAAGCCAAAAGACGGAGACCCGCGAGCCGGCTACGTGCTGGCCAGGCTGTTCGACAGGCGCGCGGAAGTTGAATTCCGACGGGTTACCTACGACGTATCCGCGGCAGCCGCCGCCATCCGGGCTTCTGGCCTGCCCACCCACTTTGCAGATCTGCTCGAGACCGGCGGTTTGGATCCTGAGCATGGGAAGGAAAACGCTTATGACGACCTCGGAAATAGAACTCCTTGAAGATTCCTGGGACCTACTTCAGCAACCGGATAGCCCATCCGGCGGGATGGATGCGCGCTTCCGGCTCCTGCTGGCTGCGCTGGATATGGGCTGGCAGGTGGAGGAGCCAGTATATCTACGCCGGGGGTGGGGAGAGGGCAGCTCCTGGGTATATCACTTCATCCTGCGCCGCACTCCGCGCACTCCGCCTCGCCTGCTCAGCATCCGGGCCAGCCCGGAAATCGAGCAATTTGTGCGCGACGAGGGCTTGCGCCTGTCTCGAAGTAGCTGATAACCGCTTTAAGAATCGATCGCAGCGGTCGTAGCTTATTCGAGTTCCATACGGTCGGTCCTATTTAAGATGCAGTGCATGGATCAATAGGATGATGAATTGAGAAAGAGGATATGTATGCGCATATTGGTGACGAATGACGATGGGATTTTCAGTCCGGGCCTGGTGGCTCTAGCCAGGGGCGGCCTCCCCTTTGGACAGGTGCGGGTGGTGGCACCCAACGGCGAGCAATCCGCAATGGGGCACGCCATCACCATTCAGAGGCCCTTGAAGTACCACCGGGTGCATCCGGATTCCCTGGATGCTTACCGGGTGAACGGCTCCCCGGCCGACTGCGTCGCACTGGGGCTTTACCGCTGGGAGGGGGCCGACTTGGTGTTCTCCGGCATCAACCTAGGGAGCAACCTGAGCCACGACATCTGGCACTCCGGGACGGTCGGCGCAGCCAAACAGGCTGTCCTTCTTGGGGTGCGCGCCGCGGCGTTCAGCTTAGCGCTTGAAGAAGAGGAGCCGGAGTTCGAACCATTGCTGCCCTACGTGGAGCAGGTGATCACCATGTTGCTGGAAGACCAGTGCCCAGATCTAGTCAACGTCAACCTTCCTCCAGATCCCTGGGGCATCCGCTGGACACGCCGATCGCTGCGGGCCTACAGCGGTCAGGTGCTGGAAGGCGAGGATTCGATGGGCCGGCGGCACTACTGGTTTGCCACCACGCCCCTGACAGACCCGGAAGAGAACACCGATCGCCGCGCAGTGGAGCAAGGCCTGATCTCGCTGACTCCCCTTCGTCTGGATCTAACCGATGAGGAATGGCTGCAGCAGATGCGCCTGATAGCCCAGGAGGACATATGAAGGTACTGGCTTTGATCGCCCACAACGGGAAGAAAGCCGACATAGTAGCCTGGGCGACTTACAACCGGGACGCTCTGGCCCGCCATCAACTGGTCGCCACGGCGGCGACTGCCAGGCTGCTGCAGGAAAAAGTTGGTCTGGAGGTCGAAGCCGTACAGCCTGGCCCACAGGGCGGCGACGCACAAATCGGCGCCAGGGTCGTCGAAGGACGCGTAGATGGCGTGATCTTCCTGGTCGATCCACTGGACAAACACCCGCACGACCCCGACATCCAGACCCTGATGCGCCTTTGTAACGTCCACAACATCCCCCTGGCGACCAACGTCGCCACGGCCGACTGCATCATCGTGTGGATGGCAGCCAGGGTTCCCGAGACACCCCAGCCACTCCCATAACGAGCGAACCCAAACCTGCCTCGTTCGATGTCCTTTCCACTCGATCACCCGGAGAAGTGAACCCGTGCCAGACCTAAAGTTTCGAGAAACGTTCGACCGGCGCTTGAAGCAGCTTCAAGATGAGATCCTGCAGCTGGGCAGCATGGTGGAACAGGCCATCCTGGATTCCGTGGAGGCGTTTAAGCGCCAGGATCGGGAGGCCTCGCAGCGCGTCTATGCGTTTGATCAGAAAATCAACCAGATCAGATTTTCCATCGAAGAAGACTGCATCTCTCTTATTGCGACCCAGCAGCCGGCCGCCCACGACCTGCGTCTGCTGGTCGCCATCCTGGAAATAAGCACCGAGCTGGAACGGATCGGCGATTATGCCAAGGGGATCGCCCGCATCAACCTGCTGATCAGGGAGGAGCAGCTCATCAAGCCGCTGTTCGACATCCCGCGCATAGCCGAAATCGCCGTCAGCATGCTGCACCGCGCTTTGCAGGCCTTTGTGGACGGCGATGCAAATTTGGCACGAGCCATCCCAGCCGAAGACGACCAGGTGGATGGGCTTTACAACCAGGTTTACCGCGAGCTGATGACATTTATCCTGGCCAACCCTGCAGTCATTGAACAGGCCAATTACTTGTTGTGGGCGGCCCATAATCTGGAGCGCATGGCCGATCGAGTGACCAACATCTGCGAGCGTACTGTGTACGTGGTCACTGGTGAAATGATGGAGATGGACATGTCCGACGACGAGTTCGGGCGCGAGTCTAAATCGACGCCTATCCAGACGTAGATTGGCGTCAAAGAAAGGAAAACTCATGCGTATATTGGTGACGAACGACGATGGAATTTACAGCCCCGGGTTGGAAGCTCTGGCAGAAGTGGCCAGCCGATTTGGCCAGGTGCGAGTAGTGGCGCCCGACATGGAACAATCAGCCATGGGACACGCCATCACGATAACCCGCCCTTTACTTTATCATCGCGTGAAAATGGATTCATTTGAGGCATACCGGGTGAACGGCACCCCGGCCGACTGTGTCGCCTTAGGCTTGTACCGCTGGGAAGGAGCCGATTTGGTCCTTTCCGGGATCAACCTGGGGAGCAACCTGGGTCATGATATCTGGCACTCCGGGACAGTAGCAGCTGCAAAGCAGGCGGTGCTGCTTGGGGTGCGAGCGGCGGCTTTCAGCCTGTCTATGGGAGAAGAGGAGCCAGATTTCGAATCTCTGCTGCCGCACGTGGAAAGGGTCATACGGATGCTTCTCGAGGAACGAGGCTCATTTCTGGTGAATGTGAACTTCCCCCCTAACCCCACAGGTATTTGCTGGTCTCGCCAGTCCGTCCGAGCTTACAGCGGCCAGGTCGTGGAGGGCGCGGATCCCCGTGGTAGACGCCATTACTGGTTCTCCGCAATACCATTGACCAACCCCGATGAAGGCAGCGACCGCTGGGCGGTGGAGAGAGGGCTTGTGTCCCTGACTCCCTTGCGCCTTGATTTGACCGATGACGACCGGTTGAAAACATTGCAAGACAAGGAAGAGGTGACCACTTGAGAAACTTGGCGCTCATCGCCCACGACTACAAGAAGGCCGACATGGTGGCCAGGGCTACCTTCAATCGCCAGGCGCTGGCGGGTTACCGACTGGTAACCACCGCCTCGACCGCCAGGCTGCTGCGAGAGAAGGTGGGGTTGGAGGTGGAGGCGGTCCAGCCCAGCCCGCAAAGCGGCGACGCCCAGATCGGGGCGGCGCACATGGTGGATGGTCAGGTGGACGCGGTCTTCTTCCTGGTGGACCCGTTGGACAAGCACCCCTACGACCCCGACATCCAGGCTTTGCTGCGGCTGTGCAACGTGCACAACGTGCCCCTGGCCACCAACGTGGCCACCGCCGATTGCATCATCGTGTGCATGGCAGGCAGGGTTCCCGAGACGCCGTTGCCCCTTCCGTAAAGCGCCCGTTCGGTCATTTCTCATTCCACGTTCTTTTTATTCGATCCATCTGAGAGGTGAAACCTTGCCAGAGCCAAAAATCCGGGAGACTTTCGAATGGCGCTTGAATGAGCGTCAAGCCGAAATCCTGATGTTGGACAGCATGGTCGAACAGGCTGTCATGAATTCCTTTAAGGCGTTATAACGCTGGGACTGGGAGGTCTCCCAGCGTGTTTGGGCCTTCGATGAGAAGATCAGCCAGATGAGGTTTTCCATCGAAGAAGCCTGCATTACACTAATTGCAACTCAGCAGCCCGCCGCCGCGACCTGCACCTGCTGGTCGGCATTCTGGAAGGGAGCACTGACCTGGAGCGAATCGGCGATTATGCCAGTGGCATTGCCCGCATCAAACTGCTGATTGGAGAGGAGAAACTCGTCAAGCCGTTGATCGACATCCCGCGCACTGCCGAGATTGCGGTCAGCGTGCTTCAACGAGCCCTGAAGGCGTTTGTAGAAGGCGATGCAGAATCGTCCAGGTCCAACCCAGCCGAAGACGCGGTATGCGCCGAAGGTCACATCTGGGGCGACGCCGGTCACCGTGCCGTTGGCGCCAATGATGCCAGCCACATGCGTGCCGTGACCGTTGCAATCATCCGGGTCGTTATCGGGCGCCGGCACCGGATTGTATGCTGTTGAGCTCGGATCGGCGTTGAAGGTATCGCCGACGAAATCCCAGCCGAATGCCACACGGCAACCAGGACCGAAACAACCGCCCAGGTCAGGGTGTTGATAGTCGACACCCGTGTCCATCACCGCCACCTTTACCCCCGCGCCGGTGTAACCCAGCTCGGATTGAGCGATATCCGCCCCGGTCATCGCCAGGGCTGTTGCCAGCTCGGGGTCTTCGAGCGTGGAGAGTTGATCTTCCGGGCTTCGCTGCGAAAAGCGGTTTTCTCTTTCCGAACCGTCGCCAGGCTGGTGCCATCGGCGGTCGGCAGGCTGGCCATCTCAACGAACCACAGCTGCGGAGTCTCATCAACCAGCTCGCCGGTTTCGGCGGAAGGTGGAGGCTCAAGAGGTTCGACCGGCATGACGTCGTCTGCCATCGCCGGGATAGCGAACGCACCAGATATATTATCTTAAGGTTCGACAACCACAGTATTCTGCCTGACCAGAACCCTTCCCCCATGTCTGAGATCACCCTGCCCCGTTGAGCCCGGCAAACAGATCGTGCTCACGGGTCCCCGGCATTGGCGGCGGATAAGCGCGCATATACGTATCCTTGCCGCTCGCCAGACGGAACACCCAACGCAGCAGCCCACCAGTGCGCACCATGCCAGTCTGGCTGGCATGGCAGGCGGAAGCCGCCTCCTTCACCGCCATCACCTCCCGATAATCGATCCAGGCATGCACGGGGAAGTTCTCATTGGTAAGGGCGACCAGGTCGATGTCCTTATTCTGTCCCATCCGGCGAGGATCCTGGCCCAGTAGGGGCATCAGGCGGACAGCCAGGGTCAGCCAACGGCGCGGGAAGGTATGAAAGTAGAGTTTCTCGGGGCGGAAGGGCGGATATTCACCGGTTTCTATCTGCGGATCACCGGATAGTTCGAATGCACGTACCGTCGCCTTATGCACTGCGATGTGATCAGGGTGGCGATAGCCACCTATCGGGTCAAAGGTTACCACAACCTGCGGTCGCAAGCGCCGGATATGTTCAACAATCTTTCCCGCCACATCATCCAGCGGGGCGTTTACCAGAGCTTGAGGGTGCTGGTTGTCTGGCGAGTCTGGCATACCGGAGTCGCGGTAATCGAGGAAATGCACGCCTGCCAGTCCAAGTTTCTCCGCTGCACAGCAGAGTTCGTGTTCCCGCAGGTCAGCGATCGACGCGAAACCTGCGAGCATCTCCGCCGAGACCTCGCCAGCCTCGCCGCGCGTGGCACACACCAGGTGCACAACCACCCCCCGCCGGGCATACAAAGCCAGAGTGCCGCCCATGCCAAACGATTCGTCATCAGGGTGCGCCAGGACTGCCAGCAGTGTCTTGTTGTTTTGCTCCAAGCCTTGCCTCCATGATTTTACCGGAATTACCCAATCCGCGAGTTCACGCTCATCTCCACGAATGGATCTGCTTCTTCCAACCACAACCGACATCCGTTCGCCAGGGCTCGCAGCGCCTTTTTCTCACGATGTTATCTGTGAGCAGCTGCATAATCTGTGGATCAATCCACACTTCTGAAATCAATAGACCGGTAATCTGGGATCGACCTCCCTGGCCCAGGCATTGATGCCGCCTTTGAGGTTTTTCACCTTACGGAAGCCTGCACTGGTCAGCAATTCGAGAGCTCGCGCCGAGCGGGAACCGCTCTTGCAGAATACGACCATTTCTTCTGCGCTATCGAGTTCGGAGAGGCGCGCAGCCAGCTGTCCCAGAGGGATAAGACGGGCACCTTCCAGGCGCGAGATCTCAAGTTCGTGAGGCTCACGGACATCCAAAAGGGTGATGTGTGCCCCGGACTGCAGGAGGCGGGCGAGCTCGCCCGCCTCGATGTCCCATCCGCCACCGACACTACCTTCCTCGTGATCATGCCCCGGGACGCCACAAAACGCCTCATAATCGATAGGTTGCGTTATCTCCGGATTCGGGCTACAGACCTTGCAGTTGGGGTTCTTGCGCAGGTTGACAAAATCGAAGGTCATATCCAGCGCGTTGTAGAGCAGCAGGCGCCCGATCAGCGGTTCGCCAATGCCCAGGATCAATTTCAAAGCCTCCGTTGCCTGCAATGTGCCGATCGTTCCTGGCAGAACCCCCAGAACGCCCCCTTCGGCGCAGGATGGCACCAGCCCAGGCGGCGGAGGTTCGGGGAAAAGACAGCGGTAGCATGGGCCGCGCCGCGCATCGAACACGCTCACCTGTCCGTCGAAGCGGAAGATCGATCCATAGATGTTGGGTTTGCCGAGGAACACGCAAACGTCATTGGTCAGGTAGCGCGTGGGGAAGTTGTCGGTGCCATCGATCAGCACGTCGTACTCCGCGGCGATCCGCATAGCGTTCTCAGAGGTAAAGGGTTCATTGTAGACCTTCACCTCAATGTCGGGGTTGAGATCCAGCATCCGCTGACGGGCAGATTCAACTTTGAGTGTTCCGATGCCCGAAGTGCCGTGGATCACCTGCCTTTGCAGGTTGGAGGCGTCGACCACATCATAATCAACCAAGCCGATGCGTCCCACACCGGCTGCGGCCAGGTAGAGCGCGACTGGGGAACCCAAACCACCTGTGCCAATCACCAATACGGAAGCTGCTTTGATCTTTTTCTGCCCCGCAAGGCCTACTTCAGGGATGAGCAGGTGGCGGCTATAACGCAAGATCTCCTCATGCGTCAGTTCGACATTTCCATTGTTATTCGTCATCATCGTTTAATCCCGCCGATCAGGACAGACGTTCTTGTGCGCGCCGCAGCGCATTGCGGATTGCAGCGAAAAGATACTTCTCCTGATCGATTTCTACGAGCTGTCTGAACAGTTTCTCAGCGCTGGCTACGCCATGATTGATCCGCCGGGGGCGGCCATGTCGGTCAATGATGAACGTGGTTGGCAGGCTGAGCACGCCCCAATAATCTGCCAGCTCGGGGCGCGCAGAGGCATCGATCTCGATCACCTGCAGATTTTTGCCCAGATTTTGTTGCAGGCGCTCCAGGGCCGGGCGTTGGATGGTTTTGCAGGGCATGCAGTAGGGCGCGGTGAAATACAGGATAGCAGGTATACCTGGGCGGAACGATTCGATCCCAAGCCGCCTTCCCCGTAGACGAGCCAGCAACATCCGATTAATGACTCCGTACAGGGCGAGCAATATTAGTCCAATGCCAAGGGCCAGCAGCAACCTGGTCAGGACATCCCCGCCGATCACCGCATCCCCCTTGTCTTGGGTCGCATCCCCGGAAAGGTGCCTTCAGGTGGCGATTTGACAAACCCAGGCACGGATAAACGGCTCAACCAATAATAGACCATACATCCGGCGCAGAAACCGACAAACAGGTTAAGTCCCGCCAGGGCGATCACCAGCCACACCAGAATCCATCCAGGGATCACCGCCCCCAGATAAAGCCCAGCCACACCAGCCCCGAGCACCGCCGCTCCAAACCCCTGAGCGAAACGGTGCGGTTCGGGGTTATCTTCGAGGATGTCTGGCCTGACCCAACCGCGCGGTCTGAGGAAACGGGTGTAGAGGAAACCAAACCCCGGTACTCCCAGAATCGTCCCGATGGCCATGATGGCAGCCACCAGCCCGGCCAGCCATGGCTGACCCAGGATGAACGCTGCCAGATTCAAAATGATGATCACAGCCTGGTTCGTCCGCAGGGCAGAATGATCCACTTGCGAGGTGCCGCCAGCCACGCTGGGCACAATCATCAGACGGTCATCTTTCTTCAAAGGCATCGCCAACCCGCCAAGATGACGGATATCTTCATTGTTCAAGAACAGGTTAACAAAAGGACGCAAATGGCCATCTCCATTGAAAAGGTGCGGGCGTAACGCTGGATGCCTTGCAACCAGATCTTGCAGAGCAAGACCGACGGTCTCACCCTGGACATTGATTTCAGATGTCCCATCTGTATATGTTCTGAGGGGAGAGGGTATCCTTATTACCGGCATAAAACACTTCCTTTTTGATATCAAGAATATAGAGGATATTCTATAGTTTTGATCGAGCAATAAACTCACTTCTTACTTGCAGCATTCATTTCTTCAGCATACTGGTCCGGCAGGCCGAGGATCACAGTTTTTTCTTCGATGAACGCCGAACGGTCATCTTTGAGGCACCAGGAACAGCTGGAGACCGCCTTTCCTTTGCGAACGCTGGTGATCAGGTAAGAAAAGGCTGGCCAGGCCCATTCGCGGTCGAACTCAGAGGGCTGTTCTGGATGATCGGGGTGTGAATGAAAGACGCCGATAACCTCCAGCCCCCGGCTGGCGGCTTCATCCTCACCTTTGAGATAGTCTTCTGGTGAGAGCAGATAACGGTTATGGCGAGACCCGTCTTCCCGCGCGTTCGGCAGAACGAGGATATCCTTCACGCGCTTACGTTCGACCTCGATCTGTCCCAGGAGCAGACCAACGCCCTCCTCCGGATAAGAAAGCTCTCCATGGGCATGGATGCGTTCGAGAATCTCGTGAGGTATTTCGATGATCATGCCGCCTCCTCCCAGAATTTTTCGCTGAGATACTTATAGCCAGCATCGGGCAGGATGGTTACCACGACGCCCCTCTCCAACGCGGAGGCGACCTGCAGGGCGGCTGCAACCGCGGCGCCGGCGGAGATGCCCACGAACAGTCCCTCGCGGCGTGCCAGCTGGAGCACCATGTGGTAGGCTTCTTCGGTGGTGACCTCGACGGTCGCATCGAGCAGGACAGGGTCGAAGATGCCGGGTTGGATGGCGGTGGGCAGGTGTTTCAGCCCTTCCAGACCGTGGAAAGGGCCATCTGGCTGAACCGCGACCAGGCGGATGCTCGGGTCGTATTCTTTCAAGAAACGCCCCACACCCATCATCGTTCCGGTGGTTCCCAAACCGGCGACAAAATGGGTCAATCGCCCGGCCTGGCCCTCCAGCGCCAGCTGGCGGACGATCTCGGGGCCAGTGGTCTGGTAATGGGCCTGCCAGTTTGCCGGGTTGTTGTATTGATCGGCGTAATAGAACCGGTCAGGGTGCTCCTCGGCCAGCTGCCGCGCCACGCGGAGAGCCCCATCGGAGCCGTCCAGGGGATCTGTCAGGATCAGCTCGGCGCCTAGGGCGCGCAGGATCGCCAGGCGTTCGGGGCTGGCATTGGCCGGGATAGCCAGAGTGACCGGCACATCCAGCGCAGCACCCAGGGTCGCATATGCGATGCCCATGTTCCCGGAGGTGGAATCGAGCAGCCGCTTACCTCCGGTGAGATGCCCTTCCGCCAGAGCGGTGCGGAGGATATTCAGAGCTGGACGATCCTTGACCGAGCCGCCGGGGTTGAACCATTCTGCCTTGGCATAGAGATGTACTGAGGAAGGCAATGGCTTCAGACGGCGCAGCGGCAGGAGGGGCGTATTCCCCACGATGGTCGCCAGCCCCGCTTCAGCCGGGGTGAGTAATTTCGTCTTTTGCTCAGCGATCAGATCTCTCATCGGTTGTCGCTCGGTTCTTTTTCATCTGTTACCACTTGCACAGACCCAGTATGTCTCTTGTCACATCTATTTGTCTGTTCTACCAACTCGATATAGCCTATTTAATGCGAAAACGACCAACAGAAAGAAGAGAAAGGGCACACCACACCAAGGAATTGAAAAAACCATCCGCATGCGGGGTCACAACCGCCCGTCCCAGTCTGTTGGTCGTCAGATCACTGAGGCGGTGGTTACGATCCCCGCCTCATACAGATGCAAGTGAGCATAGACTCTCCAATAATCGAAATTATTATGACAAAATTTATAATAATTATAAGCTAGCAGGGGATCTTGTCAAGGTCGCTTGCAAACTTTCAGGAAAGAAGAACATGTGGTTTTTAGAGAATTAAGCGTTGCAACCCGGCTGATGGAGAGATCACAGAGCTTTGCCATACTGTGTGCCTCTGTGATAACTGGGATTTGCGCGGTCTCATTTGGGCGATTATGCATAAAAAAGCAGATAAAAACCCTTGACAAAAACCGAAATCGGTATACAATCATACAAAAGTACAATTATACAATAATACAATCATACAAACTAGTCTGATGCAGATAAAAATTGACTTTCGGCTCGGAATACCGATCTACCTGCAGATTATGGACCAGATCAAAGAACACATTGCCACTGGGGCGCTTCAGCCGGGCGATCAGCTCCCCACAGTCCGCCAGCTGGCTGCCGACCTACGGGTGAACTTCAACACCGTCGCCCGCGCATACCGGTTGCTGGATGAAGCGGGCATCATCTCCACCCAGCACGGGCGGGGCACATATATCCTGGGTGAGACTTCCCCGGAGGCGGCAGAGAAATTGCGCCGCCAGACCCTAGACGAGCTCACCCATCACTATCTGATGGGTGCCAGCCGGATGGGGTTCTCCCCTCAGGAGGTCGCCGAACAGTTCCAGCGCCATCTCCATGCCTGGCAGGAACACGGTACGCCCGTTCCGGAACCTTAACTCCCCTGGAGGGATGCCTCTGGCCAACCAAAGCCAAGGCAGTCCTGGGGACAATTTACACATGAATCGAGGTGAACAATGGCTCGCAAATCCAACATCCCACAGCGTGAAGCGAAATCACTCCAGGGGCATCTGAGAGTGAATGGCGTCGCCCTGACGCTCGCCGTGATCATCTTTTTGCTCGGAGGATTGGGCGCCTATCTCATGGCTTCGTCTGGATTCCCAGCCTGGGAGATCGCCCTCTTCTCGACTTTCGTGTTCATCTTCGGAATCCTGGCTCTTGCCAGTCTCAAGATCGCCGCACAATGGGAAAAAGCGGTTGTACTGCGGTTTGGCAAATACCATAAACTGGCAGGCCCGGGGATTTTCTGGATCCTGCCGGTGATCGATAGCGTGGCGAACTGGATCGATCATCGCGTGATGGTCACCCCCTTTTCGGCAGAGAAGACATTAACGAAAGATACCGTCCCGGTCGATGTAGACGCAGTGCTGTTCTGGATGGTTTGGGATGCCGAGAAGGCAGCCCTGGAGGTGGAGAACTACCAGGTAGCCATCGCCTGGGCAGCACAGACTGCGCTGCGGGAGGTGATCGGACAGATGAACCTGGCCGATATCCTGGTCGGGCGGGCAAGGATGGACGCCGATCTGCAGAAGATCATCGATGAACGCACCAATCCATGGGGTGTTTCTGTGCAGTCCGTCGAAATCCGGGATATCATAATTCCGCAGGAGTTGGAAGATGCCATGAGCCGCCAGGCGCAGGCCGAGCGGGAGCGCCAGGCGCGGGTGATCCTGGGCGAATCCGAGAAACAGATCGCCGATTCTTTCGCCGAAGCCTCACGCGCCTATATCGACAACCCCACCGCATTGCACCTGAGAGCGATGAACATGCTCTTCGAAGGATTGAAGGAGAAAGGCGCCATGGTGATCGTACCCAGTTCTGCCGTGGATACGATGAATCTGGGCGGCCTGGCAGGTGTGGTCTCTCTGGCACAGTCCGGCCTAACGAAAGACGAGCGCGCCTGAATCTATCCCCACCACAGGTTTCACGTGAAACATCGGAAACCGGTTCGCTAAAGACCATCACAGACGAAGTATTTCAAGGAGTCAGGCATGCCAACACTCCAGCAATGGGAATATCGCTTCGAAACACTCGGATCGGCTTTCACTCGACCCAGGGACGAACAGATCGAAGATCTACTCAACGAATGGGGCGAGGAGGGCTGGGAGCTGGTCAATTTCAGCGTCGAATCGAACAAAATCCTCTTCCTCGCCCGCCGACCGCTCACCCAGACCACCCGCCGTCAGCGATCGCTGCCTGGATACTGACATGGATGCCCGTTTCGACCTTGCAAAGATTCTCCCCCTTCTGATTCCGATCCTGATCATCCAGCTTGGATTGCAGATTTCGGCTCTGATCGACCTTTACCGCCAACCCAGCGTGCGCGGGCCGAAATGGGCCTGGGTGTTGATTATCATCCTTGGGGAGCTGCTGGGGCCGATCCTCTACTACTTCATCGGAAGAAAGGAAACCTGATCTGTACCAGGCTCATCCGCCTCCCTGAATGGCAAAAAACACAAGACCCGTCATGAACCCAACCTCCTCATCTCTGTTCCCGGCAGACCCTCGACAGGCTGCGATTTACTGCCATGATCTCACCCGCTATTACGGGAGCGTAAAAGCGGTCGAAGGGCTGACCCTATCCGTACCGTATGGCTCGGTGTTCGGCTTTCTGGGGCGGAACGGGGCAGGCAAGACAACCACGATCCGCATGCTGACCGGTCTGGCACACCCCACCCGCGGCGTGGCCTGGGTGGCCGGGATCAAAACGACGGATGGCAGGAGCGCCGCCCGGCGTCAGTTCGGATACCTGCCGCAGGACCCGGCATTCTATAAATGGATGACCCCTCTCGAGTACCTGGACTATTGTGGAAGACTATTCGGGATGCTGCCGGTCGAGATAAAAAAGCGCAGCGCCGAAATCCTTGAGATGGTCGGCCTGAAAGAGGTTTCTCGCCGACGTATCGGAGGGTTTTCCGGGGGCATGATCCAGAGAATGGGCATCGCCCAGGCCCTGGTACACGATCCCCAAGTGCTCATCCTCGACGAGCCAACCAGTTCACTCGATCCTGCCGGTCGGCATGAGGTGCTCGAGCTGATCGCCAGCCTGCGAGGCCGCGCGACAGTATTCTTCTCCAGCCATATCCTGAGCGATGTAGAGCGAGTGTGCGATACGGTGGCGGTCATCCATGACGGCCATCTGGTGCTGGTCTCCGACAAAATGGAGCTGATAGAACGTTATGCAGTCAGCGCTGTCGAGCTGGAATTTCCCCAAAACCACCTGCCTGTGCCCGAATCCTTCCTCAGAGCTCTCCAAAATCAGCCCTGGGTGGATGGGATCGAACAAGATCAGCACAAAGTGCGCCTGACCGTGACCGATGTGGAGCGAGGGAAGAGAGAACTGCTACCGCTGCTTGCCCGACATGGCGTGGTGTTGAACAGATATGAATGGATTCGCCCGACACTTGAGGAGATCTTCCTGAAGATCAGCGCGAAGTGAAGCATGTTGATCCTCATTTTCAGTAAATCCATCACTCTGGCGATCGCCTCACCTGTGATTCTGGCAAATGCCCTGTGGCGGCGGTTCATCGCGCCCTGGTACCTGTTCTGTGTGGGAATGCTGCCTTTCATTGGTTCGCAGGTTGTGCACCTGCCCCTGAATACCCTTCTGAGAGACCCTGGCATCCTCCCCCGAAGTGAAGGGACTTCTGCTGGCAGGCTCTGGCAGACCGCCCTGGTGTTGGGCTTGAGCGCCGGGCTCTGCGAAGAATCGGCGCGGGTGATCGGTTATGCTCACCTCAAGCACAAGCGCACCTTGAAAGTTGGGTTGATGATGGGGCGGGGTCATGGTGTATTTGAGTCACACCTGGCCGCGACCCTGGGCGATCGAAGGGGTTCTGACCATCTCGCTCATCCCAGGCGCGTTATGGCTTATCCGTCAGATGCAGCATACATTGGCTGACCCTGATAATATGCCTGAGCCGACCGGTCTGGATCTGGCGATATTTTGGGCTGCACTGCGCAAGGAGCTTCTACAGCAATGGCGCACCCGGCGGATCATCGTGGCGGCAGCAGTCCTGGGAAGCTTCGGGATGCTTTCCCCATTGCTGGCTTATTTCACTCCCCAGCTGCTGAGAGCCATCCCGGGTGCTGAGCAATTCTCGGCACTGGTGCCGCCCCCGACCGCCGCCGATGCCATGATGCAATACATCAAGAACCTCTCCCAGTTTGGTTTCATCCTGACGGTCCTGCTGGGGATGAGCGCAGTGGCAGGGGAAAAGGAGAGCGGTACGGCCAGCCTGATCTTGAGCAAACCCATGCGTCGCGGCGCTTTTCTGGTGAGCAAATTCATCGCCCAGATGGCAAATTACCTAATTGGGTTGGCGCTTGCGTTGACGGAAGCATTTTGCCACACCGCCATTTTGTTTGGCGAGAGCCGTCTAAAAGAATATGCTGCTATCACATTGCTGCTCTTTGTGTGGTTACTCCCATATACTGCGGTCACACTTCTAGGAAGCACCCTGGCGGGCACCACCAGCGCGGCGGGAGGGAGCGCTCTGGCGGGGGGAGTAATTTTGCTGGTGTCCACAAACATCCCCAGGGTGAGGGATCTAATGCCAGGTGCTCTGGTGAGTTGGGCGACGAAGATCGGCGGTGCGCAACCTACTCCAGGGTTCAATTGGGATGCGCTGGCGGTAGTTGGGGTGATCACACTGCTCAGCCTGATTACTGCGATGGCAATCTTTGAGCGACAGGAAGTTTTAACCTTCTGGCTGAGGGATGTTTCACGTGAAACGCGTTTCCTCGATCCCCCGCGCCTGACCCCATTCGTCCAGTATCTCCTCCACGCTGTCCAGGTAAATATCCAGGGCGGCGACCTTTTCCCGGAAACCTGGGCCGAACAAACCGAGCTGCGCCATGGCATTTTCCCAGGTCTGCCGCTCGAGGGAGTCATCTGGCAGGCGCTCGACGACATCAGTCCAGGTGCGCAGGAGAGGCCAGAGGATGTTTTGAGGCGTCTCGCTGGAGACAACCGAGGCGAAGGCGCGCCGGTAATAGGGGCAGCGATGGGGATCCAGCCGGGGAACTGCTTCAGATGGAGAGAGGGAGAGATAGGCAGCCTCCCAGGCTGGCAACCAGCCGCTCAATGTTGCGCCATCCACCTGCGACCCACCGAGCAAGCCCAGCAAACCAGGGTACAGACCTGGATGGCCGACCGCCTCCGCCCGGACCGGAAACCGCAGCAGAAAGCGTCGTTCGGTGAGGGGAAGTCCGCTCAGACAGGCGATGGCGTTGGCAGCCTGACCCACAGCGTCCAGGTAGCGCTGCACATGCGGGAGTCCTGGCTCACCTGTGAAATCGTGCAGCTGCAGCCAGGTGCTGCGAGCCTGCTCTGCCTGTCCACGCGCGCGCCCCAGGACATACTCCGGCAGATCGAACTGCGCCCGCACGCTGGCTTGTGTAAAATGCAAAAAATGTTGAGGATCAAACAATATAATACAATAGATAATGTTATATCCCATCCAGGGATGCAGCCGCAAAGCACGCGCCTGGCGGTATTCGTCTCGGGAGTGATGGGCGATATCCAGATGCACTTCATCGGTCAGCCGTTCAATCTCCCGTTTTGGCTCTATCTCATCGTGATGAATGAAAAATAAATCGATGTCCGTTGTGCCCCCCAGCAACGGGTCCCCTTCGACCAGGGAACCGCTGAGAAACACCGCTAATAAACTCCGATCCTGGCGACTGCGCTGGGCAGCCACCTCGCGGGCGATCCTATGGAGTAATGCAGGAGTGATGCGCATCCAATGTCCCTCTTTCTTTCAATTCACTCAGATGCCTTGTCCCGATTGAAGAGGCAGCTCAGCCTGGAAGGGTGGTAACTTCAGCGCCTGGCGGATGCGGTTTTCCACCAGCTTGAGGGCAGCTGCGTCCCGGACATAATCCAGATCGTCCGTGTCGATCGCCAGGACCGGAGCGCTGCCATTCCGGTGGCCCTTTCTGGCATCACCGAAGAAATCCTCATACGCCTGGTTGAGTTGTTCGATATAATCTCTCTCCATGTTGCGCTCGTAAGGTCGATCGCGCAGGGCAATGCGCTGCATGAGGGTATCCGTGCTTGCGCGCAGGTAGACGATCAGATCGGGGGGGACGATCTTCTCCGCCAGGGCATCATGAACCCGGTAATAGGTCTCCAGCTCGTCGCCTTTCAGATTGATGCGGGCGAAAAGGGCATCTTTTTCGAAAGTATAATCTGCGATCAGGTTCTCGTTCTTAGCCAGCAGCTCGCTGACCCCTTTCCGTTGCTGATGATAGCGGCTGAGCAAGAAGAAGATCTGTGTCTGAAAGGCATATCTTTCCCTATCGGAGTAAAAATCCGACAGGAATGGATTCTCCTCGAAGACTTCCAGGAGCAAAGCGGCATTGAAGGCAGGTTGGAGCAACCGTGCCAGGGTCGTCTTGCCGACACCAATGACACCTTCGATCGCTATGTACATAGGAGATCAGCGGGCAACATAAGATGGTTGTTCGATGGTTTTGATGATCGGTTTAAGCATACCAGCGAAAGGAACATCATGCAACTGGAAAACGTGCCGCCGCCGCGCTCCAGAAGCGGACACCGAATCGCTCAATGCACTTAAGACGCTTGTCCCGCGCCAGGTCTTCGAGTATTTGACTCTCCTCCCCCGGTTTCCAATCAGCCAGCGCCCGAATTAATTCATCCTCACGCATAGGATGGCGGGTGACAATGCTCAAAACAGCCTCGACCAGATTCTCGCATCCGCTCAAATCAAACCCTCCATTCACGAACTCGATCACTCGCGAGCGACTCCCCAGGATAGCCTGTGCCCGCAGAAGACTTTCTTCATCTGGCGGCTGGACCCTTGTCTCACAGGGAGGTCGCGTTGGTCGGTTGATATGAATCTGATCTGGAGCGACCCGTTGAAGTGCTTCTGCTATCTGCTGCAAGGCAGATAGCGTGTCATTCATGTCCTTGATCAGCATTACCTCGACCCAAAGGTCGCCTCGATACATATCCCGAAAGGCGATCAGCCCCTCTAGATGTCCGGTGAAATCCAGGTGCGGGAGAGGGCGGTTGATCCTTCGGTATAAGATTTCATCACCGGCATCTAAGGTGGGCAGGAGGACATCAGCGGCGAGCAGTTCCTGGCGTACCTCGGGATAGCGCAGCAAGGAGCCGTTCGTGATCACCGCCACCGGGAGATCGGTCAGGGACTTGACCTGGCGGATCATCCATCCAAGACCGCTGTGCAAGGTCGGTTCACCCGAGCCAACGATTGTCACAAAATCAATACTTTCGTGGGGATAACAGCGTAAGCACGCTTCGATCTCATCAAGAATGGCCTCTCTGGGAATATATTCTCTCCTCTCACAGGTCAACGGTGCCGTGCGTCCCAGCTGACAGTAGATACAATTCCAGTTACAGGTTTTGAGCGGTATGGGGTCGATGCCTAACGAACGCCCTAATCTCCTGGATGGCACAGGACCATAGACATATCTCATAACATTATTTTATCATCAGGTCCTTTTTATCAAGTCAAGACGCGAGCACTGCAAAAGAGCTGCCTGTCAAGACAGCGATATATGAATTCTCTGGCTGGACAGGTGTCCATTTTCTTGACTCCAGGAAATCCTGGGCTAAACTTGAGTGAGTAACGATCGTCTTTTCGATAAATGAATTACGGAGGAAACCATGCCCGCTCTTAACCGAGTTCAGCTGATCGGTCGTCTGGGGAGAGACCCTGAAACCCGATATACGCCGACGGGCAGCAAGCTTTGTCAGTTCAGCGTGGCTGTCTCCCGGCGCTGGAAAGACCAGGAAGGAGAGTCAAAAGAGACCACCGATTGGTTTAACATCGAAGCCTGGGGACGCCTGGGAGAGATCTGCGGACAATACCTCAAGAAGGGGCGCCTGGTTTATGTCGAAGGACGGCTGCAGACCGACCGCTATGAACATGAGGGTGAAACCCGATACTTCACCAAGGTGATCGCCCGGCAGGTTCAGATGCTGGATCGCAAACCTGATGAAGAGGGAGAAGCTGTCCCCGAAGTGCTCGAAGAGGATCTAGGGCTGGAATAGAGCAAAAAGGCGTGGTCGACTTCACACCACGCCTGAATTTAGTAAAGGTGATCCAGAAGTCTTACGCCTGGAGCACTTTCACCGGAAGTGCCTCCAGCTGCTCGATCAGGTCGGCGATCACGTTGAAGCCCCCCTGCCAGAAAGACGCCTGGCGGATATCGATGCCTGCCTTTTCGAGGATGCGAGCCGGCGCATCCGAACCACCTGCGGAGAGGATCTCAAGGTAACGCGGTTTGAAGGATTCGCCTTCTTTCTTGTATTGCTGGTAGAGCGAGAGGACCAGCAGCTGCCCAAACGCGTAGGCATAAACATAGAACGGCACCTGATAGATGTGTGGGATGGAGACCCATTCCCAGCGGAACTCGTCGCTTAAATCGACTGCGTCGCCGAACTGCTCTCTCAAATTGTCCATGTAGACGGCGCTCAGCTCGTCGACCGAGGCGCCCGCTTGGGTCATCTCATGAGCCTGGCGCTCGAACAGGGCGAAAAACACCTGACGCATGATAGTCGCGTAGGCGTCGTCCACCTGGCGGAACAGCAGATCGCGGCGTACGTCCTCGTCTTTTTCTTCCTCCAGCAGGCGATCGACCATCATCATCTCCCCAAAAGTGGAAGCGGTCTCCGCCAATGGCAGGGAGGAGTGGAAAGTGAAGAACGTATGATGCTCAGCCAGCATGGAGTGGATGGCATGCCCCAATTCATGAGCCAGGGTAGCCACATCATCCGCTTTTCCCTGATAGTTCACCAATACCCAGGGGGTCAGGCCAGGCATGACCGAAGCACAGAAGGCGCCCCCGCGTTTGCCCTTGCGCACCTCGCTGTCTAGATGGCCATCGTCGAAAACGCGCTTCGCCAGAGTTGCCAGGCGTGGATGAAATCTCTCGAATGAATCCAGGACGATCCCGGCTGCCTCAGCAAACTCATAAGTCTTGTCGGATTTGACCACGGGGGCATAGATGTCATAGCGGCGCAGGCGGTCCATCCCCAGCCAGCGTGCCTTCAAACGGAAGTACCGTTGGAAAAGTCCGGCATTCTGCCGGCAAACCTCCAACAGGGTGTCGACCACCTCGTCGGGGATATCGTTCGCCAGATTGCGGGCGGAGATGGGGCTCTTGAACCGACGTAAACCAACCTGCTCGTTGCGCCAATCACGCACCAGGTTCTGATACATGAGACCCAGGATGGAGCCGTCTTCGCCGTAAACCCGGTAGAGCTCCTGGTAGGCTTTGGCGCGCAATTCCGGGTCGTGATGGCGGACGTAAACCATCAGCTCGCCGCGAGTCAATTCCTTGACCTCGCCATCGACGGTGATTCTGAAGACATAGCGGTTTGTGATGGCATCGTATAGAGTGTGAAAGGCATAGACGCCGGTCACATCCTTGATATTGATGATCTTTTCTTCCGGTTCACTGAGGGTGTGCGGTTTGAAATGGCGCATCTCCTCCAGCCAGTAGCGGTAGTCACCTGCTCCCTGCATGAGGCGGTCAGCAATACCATCATCGAGCGCCTTCCACCACAGGCTGAAGAAGAGGATGCGGTTCTGGATCTCTGCGCTGAATTGATCGACGCGCGCCTGAAAATTTTGAGCTGCCTGGTTCTGGGTATCCTCAGCAAACCACAAGCCGGCATAATAGGCGATGCGGTTCATCAGACGGCTGATCGCTTCGACCTGAGAGACCATCTCCATGAAGGTCGCAACGGAGATGTCTGGCGTGAGCTCCTGGCGGCGGGCTTCGAAAGCGGCGACCCTCGCCTCGATTTCTTCGAATGCCGCCTTCATCTCCGGGCTTTCATAAGAGGGAAAGAGATCTACTAAGCTCCATCGCTTGAGTTGATAGGGTAAATCCGTATAGTTCATCATGTCTCCAAAGTGTATCAAGATAAAACGTATCCTGTTTGTCAGCAGGTATCGGGATTTCGATTATACCAAGAAGGGAGAT
>FWWM01003091.1_pt1 | contig 42545 bp, 39 predicted proteins | sample 2228351 | NCBI WGS metagenome assembly FWWM01 (sample SAMEA103939774, study PRJEB20133) | metagenome
TGTCGCTCTCATAGGTGTACACGGTGAACTCGCCATACTTGGTGGGCAGGTGGACAGGTGGCGAGGCGCGGTGGATGAGCTTCTCGTGCTTGCGTCGGTAGGCAATCAAGTCGGCAATCGTGAGAATCTTGAGGTTGTGCTTGCGCGCCATCTCGATGAGCTGGGGCATGCGCGCCATCGAGCCGTCTTCGTTCAAAATCTCACAGATGACGCCTGCAGGGAACAGCCTTGCCAGCCGAGCGAGGTCGACCGCCGCTTCGGTGTGCCCTGCGCGTTTCAGCACGCCCCCCGGCGAAGCGCGCAGGGGGAACACATGCCCCGGTCGCACGAAGTCGTCGGGCTTGGCGTTCGGGTCGCAGAACAGTTTGATGGTCAGGGCGCGGTCGAACGCCGAGATGCCTGTGCTGATGCCTTCGCGGGCGTCGATCGCTTCTGCCATTGGCGTGCCGAACTGGGCGGTGTTCGCCTTGGTCATCATCGGGATTTGGAGTTCGTCGAGGCGCGCGCCATCGGTCGGCAGACACAAAAGCCCTCGCCCGTTCACAATCATAAAGTTGACCGCTTCGGGCGTGACCTTCTCCGCTGCCATGAGGAAATCGCCTTCGTTCTCACGGTCTTCATCGTCGGTGACGATGAGCATCCCACCGTTGCGAATAATCTCGATTGCTTCCTCCACGGTGGCGAACAGGGCAGGGTCACGCTCGATCGCTTGACTCACAGCGGTACTCACAACAGGAATTGTACCCCGAATCGGTAAAATAGAGAGGCGATGCGTCTGTTAGAGCCGGGGTATCTGATGTTGCTACCCCTGCTGTTGGGGGGCGTTTGGTGGAGCCGTCGCTATCTGATGGGCATGAGCCGAGCGCGCAAGTGGCTGGTACTCATCCTGCGCACGCTCGTCGTGATTCTGCTCGTGCTGGCGTTGGCAGGACCGCAAGCCGTGCAGTCCAACCGTGGGGTCTGCACGATTTTCGTGCTGGATGTGTCGGACAGTATCTCCGACGCAGGGCGCGAGATGGCGAAGCAGTACCTGAAGGAGGCGTTCAACAAACTCGGGTCGAACGACCAAGCAGGGCTGGTCATCTTCGGGCGCGAGAGTCTGGTGGAGTTCCTACCCACCAACACGCCCCAACTGACCCGAATCGAGTCGGTTCCCAGCACCGAAGGCACCGATATTGCCAGTGCGATACGGCTCGCCAGTGCGCTGTTCCCCGACGGCAAGAATCGCCGTATCGTGCTAATGACCGACGGCAACGAGACGCAGGGCAGTGCGCTGGACACGGCTTCGGTGGCGCGCGTGCAGGACATCGAAATCGATGTGGTTGCGCTTGCGCCCAACACGCCCACCGCAGAGACACTCCTGCTGGAGACCTATGCGCCCGACGAGGTCAAGATTGGCGAGCCGTTCAATCTGGAGGTGGTGGTGGAGGCGCAGAAGTCTGCTGAAGGCACACTGATTGTCGACCGCGACGGCACGCCCGTGAAAAGCGTCAAGGTTTCGCTTTCGCCAGGCAAGAACCGCATCAGCATCCCCATCCGAACCGAGAGTGAGGGGTTCCATCGCTATCAAGTGCGCTTAGAGGCGACACCCGACGAAGACCCACGCAACAACATCGGGCGTGCCTTTGTGCGAGTGCAGGGCAAACCCCGAATCTTGCTGGCAGAAGGGGGCACGCGCGACCCGAATCAGAGCCTCCTGCGTGCCCTGCGTGCGAACAACTTGGAGGTGGTGCGCGTCACCGAGAACACCTTCCCCACCCGTGCCGACGCGCTCCAAGCCTACGATGCGATTATCCTGAACGATTTCCCCGCCGACGCGCTCTCGCCCCAGATGATGACGAACCTGCAGTCAGCCGTGCGCGATACGGGCATCGGCTTTGCGATGATTGGGGGCGAGAAGTCGTTCCTGCCTGGTGGCTACTACGACACGCCCATCGCCGAGATGCTCCCTGTTGACCTGGATGTGCGCCAGCGCAAGGTGTTCCCGCCCGCTACGGTCGTCATCGTGATCGACATTTCGGGCAGTATGGCAGTGCATGAGGACGGCATCGAAAAGGTGAAACTCGCAGGCAAAGCGGCGATTAGTGCCCTGCAGATGTTGAAAGAGAACGACCGATTCGGCGTAGTGGTCAGTGGCACGGGCGTGGATTGGCTCAGCCCTATCCAACCCGTGAGCAACCGCAGTGTCGCAATCGGGCAGATTTCGCGCATCTATGCAGGCGGTGGCGGTATCTATTGCCGACCGTCGCTGTTGTTCGCAGAATCTGCGCTGGACAAGGAGCCGAGCCGTGCGCGCCATGTAATCCTGCTGGCGGACGGGAACGATTGCGATGAGCAGGAAGGCTGTTTCGAAATCGCAGCGCGCATGCGGGCAAAGGGTATCACAATGTCGGTGGTCTCGTTGGGGCGCGGGGTCGATACACCGTTTCTGCGCCAGTTGGCGAAGGTGGCAGGCGGACAGTTCTACCTGACCGAACGCGCCCGCGACCTGCCCCGCTTCTTCACCGCCGATGTGAGCATCATGACCCGCTCCGCGATTGAAGAAGGCGCCTTCATCCCCAAGGTCGCACAGGGCGAAGAGGTCTTGCAGGGCATCAACTGGAACAGCACCCCACCCCTGATGGCGTACTGCCTGACCTCCGACCGCCCGCTCGCCCGCACCTTGATGCGCACCGACAAGGACGACCCCCTGTTGGCGGTGTGGCAGTACGGCTTGGGCACTTCGCTCGCTTTCACTTCCGACGCCAAGCCCCAGTGGGCACAACGCTGGATAGGCTGGAGCGAGTTCGCCCCGTTCTGGACGCAGGCGACCCGCTCGCTCCTGCGCAAGGGAGGCAAGCAAGACTATCAAACGAGTGTGCGCTTAGCAGGCGGTCAAGCAGTCGTCGAGATGCAGGCGTTCACTCCACAGGGCGAACCCATCAACTTCCTCCAGCCTGAAGTGCGCATTAGCACGCCCAGCGGTGGCAAGCTCGACCTCCAACTCCAGCAGGTGGCGCCAGGCAAATATTCGGCGCGATTCCCCATTCGGGAGATGGGCGATTACCTGCTCACTATTCTGGAACGCGACCCCAACGGCTCCACGCGCGTGCGCACCAGCGGGTTCTCGATCCCCTATCCCACCGAGTACCGCTTCAGCCGAGCGAATAGCCCCCTAATCCATCGCATCGCCGAAATCACAGGGGGGCAGGTCGACCCTGCGCCCGACCAAGCCTTCCGCCCCGTCCAGCGCGAGGGACGCTCAGTGCGGGAGCTGTGGCAGAACTTCCTATGGCTGGCGCTAGCGTTGATGTTGGTGGATATTACAGTGCGTCGTGTGTTCATCCCGATTGCCGAATGGCTTGCGCTGTTGCAGGCGTTCCTGCGTCGGGTGGGTCTGCGTCGGCGCGCGCCCCAGCCTGCCTCAGAGACGGTGCTGACCGCGCAACTCCTGAAGGTCAAGGGGCGAACCCAACGCCCGACCGCCACCGTGGAACCGCCCACAAAGCCGACTCTCAGCACGCCCGATCGCACCATCGAGAAGCCTTCCCCAACCGCAACGCCCACCGCCACCACGCCTCAAGACACCACCAGCCGACTGTTAGAACTGAAACGCAAGACGCGGAGGTAAATGATGAGACTTGAGCGCAAGACCTTTTCCCTTCCTGACGACACAGCCGAACTCACCCTCTACACCCTGAGCAACAACCACCTGCGCGTGCAGGTGTTGGACTATGGCGCAACGGTCATCTCGATCCAGATGCCTGACCGAAGCGGGCAGTGGGGCGACATCACGCTCGGCTTCGCGAACCCCTTGCGCTATCTGGAACGCCACCCCTACTTCGGCTCGACCGTCGGCAGGTATGCTAATCGGATTGCGGGTGGGCGATTCTCTATCGGCGAGCGCGCCTATCAACTCACCCAAAACGAGGGCGAGAACCACCTGCACGGTGGGAAGCATAACTTCGCTCGGCTCTTCTGGCAGATGAGCGATTGGCGCGACGCGCGTGGACACCATCTGAGCGCATCCCACTTCAGTAAGGACGGCGACGAGGGCTATCCAGCCGACTTGCTGGCGAATGTGGTCTTCTCGTTGGACAGCTCGGCACTGACGCTCACCTACACCGCCCTCGCGAACGCGCCGACCATCGTGAACCTAACCAACCACACCTATTTCAACCTGTGCGGGGAGGGCACGATGTTAGACCATGAGGTTCAGATTGAGGCGGACTTCTATACCCCTGTGCGCCCCGACCTTATCCCGACGGGCGAGATTGCGCCTGTGGAGGGCACACCGTTCGATTTTCGGACGCCCCACCGCATCGGCGAGCGTATCGAGTCTGACCACGAGCAGATTCAGATAGCGGGAGGCTACGACCACAACTTCGTCATTCGGGGCGAGGCGGGCACTTTGCGTCCTGCCTTCCGCGCTTATGAACCCACGACAGGGCGCGTGTTGGAGGTGCTGACCACTGCGCCCGGACTGCAGTTCTACACAGGCAACAAGTTAGACGGCACGCTCATCGGTCGGGATGGGCGTCCGATTCCGCGCTGGGGCGGGTTCTGTGTAGAGACCCAGCACTACCCCGACTCGCCCAACCAGCCCCACTTCCCTTCACCCATTCTCACTCCCGACCAACCCTACCGCTCGGTGACGGTGTTTCGGTTTTCGGTGGAGTGAGGGCAGTTTGAAGGACGACTCAGGGCGACGACACGGGCGAGACGCCCGTGCTACAAGTGCCCACTGCCCACTTTCCCCATCTACCGCCGACGGCTCAGCAGGGCGTCGACGATCACCAGCAGGAGAAGCACGCCTGCCACCGCGCCCGCAATCCCCAGCTTGACCTCGCGCTCCAAGCCACCCATCTGCCCCACGACAGGCGTGAGTGTCAGGGCGGACGCCATACTCCCCAACGCCAGCGGATAGAGCCAGCGCTGGATGTTGGCGTGATAGAGATAGGCACTGACGCCCGCGCCCAAAGCACCTGCCAACCAGCCCGCGCCACCCCGCTCGGTGAACAGCAGGGTCATTACGAGGGGCGCAACCGAAGCGAGAAGACCCCCCACCACCGTCCGCCAGAGAGGCGCTTCCGTCCGCTCACGGCGCCACCAGAGCGCAAGCGCACCTAAGCCGATTATCGCCAGCAGGAACCCCACCAGCGCAGGATGAGCATAGAGGTCTGCACGCGGTACGCCCAGCGGATAACTCACCACGAACAGGCGGAATCCCAACAGCATCGTCAGCAGGAATGCCCCTGCCGTTGCAAGGGCGCGCTCGTTCGAATCGCTCTCTACGCGCTCAGTCTGGGCAAGGGTCAAAGCGTACAGGCTCACCATCAGCGCGCTGACTGCCAGCCCGAACCCACGCAGAGTGAAGAACACGCCCATCATCAGCGCCACCCAGACCAGCACCGCATAGCGTGAACCTTCCTGCCAGCCCGAAAACAGTTTCGCCAGTGCCACCGCCACGAGCGTCATCAGGACCAGGTTGAGCCACGGGGCGTCCGAGCCACTGAGCCGATAGCCCACTGCCACCACTGTGAACCCCCCAAAGAGCAGGAGAATCGCCCAACCCCACTTCAATGTGCGCCCTGTCCCCAATAGTGCCGTCAGGAGCAACACACCGATCCCCACGCCCGCTACACACACCCCATACCAGCGGGGCATCCCAGCATAGCCTGAGAGCGCAATCGTCCAACTCAGGGCGAGCGTGCTGAGCGCAGAGGTCTCCACGCCTGCCCAACTGCGCCCCAAGATGAGCCAGAGCAAAACCGTGGCGATACTGATACCCCATAGCGCATAAAGCAGACCTTCACCCTTCAAGGTGAGTGCCAGAATCGGAGCGAGTAAGGGAAGCGAGGCACCCAGAGTGCCCCATCGCTCTCGAAGGCTCAAATAGGCTCCCAGTAGACCCAGTCCTGCGCTGGTCAGCACACCCCAGCCCAATGCACCGCCGGGTTGAAAGTAGGGCATGGGGTCGGCAGGCAAGGTCAGCCCGAACATCCCAATCGCCAAGAGCCATATGAGGGGAAGCGCGAAGGCAGGAAAAGTCGCCCTCGAACGCGCCATCAAGACCACTACCAGCCCTGCCCCGAAGCAGAGTGCCGAAATCGCCCACGCTATCATTTAGGTTCCCTCCCTGTTTTTTTGCATCCTGCACTGGACAGCCATATTATAGACGAGTCAGACACCAAACCGCAACTTGTGCTATAATAGAGGGTGGAAATCGTATTCTCGTGGAGCGGTCTATGGCGGAGTTGAAGCAGACAGAAATCGCACGGCTTGCAGGGGTCTCGCAGGCGACGGTCTCGCGCGTGCTGAACAACGACCCCCAAGTGAACGAAGAGATGCGCCAGCGCGTGTTGGCGGTGGTGGAGCAGTTGGGCTATGTGCCCGATGCGCGTGCCCAATCGCTTCGTGCCCAACGAACCCGCCTCATCGGACTGGTGATGCACCGCGACCCCCAAGCATTGGCGAACGACCCCTTCTTCAGCGCGCTCGTCGCCCACATCATCAGCACCGCACGCCACTCGAACTATCATCTCTGTGTGGATGCCGCGCGCTCGGTACGCGGACACCGCGCCATTTATGAAGAACTCCTCCGCACACGCCGAGTGGATGGTCTCATCCTGGTCGAGTCGGAAACGAATGACGAGCGAATCGTGCGACTCACCGAGCAAGGGTTCCCCTTCGTGCTAATCGGGCGCTACCAACCCGAAGATGCTATCTACACGGTGGACAACGATAATGTGGGCGCGTCCCGAATGGCGACCGAATATCTCATTCAGCAGGGACATCGGCGGATTGCCTACATCGGCGGTCCAGCAGGATTGACCGTCACGCGCGACCGTTTGCAGGGCTATCGCGAGGCGCTGGAGGCACATGGCTTGTGTTATGACCCTAATTATGTGGTCTATGGCGATTTCAGTGTGCGTGGCGGTGCGAGTGCGATGGCGGATTTGCTAATGCTCAATCAGCCCCCGACAGCGGTGGTGGCACTGGACGATGTGCTGGCGTTGGGGGCAATGCGCGAAGCACAACGGCGCGGGCGTCGTATCCCCGACGATGTGGCGATGGTCGGCTTCAACGATACGCCCCTCTGCACGATGGTGGAGCCTCAACTCACTTCGGTGGCGATCGACATCCCAGCCCTTGCGCGTGAGGCAACTCGAAGGCTCATCGACCTGATTGAAGGGCGTAAAGTGGAACCGAAACGAACGATAGTGCCCGCACGATTGGTGTGTAGGAGTTCAGCATAATAACACCCCCGCCCCTAAGTTTAGGAGCGGGGATTGTGGGACGACCCAACCGAGCGTCTCTTAGTCCTCTTCGCAGGTGAAGCGGAACATCACGCGCTCGCGACCGGGGATGTTGCGTCGGGTCTCGCCGAGATAGTTCAGCGTGACCGCCTTTGCGTGCCCATCTGCCCAGACTACATTCGCAAGCTTCATATGGCGTCCCAGAATCGCGCCGTTGTTGCGTCGGTTAATCAGCGCGGGGAACGGGAAGGTCTCGATGGGGTCGGTGGGCTGAGGGTCGGCAAGGCTCGCACGGTAGAAGTCCGCGCTCTGACCGTAGCCCTGCACTTCGGCAATCAGTACCGTGTCAGCAGGCAGAGCAAGCCGAGCTAACGGCTGACCGTTCGGCGGCGTGCAGGGAATGTCAGGGCTGCAGCTCGCGTAGTACATGTTGTTGATGGCATAGCTTCCGAATCGGCGTCCGACATTGGTGGTGCCCATTGGGTCACCGCAATCTGCTTCACGGAACACCTGCGAGCCGTCGGGCGAGTAAGGCTGGAACACATACCGCTTATTAGGCATCAGCGTGTGCTGGCGGTTGCCCTCGTGCGGGAGCGTGCCCGAAATCGGGGCGAACGGGTCGCTCGGACAGTTGAACACATCGACATTCTTGATGTAAGGCTGAATCACATCCATCCAGCGGGGCGACGAGCAGTTAACGAAGTGGTCTCCTTGCAAAACACGGGGCGGGTCGGCATAAGCGTTGCGGGGCAGAATCTCGTCGTAGTCTTGAGTGTACATCTGCACACCCAGACCAATCTGCTTCACATTCGACAAACAGCCTGTCTGGCGCGCCTTCTCCCGAGCTTGAGCGAACACAGGGAAAAGAATCGCCGCCAAAATCGCGATAATCGCGATGACAACAAGCAACTCAATCAGTGTAAAGCCTTTTCGTTGCATAGGATCGCCTCCAACGAAAAGGATACACCGCCCGATGTTAAGCGAAGGTTAAGAGCAAGAAACTCGAAGCCGATTTAGTCGTCCACGCCCAGAATCTGGGTGTAGACCACTTGGTGGGGGTGAACCGCTACCACCCCCCTCGCCCCTAATTCACTGGAACCCGACGCTCGAATGAAGCAGATACCTGGTAAACGAACTAAATCGTCTGATTGGCGCAGCTGATTGATGACCTGCTCCGCCTCGTCGCGCGAGTTGATGGGGCAGTCGATCTCCTGCCCGTTCGTCAATCCAATCAATAAGGTGACTCGTGCCATAGAGTTGCCTCCTGATGAAAAGATTCGTACAAGCGCAAGCGATTCCTGCTACTCGATTCGGACAATTCGGTATCGCACGGTTCCTTTGGGGGTTTGCACAGTGACCTGTTCGCCTGGCGTACGCCCGATTAGGGCTTCCCCCAAAGGAGAGAGGATGGAGATTCGGTCTTGGAGAGGGTCTGCCTCAAACGAGCCGACGAGTTGGACGGTGCGCTCGCGGTCGCTCCCTTCCTCCACAAGAGTCACCAAGCTTCCCAACTCGGCGATTTCGCTGGAGTGGTTGGAGCGTTCGACCACCTTCGCACGGCTCAGCACCGTCTCAAGGTCTTTGATGCGCCCTTCCAGCATCGCCTGCTGGCGCTTGGCGTCTTGATAATCGAAGTTTTCGCTCAGGTCGCCTAATGCACGCGCTTGGCGGATGCGCTCGGCGATCTCCCGACGCTTGACGGTCTTGAGTTCTTCGAGCTCTTTTTTTAGGCGCGCATAGCCCTCCGGCGTGATGAGAATCTCCGACATAGCGATTCGTTATACCTGATTCAGGCGACCTGACGCTGGTTCTCGGCAACGGGAAGCCGTAGTACAAAGCATGCCCCTTGCTCACTCTCAGCGAGCATCAGGGTTCCGCGATGCTTCTGAGCAATCTCCAACGAGATAGCTAAGCCCAGCCCCGTGCCTTTATTGGGGTCTTTGGTCGTGAAGAAGGGGTCAAAAATCTGGTCGGCAATCTCGGGAGGCACGCCCGGTCCGTTGTCGGCAATCACCAACTCCACCCATTCACCTTTCTCATCGCGGACGACTTGGGTGCGGATTTCGATTTGAGCGTTGGGTTGGTCTTCTAAGGCGTCGCGGGCGTTGGTGAGCAGGTTGATGACAATCTGTTCCAGCGAGTTCGGCTCGCCCAGCACGGTCGGTAGGGGGTCTGTGTAGGCTTCGGTCAGCACAATGCCCCGATTGCGCAACTGCTCGCGCAACAGCACCAGCGCGTTCTGGACGACGGTGTTGAGGTCCACGGGGTCTTGCTCTTCGCGAGGTTTGCGTGCGAAGGTGCGCAGGTGCAGGATAATCTGGCTCATGCGCTGGGTCTGGCGAGAGACAATCTGCAAGTCTTCTTGTAGGGTCTGCAGGTCTTGCTCGGTGAGCCTGCCGTTCTGCGCCTCCATCGTATCGAGCGTCTGCTGAGCAATCGCACGGATAATCGCAAGGGGTTGGTTTAGCTCGTGCGCCACCCCCGAAGCGAGCGTCCCCAGCGAAGCCAGTTTGGACGATTGGATGAGTTGGGCTTCGGCACGCTTGAGCTCCTCCTGGCTCTGTTGGACGGCGTCGACCATGTGGTTGAACGAATCGGCAAGGTTGTCCAAGTCGGGGATTCCGCGCTGGGGCAGTTCCACACGCCGATCGAGATTGCCCTGCGCAATATCGTGCGTCGCTTTGACCAACACACGCAGGGGAGTGATAAGGCTTCGATGGAGATAGATTCCCCCCAGAAGCATACAAAACAGTACCCCCGACAGGGCGAGCAGGAAAGCGTTTCGCATCTGCTCCGTGACGCTTTGGGTCATCTCGGAGCCGACGATTTCGAACCGCTCGGTGGCGCGCCCAAATACTTCGGCTTGATGGCGGTTCAGCTCGTTGCTTACTTCGCTCAGCGTGCTGTCGAGCATGCCTGTGATGAGCCGTTCCAGCTCGCGACGCTGTTGCTCGTTCAGGGTGTTCAGCCTCGCCAGCGACTCCCGAAGGGCACTCTGTCGCGCCTGTTGGGAGTGGTGTGCTAACTGACGCTGGTAGTTCGTGAGATGTCCCTCGATTTTTGGGATAGCCTGTGAACCGATTTGCTGAATCGTTTGGCTCGTTTCACGCTGTTTTTTCTGGAACACTTCAGCAAGTTGAGATTGGATTTGATTTGCCAAAGCATAGGCGTCTTCAGTCGGCTGAACCGTGATGAGTTGGGCACGCAAGGCACGGATTGGGGCTGTGCCCACAAGATAGGTCGTCCCCTCTACGCTCACCTCATAGGTCTCAGGGCGCAAACTGGGACGAAGAGAGAGAACTATCGGATGGTCTGTCGCGCCGATAAACTTCGAATCGGGATATGCCAAGATGAGCCCCTCCTCCGAGACGACCATCGCATAGCCCTCGTTGCCCACGCGGAACTGGCGCACGATACGGTTAAGCTCATCCGTGTTTACCAGAGCGAATAGCGCACCTGTGAGCTGCGTGCCACGCTGACGCACAGGCACAATCAGTGGGAGAAACAGATGAACTTTGTCCTCCTGAACGACAGGGGTTACCTTCCCAACGACGGGGTTACCCGAATATTGCATCTGCTTCCAAAGTTCGTGAAAGAGCGAAGCGACCTCTTGTTGGAGAGCAGGGTCATCGGCGACCAGCACAGTTGGATTGCCTTCCTCATTGAGCCGTGCCAACAGGAGGTACGCACCCTCACGATTCTGAAGCGCTTGGAGAATCCATCGGCTCTCTTGTTCTTGGTCGTTCATGATGGCAGGCTGTTGTGCCAGCAGGGTAAGCTGGGTGGTGTAGTTGCGCAACACGCCGTCCACCTGGCGGGAGAGGCTATCGGTGAGGGTCTGGATCTGGCTGGTGACGAGCCGGGCTACCGCCGAGCGCGTGGTCTCCACCGTCACCTGAGCAAGGCTCTCAAGACTCTCTTGTTGGGTCTGCTCCACACTGCGCCCCACATCGTTCAGGGTTTGAGCCAGGTTCGTTTGAGTCGTCCGCTGAAGTTTCGAGAACTCGCTTGCGCTCTGCTCACGAAACTCGTCGATGCCTCGCGTAAGGACCTCCTGCTGTTCCTGAAGGGTTTTGGCGCGATAGGCTGAGGTTTGCTGTTCCAGTCGCTTGGAGAACCGCTGAACCGAGTTGCGTAAGACCTGCTCTACGAACTGTTCCACTTCTTGGCGGTAGTGGGTCAGCTCTTCACGCGCACCAGCCTGAAGTTGAAGGCTTGATCGGCTAATTTGGGCGCGCAAGTAGAGCATCAGCACCGTCCCCGCCAACATGACGGGCACGAGTGCCATGAAGGTATACATCAGTTGCAATCGGGCACGAAGGCTCAGGTTCTTCATTGCTCGAACACCTTATCCGCCAAGTTCAGAAGCATCTCGGGAATCGTAATGCCCAACGCGTTTGCTTGCCTGAGATTGTAGTAGATAAGGTACTTGCGCGGAGACTGTATCGCGAGGCTACTGGGGCTTTCCCCTTCCAAGAGTCGTATCACCAGTTCGGCAGACAGTGCCCCTTGCTCACGGAAGTCGATTCCCAATCCCAGCAGGGCACCTCGGCGCACGAACGCGTCGGCGAATGCCACGATGGGAATCTTATGCGCGGTGGTGAACGCCAAGATTTGATTGAACGGTTCGGGCGAGGCGCATACAGGGTCGGGAATCAACATCAAAGCATCGATTTCGCTTGCAATTGCTTGGAGCGCATTTCGTATTGGTTGATTGGGGCGTAGAGGCTCCGATACAAGTGCCAGCCCCATTCGCTCGGCGTCGTCGCGTGCCTGCGCCACCAGTCGCTTGGAGGTGGGGTCGTCGGGATTGTACAGCACGCCCACCCGCTTGATGTCAGGGCGCACATCCAACATGGCGCGAAACATCCGCTGGGGGCGCACCGACAGCTCCACGCCCGTGAAAAGGCTCTCAGCGTTCGGTTCACGCCCGCCCAATCCTAACCCAATAGGGTCCAGCACCATCGTGAACACCACAGGCACTTTGGGCTGGTTCGGGTTATTTCGGTAGTGTTGTTGAATTGCTTTGACAGCGTCGTTGCCGACAGCGACGAGCAGTTTGGGTTTTCGGGCGAGGGCGTTGCGCACGGTGTCCGAATCGGAGCGGTCGCCCTTGAGGGCGAAAGTCTGGAGCGCGAGGGTGACCCCCTGACGCTCCAGCTCGGCGGTCAGACCTTTCACCGCCTCCTCATAAATCCCTCCCTCACGGCTCTTGAGGATGACCAGGTCCACCCCTTGTGCGAACACAAGCGTCCACAGGCATCCCCAGACCCCGAGTACCCATCCTGCTCGTCTCACGGCGTTTTACCAGTCGCGTTGGAAGGTAAACCAGATACTTCGTGAACTGCCTGGCACGCGCCACGCCAGCTCGGTAGGCGTGTTGAACAAGTTATCGATACGAAGGCTCCAGCGGGTGCGCTCATCCTGGCGATAGACGAGGTTGAGCATGCTGTTCCACGCATAAGCATCGGAGCGTCCTACGCCCACCGCTGGATAGTTGAAGGCGAGCTGACCGCTCAATCCTCGCTCCTGCCAATAGGCTAAGCGAATCACTGCCGACTCCAAAGGTGGTTTGTAGTCTTCTTCAATCTGGGCAGTGTAGCGCTGCTGAACATAGCCCGCGCTCAGGTTCCAGCCCTTGCCCAGCTGGGTGTTGACCTCCGCACTCCAGCCTCGAATGGTAAAGTCGTAGAGGTTGCGATATTGACGGTTGTTCGGCGCGTTCGGGTCCACCAAAAACACCGAGACCCCGTCGCGCACATCGTGGTAGAAGTAGCACAGGTCGAGGCTCCATCCATTGGGCGAAGCGTGCTTCCAACCTACCTCCGCACTAAAAACGCGTTCGGGTTTGAGTTGGTCGTTGCCCCAGATATCGATTTGATAGGGAATCCAAGTCGTTCCCGTCCACACAGGCATCCAGAGCGGAAAGTTTTGCAAGTAGAGTTCCGCATACGAAGGGGCGCGAAACGCCTGTCCCACCGAGGCGCGCAGGATATCGCGCCCGCTGAGCTGATAGATGAATCCTCCACGCGGGCTGAACTGGCTCCCATAGATCGAGTGCTGGTCGTAACGTGCCCCCAGAATCGGACGCCACCGCCCCAGATTCCACTCGCCCTGAAGGAAGAACGCTAAGTTAGTGCCTGTGTGCGTGCCACCAAGATGAACTGGACTGCGCGCCTGAGTCCAGCGGAAGTCGCCCCCTGTGAGCACCGAGACCTGCGGGAACTCCCAACGCCAATACGCTTCGATTCCCGCCATCGTCTGCTCGAACTCGCGCGGGGTGCGCGTGCTAAGGTCAAAGTTGGGCGGAGTGCTTCGCAACATATCCAGTTCACCTGTCAAACCGTAAAACCGAAAGGTTTGCGACGCGTTGCGGGCGCGCGTGGTCTGCTCGGCTTGCCAGTAGTGGGTTCGGTATTGGAATCGGTCGTAAGGCGTTGGGAACACTCCATAGCGCATTCCCACACTACCCCGGTCGCCATCCAGATAGGCGTAGTGTAGGTTCCACTGCCGACGCTCAGGTTCGCCGATGCGGGCGTTGAGCATCACCGAGCGCACGAGCGTGTCGTTGTTGAGAACGCGGTCGCTTCCTGGGTCGCGCCAAAACGATGCCTGACCGCCGAAGCGTATGCCGTTGTTAGAGCGGTTCGCCCAACGGAACGAAGTGTTATAGCCCCCGCGTCCCGCAACCCCGCTGAAGAGCGAGGACTGCTCATCGTCCTGCGTGGTGATGATGTTGACCACGCCCGCAAAGGCGTTCGGTCCGTACATAGCAGAGCCAGGTCCGAAAGCCACCTCCACACGCTCGACATCGTGGGTGCTAATCATCGTAGCGGGGAAGTTGCCCAATAGCGCATCGTTGAGAGGCAACCCGTCCAATAGGAACAGCAACCGCTCGTTGAACTCGGACGAGCTGTATGCCCCGCGTGCGCTCAAGAACCGATGCAAGGACGCCTCCTGCCCCTGAAAGTCGGCGACCATACGCTCTAACAGCTCATGCACCGTCTGCGCACCAGAGAGTTCAATCTCGCGTCGTGTCAAAACGCGCACCGTCGTAAACGACTCGTAGACCGTGCGCTCGGTACGCGTGGTGGTCTTCACCACCTCCTGAGGGTCTGCAAAGAGCCATTCGGCAGTCTCAGAACTGCGCTGTGCCGTGCCGAATAGGCTCAGCGAAAAGCCTGCCCAAAAAAGCCAAACGATTCGTCTCACTCTATTTACCTCCTTATGCCACCTGCATCATGTCCAGAGACTGCAAGATCTGCCGAACCTCCCATAGGTCGAACGGCTTCGCTAACACGGCGAACGCCTCATCAGCAGACCCGCTCTCCAGAAACAGGTCGGGATAGCTGTCCATCACCACAATCGGACAGCACCAGCCTCGGGAGCGGACCTGACGCACGAACTCGATGCCGTCCATCTGAGGCATATGGACATCGGTGAGAATGAGGTCGTACGAAGACGCCTCCAACCGAGCCAGCGCCTCTTTGCCGTTGGAGACCACTTCCACCTCGTGCCCCTCCAAAGTGAGGAACTGCTCCAACAGCATCTGCACCATCAGTTCGTCGTCCACTACCAAGACTCGCATTCCATAACCGATTTTCGGCAGTTTCAGCAAAAATTGCAGGGTAGCGGGGCAGGAAGGCGAACCCTACAAGCCGATGAGCGAATGGCGAATCCGCCCTGCGAAGGCACTTAAGGGACGCTGGACACCCTCTGGGGACAAGTCGATCACACACCGCGCCGTCATCTTGGGCGCGCTGGCGGAGGGACAGACCGAAATCGACCATTTTCTGGAGTCAGACGACTGCCTACGAACGCTCCAGATTGCTCAGGCGTTGGGCGCGCAGGCGGTGCGTGTGGGCGAAAATCGCTGGCGCATCGAAGGGCTGGGCGCACGCCCTGCAAACGAACCGCCCGATGTGCTGGATGCGGGCAACTCGGGCACGACCACGCGCCTGATGGCAGGCGTGCTGGCGTCCTACCCGATTTTTTCGGTGCTGACGGGCGACGAGTCGCTCCGACGCCGACCGATGAGACGCATTGTGGAACCGCTCCAGCGTATGGGTGCGCAGATTGACGGGCGACAGGAAGGCGCGCGCCTGCCCCTCGCCATTCGCGGAACCCAACTGCGCGCCATCAACTACCTCACCCCTGTCGCCAGTGCGCAGGTCAAATCGTGTGTGCTGTTGGCAGGGCTTCGAGCAAGCGGAGTCACGGAGGTCACCGAACCCCAACTCTCGCGCGACCACACCGAACGAATGCTCCGCGCCTTCGGTGTGGAACTGGACGAGCAGATAGGCAACAGTGGAAGCCACCGCGTTCGCATTCGGGGCGGGCAGAAGCTGACAGCGTGTCGGTTGCGCGTGCCGGGCGATTTCTCTTCAGCCGCCTTCTTCATCGCAGGTGCGCTCCTGTTGCCCGGCTCGGACTTGGTAATCGAAAATGTGGGCGTGAACCCCACCCGAACGGGAATGCTTCAGGCACTTACCCAAACAGGGGTTCACTTGGAGTGGGAGCAGGTGGATGAACAGGCAGGCGACCCCGTGGCGACCCTGCGTGTGCGCGCGCAACCGATTGGCGCAATGCACATCGCTGGCGACCTCATCCCCAGCCTCGTGGATGAAGTGCCGATTCTGGCAGTGCTGGCAACCCAAGCGAACGGCACAACCGAAATCCGCGACGCCTCCGAACTGCGTGTGAAGGAGTCCGACCGCCTCACCACAATCACCGAAGAGCTGCGCAAGATGGGCGCACAGATTGAGTGCCTGCCCGACGGACTGCGCATTCAAGGACCGACACCCCTGTATGGGGCAGAGGTGCAGAGCCACGGCGACCACCGAATTGCGATGGCACTTGCGATTGCAGGCTTGATTGCCCAGTCAGGGGAGACCCTCATACGCGATGTGGAGTGCGTGGCGACCAGCTTCCCTGAGTTCGAATCGGTGCTACGGACGCTGGTGGTGGAGTAGGGCTTTCAGGTATACTCTCTGCGATGGCACAGGGGCGCGATGCAGTCAAAAAGCAACTTCCCCCACGGCGTGTGTTCCTGCCCACCCGCCGACTGATTACCTGTGATGAGTTCGAGCGGTTAGCCGATAGTGGGGTTTTCACGCCCGAAGAGCGATTGGAACTGATTGCAGGGGCGTTGGTTCAAAGGGAGGTTCCCGTGAAGAGTGCCCTTGCAACAGCGGTTGTCCTTGTGTACGATGTCTTATGGGAAGTTTTTCGGCAAGGCTTTTTCGTGAGGTGTCAACTCCCTCTGCGAATCAGCGAATACGACGAGCCGTTCCCCGATGTGGCGGTGGTGACGGGTTCGCCCCGCGATTATGCCCAACAGCATCCCCAATCTGCCCTGCTGGTCGTGGAGGTTTCCGACGCCACGCTCAAGATGGATCGGGAGACGAAAGGGAGCCTCTATGCAACGGCGGGCATTCCCGAATATTGGCTCTTGAACCTGCCTGAGCGAGTGCTGGAGGTCTCTCGTGAGCCTGTGCCGCTGCCCCGACGCGCTTTCGGCTATGGCTATCAGGCTACCCTCAAACTTTCCGAAGCCGACAACATCACCCCTCTGCACGCCCCTGATGCCACGATTCGAGTGGCGGATTTGCTTCCTTGAAGTAGTTCGCCCTATCTAAAGGTTCGGGTAGAATTAGCTCGATGAATCTCTCTGTGTTGGGTTTTCACCACGCCACGGCGATGGCGGGCGAGGCACAAACGAATCTGGAGTTCTATACCCGTGTGCTGGGGCTGAGGCTGGTCAAACGCTCGGTGAACCAAGATGCACCCGATGTCTATCACCTCTTCTATGCGGACGCGCAAGGTACACCGGGCACAGACATCACCTTCTTTCCTTGGCGCCACCTCGCCCCATTTCAGATGGGAACAGGTGTCATCTTCGAGCAAGCTCTTGCAGTGCCTACCGACAGCCTCGACTACTGGGAATCCCGTCTGAGGGAGCATGGGGTTGCCGTAGAAGGCGTTCAAGAACCTTTTGGTGAGACCGCCCTGCGTTTCCAAGACCCCGACGGCTTAGGCTTGGCACTTATCGGAACCGATTCGGTCAACTACTCAACACCCTACTCTGCCAGCCCTGTACCTATCGAGTATCAGATTCGGGGCTTATACAGGGCGCGTTTCTGTGTCAGTTCGCTGGGCGCGACGGAGCGTGTGCTCATCGAACTGCTCGGAATGGTTAAGGTGGGTACAGAGGGCGAAATCCACCGCTACCGCGTTGGTTCCGAAGGCGATTGGGGCTATGGCTATCTGGAGGTGTTGGTGCGCCCTGACCTACCTCGCGGACGCTGGGGGCGGGGAGGAATGCACCACCTCGCTTGGCGCGTGCGCGACGAAGACCACTTGGAGGCTCTGCGTACTCAAGTGGCACAGATAGGGCTGAACCCTACCCCAATCATCGACCGATTCTGGTTCCGATCGGTCTACTTCCGCGAGCCAGGAGGCGTGATTTTCGAGCTGGCGACCGACGGACCAGGCTTTGGCGTGGACGAGTCGTTAGAACATCTGGGCGAGCAACTGGTACTACCGCCATGGCTTGAGCCTCGCAGAGCAGAGATCGAGGCGAAACTCCCACCGCTCAGGTTATAGCGTTCCGAGCCAGTAATCCCCTCCACTCAGGTACAATACAGGTAGGCTCGAAGACGAGCCACCGCAGAAGGAGGTCTCACAATGAATCGTATCGAAGCAAAGAATCTGATTAATGGTCAGTGGCAAGAGTCGGTCTCTGGCAATCGATTTGAGAGCTACAATCCCGCCGATACCCGTGAAATCCTTGGTAGTGCGCCCCGATCGACCGCAGAAGATGTGGATAAAGCCGTCCTTTCGGCACGCGAAGCGTATGACTCGTGGCGCAAGATGTCCCGTGTGAAGCGCGGTGAGTATATCGACCAGCTCGCCCAACTCATCAAGCGCGACCTGAATGAGCTCTCGGAGTTGGTGACCCGCGAGTGTGGCAAGCCGATAAACGAAGGGCGCGCCGATGTGGTGGAAGCACTCCACATGGCGCAATATGTGGCAGGCATGGCGCGCATGCCTCACGGCGAGATTATCGAGAGCGAAATCGCCGAGAAAGACGCCTATATCCTGCGCAAGCCGAAGGGCGTGGTCGCCTGTATCACCCCGTGGAACTTCCCCGTCGCCATCCCGCTCTGGACGATTCTGCCCAGCCTGCTGGAGGGCAACACGGTGGTGTTCAAGCCGTCGGAGGATACGCCTCTTTGTGCGCACAAACTGATTGAGCTGTTCGTGGAGGCAGGCTTCCCGCCTGGTGTGATTAATGTGGTTCAGGGCTACGGTGAGGATGCGGGCGATGCGCTGATTCACCACCCAGAGGTCGATGTGGTGGTGTTCACAGGGTCGCGCGCCGTCGGACGCTATATCCAAGAGGAGTGCGCCAAGCAACACAAGTTCTGCGCGATTGAGATGGGCGGTAAGAACGCCGTGATTGTATTGGAAGACGCGAACCTCGATATTGCTGTTCACGCGGGTATCCTCTCGGCATTCAAGACGAGCGGTCAGCGTTGTGTATCGTCCAACCGCATGATTGTCCACGAGAAGTTGGTGGACGAGTTCACTCAGCGGTTCGTGGCGATGGCACGCGAAATCAAAATCGGCAACGGCTTGCACGAAGATACCTTCATGGGTCCGCTCATCAACGAGCAGGGCGTGCAGAAGTACCTGCACCACAACGAGAAAGCAATCGAGGAAGGTGCAGAGGTGCTTCTGCCAGGCGGTCTGCTGAAGGAGGGCGACCTACAGTATGGGCACTTTGTGGCGCCGTTCGTCTATCGGATGCGCCACCGCTCCGACAGCTTCGTCCTGCGTGAGGAGGCGTTCAGCCCGCATGTAGCGATTATTCCCGTCAGCAGTCTGGAAGAGGCGGTGCATGTGTACAACGACACGCCCTACGGGCTGGCGATGGCGGTGATTACCGAAGACTATCGCAAGTGGCGCTATGTGCGCGATAACTGCGAGTTCGGCGTGGGCTATGTGAACCTGCCCAGCATCGGTGCAGAGGTGCATCTGCCGTTCGGTGGGGTCAAGCAGAGCGGAAACGGACACCCCAGCGCGATGGCGCTGTTCGACGCCGTGACCCACAAGGTCGCCTTCACGGTCAACCACGCCACCGAAATCAAGATGGCACAGGGCTTGAGCGCAAAGATACGCTGAGTATGGCCCCCGACTGTGTCCCCCTCTCTTACCAAAAGAGAGGGGGACTATTCTCGGCGCAGGCAAGAATGCCTGTGCTACTCTCTTCTTGAAACAGGGGTATAATCCACTGGGTGAGCAGGAATGCAGACCACGCTACCGAAACAAGAGATTGTCTATCCCGATTCGGACGGTCAACCGATGGCGAACAACACCAAGCAAGCGCACGCAATGGTGGTGCTGAAGGAGAACCTGGACGCGCTCTATGCGGACAACCCTGAAGTGTTCGTGGCGATTGACCACTTCTGGTATCCCGTAGAAGGGCATCCCGAAATCCGTCAAGCACCCGATGTGATGGTGGCACTGGGCAGACCGAAAGGGCATCGCGGTTCCTATAAGCAGTGGGAAGAGGGCGGAGTTGCGCCTCAAGTGGTGTTCGAGGTGCTTTCGCCTGGCAACACGGCGTTAGAGATGGGGCGTAAGTACGCTTTCTATGAGCGCTACGGGGTTCAAGAGTACTATATCTACGACCCCGAAACAGGCGACTGGGAAGGTGCAATCCGCAAGGGCGACCTGCTGGAGCCGATTGATCAGATGGAAGGCTGGACCAGCCCCCTGCTCGGCATCCGATTCGAGCGTGGTTCAGGCGACGATATCGGGGTGTGTTATCCGAGCGGTGAGCGGTTCCAGTACCTGGTAGATGTTCAGCGCGCCCTGATGCAGAAGGTGGAGCAGGAGCGTCAGCGCGCCGAAGCGGAACGCCAGCGTGCCGAAGCCGAGCGTGAGCGTGCCGAAGCCGAACGCCAGCGCGCCGAACAGCTCGCTCAACGCCTGCGCGAACTCGGAATCGATCCCGATGCTTAGGACTGCCCAATGACCGAACGGCTCACGCACGAGTATGGCGAAGTGCGCCTCACGCAGAGGCTGTGGACGCAACTCTATCACACCCTGATGACCGAGCGGGAGCGCGAAACGAAGTGCTTCCTGCTGTGCCAATCGGTGGAGCTGGGCGATTGCGTGGTGTTTCTGGCTCGAGAGTTAGTGCCCCTGCGCGAGGAGGACTATATCGAGCGCTCGCCTGCGCGTGTGGTGACGCGCCCAGAGTTCGTACATGCTCTGCTCCAGCGTTGTGCGAACGAAGGGCTATCGCTCTTGGAAGCGCACTCCCACCCGTGGGGAGGCAACGCCCGCTTCTCTGAGGTAGACCACCGAAGCGACCGCCAGAAGTTCGAGACCACCCAGTCGATCCCGCCTCCTTTTCGGCACGGCACGCTCGTGTTCGGAAGCGATATGAGCTTCGAGGGACACCTGTGGGACTACACTAACCGCGAGGTTGTGCCCATCGTGCGGGTCAAGGTGCTGGGCGAACCCTATCAAATCCGATACGCCACCAACTTCCACGAGCCGAGCCTCGAACAGGCACAGTGCGCCCTGTATGACCGACAGGTGCGCGCTTTCGGGGAACAGGGACAGACGATACTCTCTCAGCTCAGCGTGGCGATAGTCGGTGCGGGGGGGATGGGTTCTCAGATTGCGCTTGCGCTCGCTCATCTCGGCATCGGACACCTGACGCTGATTGACCCTGACCGACTGGAGATGAGCAACCTGAACCGTGTGGTCGGTGCGCTCTGGTTTCAGGCGGAGGCGCGCTTGCCGAAGGTGGAAGCACTCGCCCGCCACTTAAACCGCGTGCGCCCTCCAAGTGAATGGGCGGTGGAACCCCTGCCTATCGACGCGCGTGAACCGCTCGCACTGCCCCACCTGCTGAGTGCCGACCTGATTATCGGCGCGGTCGATTCGGCGGTCGTGCGCCAGTACCTAAACTTGGTGGCGGTGTGTGGGCTGATACCCTATCTTGACGCAGGTGTAGGGGTGCGCGCTGAGGAAGGGCAACTGAAAGATGGGGGCGGGCAAGTGCAGGTGATTCTGCCTGGCGAGACCGCTTGCCTCACTTGTGTCGGCAATTTGGTCAAGCAAAGTGTGGAAGAGCAACTCACACCCCTCCAGCGGGCGATGTCGATTGCGCGGGGCTACATTCAGGGCGAGCCTATCCCGAACCCCCAAGTGGTCTTCCTGAACGGCATCATGGCGAACCTGCTGGCGTGGGAGTTGGTCAAGCTCTGCACGGGCTGTCATCCTGTGGAGCCTTATGTGTACTATCGCCTGCTGGAGCAGAAGGTGTTCCCCGTGGACGCCCCACGCAATCCCGAATGCTTTGTGTGTGGCGAGGGCAACAGCTTGCTCGGAATGGGGCTTGCGGGCATTCAGGGCTATCAGCGCAAAGACCGCGCACCTAAGTCGATCCCTACCCCACGCTCTTCAAAGGTGGCAGAAGCAGAAGGGGTTTCTAAGCCAAAACTCTCTAAGCGTAAGGAGAAGAAAAAGCGCAAGAGGAGCAAGGCGTAGCCAGCGTGCAGGAGAACAGGGACTATCGTACCCTGAGAAAACCCACCGAAGCACTGGTGAACCACTGAATAGGACAGAGGTATTCTTAAATCCATGCAAGAATCGACGGGAAGAAGGCGATTCAGGTGGCTACTGAGGGGGTTTGTAGGGGTTGCAGGTCTAACAATTGTTGCAGGTTTTGTCGTGGGGCGGTGGACGAAGGTCACGACCATTCAGATTCCAGCGCGTGTCTCCAGCCCTGTTCGGATGGCGGTTCTCGCTGATTTTCATATCGGGGCAAACGGTTCGGGCGTTGAGCAGGTTCAACAGATGGTTCGTTTGGCTCAACAGCAACATCCTGATGTCATCCTGTTGCTGGGGGATTATGTGAGTACTCACAAAGGAATTGCTGAAATTGAGCGTGCTTTTGAAGGAATCGATGCGCCTCAGGGCGTTTATGCAGTGCTGGGGAATCACGACCACTGGTCAGGTGCCCAGCGTGTGGTAGAGTCCCTGCAAAGAGCGGGTATCCGAGTGTTGAACAACGAAAGCGTCTGCTTGAAACACAACGGGACAACCTTGACATTAGTCGGTATCGACGATATGTGGTCGGGTAAACCCGATTTCGAGCGCGCTTTTGCGAATGTACCCGACGATGGGGCTGTGATTTTGCTGTCTCACAATCCCGACGCCGTGCTTATGCCATCCTCCAAGCGGGCTGTTCTTACTCTGTCAGGACACACCCACGCAGGGCAGGTCTGGACACCCTATTTCATCAGGCAACTACTGGCATCCACCATCGATCGGAATCTCATTCCAGCAACAGAATATGGACAGCGCACTCCGTATGGTCTCCACGATTTGGGAGACCGTTGGGTCTATATTACCAGTGGTGTGACGCGTGGGCGTTTCCCACCTCGTTGGTTCACGCGCCCCGAAATCGTGATTGTAGAGATTGTCCCCGAAGGCAAACACTGAGTAGCAGGATTAATTCTCCTCAGGCACTTGCACTTTCTCCATCCTTCGGGGCGCCATCTCCTCGTACTCCGCCTTGCGCACATTCATATAGAGCGTAATCCCGCGATTGGCAATCATCCCGCCCACAATCGTCATCAGCACCAGCAGGAGCAGTCCGCGCACGCTCGCCCACACTCCCACTGCAATACTGTTGAGGTCGGGACTGCCACTATCGGGGTTATTGAGCAGTTGCTGGGGTGGGGTCTGGAACATCCGATAGGCGAGCCAGAAAGTGAGCAACATCAGCCCTACACCGAGCCACATCGTCAGGAGCGCCATCGTTCGCCCCAGCCAGTCGCGTTGGAGTCTCATCACGGTCGCAGTTGGAGCAGTGCCTCTTGGGAGAGTTGGCGCAGGCTGGGGTCGGGCGAGTTGGCAACACGCTCAAAGAGTGGGCGTGCGTTCGGTGTGCCCCTCTCCAGCAGGGCAATCAGGGCGAACTTCTGGGCTTTGGGCTGTTCTGCGAGCCTCATCAGCACGGGTTCCGCTTCGGGGATTGCGCTGAGGGCACTCGCACTGGCATAAGCAACCTTCTCGTCAGCGTCACTCAGCAGGCGGGTGAGCGGTTCGATGGCTGGTCTGCCTATCCGAACGAGGCTCTGCACCGCGTTCTGCACGACGCCTCCATCATCCGAACGGAGCGCACCGATCAGCACAGACACCGCTTCGGGACGCCCCACCTCACCCAGTGCGGTAGCGGAGGCGCGCCGTACCACAGGGTCAGGGTCGCGCAGGGCTTGTGCAAGCAGGTTCACCGCGCGCACATCCTGCACCCCACCCAGCGCATCCACCGCCCGCCGACGCACGGCAGGGTTCGGGTGGCGCACCGCTTCGGCAAGAGTCTCCAGCGCCCGCACACCCGCCAACTTGAGCGACTCGGACGCCGAATCGGCGACCACAAGGTTCGCATCACTCAGGGCGCGCGCAAGCGATTGGAAGGCGCGTGGGGTTCCGATGCGCCCCAGCCCCAGTGCGACCTGTGCACGGGCGTCGGGGTCTTCCTCTTCGGACTGCAACGCCTGTATTAAGAGCGATTCGGTGCGTGGGTCGGCGATACTGCCCAGCGCCACCAACACGATGCGTCGGTCTTGGCGTTTGACCTTCTCCAGGAAGGGCAGGATAGCGTCGGTGGCGCGTCGGTCGCCGATGCGTCCCAGCGCAGTAATCGTGTCTAACTGTAGCCCTTCGTCTTCCGCTTTGCTCAAAATCTCCAGTAGTCCGGGCACGCTCACCGCGCCGTACTGTGCCAGCACTTCGGTCGCGGAGGCGCGCGCCCCGCTATCCTCGAACGCCTTCAGCACCACAGGCAGGCAGACCGTGCCCAGTTTGGTCATCACCGCCACCGTGCCACTTCGGACCTTGCCGTCGCTGTGCTTGAGACCCTCGGCGAACGCTTCCAGATTGCTCGGTCCGATTTTCTCCAGCGCCTCTAAAAATCGGTCGCGCACGCGCGGTTCAGGGTCGCGGAGCATCGCCAGTGCAATCTTCACCCCGTCGGCGTCGTTCATCCGTTCCACTCCGTCTGCCACGCGCAGGCGAATAGGCGGTCGGCGCGACTGAATGAGGTCGTAGAAATCGTCGCGCTGGGCAATCTGCTTCAGCGCAACGACCTGTTTCTCAGCGTCGGTTCCTGTGGCTTGCTCGATGAGGCGGTTGGTGGCGATATTGTTCCAGATTGCGCTCCCCATCACGCCCGCCACGACCGCCACGAACAGCAATCGGACTATCCAGCGGTTCATCAAGAGCTTTGATTCCCGACAGGGGCGCAAGTTCCTGCAAAGTGGCTGGGGGCTTGCATAGGAACCTACACGGGCAGGACGCCCGTGCTACCATTCAATCCCACACCATTCGCGTAGGACGGTTGCTTCACCTGCCTGCTGAACCCATTCGGCAAGGCGCACCGATTCGGGGTCGTTGGGGTCGTGGTAGTGGAGGGCGGACTGGATGGCACGCCAGAACGGTTCGGCGTCTTCAGTCTGTTCCTTCAACAGGCGGTAGGCTCCCACCAAGCGGTCGTCGGGACGCAGTTTGCGCAGGGGTTCGCGCGCCACCCGTGCAATCGGGTCGTTCAGGTGGGGGTCTTCGATGCGCTGGAGGATGTCTTGTATCGTCTCGCGGTGTTCCGCTGGCTCGAACGGATAGGCTTTGAGCAAGGCGCGCTCTAACGCCTCCGCCCCGCGCCGATAGAGCGCGCGGATTTCGGGGTCTTGCAGGGCTTCCTGTATCGTCGTGTAACCCTTCTCTGCACCCGAATAGGCAATCAGGGCGTGCAAGCCGTTATGCACATAGAGTTTGCGCTGGACATAGGCGATGAACGGGCGCACGGGCTGAACCCCTTCCAAAGGCGGGAGGGGTTCGCGCAGGGCATCGGCGTCGATGGGGAGCTTGCTGTAGCGGTCGGCACGCACACCGGGTGGGTCGCCAGGTAGCTCCGCCACCACCTGACGCCCAATCACTGTGCGCACTAAGTTCAGATGTTGGAGCAGGTCGGTCTCTTCAGGAGAGACTGCCTGCGCAAGCGCGTCGGCAAGGGTTTGGTCTGCATTCACATCGTTTTCACCCAGCAGAAGCACCAGCGGAGGCATACCTGCTTCCACACGCGCCCGCAGTCCTTCAATCAGCGTGCTGGCAACTTGGGGAAGCACATTCACGCCCAACGCAGTGGAGGCTATCTTGGCGCGTAGGAATGCCTCGCGAAGGGCAAGTAGGTCATCAGGAGTGATAGCCGAGACGGGTGCAATCGTCTCGCGTGTGCCGTCGGTCCACTCGATCCAGCAGGCGTGGTGGCGGTTGAGGCTCTCCACCAGTTCGGGGCGCGCCTCCACGAATATCACCTCCAGCCCGGAGCGGGTGTAGAGCTGGGCGAAGAATCCCCGCCCAATCTTGCCCGCACCGAACTGGAGCGCAATCGGTTTCATCAATCGCCAACCGCGCCGAAGTTGAACAACACCATCAACAGGTCGGCGTCGTCGACAATCCCATCGCCGTTCAGGTCTACATTGGGGTCGCTTGAGCCGAAGGCGAACAGCACGGCGAGCAGGTCGGCGTCGTCGATCACATTATCGCCGTTCACATCGCCATTAATCAAGTTGAACACCAGTCCCGACACATCGGTGTTCAGCGACACATTCGTCACCTTGCGCACGAGGCTGGTCGGTGCACGCACAGCGATATCGACCGTGCCCGAACGAATGTTCGTGTAGGTGGTGAACTGACCGTTAGGCTGGGCGAAGAAAGTGCGCTGGTACTGCAGATCGTTCGAACCGGGCTGGAGAATCTTCATCTCAAACGGCACGGTCTGCAGGTTCTGGCGGTCGAAGTTGATTTGCCCCGACAGGTTGCGTCGGACAGGCTGATAGTCGGTAATCAATACATCGTACCAGCCGCCTGCACGCCCACCAGGATAGCTGTATCCTTCCACACGAATGTAGTACACGCCTGCTGGCAGATTCGTGAGCGAAACCCGCGAAGTGAACGGATTGAACGGGTCGTGGGGGTCATCGTCGTTCGTCGCTAACGGACTGAACGAAGCGTTGTAGACAGTCAAGATGGTGTCGGTCGCGCCAATCGTGCGCACGGTCAGGTTGCCGTTGCCGATTTCGATACGATAGTGGTCTAAGTCGGTCTGGCGGTAGGTGAGGAAGGCGTTCTCAATCAGCGTGAAGTCGTCGGCTAATGCCCCAATATCGGTTGCGGTGGCGAAGGTGTCGTTCGTACCGTCCACTTCGTAGGGGTCAAAATCGCGGAAAGTGGAACCGTCGAACACTCGTAGAGTATAGCGAAATCGAGAAAGCTCACCTGTGGAGGTAATCGAGCGCACCCGAATAAAGTAGGTGCCTGCGCTGAGCGTCATCGTGATGCCCGAGTCGGCGTTGCTGAAGGAGGTGTCGCGGTTGCCCAGATTGTTATTGCTAGGCACATCGTCGTCGTTCTCGGCAATCTGTCCTCCCGAGCTGTTGTGGAGGCTGACCACCGAGTCGAAAGTGGTGTCCACGCGCACGGTGTAAGTACCAGTGGAGGGGATTTGGATGCGATACCAGTCTTCGTCGCCATCGGGATTGATAAGCCCCTTCACGACCTTCATAAAGCGTTGTCCACCAGAGACCCCCACGATACCCAAATCGTTGGCGGTTGCGGTGCTGTTGTTAATTTCTTGCTCAACAAAGAACTGGATTTGGGTTTGCTGTGCTGAGACGCTCAGCACGAGTGCCAACCAAGCCGTTGCCAACACTCCGATCCGTTTCATCATCATTAGGCTCCTTTCCGTCCGTATTATAGCACACTTTGTGCCTTAAAGGTGTCCCTGAGCGCGCAAACTGGTATAGTTGCCGTCGCCGATGATGATATGGTCAAGCAGGTCGATGCCGAGCAGTTGTCCTGCTTCGCGCAGGCGGTGGGTGATGGCGATATCGTCGGGGCTGGGTGTGGGGTCTCCGCTGGGATGGTTATGCACCGCTATCCAGCTGGCGGAGCCTTCACGCACCACAATCCGATAGACCTCGCGCGGATGCACCAGACTGCTATCCAGCGTCCCGATCGATACCTCTGCGACTCGCATCACACGGTTCTTGGTGTCCAACAAGACCGCAAGAAAGTGTTCTCGCTTCTCATCTATGAAATGCATTCGGAGCAGGGCGAACACATCTTCGGGCGAGCGGATTTGGGGGCGTTCTTGGAAAGTGCTGATTGCCACGCGCCTGCCCAACTCCATCGCTGCGGCGATTTGGGTCGCTTTCGCCAGTCCCATGCCCTTGATGTTGGCGAGTTCGTGGACGCTGGCGTGCATCACCCCGCGCAGACCGCCAAACTCTTTCAGCAGGTCTTTCGCCATCTCCAACGCGCTCATCTTGTGCATCCCTGTACGCAGAAGGATTGCTAACAGTTCATACTCGGTCAGCCGTTCAGGACCCCACGCCACCAGCTTCTCACGGGGACGCTCTTCTGGGGGCAGTTCCCGAATGGTGATGTAGCGTTCGTCCATCGCTCTCCCTCAAAACAGGCGTTTCAGGCGCGTGCTGAGCATATCGAGCAGGGAGTGTGCTGCGCCCCCCGCCACCAACCCAATCAAAATCGCCCAGACCTCGGCTCGGTAAGTGAGCGTCCAGTCCGTCCAGCGCAGGAGCCAACTGTGTGGGTCGGCGTCGATAGCAATCCCGACCTGCCTCAGCGCCCAACTCAGCCCCAGCCACAGTATCCCGATAACGCCCACAAGATAGGCAACGCGCAACAGCGGTCCGACGCCCAGCCCGTGCGAAATCCAACTCCGATGGGGCACCAGTTTTTGGTAAGGGAGCCACAGGTAGCGCAGAGGTCCCCAACGCCGATAGGCACTGGAACGCACATCCAAGTCGCTCGAGAGCCAGATGCCCGAAAAGGTGTAGGAGGCGATTGCCAGCCACGCCAGCGGGCGCGTTTCAGGGGGCAGGTACATCCCCGTCAGCGGGATTGCCCCCAACGCCGTGCCAATCGTGACCCAGTCGTGAAACTTTCCCGATGGCATCGCTACTGCTGAACCGCCTCGCGCAGTTTGCGAATAGCGCGCGATTCGAGTTGGCGCACGCGCTCTTTGCTAATGCCGAGCAGTTTGCCCACCGCGTCCAGTGTCATCGCCGTGTGCCCTTCCAACCCATAGCGCAGGCGGATGACCTCGCGCTCCTTCTCGGTGAGCCGTTCCAGCAGGTTCTCCAAGTCGATACGGGTCTCCCAGTCCGCCTCTTCCTCCTGAGCAATCAGGTCGCCCAGCACGGAACCCTCGCTACTGTTGATGGGCATCTCCAACGAGATGGGGTTCGCCACTGCGTGGATGAGGTCGCGCACCTGTTCGGGCGATAGCCCGGTGCGCTGTGCCACCTCGTGGACGGTCGGCTCGCGCCCTAACTCTTGCTGGAGCAGGGCACTGGTGGTACGCACCTGCTGAAGCACCTTAATCATATGCTGGGGCACCGAAATCAGTGTCGCCTGCTGTTGGAGCGCACGGCTAATCGATTGGCGTATCCACCACGAAGCGTAGGTGCTGAATCGGTTCCCCCGCTCAGGGTCGTACTGCTCGGCGGCACGAATCAGCCCCAGATTGCCTTCCTGTATCAAGTCGGCGAGGGGTAGCCCGCGCCCCGTGTAGTGCTTGGCAATCGAGATGACCAAGCGCAGGTTGGATTGCACGAGCCGTTCGCGCGCTTGTTCATCGCCCTCTCTGGCTCTGCGCGCCAGGTCGTTCTCCTGCTCAGGGGTCAGCAGAGGCATACGCGCCGCTTGGGTGACCCACCAGTGGACGGTATCTTCGACCATCTCCTGCTCCGCCTCCTCGATTGCGCGGTCAGCGGATTGGGTGAGCTGTTTCAGTTCGCGCTCGCGGACCTCCTCCTCTTGAAGCAGTTGGATGCCCATCGCTTCTAACTCGGCGAGTACCTCCTCGATTTGTTCCGGGTCTGACCACTCTTCAGGCAGATGAATCAAGAGTGCTTCCACTGTGATATAGCCCGTCTGCTGGGCATTCTCAATCAGTTGCTTTAGACCTTCCGATTCAAATAGCCCATCCATAAGTTGAGTCCCTCCTGCCGATTTCTGTGGCTTAAGATTCGACAAGCAGACGCCAATATTCCTGCCACTTTTCGGGATTTTCGGCGTTTTGGGCGCGCAAAAGTTCTTGGGCGAGGCGGATGCGTTGGGCGCGCTGATGATGACGCTTTAGATAGGCGATGCAATCGGCAACGCTTTGGGGTGTAATCGGCAGGCTCTCGGTCAGGAGCAGGTCGGTCAGGATGCGTGCCAGCCCCTCATCGCCCACCATCGCAATCAGTTCACGATGGGGGTAGAGGTTCGGCGATTGGGGCAGGCTGAGGAACCACTCGGCGAGCTGGGCGTGTTCGGGGATTGCCCAGTGCAGTTCGGCAAGGTGGGGTAGCGCCAGCGCCACGGTGTCGGGCTGGAGGCAGGCGCGCAGGAGGGTGCGCTCGGCATCGCGCATCGCTTTCGGTACACGCGCTTGGGCGAGCGCTTCCTGCTGATTGATCTCTTCTTCTGAGGGCGGGGTGGGTGGGGAGGTGCGCCTCCGAGCGTTCTGTTGGCGTCGGCGCAGACGGTTCAACTCTTGCTGAAGCGTGTCCCGTGCGCCCTGTGGGTTCGTGAGATAGCGTGGGGAGAGCGGGGTCAGCAAATCTAAGCACAACGCCTGTTCGGTAGGGTTCGGGATAGAGGCAACCCATTCCAACGCTTCCCGAATCAGCCCTGTGCGCGCTGTGAGGCTCAACTCGTAGGGCGTCGCTACCCCCTCCGATTGCCGATAGCGTTCGATCACCTGTTCCAAGCCGAACTGGGCAACGGGCACCGCTTGCTGAATTGCCTCTTGGAGCGGTTCCACACCCTGTGTGCGAAGCAGGCTATCGGGGTCTTCCCCTTCAGGCAGGCGCACCACATAGGTCGGGATTTCGGCACGCATCAACACTTCGCCCGCCCGAAGGGTTGCGCGTATGCCCGCCGAGTCGGAGTCGTACATCAGATAGGCGCGTTCGACGAGTCGCTTGATTTTCAGCGCGTGCTCTTCGGTGAACGCGGTGCCGAGCGTGGCGACGCTATGCTCAAGACCGAACTGGTGGAGCATGATGAGGTCGAGGTAGCCCTCCACGATGATAACGGCGCGCTGGCGCAAGATAGCGGAGCGCGCCTTGTGAAAGCCGTAGAGCGTGTTGCGCTTCTCGAACAGGGGCGATTCGGGGCTGTTGAGATATTTCGGCTCGTCATCGCCCAGAGTGCGCGCCCCGAACGCAATCACCCGTCCCGATGAGTCGTGGATGGGAAATACGATGCGGTTGCGGAAGCGGTCGTAGTAGCCGTTGCGCCCCTCATCGATCAGCCCCAGTTGCTGAGCCTCCTTCAGGTCGACCTGATGGCGTTGGAGGAAGCGCACGAGATGCTCCCAGCCTTCCGGTGCATAGCCCAGAGCAAATTGCTCGATCGTTTCGGGGGTCAGTCCGCGCTTGGCAAGGTACTCTTGGGCAAGGGGGGTACGCTGAAGGCACTGGCGGTAGAAAAAGTGCGCCGAGAACATAATCTTGCGCAGGCGTTCTAAGGTATCGGTCGCCTCGCGCGGTTCTTGCTCGGCTTGAAGAGGGATTCCTGCCATTTCGGCAAGGCGTCGGAACGCCTCGCGGAACGAAATGCCCTCGATTCGCATCAGGAATTCGAACACATCGCCTGATGCGCCACAACCGAAGCAGTGGAATCGGTTCAGTTCGGGGCTGACATGGAAAGAGGGGGTCTTTTCGTTGTGAAACGGGCAGAGCGCTTTATAGTTGCGCCCTGCCCGCTCTAACTTCAGATAGTTCGAGACGAGTTCGACGAGGTCGATGCGCTCACGGATTTCCTCGCGCAGGTTGCGCATGCACCGTGAAGCCCCCTTAGATTTGCGGTGCCGCAGCGGTGCCACCACCACCGCCACCGCGACCTGGCGGTCCACCGAGCCCACCACCGCCCCGGCCTGGGGGACCACCGAATCCACCTGGTGCAGAGGGACCTCCGAAACCACCCGGTTGCTGCTGACCGCCCAGCCCTGTGAAGCCAGCACCAACGGTCGGTATTCCCGCTGCGACGAAAATGCCCGTCACGCGGTTGGTTTTGGCATCAAACTGGAAGGCGACGCCAAGTTGGTTGTAGCGCACCACATAGATATCGCCTTGCATCGCATGCTCGGTGGGATAGCCATAGGCGCGAATGACCTGAGCATAGGTGCTGTTGAAGCCGATTCCGCGGCTGGTGCGCACTTTCGGGTCGGGGCGGCGCCCAAACGCGCTCACCTGCACCAGACGCCCATCCTTGTTGAACTGGAAGGTGTAGACCGAGCCGCCTTTCACCCGAAAGATATAGACCATCTCGGTCTCGACTCGGCTCTGCCCTGTGCCAGCACCACCGCCGAACTCGTTACCAAAGCCGGGGGGACCGCCCGCAGGTCCTGCTTCTCCGCGACCATCGCCGGGTCCTGTCGGCGCGCCTTGCTGACCCTGCCCTGTGAACTCCTGAATCGTGACCTGGGTGTTGCTTACTTGGGTGGGGTTCCCAAACAGCCGAACGACATCTGCAGCGGTTGTGGAGATGACACGCACCCCAAGTAGGCGTGTCTCGGCTCTTGTCTGTTGGCGTGCCTGTGCCGACAGCCCCACGATAGCCACCGTCGCTCCGACAACTGCCAGCCCAATTCTTGTCAGTGTTCGCATCCCTAATCTTGCCTCCTCGAAATTCGGTATACTCTACCTGTTCGGTGTGGGCATTCTATCTCCTGCTAAATTCGCAGGGAATTTCGCCCAACCCATCACTCGCCTGCAAGGCGAGTGCAAGCCTACCTCTATATTATAGACGATGCGCCATCGAAAAAGTGTGTGGGCAAGGCGGTTTCGGATAGCCTTTTGGCTAATCGCTCTGGGGCTAATCGTGTACTGGTTCTGGTACTTGCCCGCTCAAGAACTGCCGAAGCCCTTAGAGGTTCAGTTCCTGCCATGAAAATCGCACTGATTGGGATACCGCTAAGTGGATGCACGACGCTTTTTGACTCGCTTTCGGCAGGGCACGGGCGCGACGGGGTCGCCAGCGTGCCCCTGCCCGACCCACGCTTTCTCCAGTTAGCCCAGCAAGCTGGGGCAAAGAAAATCGTGCCCGTCTCGCTGGAGTGGCACGACGACCTACCCCACTGGCAACCCGACAAGCCCGAAACGGTACGCCAACTCCTCAGCGTCGCTCGCCAAATGGACGCCCTCGTGTGTGTGGTGCGCCTGTTCGATAGCCCCTATGCCCCTTACCACACAAGCATCGACCCGGTGCGCGACCTACGTTTCTGGCTCGATGAGTTCCTGCTCTCCGATATGCAGGTGATTGAAAATCGGCTGGAGCGGTTGCAGAAGCTGTTCCAATCGCATAAGGAGAATGCGGGCGACCGCGCGGAGCATGCTCTACTGGAACGAATGCGCCAAGCTGTGGAGAAAGGCGAGTCGCTCAAGACCCTCGAAATCCCCCGCGATTTAGAGCCACGCCTGCGCGGGTTCGGCTTCCTCACGCGCAAGCCGATGGTGGTGGTCGCCAACATCAGCGAGAGTCTACTCGGAAACGAGAGTCAAGATGCACGCTACTGCTCGCTTCAATCGCTTTGCAAAGAGCAGAACCTCCCGTTGGTGCCCCTCTGCGCGAGTTTCGAACGCGACCTGCTCCAAGTGCCCGAAGAGGAACGAGCCGAGTTCCTTGCGATGGTGGGATTGACCGAGAGCCGACTGCCCCTACTGGTACGCACGGTCTACGAACAACTCCATGTGCAGGTGTTCTACACGATTGGCAATGACTCGCGGGCGTGGCTGTTGCCGATAGGGGGCACGGCGTTGGACGCAGCGGCGACCATCCACTCTGATTTGGCGCGCGGGTTCATTCGTGCGGAAGTCTGCCCTGCGGAGGAGGTGCTTGCTCACGGCGGTTGGCAGGGTGCCCAGAAAGCGAACAAGGTGCGCTTGGAAGGGCGCGACTATGTGATGCGCGACGGCGATGTGGTCTACATTCGGTTCAATGTGTAGTCTCAATTCGTCGCGCTGAATGCCTCTGCCGATTGCCCAGTCTGCACCCTACTCCCACCACTTCGGGTCGCGCAGAGCGTTCAAGGTCATCGGCTTGACATGTCCGTCCACAAACGCCACCGAAGCGAAACCGCCCACCACGCGGTCGCCCTGCATCTGCAGATGGTGGCGGGGCCACACATGCCCGTAGCTCTTGGGCTGAAGTGGGGGCGCATCCTGCCACAAGCGCGGTGGCTCCACGCGGAAGTAGCCAATTTTATCGTAGCCTACGCACTGGATACCTCCGCGCCGATCCAGCGTGATACTCTCAGCGAACATCAAGATTTCACTGGGACGCTCCACCTTCGCTAATGCAACCCCCTGATAAGGCAACTCTTCTGGGTTGAACGGGTCGGCTCCGGGCGAAAGGGTCGCCTGATTGAACCCCCACGCAGGAAACCGCCCGAACACATAGCCGAAGTAGGGGTCGCTTGGCTCTCGGCAGTTGCTCTTTGGCTCACTGGGGCACCAGAAGGTCTCATAGGTCTTGGCGTAAGGGTAAAGCATCCAGGGCCAACCGTAGTGTCCATAGGTGCGCACTCCCACCAGCCCATCTCGCGCCAAGAAGTAAGCCGGGAAAAACTGTTCGTCATAGTCTTGGAGGTACATCTGCGCCGAGAGGACGACTTGGCGCAAATTACTGACACACTGCGTTTGGCGCGCCTTCTCACGCGCTTGGGCGAACACAGGAAACAGAATCGCCGCCAAAATCGCGATAATCGCAATCACCACCAACAGTTCAATCAAAGTAAAGCCTGTTCGTCGCATTGTCATCACCTCTTAGTACTTTTTTCGTAGCACAGGCATTCCACCTTATCATCCTGAGCCGAAGCGAGAGGTCTCTTTTTTGGGGAATGGGGAGGGGGACAAGGCTTTCCCCACTCCCTACTCCCTATTCCCCAATCCCACTGCTTAGCAACCATTCCCAAAGTTGAACAGCACATTCAGCAGGTCGGCGTCGTCGACGATGTTGTCGCCATTCAGGTCTTCAGGCAGATTCTCACCTGTGTTGCCGAAGGCGAAGAGTACGGCGAGTAGGTCGGCATCATCGGTGCAACCATCGCCGTTCACATCGCCCGCCACGCGGTAGACCACCTCCAGCACCGGACCGCGCCCGCCCGTATCGTTGCGCGAGTAGAAGCGGTAGAAGCGCGTGCCCCCTTCTGAGCCAGGATCCAAGCGCGACACGAACCCAATCCCCAGAAAACCGTCGCCGTTGATAGCGGAGTTGAAGTACACCTCGAACTCAGGGGCGGTAATCTGAATCGGGATAACGAACGGCGCGCTGGGGTTATAGTTCTCCATCGTGCCCGTGCCGAAAATGAGATTGCCTACGGTAGGGTTATTAGGGTTGTTGTAGCTCCAAGTTATCTCGGTGAAGTCGGCTCGGTCGAGGTCGCGCGCCTCCAACGGGAAGTCGGTTCCGTCCTGCTGGGTATAGCCAATTGGTGGGGCAGTGACGACGCGGATCTGTGCCGAAATCACCTGATAGTTCACACCCTGCCGAATGCCTGCCAAGCTCCAGCGTGCCAGTGAATAGGAATAGTTGAGTGCAGGGCGCGCCCCGCTGGGGTCAACAGCGAACTGCTCCGTGCCCCACACGCGTAAGATGGTTGTAAAGCCCGGATTGAACGCATTATCGTAGTACCAGACATCATCGGTAGGCTGAGCCTGATAGACCTGTTGTGCGCTCGCCGAGAGAACCAAACCCAAAGCCAGTGCAACGATACCGTGTCTCATAATTGCCTCCTTAGTTTCGACTTGCTTCCCTAATGGGGAGACGCAACCGAGTATGCCCTAATTATCGTCATACTGGGCTGATGAATGCTAACGGTGGGGCGACAATTTTTTGCGCTTGGGCGACATTAGGGTACTCTAATATCTGTGCGCGAGGAGCTCATCTGGCAAGAGGAAGCGGTTGGCGGGCGTCCGAACGCGCTCCAGCAGGTGCTGGGGTTCGTCGGCGCGCTCTGGATACTCCTGATTGCCAGCCTGCGTGGGCTGTTCACGGGGCGCATCGAGCTCAAAGAGACCCTCCACCAGATGGCGTTTATCGGGGCGACCTCCGTGCCGATTGTTGCGCTGACGAGTGCCTTCACGGGCGCGGTCGTCACGCTCTACTCAGCGTCGCTGTTGGTCGATGTGGGGGGAGGCAGTTTCGTAGGGGGCGCGATTGCACTGGCGATGGCGCGCGAGTTAGCCCCAATTCTCACAGGGATTATGGTCACGGCACGCTGTGGCTCCGCCATCTCAGCGCAACTCGGCACGATGAAGATTACCGAGCAGATCGATGCCCTGCGCGCGCTGGCGGTCAGCCCCGTGCAGTACCTTGTGGTGCCCCGACTGCTGGCAGGGCTGGTGATGTTCCCGATACTCGGTACGGTCGCCAACTTCGCAGGGGTGCTGGGCGGTTGGGTCGTCGCCAGCGCGTTCGGGATTGCCCTCAACACCTTCCTGCAATCGATTCAGCTGTTCACCGAGCCGTTCGATTTCATCGGCGGTCTGATTAAGACGCTGGTGTTTGCTGTGATTGTGATACTGGTCAGTTGCCAGCAGGGGTTGAGTGCGCGAGGCGGGGCGGTCGGTGTCGGTCACGCCACCACGCGCGCCGTCGTACTATCGATGGTGCTGATTTTCGTTGCGAACTACTTCCTCGCCGATGCCCTCTTCACGAAACGATGAACCACACGCCTGCAATCGATGTGCGCAATCTGGTCTATCAGGTGGACGGCAAGACCATTCTGAAGGGTGTAAACCTGCGCGTAGAGAAAGGCGAAGTGGTCGGCATCATGGGCGCATCGGGCAGTGGTAAGACTACCCTCCTTCGCTGTATCGCAGGGCTTGTGCGCCCAACAGAAGGCGAAGTGTTCATCGAGGGCATCGATATCGCCCACCTACCCGAACACGAGAAGATGAAGGTGCGCCTACGGCTGGGGATTGTGTTCCAATACTCTGCGCTGTTCGATTTCCTCTCGGTGTACGAAAATGTGGCGTTCGGGTTAGAGCGCCATCGTCGTCTACCTCGCAAAGAGATTGACCGAATCGTGAGCGAGCGTCTGGCGTGGGTGGGGCTGGACGGCACGCAGAAACTCTATCCCTCACAACTCTCAGGCGGAATGCGCAAGCGGGTGGGACTGGCGCGCGCCTTGGCGATAGACCCTCACATCGTGCTGTTCGACGAGCCGACCAGCGGGCTGGACCCCGTGAACGCCTACCAGATTGACCGTCTCATCACACGCCTGAACCGTGAGCTGGGGCTAACGGCAGTGGTGGTCTCGCACGATGTAGTGAGCCTGATGCGCACCACCGACCGAATCGCGATGGTGGAATCAGGCGAGATTATCGCCGAGGGCACACCCGAAGCCATCCGAACCTGCGACCACCCCAAAGTGCAGGCGTTTCTCAAAATGGCGTCGTCCGAACAACTCGAACTGGAAGAACCTGCAACAGAACAAGCAGGAGAAGCGTCTAACGGGTAGAATCTCATCTGATTGAGGAGGCATATCAACGCAATGAAACGAGCTGGACTTTGGCTATGGATGGCGACGATTGCGGGCGTGCTTGCCCTGCCTGGCTGTGGCGGCGGAGGCGGTGCTACAGGCGGAGTGGGAGGCACGGTGTTGGAGCGGGTCGCCATCATTCGGGTAGAAGACCCTATCACAAGGGGAGCAATCGCAGGCGCAGAAGTCTATTTCGTCACCAGCGCAGGTCTGCTCCAAATGCGCGAAGTGGTGGCGGACACAACCCAAGACCCCGATAAGATTTCCCTCGCCGAGGCACAGCGGTTCAAGCCGAACGCCAAGGTGGGCGACTTTATCCGACGCAATGTGCCCGATGATGCCGTCTTCGTCGGTATCTGGGTGAAGCGCCCCAGCACGGGGTATACGGCAATCGTGCGCCACATTCGTCCCGACGGCACGCGCCGTGTGATTCAGACGCCCGATACCCTGAACACCTCGCCCGGCTGTCTGATTGCCTCGAATCTGGCAGGGCAGGTGAAGACCGTGTTCGGCGGACCAGGCGTGATCGATTTTGGTACGGTGGAACTGTTTCCTGACCGCCCTGAGGCAGTGCCTCCCCCTGTGGATGACATCTGCCCCTAAAACTGTTTGGGAGGGGAGAGCGCGCTTGCGCCCCCTCCTGCTCTGGCTCTTGAGTATTCTCGGCGCGCTGGCTCTCTTGTGGGGCATCCACCTCCTGCGCCAGCAAGACCCCTTCCTCCAGCGGTTCAACACCCTCCCCCCTGACCTTCAAGAGGTCGCCTTGCATATCGAGTCGCCCCTGTTTGTCCTGCGGGATGGCGAGCGTCTGTTAGTGGAAGTCTCAGCAGACCGATTAGACCTCACCCAGAACCGCTCAGAGTGGGTCGCCAAAGGATTGAGGCGAGCGGTGCTGTATGATGAGCAGGGCAAACCGTTCGCCTACGCCAGCGCGCAAGAGATGCTCTACAACCAGCCCCTGCGACGGCTTCATATCGGCGGGCAACCCCAAGTGCGCTTCCTACGACACCCCTTCTCAGAGGGGGAAATGAAGGTGCAGTTGGAATGGCTCACTTGGGACGCGCGCAAGGAGTTAGTAGAAACCCAACGCCCTCTCCAGTTCCACTGGAAAGAGGGTTATGGGACAGCGCAGAGCCTTCGCTGGGACTTGGCGCTGGGGCGCATCGAAGTGGCAGAGGGCGATTTCCGAGTGCGAGCCAGCTTGCAAGAGACCAACCGCCAACGCGAGGTGCAAATCCAGTTCAAGCGAGGCACGGTCGAACGCGAGGTTCAGCGGGGTGAGGGGCTGACCTTCCGCGATGGCGACACTTCCGCTTTTGCGGAGCGTGCGGAAGTGTTCGACCGACGCAAGTATGCGCTCGCAACGGGCGAATTGCGCATGGAAGACCCCCGCGTGGACATTTTTGGGGGGCGATTGGAAATCTGGTACGGCGAGAACCAGAAGCGCGCCAAACTCACCGAGCAGGTGCGCCTGCGTATCAAGCCCCAGAAGACCGATGAAATGCCCCCTGAAGAGGAAGAGGACGAATTCGAGCGCGCCAAACGCTACCCCATCGATGCGACCGCGGACGAGATAGAGTACTTTTACCGACGCAAGGTCGCCTATCTGAGGGGCAACATCCGCGCCACACAGACCCTGCCCGATGGAGTCGTTCGTACTCTCACCGCCGACACCGCCGAGTACAATCAGCGCGAGGAGATACTTATCCTGAGGGGCAATGTGGTCATCGACGAGCCGAACCGAATGCGCCTGCAGACCGAGCTGGCAATCGTGTCGCTCAAAGAGGGCGAAGAGAAAATCCAGTTCCCACAGGGCACCTCGGGCGTCATTTTCTATACCGAAGAGGAGGAAGAGCCGAATGGCACTCCCTGAGAGCCACACCCTGCGTGCCCCCTGCCCGATAGAGGGCGTCGGGCTACACACGGGCGAACCCTGCCGACTGGTGCTTCACCCTGCAGAGCAAGGGACGGGCATCGTGGCGCGGTTCGGCAGGAGGCAGTTTCCGATTCGCTGGGACACGGTGGTCAACACCCAGCGCGCCACAGTGGTCGGGGATGGCACGCACACGCTCAGCACAGTGGAACACCTGATGAGCGCGCTCTGGGCACTCACCATCACCGATTGCGTTGTGGAGGTCCTGCAGGGGAACGAGGTTCCGATTCTGGATGGAAGCGCACTGCCGTTCATCGAGGCGATTCGGGCGGTGGGGCTGGCTCCACTAAGTGTCTGCACTTCCCGAAGACTAACTCACATCGCTGAGGTGCGACAGAGCGAGCGGTACGGGGCGGTGATTCCGAGCCACCAGACAACCGCCTTCGGCTATATCCAGTTTCCCGAACCGCTCGGCGTGCAAGCAGGCGTCTTTGACCTGAGCCAGTTCGAGACGGCGATTGCTCCTGCGCGCACCTTCGGCTTTCTGGCGGAGGTGGAGGCGTTGCGCCAACAAGGCTTGGCGCGCGGGGGTTCACTCGACTGTGCGCTGGTGATTGATCAAAACGGGTATTATAATCCTGAACGCTTTGCCGACGAGCCGATGCGCCATAAGGTGCTGGACGCCGTGGGCGACCTGTATCTGTGTGGTGTGCATCTCGTCGGGTTTCATCTGATTGTGGTGAAGGCAGGGCACGCGCTCCACACCGCCCTCGCAAAGGCGGTTGCGCAAGGATGGCACAACGGAGCGCAAATGGAGGAGGCAAATGGCTGAAGTGATTTTGGATGCGGAGCAGATACGAGAACTCTTGCCCCACCGCTACCCGTTCCTGCTGGTCGACCGAATTGTGGAGTTGGAGCCGGGCAAGCGCGTGGTCGGCATCAAAAATGTGACGGTCAACGAGCCATTCTTTCAGGGGCACTTCCCACGCAAGGCGATTATGCCCGGCGTGCTGATTATCGAGGCGATGGCACAGACGGGCGGAGTGATGGTGCTCACGATGCCGAACTTAGGCGAGCGGGCGGTACTCTTGGCAGGCGTCGACGACGCGCGCTTCCGCCGTCCTGTCGTGCCGGGCGATACGCTGGTGATAGCAGTTGAAATGCTCTGGATACGGCGTGAAGTAGGGCGAGTACGCGCCGTGGCACGCGTCGAGGGCGAGGTCGCTGCAGAAGCCGAAATCACCTTCGCAATCCCGCCCGTTGAGCGGTTCCTCAGTCGTCCCGCCGCCGAAGTGATCGGCGAACTGCAATCTTCCTGAGGTCTAACGATGGCAACGATACACCCCACCGCGGTGGTTCACCCAAGCGCAAGGCTCGCCGATGATGTGCAGGTCGGACCCTACTGCATCATCGGTCCGAATGTCGAAATCGGTGCAGGCACAACGCTGGGCGCGCATGTGATTATCGAGGAAAACACCACCATCGGCAAGAACAACACCATCTATCACGGCGCGGTGCTGGGCGCACCGCCGCAAGACCGCAAGTTCAAGCACGAACAGACCTTCCTGCGCATCGGCGATAACAACCTTATCCGCGAGTATGTCACGATTCACCGCGCCAGTGGCGAAGGGCAGTCCACGATTATCGGCAACAATAACTTCCTGATGGCATATGTCCATATCGGGCATAACTGCATCGTGGGCAACGGCGTGGTGATGGCGAACTCGGTGGGCGTGAGCGGGCACTGCGAAATCGCCGACGGCGCGAACCTCGGCGGAATGACAGGCATCCACCAGTTCACTCGTATCGGTACGCTGGCGATGGTCGGCGGGATGTCGCGCATCGTGCGCGATGTGCCCCCCTATATGATTGTCGAGGGACATCCCGCTGAAGTGCGCGGGGTCAATCTCGTCGGACTGCGACGCGCGGGCATACCCGAATCGACCCGCACCGCCCTGCGCACCGCCTGCCGATGGATGTTCTTAGCCGATATGAATGTCAGCCAAGCAATCGAGCGAATCCGAGCGGAGCTGGAGATGAGTCCCGAACTGGAACACTTGATTGAGTTTATGCTCCAAATTCGGGAGGGGCGGAACGGACGCTACCTCGATAAACCCTCACGCAAATGAGACGGCGTGTGGTGATTCTTTCGGGGGAAGCGTCGGGCGACCTGTATGGTGCCGACCTCGCACACCAGATACGAAACCATCTCGGTGAGATAGAACTGCTCGGCGTGGGAGGCGCACGCATGCAGAGCGAGGGGATTCGTCTCCTCGCAGATAGCCGTGCGTGGGGCGCGATAGGGATTGTCGAATCGCTTCGGGTTCTGCCCCGTGTATGGCGCATATTCCACCGCCTCAAGCGTGAACTGCTCGAGCTAAAGCCCGACTTGGTCGTCCCCATCGATTTTGGGGCGTTCAATGTGCCGATGTGCAAGTGGCTCGCCCAGCACGGAGTTCCCGTCATCTACTACATGCCTCCGGGCAGTTGGCGTCGGGATAGGCAAGGCGCAGACTTGCCTCACTGCACGAAGATGGTGCTAACCCCTTTTGTGTGGTCTGCGGAGATTCTGCGCGGGTTGGGAGCGAACGCGCACGCCATACGCCATCCGCTGTTGCGCCTTGCCCAGCCCAGTCAGAGCCGAGAAGAGTTTTGCGAGCGGTTGGGCATAGACCCCGAACGCCCGCTGGTGGCGCTGTTGCCAGGCAGTCGTCGGCACGAGGTCTCGGCGTTAGTCCCCCTCTATGCACAGGTCTCGGAACAGGTCAGTGAGCGGTTTCCCGAAACTCAGTTTGTGCTTTCTGCGCCTCCACACTTCAACATCGACTGGATTCACAGTCTGTGGGCGGAGGGGTCGCGCCAGTGGGTACCCACCGAAACGCGCCCTGTGTGGGACTTGCTCGCTTATGCCGACTGTGCGGTGGTCTGTTCGGGCACGGCGACGCTCGAATCGGCACTGCTGGGCACACCGATGGTGATTGTCTATCGTGGCTCAGCGCTGATGAACTTGGAGTACCGCCTGCGACGCCGACGCCTGAACCTGAGCGTGATTGGTCTGCCGAACCTTATCTTGAATGAGCGCGTTTGCCCCGAGCTGATACAGGAAGACGCCACGCCTGAACGGATGCGCCGAGAGTTGCTCCCTCTCTTGCGTAAGGAGACGCCCTATCACCAGCAGAAGGAGGCGTTCGGTCGCCTGCGCACACTGTTGGGCGATAACACCGACCTACGCGAGGGCTACGAATGGGTGCTGGACTACCTCACGGGGCAGACATAGAGCAGTCTTAGCCCTCACCCTCAGCCCCTCTCCCACGCTGTGCTTACTGCACGACACTTTTTTGAGGGAGAATAGAGAATGGGCGCACACGGGGGTGCGCCCCTACTCAATCGACCTACCTGTAGGGGCAGACCCCCGTGTCTGCCCTGCCAAACAGAAGCCAACCTTAGGCACAAGCACGAAAAACTGTCGTGTAGTAAGCCCACGCTGTGGGAGAAGGGAGTTTACCTCACCCCCTTGCCCCCTCCTGACAGGGGTACATCACTTGAGTTCACCTCCCCCACCCTCTCCCCAAAATTCCCCCCATCCCACGCCAACCACCCCAACAACCACGCCAGCACCCCCAACAACCCCAAACGATACACACTCACACTCCGACAACGACGATTCCAAAATCCGAACCGACCCTCCACTTCTACCCCTAACACCACCACCGCCAACTGACCCAACGCATACACCAACCAGTCCAAAAACACCCGCTCACTCGCTACCACCCGTGTCCGATGC
>FWWM01002284.1_pt1 | contig 42434 bp, 40 predicted proteins | sample 2228351 | NCBI WGS metagenome assembly FWWM01 (sample SAMEA103939774, study PRJEB20133) | metagenome
AAGCTTCGTCCCTGGGGGAAGAGGAAGAACCCAGCTTCCATCGGAATTGGGGAGCCTCACCCTGAGTTCGTTCGCTGTTCCCACCACAGCCAACGCCACAAAAAGGCCGAGGATCATCTTTGTCATAGATATCACCTTACAAACTTCCATCCGTCAGGGTTTTCCACGACTACGCGCAAACCTCCGGAAAGTTCCACCTTGCCCTGGATCTCCACCCATTTTCCCAAGCCCGTTCTGGGGACAAGGTTGTTCAACGCGTCGCCGACCAGTTCCACCACCACTGCTCCTGTGCCATCTTCCAGGGTGAAGGTGCAGCCGCGCACACAAAGGGTGGTGATCTTTCCCTGTAGGATCACCAATTTGCCTGCGTAACTTTGTGGATTTCTGGCCACCGCGGCGATGGAAAGTTGCTGAGGGACCTCGGGTACCCCTTTGGGGAGGTCTTGCAGAACAGGGGGAGTGGTCACCTCCTCTTTTTCAGTGGGAGCACTGAGGGCCACCGTCGGTACATCCTCGTTGATTTCCTTGGGGTCTGAAGAATCAATGGGTGGAAGCGGTTCGTTTGGAGGAGAGGTCATGGCCAAGCTTTCCTGTTGAGTGAACGAGCCTCCCCCTGAAGGGGAAGCGGGCTGGCTGGGTCTTTGGGCCTGGAATAGGAAAACCATCAACCCCAAAATGACCCCTCCGATGACAATCCACAAGACCTTGTTCATGGAACACCTCCTCTGATCCGCCCATCCCTCAGGCGGACGCGCTTGACTGCCCTTTGGGCTAGGCCCTCGTCATGGGTGACGAGTACCAGGCCTAGCCCGTGTTCGGTGCGGATTTGTTCCAGGAGGTCGATGATCTTGGCCCCGGTTTGCGAGTCGAGGTTCCCTGTGGGTTCATCCGCCAGGAGGAGCTGGGGGGAATTGGCTAAGGCACGGGCGATGGCCACCCGTTGCTGCTCTCCTCCAGAAAGCTGGGAAGGGTAACGATGGCCTTTCCCATCCAACCCCATCCACATCAAAACCTCTTGTGCCCGCCGGCGCCGATCGCGCCGGCGCGCAAGCTCCAAGACCACCAGCACGTTCTGGAAGGCCGTCAAGTTTTCGTTGAGGTAAAAGCTCTGGAAGACAAACCCCAAGCAGTCCCGGCGAATGCGGCTCAGCTCCCGGTCCGAAAGTTTTTGCGTGTCCACGCCATCCACCAAAACCGAGCCCTGGCTTGGCCGATCCAAAAGGCCAAGGATGTGCAGAAGCGTGGATTTTCCCGATCCGGAGGGACCGGTCACGGCCAGGTAACAGCCGGAGCGCACCTCCAAGTGGACATCCGCAAGGGCCCACACGAAGGTGGCCCCTTGTCCATAGCCTTTCCATACACCTTGTAATTCAATGTTCATGGTTCTCGAAGCACTGTAATGGGCTCAATGCGGGCTGCACGAAAGGCTGGGTAAGCTCCAGCAGCCAATCCCACGGTCAACGCCACCCCAAGGGAGATCCCCACATAGGCTGGAGAAAAGACGGGACGGGCTTCAAGTCCAAAACCGGTGGTTTGAGGCAAAAGGAGCATGGCCAAGTACCCCCCACCGATCCCTACCACGCCCGCGAGCAACGAGAGCACTGCCGCCTCCCGCACGAAAAGAGAAAAAACCTGAGCCCGGGTGGTGCCAATAGCCCGCAGAATCCCGATTTCCCTGCGCCGCTCGTAGACGGCCATGACCATTGTGTTGAATGTAACCAGCGTGGCCACAGCAATAGCGATCCCGGTGATCAGGATCAGATTGGATTGGACCGTGCCGAAAAGGCCCACAAGCATGTCGAAGACCTCGGAGGGCGGCACGGCCTGGGAGAAGGGAAGACGTCCCAAGGCCTGCCGGGTGACAGCCACCTCCCGCACATCTTTCACCTGGACCAAGATCGCGCTTAACTTCCCCTCCAGCCCTAGGAGGCGCTGAGCCACCTTCAAGGGAACAAATACGAACAGGTCCTGTTGGCCTCCGGTGCGGGCAAGGATGCCCACAACGCGAAGGGTTTCTTGGGAGTAAAACTCGAGGGCAAGGAGATCCCCTACACCCACGCCTAGCCGGCGAGCTGCTTCCACTCCCACCACCGCTCCCTCCAGGCTCGAGCTCGTCCAGCCCCGCGCCTTGAGGTAGTCTTCCGTAGTTCCGTAGACCGTAAACTGCTCCCCGTTGACCAGGACCTTGCCCACCACCACGGGATTGGCCACTCTAACATTGGGTTGGCTTACAACTTGAGCAAGAAGGTTCTCGTCCAGGTATTCCAAGGTGTCCACGCCTCGGGTGAGGGCCAAGGAAAGGGCGTAGGGGCAACCTATTGGAAGGACCAAGATGTGAGCGCCCATAGCGTCCATAGCCTTAGAAAGGGCCCCTTCGATCCCCGCTCCCACCGACAGCAAAGCAAAGAGAGTGCCAACCCCTACGGCAACACCTACCACCGTGGTTATAGTCCTCAACTTCTTCTTACGCAGGTTGCCCAAGCTGTACCATAACGCTGGCATGGCTTTGCAGCAGTGTACACCCGCGTTTGTGGAAAAAATGTGGAGCTGTGGTAGAATTTTTGTGGTGCCCTTTATAGCGGAATGCGGAATAAGGCCTCTATCCAAAACGAGTCGCGGCAGAGTTTTCTTTCCCCGGCGAAGGTGAACTGCCTTGGGCCATGCTTCTTACCAGGAGATGGCGGCCTCCTTATAACCGCCCTGTCCAGGGTTGAGCACGCCTATCCCATCTCACATTGAGGTAACCCGTGGTTGGTGGAGTCAACGCTTGGCCCGGTTCCACCGCAGCAAAGGCGGAACGCCCCGTGCGGACGCTGGGTTTTGGTGAGGTGACTTCGGTCCAGTTTGGCGCCGAAGGTGTCATCGCGGTGGGATGCCGGGGAGGAAGCAGTGCGCATCTTGTGGACGTGCCATCAGGCCAAGTCCTGCGCACGTTGGAGGGGCATGTGGCTCCGGTAACCTCGGTGGCTCTCTCGCCGCAGCGGAAACTTGTGGCCACCGCCTCGGCCGATGGAACTTTGCGTGTTTGGGATCTAAGCACCGGCCAGGAGCTTTGGCAGGTTGAAGTCGAGGTCCCTCCGCTATGGTGTGTGGCCTTTTCCCCGGATGGGGCAACGCTCATTTCGGGTGGAGCTGGGACGCAGGGGCAGCTTAAGCTCTGGGATAGCGTGCGGGGGCACCTGCTTGGCTCCCTCGAAGGCCATATGTGGAGCGTGTCGTGCGTGGGGTTCAGCCCTGACGGCCGTTGGGGGGCGTCAGGCTCTTGGGACCAAAAAATCCGGCTGTGGGAGGTCGCGACCGGCTCTTGCCGGCGTACCTTGGATGCCCACGTTGACCACGTGCTCTGCCTAGCGTTCAGCCCCACCCAAGCGCTTCTGGCCTCGGGCTCGGTGGACCGCACCGTGCGTCTGTGGGACTACGAGAGGGGGAAGCTCGTCGAGATCTTGCGCGGGCACGATTCCGCCGTGTTTGGCGTGGCCTTCAGTCCCGACGGGAAGCTTTTGGCTTCGGCCTCTGCCGACTCCACGGTGCGAATTTGGGATGTGTCCACCGGTCGTGGGCTGCGCACGCTCCGAGGTCACCAAGGCTGGGTCAACACGGTTGCCTTCGCTCCCGACGGCGAACTTCTGGCCACGGGCTCGGACGACCAAACCCTGCGGTTGTGGGCTGTGGACTCGGGGAAAGAGGTGCAAGTGCTGGCGGGACACCGCAATTGGGTCGACCTGGCGGCGTTTTCTCCCGATGGCACGCAGCTGCTCTCGAGGGCAAGAAACGGGACGTGGTTTATTTGGGAGCTGGCCACGGGACGCCCGCTGGAGCGGGGTGAGGGTGCCCTTCCTCGTGCTTGGGATCTTGCTGCAGGGACAGTTCTCTTGGGCACGTTGGACGGCCACAGCGATACGGTATGTGCCTTGGCGTTCAGCCCCTCGGGGCGCTGGTTGGCCTCCGGCTCGTGGGATCGCAGCACGCGGGTGTGGAGTGTACGCCCCCCAGCCTCCCTGCATGTGTTCTATGGCCATACGGACTGGGTCTCCGCAGTGGCGTTTAGCCCGGATGAACAGTGGCTTGCTTCCGGCTCGCGCGACGGCACGGTGAAGCTGTGGCCTCTTTAAACGCCCCGCTGGCGGTCCAGCCACGCTTGGAGGATGAGCACGGCGGACATTTCGTCCTTGACCCGGCGCTTCTTCCCCTTGGGCGCTTGCACTTCCCGGAGCATGCGTTCCACTTCTTGGGTGGTCCACCGTTCGTCGACGTAATGCACGGCTAGACCCGTCTTTTCGGCCAAGGCCTGGGCCAGTTGACGCACCTTGGCCGCTTGCGGGCCTTCGCTGCCGTTCATGTTGAGGGGGAGGCCGACCACCAGGGCTTGCGCACCCGCTTCCTGGGCCACTTGGCTGAGGGCTTCCACGTCGGTTTCCAGGTCTTGGCGCAGGTACACGCCGCGGCCGTGGGCCAGCGTGCCGGTTTCGTCGGACACGGCCAGGCCCACGCGCCGGTCGCCCACGTCCAACCCCAAAACCCTCATTCCCGGGCCAACGCCATGAGGGCCAACCGGATCATCTCCTCCACCGAGGCGTTGGGATGCTCGCGGGCCAGCTTTTGCACAACCCGGCGGGCCTCAGCTTCGGAGAAGCCCAGCACCTTGGATGTGAGGGCCTGCAGCACCACGCGCTCGCGATCGCCCAAGGGCGTCGGCGCTGCTGGAACCCAACGGGCAAGCTTCTCCGCCAGTTCCACCATCACCCGTTGGGCGGTGCGGTGGCCGATGCCTTTAACGCTTTCCAAGGCGGACAGGTCTCCACGACGCACAGCCAGGGCCAGTTCCTCGGGCGGAAGGGCTGACACCAAGCGGAAGGCCAGCTTTGGCCCTACCTGGGGGACGGAAAGCAACACGGCAAACATCTCCCGCTCTTCCAAGGTGGAGAAGCCGTAAAGGTCGAAGCCCTCGTCACGGACGATGAGGTAGGTGTACAGGCGGGCCGGGTCTCCCGGTTGGAGGGTCTGCACGGTGCGTGCCGGCACGGCCAGGCGCAAACCCACGCTGCCCAGGGCCAACACGAGTTCATCCGCCCCGCGGGCCGCCACTGTGCCTTCCACGAACTCCAGCATGCTCACCCCACCTCAGGCGCGGCCTCTTCCCGCGCCAGCCGGCTCAGATCGGCAAAGGCCCTCATCGCCGGCCCTGAGCTCCTTCACCGCCTCTTCCACGCGGAGTTCCACGGGTTGACCGCGGTGCAGGACCAGCGGTTGGGCCCGCCGCTCCGGGGGAACCCACCCCAGCGATGGACCGATGTAGCCCGCGCAGAATCGCGCCTTGTCGATGGGCCGGCCCAAAAGCTCCTCGGCCACGTAAGCGTTGGTGGTTCCCAAGGTCACGATAACCCAGCCTTCTTCCAATGCGCGTTCGACTTGGGGCAGGGCGCCGACCCCGCGGGCAATCAGCCTCCGTGACGCCCCAGGAGAAAGGACGACCAGCGCCCGCGCCATCCTTGCAGTAGGATTGACGGGCATGGTATAAAGGTAGCCCACCAACCAAGCTTCGGCAAAGGGGTGAACATGGTTTTCACACGGGAACAGTACGAGCGCGAGCGACGGGAGTTTCGCTGGGATATTCCTGCGGACTACAACATTGCCGCGGTGGTCGACGGTCACGCCCGCCGGCATCCGGACAAGCCCTGCGTGCTGTGGGAATCCGAATCCGGCGAGCGGCGTACGCTCACCTGGGGGGCGTTGAGCGAGCTCTCCTCGCGGTTTGCTGCGGTGCTCATGCGCCTGGGGGTCAAGAAGGGCGATCCGATCCTGCACATCTTCCCGCGGCTGCCCGAGGCGTTCATCGCCCAAATTGGCACGTTCAAAGCCGGCGCAGTGGCCGTGCCGCGCACGGACATGGTGCGGGCCAAGGACATCGTCTACCGGGCGGAGACGGCCGGCGCACGGGTGGTCATCGCCCACACCAGCACGTACGGCGAGGTGGAGGAGGCGCGGGGTCAGTGCCCGCTGGAACATTTCATCCTCATCGGTGGGGAGCGGCCGGGCTGGCTTTCCTTTGAGCGGGAGGTGGAGAAAGCGCCTGTGGTGCCGCCTGTGCCGCTCACGGCCCAGGACCCCATGACGATCAACTTCACCTCGGGGACCACGGGAAATCCCAAGCCGGTGATGCACCGCCACCGCTGGATGTACGGGCATGCGCGCGTCACGGCGCGGTACTGGTGGGCGGCTTCCCCCGACGACGTGATCTGGGCCACCACCGCCCCGGGCTGGGCGAAGTGGTACTGGTCGCCGATGGGCGTGGGCCTCAACACCGGCTGCACCCAGTTCATGTACATGGGCCGCTTCGACGCCGAACGCTACCTGGACCTCCTTTCCCGCTACCCCATCACCAAGCTGTGCGCCACGCCCACCGAGTACCGGTTTATCATCCAGCTGCCCACGCTGGCGAAGTACCGGGGCAAGTTGGCGTTGCGGGATGCCCTGTCCGCCGGCGAGCCCCTCAACGTCGAACCCATTCAGGTTTTCCAGGAAATATTTGGGGTGACGATCCGCGACGGCTACGGACAGACGGAGTCGGTGTGTTTGGTGTGCAACCCCCCCGGATTGCCGGTGAAGCCGGGTTCCATGGGTTTGCCCACGCCGGGGCCGGGAGCCACCCCCATCGATGAAGAAGGCCATCCCGTAGGGCCAGGGCAGATCGGGGAAGTGGCCGTTCCCGTGGGAAGTCCAGGCATTTTCGATGGCTACTGGAACGATCCCCAGCTCACGCGCCAGGTGTTCTCCGGCCTGTGGTACCGCACCGGTGACCTCGTGCGGGTGGACGAGGACGGTTACTTCTTCTTCGAGGGCCGGGCCGACGACGTGATCAAGGCTTCGGGCTACCGCATCGGCCCCTTTGAGGTGGAAGACGCACTCGTTTCCCACCCCGCGGTGGTGGAAGCGGCCGTGGTGGGCAAGCCCGACCCGATCCGGGGCCAAATCGTCAAGGCGTTTGTGGTTTTGGCCAAGGGGTACCAGCCTTCGGAGGCGTTGGTCAAAGAGCTGCAAGAGCACGTCAAGCAGGTGACCGCTCCCTACAAGTACCCGCGGGAGATCGAGTTCGTCACCGAGCTTCCCAAGACGCCGAGCGGAAAAATCAAGCGGGCGGAACTCCGGCGGCGGGAGCAGGAAAAAGCCAAAGGCAGTGGGGGATGAACGAAGCGGAGTTGGTTCAAAAGGCGGTGGAGGCGCGTCAGAACGCGTACGCACCGTACTCCAAGTTCCCCGTGGGCGCGGCGCTGTTGGCCAAAGATGGGCGCGTGTTCACCGGCTGCAACGTGGAAAACGCAAGCTACGGCCTGACGGTGTGCGCGGAGCGGGTGGCCCTGTTCAAGGCGGTGAGCGAAGGGGCCACCCAGTTCGCCGCGCTGGCGGTGGCCTGCGGGGTGGGCTTGTGCGCCCCATGCGGGGCCTGCCGCCAGGTGCTGGCCGAGTTCGCCCCCGATCTGAAGGTGATCATGGCCGATGGCGAAGGCCGGATTTGGCGGGAGAGCACCCTCGCCGAACTCTTGCCCGAGAGTTTCGGTCCCAAGGACCTTCGCCCTTAAGCCTCCGTGTCGTCCAGGGGGAGCTCCAGCCGCTCCCCTGGGGAAGAGCGCCGGGCAGGCTTTTTGTCCACAAGCGTTTGGTAAACATGCAGGAGCTGGGCGGTGGAGGCCTGGCTGTTGTGGGCAGCAGCCCATGCTTGGGCGGCTTGTCCCATGGCCATTCTCTTGCTTTGGTCCGCCAAAAGCTCCAGACACGCTTGGGCGAAGGCCTGTTCGTCCTCCTCCACCAGCAAACCGGTTTGGCCTGAGTCCACCAGGTCGGCCACGCCCATGGCCCCCAACGCCACCGGAGGAACCCCGGCCATCATCGCCTCCATGACCACCAGCCCCTGGGTCTCCGTTTTGGAGGCGAACACGAACAACGTGGCCTGTTTGTACAGGTCGATGAGGTGCTCGCGGGGGAGGTAGCCGGTGAACTTGACCCGGTCTGCAAGGCCCAGTTTGGCTGTCAGGGCCTGGAGTTCGCGGCGGTGGGGGCCGTCGCCGGCGATCACCAGCCAGGCCGAGGGCCGTTGCGGGCGGAGCACCCCAAACATGCGCAGGATAAACTCCACGTTTTTTTCCCACGCCAACCGCCCTGCGTAAAGCAAGATCTCCGCGTCGTGGGGCAACCCTAGGGCCTCGCGGGCGTTCCACGCCACGGGGTGGGCAAATTCCTCCTCGTCCAGCCCAAAGGGAATGGCGTAGATGGGCACGGTGATGCCGTAGCTCAAAAGTTCGCGCTTCATCTGTTCTGAAGGGGCGATGATGGCGTCACAGCGGTTGCAAAACATGCGGCTGAGGCGTTTGACCGTGGCCACGGAGGGCCGAAACGGGGGTGGCAAGTACTTGCGGTACTCGGTGTACAGGGCGTGGTAGGTATGGACGTGGGGAATGGCGTAACGCCGCGCGGCCCAAAAACCCAAAAGCCCAATGGAGAAAGGGTCGTGGGAGTGCACGATGTCCAAGCTTCGAATCAGCTTGGCCGCCTGGCGGTTGTAAGGGATGGGGACGCGCAATCCTTGGTACAGCACCAGGCGGAACGAGCGGAAGCGAAGCACGTGGGGGCGGTGGTTCCGCGCTTGCGGGTGGGCCGGAGCGAATACGTACACATCGTGCCCAGCTCGCGAGAGCTCCCGCTCCATGAGGCGGACCACGGTGACCACCCCGTTGGTGTCCGGCGTGTAGGTGTCGGTGAACAAGCCGATCTTCATCGCTGCTCCTTTCCTCCGCGGATACCCCAATACTCCTCCAGGGTCATTTTCTCCTGGCGCAGCACCACGTCCAGCCAAGCACGGAAGATTCGCCAAGTTCCCTCTTTGTGGGCAAAGCGCCGGTTGGAGGTCCAACACACGAGAGTTGGGACAAAGCGCACTTGGCCCAATCGGGTCAGGCGCTGAGCCAGGCGGACATCGGAAGAAGCCCAATGGGCCACCGGGGGGTAACCCCCCACGGCGAAGTAGGCCTCTCTCCGCACGCCGAAGTTGGAAGCCCCCACCAGGTGGACGCCCAGGAGTCGACAGCAGCCCACAAGGAGGGTATACCCCGCTACTTGGAGCCATCGGCCCACGGTTCCGCTTTCCCGGAATCCAATCGGTCCATACACACCGACCACCCCCGGACGGTCCAGGGCCTTGATCATGGTCTCCAACCAATGGGAAGGGTAAAGGGTGTCCGCGTCGGCCGTGGCCACAAATTCCCCTTTGGCTTCGGAAAAGCCTCGGTGCATGGCCCAAGGCGAGCCGCGTTGCGCTTCCCATAGGACCTTGTCCGCATACCGCTGAGCAATTTGTGGACTCAGGTCCACGCTCCCGTTGTCCACCACAATGAGCTCAAAGTCCTGGAAAGATTGGTTTCGCAGCGACAACAGCGTGGCTTCGAGGTAGCGCTCTTCGTTGAGGACAGGCACAACGACCGAGACCCGCGGTTTCATCTCTGCCCCTTGGAATCTATCCTTACCATGGCCTGCGGTCACGGCGGGCGCTCAACGCCATCGGGGGCCGGGTTGGCCCAAGAAGGTCCGATAGAAGTTGTCGAAGGCTTGCTCCAGCCCTTGCATCATCCGTTGTACATCCTCTTCCTCGGCGATATCCGGTTGCGGCCAAATCGGTGGACCAAAGTGGACCGTAATCGTTCCGTGTTTGCGAACCTCCTGCGCCACGCGCCAAAGACCGCGGGGCGGTGGTAGCTCGTGGATTTCGGGCATGCGCAGGTCAGGCCCCTCCAAACCGACAGGGATGAGGGGAACGCCTGCGCGATGGGCCAACACAGCCGCTCCTGGGTAAAGCCGTCCTTCCCAAGGGCGATGGCCCTCAGGGAAGATCATGACTTGCCCCCCCTTGCGCAGATAACGCACCACTTCCAGAGCGGTCTTGGGATTAACCGCGGCCTTCTTTTGAGGGTCCTGGGTCACTCCAAAGCGCCAAATGGACTGCAGCAGAAAGTTGGCCACGCGCGGGGTTCGTTGCCCATACACAGCCCGCATTTGCCAGTTGCGGGTTACGTACAACACGATATCGGGGTCCAATCCACCCACGTGCGTTACAGCAAGGAGCGCCCCGCCTTTCGGGATCTCACCTTGGCAGCGGATCACGCACAGCCGCGGCAAGATGAGCACCACCAGGGCCAAGTAAAGAAGGCGAACAGCTTCCCAAACAGGGGTCCACATCCACTTCTTCAGTCTTGTCCATCCCCCTTCCGGAGGTGGGGCATCTGGCCCTCGAGCTTCTTTGCTTGGCATCGTTTCGATGGTCCCCCGTTTTTTGTGTCTAGCCAGCATGGTAGCTCCCTATCTCAACTTCCGCAAATCCACGAAGCCTCCTGGCCCCTCACCCCTCGTTGAGGGCGGAATGGACCAGGTACAAGAGCTTCTCCACCGCACCCTCGCCCACGAAGACCTCCACCCCTTCGGTCCTCCTTTTCCCTCCTTGCCTAGCCTCTCCAGCTGGTTGGTGGTGTAAAGATAACCACGCAGCCCGGAGGAGCTTTCTGCTCCCACTTCTCCCCCCAGGCTGCCCTGAGGTCTCGAAGAGCCTCCTCTGCTTCAGCCCTACCTGGTGGAGGCTGTCCCAGACCGCATGGAGCACACAGAGTTGCCCGTCGCTCTTGGGGAAGATCTTCTTGATGGCTTCTCCTAGGCCAGGGAGGTCCTCGCCAACATCGATCCGGCCCTTCTCCACGGCGTCTGAGGTCCTTAAGCACCTCTCCCAGTTCTCAGTGCTTTCCCCTTCGGCCCCGAATGACCACAACCCCAGGATTTCCCTTCTTCCCTGGGGCCAGATAAACCGGTTCCTTGGCCGTTTTCCCCGCCGGATAAAGCGATGGTGCACGTGTTGATGGTTGGATAGAAGTCATCCGTCATTGGTTTATGCTGGCATCACGTTCATGAGTTTCCGGCTTTTCTTTAGAACGCGAAAAATGTCCAAATGAGTAATGCAACCACTCATAGCAAATGCGGCCAAAGGGACGAGCCAGTTCCGATAGAAGGTAAATAGCCAAGGTGCGTACCAAGCCATCGTGCTCAAACCTCCTTGCGGACACTAAAATAGGTCCAGTCCGCAAGTATCGTACTGGGCCCATCCGACGCAGTCGCCAGACATAAATGTGGTCTTCTCGAAATGCGGGAGTTTCGTCAAAACCTCTCACGCGTACATGCGCGTCTCGTCGGGTCAGGATGGCCCAGCCGGGCACCCGGGGGTCCCACCATTGACTGAGCCAAAAGATGGCGTTCCCTAACGCAAATAACAGACGGTAGCGGAGCAGCGGCTCTAGAGGACGCACAAAAAACCCAGCTGCGACTAACCTTCGCTCCTGAAATTCGTGGACGGCCTTGCGCAGAAGGTCTGACTTTGGGAATACCACATCTGCGTCCAGAAAGAGGAGCAGTTCTCCTTTGGCCACAGAAGCTCCCAAGTTCCGCCCATGTGCCGGTCCTCGGCGAGGACCTTCCACCACGCGAGCTCCCCACCGGCGCGCAATGGCTCTTGTGAGGTCAGTTGAGCCAGAGTCAGCGACTATGATCTCAAATTCTTGCCAGTCTTGTGCTCTAAGAGAGGCTAACAGTTTGGGGAGGTAAGACGCCTCATTCAAAGTGGGGATTACCACACTTAATTTGGGCACATCCGCCATGCAGCGCGAGCCTACCATGGCCATGCCTCCTTGGTCAGGCATGTAGGGTTTCCCTGGCCCATGGGCTTAAAAAGCCGTTCCAGCGTTCATCGGGTGACGATGGAGACCAGTTTTCCAGGGACGGCGATTACTTTCTCCACCCGCGCGCCTTGGAGCTTGGCCCCCACGGCAGGATCAGCCAAGACCGCCGCTTGCAAAGCCTCGGGGTTGGCGGCCGTGGTCGCCGGCAGGCGCAACCGCACCCGCACTTTCCCGTTGATTTGCACAGGGATTTCCACCTCGCCGCCTTCGAGGGCCTGGGGATCGTAGGATGGCCACGGCGTCTCCAGCACCGACTTCTCCTCCCCGAGGCGTGACCACAGCTCCTCGCACACAAACGGGGTGAACGGCGAGAGCATGAGGATGAGGTCCCGCACGACCTTCCGCACGAGCCGGCGGTCGGCCCTCGGTTGTGCTGTGTAGTCCTCCAAGGCGTTTGTAAGCTCCATGAGGGCTGCCACGGCCGTGTTCAGCCCCAGCCGCCCCTCGAACTCCTCCGTCACTTTTTTCAGCGTAGCATGGTGCTTGCGCCACAGCTCGCGGCCTGCGGGGTCCAGGGCCTCCGACTCGGGGTCCTCCCGCACCCCCGCCACCTCGGGCAGGATCCCCGTGATCAGCGTCCAGAACTTGTTCACGAACCGCCAGGCCCCGCGGATGCCCTCTTCGCTCCACTCGATGTCCCGGTCCGGCGGCCCCATGAACAAGGTGTACAGCCGTTGGGTGTCCGCCCCGTACTTCTCGATCACCTCCATGGGATCCACCACGTTCTTCTTGGACTTGGACATGGCGAAGTACGCCGTTTCCACGGTCCGGCCGCATTGGGTGCATCGGAGATCCCGCACTTCCTTGGGATAGAGCCAGCCGTGCTCCGGGCACTTGTACGCCGTGTGGCACACCATACCCTGGGTGAACAAGCGCGCAAACGGTTCGTCGAAGGAGACGTAGCCCAGGTCGTAGAGCACTTTGGTGATGAACCGGGCATAGAGGAGGTGAAGAATGGCGTGTTCCACCCCGCCCACGTACAGGTCCACCGGCAGCCACCGGTTGACGTGCTCGGAGATAAACGGCACCTTGTCCTCTTTGGGGGACACGAAGCGCAAGAAATACCAAGAGGAGTCGACGAAGGTGTCCATGGTGTCGGTGTCGCGGCGGGCCGGTCCTCCGCAGGCGGGGCAGGTGGTCTCCGCCCAGTCGGGAATATCGGCCAGCCCCATCTTGCCGATGAACGGCACCTCGGGCAACAGTACGGGGAGCTGATCGGCAGGCACGGGGACGATCCCACAGCGGCCGCAATACACGATGGGAATCGGGGCGCCCCAGTAACGCTGGCGGGAAATAAGCCAGTCCCGCAGGCGGTAGGTGACCGCATAGCGCCCCAGCCCTTGGGATTCCAAGTACTGGACGGTCCGGGTGAACGCTTCCTCGCCGGGGGTACCGGTCAGGGGGCCGGAGTTCATCATCGTGCCCCAGCCGGTGTACACCTCGTCCACTGTGCGGGGCTCCTGGAGCGGTCGATCGGGTGGCTGGATCACGGTGCGGATGGGGAGTCCATGCTTTTGGGCGAACAGGAAGTCCCGCGTATCGTGGGCGGGCACGGCCATGATGGCCCCGGTGCCGTAAGTGCCCAGCACGTAATCGGCGATCCAGATGGGGAGCCGCTCCCCTGTGGTGGGGTGGAGGGCGTACGTGCCCAAAAACAGGCCGGTTTTCTCCCGGTCCGTGGCGGTCCGCTCGATTTCTTTCATGGTGGCCACTTGGGCGCGGTAGGCCTCCACAGCTTCCCGCCGCTGCGGGGCTGTGAGCGTCTCCACCAGCGGGTGCTCGGGGGCCAGCACCAGGAACGTGGCGCCCCATAGCGTGTCCGGCCGGGTGGTGAACACCTTGATTTCGTGGCCCGTTTCTGTGCGGAACACGATTTCGGCCCCCTCCGAGCGGCCGATCCAGTTCTCCTGCATCTTCTTTACGTGTTCCGGCCAATCGAGCCGCTTGAGGCCCTCCAGCAGGCGTTCGGCATAAGCCGTGATCTTGAAAAACCACTGCTCGAGGGTTTTCGGCTCGGGAGGCGTTCCGCACCGCTCGCACTCCCCACCCACGACCTGCTCGTTGGCCAAAACCGTCTTGCAGTTGGGACAGTAGTTCACCGTGGAAAGCTTTTTGTACGCCAGGCCGTTTTTGTAAAGCTGTAGGAACAGCCACTGGGTCCAGCGGTAGTAGTCCGGAAGGCAGGTGGTGACCTCGCGATCCCAGTCGTACTCCACGCCCCAGGCGCGGAACTGCTTCTTGGCGTAGGCGATGTTGTTCATCGTCCACGTCCAGGGGTGGATGCCCCGTTCGATGGCCGCGTTTTCAGCAGGCAGCCCAAACGCATCCCAGCCCATGGGGTTGAGCACGCGACGCCCCCGCATGATCAAAAAACGCGTGATCGCATCGCCCAAAATGTAGTTGCGTCCATGCCCCACGTGCAGGTAACCCGAGGGATAGGGGAACATGTTCAGGTAGTAGAACTTGTTTGTGGCGTCGGCGGTATCCACAGAAAACAGGCGCTTGCTGCGCCAGAAGTCCCGCCACCGCTCCTCGATCGCCTTGGGATCGTACGGCTCGCCTTTCACAGCAGCCCTCCTTTCACCATCCGCTCCGCCTCGTTGAGGGTGGCGTGCACGCGGTCCGGGGCGCCCATCTCACAGTACAGGCGGAGGATGGGTTCCGTGCCCGAGGCTCGGAACAAGAGCCATCCTTGGCGGAAGCGAAGTTTAAGGCCGTCCAGCGTTTCCACGCCCACGACGGGCTGGTCGCCGATGTGGTCCGGCGGGGCCTGCATCAACCGCTCCATCACCTCCAGGCGTTCCCGTAGTTCGAGGTCCCGGCGGGCGAAGTGGTGAGGCCCCACAAGCTTGAACAGCTCCTCCACCAGGACCGAGAGGGGCTTGCCGGTGGTGGCCACCAACTCCAAGAGGTACAGGTTGGAAAGGATGCCGTCGCGCTCGGGGAGGTGCCAAGCGTAGCCGTAACCGCCGGATTCCTCCCCGGCAAAGGCCGCTTGCTGGGTCACCAACCCTTCCACGGCCCACTTGAAGCCGATGCGGATTTCTTGCCAGGGCAGTCCAGCATGGTCCGCCAGTTTGCCGATCATGTCCGTGAGGGCCACCGACTTGAGGATGGGCCCCCGCAGCCCCCGGTGTCGGATGAGGTGCCAAAGGATGAGGGAAGCGGTGCGGTGGGTGTTCAGGAATTCCCCCCGTTCATCCATTGCGGCTGCGCGGTCGCCATCGCCGTCGGTGATGAGGCCCACGACGACGCGGCCCTTGGCCCGCTTGGCGAACGAACGGATCACGGCCTTGAGCGGAACCACGTTTTCCGGCAAGGGTTCGGGCTTGCGGCCACCAAACAGGGGGTCGAGGCCGTGGCGCAAGGGAAGATGAGGAACGCGGTGGGCTCGACACAAGCTGGCCAAGTAGCCCTGGGCCGAGCCGTACATGGCGTCCACCACCACGTACACCGGCGCCTTGGCCACCGCCTTGAGGTCCACCAGTTTCTGCACCCGGCTGAGATAGTCCTCGCGCAGGGACACTTGCTCCACGTCCAAGTCGCGCACCACGGGGGCCGAAGAAGGAAGGCGGGCTTCCACCGCGGCGGTGATCTCCGGTGTGGCCGAACCTCCATACTCCGGCTTGATCTTCACCCCGTTCCAGTGGGGAGGGTTGTGGGAGGCGGTGATCATGACCCCTGCGGCCAACCCGCGGTCCACCACAGCTGCCGAAAGCGCGGGAGTAGGCACAAACGTGTCGGTGAGGAACGCGGGGATGCCCTGTTGGGCCAGGGCCTGCGCCAGGTGGCGGGCGAACATCCCCGAAAGGAAACGCGTGTCGTAGCCCACCAACACCCCGGCTGAGGCCGGCCGGTAGGGCACCCCCCACGCCGTGTACACCGGGTTCGCCTTCCGCTGAGGATCCTGCAAATAAGCAGCCAGGGCTGCTCCCACTCGGGCTACGTTGGCAAACGTAAAGTCGGCGGCGATGACCCCCCGCCAACCGTCGGTCCCAAACTGGATGTCATTTGCGGCCATGGCGCTCCTTCCTGGGTTCGGTTTTGAGTTCCACACGGGTCACGTGCGGCGGAAGCTTCACCCCATCAGTGCGCAGCAGTTCCTCAATCAGGTCCGTAGGCAGGGCCGTCTCCAGCCAGAGATCGCGGATGGAGACCACGCCGTTGCGCACGGGCACCACTTCCAGGGCCCGCTCCAGGGCCTTTCGATAGCACTCCAACAGTTCCCCTTCTTGCTTTCCCTGCTCAGCCATACTTAAAACGTCCACTCCACCACGTACCGCACGGCAGCCTCGCCCCGCGGGGGCACCCGCACGCGGAACAACACCTGCTGGGCGCTCAGCACCTCATAGGGGTGGCTCGCTTCCACAATTTGCCATGTCCCGTACAGGGTTTCCACCACCTCCACCTCGGCCTCTTCGTCCTTGGCCGAGGTGAGCACCACGCGCCAGGTGTCGCGGTAACGATTGTCTCCAAGCTTATCCCGGGCCAGCTGGATGCGCTCGCCGCGCAGGTCGAACGCCGTGCCCACGGCCAACTCCACGTGGGCCCCCACGGGTGTGGGCCCCAGCGTGGCGGCCCCGACAAACAGGGTGCCCCCTTCGTCCAAGAAGCGCACCTCGCCGCCTGGCAGGGGCTGGACCGTGTTCTTGAACTGCACGTAGACCTCCACCGGGCCGCCCGAGAAGCGGTAGCGGCGTGTAAGTTCAAGCTCAGCACGCACCAGCGGCATCATCAGGCGACCTTCCACCACGTCCACGGGTTGGGGGAGGACGTAGCGGTAGTACTCAAACGCGGGTGTAGGGGCGGGAGCGGCGGCAAGCTCGAGGGCCCGCGCGGCCTCAGGTGGCTCCTTGGGCGCGTAGACCTGGCCGGCTATCAGGGTCACCTTTGCCCCTGGGAATTCCCACCCGGTCGTATTTTCCACCGCAGCCCAGCCTGTAAGCGCCAGCGTCGTGCCCTGCAGTTGGGCCGCGTACGTGGCCGTCCATCCCAATCCTTGGACGAGATAGCGAAGCACGATCTCCCGGGTTCCTGGGGTGTCCGTGCGGTAGCGGACCCATGCCTGCAGGGCCGGGCGTCCGTACGCCTCAGGGGGCAGGGCCCCCACAACCCGGTCCCATTGGGAAATGAACGTCAGCCGGTCGCGGGTAGCCACCACCAGGCCCCCCTCCACGGCAAGCAAAGTGCCGTCGATGCGCTCCCCTCCCACCCACACCTGGACCGGCCGGCCGATCAACAGCTCCAGCGTAGGAACACTTCGGGATTGGAAGCGCAGGGCCGTGACCTCAAGCCCCTCGAGGAGCAGGCTGTCGGGCGCCGTTCCCCGGGGAAGCTCCAGCACCAGTTCGCCCTCTCCGGCCAGTTGAACCGCGCGGGTTTCGCTCACCCAAGTGAACCCGCCGGAGTAGAGCACCAAGTGCGGGGCGGCCCACGCCCCCACACCCACCAACGCCACCAAACACCATCGGACCATGGACATCACAACCCCTCCTTGGGGTTCATGATACCCCTAACAAGCCCGAGGGGCCGCGTGGGCGTTACGGCTTGAGCCGCTCCAACTCCCGCCGCACTTCCTCGATCTCTTCCTCCAGGTCCTTTTTGTAGGCCTCCAGCTCGTGGAGGTAGTCCTCGAGGGCCTCGCGGTACTCCTCGCGGGACCACCGCGGCCAAGGTCGAACCCCGTGTAAGTAGAAAAACGGGGGTGGGAAGCCAAAACCAAAGCCAAAACCGTACCGCCAAGGGCGTCTCATGGTTCACCCTCCGTGGCCAATGATAAAGGCTTGGGTCCCTTCAGGAAACGGGCTCGGAGACGAGGAAGGAGGCGATGGCCTCTTTTAAGGCGTCGATGTTTTCCCCGGTTTTGGCGGATACGAACACCGCGGGCGTGAATTCCCGCGCCAGGTTCTCCGCCGCGGTCCAAGCCTCGGCCGTGTTCAAGAGATCGATCTTGTTGAACACGTGGAGGATGGGCGGGGCTTCAGATCGTGGCCAGTTCTGGGCGATGACCTGCCGGGCCACGTGGAGGTGCTGGCCTGCCGAGGGTGAGGCGGCGTCCACCACCAAAAGCAGCAGCCGGGCCTCGGCTACGCTCTCGAGCGTGGCGCGGAATGCAGGGATCAGCTCGTGGGGCAAATCGCGGATGAACCCCACGGTGTCCGTGAGCAGGGCCCACGCGCCGGTGGGCAGGAACATGCGGCGGGTCCTGGTGTCCAAGGTGGCGAACAGCTTGTCCTCCACGAAGGTTTCCGTTTTGGCCAGGCGGGCGAAGAGGGAGGATTTGCCGGAGTTGGTGTAGCCCACGAGGGCAATCAAGGGGAGGCCAGCTTTTTGGCGGCGCCAGCGGCGAATAGCCCGGTCTTGTTCCGCTTTCTTGAGCTCGCGGCGGATGACCTGGATGCGGCGGCGGATGGCCCGCCGGCTCTGCTCCAGTTTCGTCTCGCCTGGGCCCATGGTGCCGATCCCGCCGCCGGGGTTGGACAGGGCTGTCCCCCACCCGCGCAGCCGTGGCAACAGGTACTCCAGTTGGGCCAGCTCCACGGCCAACGCCGCCTCGGGCGTGCCCGCCCGCTGGGCAAAGATGTCCAAGATGAGCTGGGAGCGGTCCACAACCTTGAGGCCGGTGAGTTCCTCGAGGTTGCGGGCTTGGGCTGGGGTGAGCTCCGCGCCCACGAGCAGGGTGTCCGCGCCCACTTCTTGGGCGAGCTGACGCGCTTCTTCGGCCTTGCCTTTGCCGAGGAACGTGGCCGGGTCGGGGCGATCCCGGTACTGGAGCACTTCCCCCAGCACGAGGATCCCGGCCGTATGGGCCAAAGCCCGCAGCTCGGCCAGCCGTTCCGGTTCCTCCGTCCGCCAGGCGGGGAGCACGACGTCCACCACCACCACGCGTTCCCCACCGTAGATGCGGGCCCGCCGGCCTAGGTAGTCCTCAATGGTCGGGAGAAGGTTCTTGCCCATACCTGCGCTCCCAGGGCGTGCAACTTGCCCAGCAAATTTTCGTAGCCCCGCGCGACATGTTCCTCCCCGTGGACCTTGCTTTCCCCGTGGGCGGCCAGGGCAGCCAGCACCAGCGCTGCACCGGCCCGCAGGTCGGTGGCTTCGACCTCGGCTCCGCGCAGGCGCTCTACGCCCTCGATGACGGCCGTATCGTCCTCCACGCGGATTTGGGCGCCCATGGCCCGCAGGCCGTCCACATGCCCCCACCGCGCAGGGAACACGGTCTCCCGCACGCGCGAAGTTCCTTCGGCAAGGGTCAAAAGCGCCGTGAGGGGCGACTGCAGGTCCGTAGGAAAGCCGGGATAGGGCCAAGTGGTCGCTTCCACGGCCCGGAGCCCCCTTCCCCGCGCATCCACCGTGATGCAGTCTGCGCCTACCTCCACCTGCGCTCCAGCGTCGCGCAGCTTTTGCCGGAGGGCCTCAAGGTGTTGGGGCTCAGCTCCGGTGACGGTGACGCGGCCGCGGGTGATGGCGCCGGCCAGGAGGTACGTTCCCGCTTCGATGCGGTCGGGAATCACCTCGTGCTCGGCTCCGTGGAGCTTGGGCTGCCCGTGGATGGTCACCCGGTCCGGCTCCCAGCGCACTTGTGCCCCCATCTTCTGCAGCAGGTCCGTGAGGTCCACGACCTCGGGCTCGCGGGCGGGGTTGACGATGGTCGTGGTCCCTTCGGCCAAAGCACCGGCGAGAAGCAGGTGTTCGGTGGCGCCGACCGAAGGGTAGTCCAGCCAGATGGTGGCGCCGCGCAAGCGGCCTTGGGCGTGGACCACCCCGTCCACCAACTCGATCCTCGCCCCCATGCGCGCCAGGCCGCCCAGGTGGAGGTCCACGGGGCGGGGACCGATGGCACATCCGCCCGGAAGGGGCATCCACGCCTCGCCGCAGCGGGCCAAAAGCGGGCCCAAAGCGATAAACGAGGCGCGCATCTTTTGCACCAGGTGATCCGGAGCCCTGTTGGACAGCCCTCCACTGCCCACCTCGATGGCATCCCCTTCCCACCGCACCCTTTTGCCAACGGTTTCGATCAGGGCCACGGTGGTTTCCACGTCGGCGATGCGGGGGATGCGGCGGAACCGCAGGGGTTCATCGATGAGCAAGGAGGCAATCAGAGCCGGCAAAGCGGCGTTTTTCGCTCCGGAGGTGGGCACTTCCCCCCGAAGCGGCACCCCACCCTCAACGACGATCACGGCAGGAAAAGCAGGGGGTCCACCGGCGTGTCGTTGTGCCGCACCTCAAAGTGCAGGTGCGGACCGGTGGAAAGGCCGGTGTTGCCGGAGAGGGCGATGCGTTGCCCCGCCTCCACGTACTGCCCGGCTTGCACCAGGAGGCGGGCGAGGTGGCCGTAGTACGTGGTGTAACCGTCGCCATGGTCCAGAACAACCAGCAGGCCGTAACCTTCGTGCCAGTCGGCCCGCACCACCCGGCCGTTGGCCGCGGCGTGGACCGGGGTCCCCTCAGGAAGGGCGAGGTCAACGCCGGCGTGGAACGAGGGCACCTTGTAGATGGGGTGGATACGCGGGCCAAAGGTGGAAGTAAGGGCTCCGCGGGCAGGCCAGCAGAACACCTTGCCCTTGCCCAGGGCCAGAGCTGTGGCCTGGGGCACCACCACCGGTTGGGGGACGAGGATCCGTGTGCCAGCCGCGGGCTCCCCTTGGAGCCCGTTGGCCAAGCGAATGGAGCCTTCGCTCACCTCGTAGGTGCGGGCGATGTCGGCGAGCGTCTGTCCGGGTTTGACCACGTGGACCACGCCCCCTTGGGGCACGAGCAGCGCCTGCCCCGGCCGCAGGCGGTCCGGATCCAGCCCTTCGTTGCTGGCGATGAGGTACTCCACCGGGACGTTCAGCCGTTGGGCCACCGCCGTGAGCGTGTCCCCCGGCCGGACCGTGTACGTGGACCACGCCGTCCGCGACGAGGCCAGCACTGGCCCTCCAGTTGGCGAGGGCACAAACGGGGCCAGAATCACGAGGGGAAGAAGCAGGGCCAGCGCCACCCACACCCAGGAATGCTCACTCACTGTTCATCAGCTCCAGGAACTGCTTGTTGTTCTTGGTCTTCTCCATGCGGCTCTTGATGAACTCCAGTGCCGTTCCCGGATCGGGCATCTCGGAGATGAGCTTACGCAGGATCCACACCCGGCGAAGGACATCTGGCTTGAGAAGAAGTTCCTCTTTTCTCGTGCCCGACTGGACGAGGTCGATGGCGGGGAAAATGCGGCGGTTGGCCAGGTCGCGGTTGAGCACAAGCTCCATGTTCCCCGTGCCCTTAAATTCCTCGAACACCACCTGGTCCAAGCGCGAGCCGGTATCGATGAGGGCGGTGGCCACGATGGTAAGCGACCCTCCCTCCTCGATGTTGCGGGCCGCGCCGAAAAATTCCTTGGGCTTGTACAAGGCGGTGGGGTCAATGCCTCCGGAGAGGAGCTTGCCCGAGGGGGTGATGGACAGGTTGTACGCCCGCCCCAAACGGGTGAGGGAGTCCATGAGGATGACCACGTCGTGGCCGGCCTCCACCAGGCGCTTGGCCTCCGCGGTCACCAGCTCGGCGATGCGCGTGTGGTGTTGGGGTTCCATGTCGAACGTGGCGGCCACCACCTCGGCCTTCCTCACCGAGCGCTTGAAATCGGTCACTTCCTCGGGCCGCTCGTCCACAAGCAGGATGAGGAGCTTGACCTTGGGGTAGTTTTCCTCCAGGCCGTGGGCAATGTGCTTAAGCAGTGTAGTCTTACCGGCCTTGGGTGGGGAGACGATGAGCCCGCGCTGGCCTTTGCCGATGGGGGCGAACAAGTCGATCATGCGGGTGGAGAGCTCCTCGGGGTCGTGTTCGAGGACGTATTGCTCGTCGGGGTGGAGGGGGGTGAGCTGTTGGAAGTCGAGGCGCTTGCGCACCACTTCCGGATCGAGATCGTTGACGCGGTCCACCTTGAGGAGGGCAAAGTACCGCTCCCCTTCCCGGGGTGGCCGCACCGGCCCGCGCACGGCGTCCCCGTCTTTGAGGCCAAACCGGCGGATTTGGGACGGGGAGACATAGACGTCGTAGGGGCCGGGCAGGCAGGTCCGCTCGCGGAGGAACCCGTACCCATCGGGCATGGTTTCCAGGATGCCTTCCACGTAAAGCTCCTGGCGCTCGGCCAGGGCGCGCAACGTGGCCTGTTCCAGTTCCCGCGGGGACAGTTCCCCCGTGCCGTTGACGCCCAAACTTTGGGCCAACTCCACCAGCTGTTCTTGTCGAAGAGCCCGTACTTCACTGATGTCCATGGCCTTCACCTCGCCCGGGTCGGCGGGTCACAGCTTCCGCAAAAAGCCGCGGATCACGTCCCTGTACATGGCCATTCGATCGAGCAGTCCCCGCCAAAACCCGCGTTTCTCTTCTTTGCGCACATGGCTTACACCGCGTAACACCACCTTCTTTTGCTTCCAGCCTTCCTTGCGGGCGAACTTGGTGAGCGCGGCCTCAACGCCGAAGTTGATGTCGTTCACAGCACTGGCCACCCGTTCCCACTGCGCGCGGCTCATGACCCGCTGGCCGGAGAGGAAGGCGGCGATCTGCTGGGAGAGGTCGGTGGCCAGCCGGCCCTCGCGGAACACGCCCAGCACCAAGTCCGCGTCCCCTTCCTTATACGCGCGGATCATGTCCTCCACGTGCTCCGGCCTCAGCCCGGTCAGGTCGGCGTCCAAGAACACCAACACGTCGCCTTGGGCCGCTTGCACGCCAGCCGCCAGGGCCGCGGCCTTGCCTCGGTTCTCCGCCAACCGCACCACCTTCACAGGAAACCCTTGCGCCACCTCGGCTGTTCCGTCCGTGGAGCCGTCGTCGACCACCACCACTTCGTCCACCGAGGGAGCGGCCAAGAGGGGACGGAGCACAGCGCCGATTCTTTCCGCTTCGTTGTATGCTGGAACGATGGCTGAAACCTTCATGGAAAGACCAGGGAGATGCGGCCTCAGTATAGCCCCACCAGGGGCCAAGGGCAAATCTCAGGGGCGAAGCAGCTCCCGCACCTTTTCGCTTAGCGCTTGGGAAGCCAACGGAGCGCGGGCCTTCCCCCCGTCGCGGCGGCGCTCCAGCTCCACCTCCCCTTGCCGCAGGCTGCGCGGGCCCACCACCACCAACAAGGGGATCCCCACCAGCTTGGCATCGTGGAACTTTTCCCCTGGACTGCGCTCGCGGTCGTCCAAAAGCACTTCCCAACCTTCGCCGGTCAGCTGCGCGGCCACCTCTTCCCCGGTGTGGAGCTGCCGTTCGTCCTTGGGGTCGAGCACGCTCACCAGCACGTGGAAGGGGGCCACGCTGAGGGGCCAGACAATGCCCTCCTGGTCGTGGTGGGCTTCCAAGATGGCGGCCAACAGGCGGCCCACTCCGATGCCGTAGCAGCCCATTACCAACGGCTTGGCTTGGCCCTCGCGGTCCAAGAACGTCGCCCCCATGGCCTGGGAATACTTCGTGCCCAGCTTGAAGATGTGCCCCAGTTCGATGCCCCGCTGGAGTTGGAGGGGGCTCTTGCAGCGCGGGCAGGGGTCGCCTTCCCGTGCGGTGGCCACGTCGGCCACCTTGTCGGCCTGGAAATCGCGGGGGAAGTTCACGTTCTTGAGGTGGTAACCTTCTGCGTTGGCCCCGGCCACGAGGTTGCGGGCGGCAGCCACCGATTGGTCGACAATGACCTTGAGCTTTTGCCGCCGTAGGCCGATGGGGGAGGCGTAGCCGGGCACTGCGCCCACCGCGCTGATCTCTTCTTCAGTGGCGCGCACAAGTTCCGCCGCGCCCACAACCCGTACCAGCTTGGCCTCGTTGACCTCCAAATCCCCACGGATGACGACAAAAATCAGCTCCCCGCCGTGCTTGTAGAACACGGCCTTGGCCGTTTTGGCCTCCGGCACGCCCAGAAACTGGGCCACCTCGCGGATGGAGGTGCACCCCGGTGTGGCCACCTTTTCCATGGGCTGCATCGGCTCCTCGTCCGGGGGCCATACCGCGGCGGCCCACTCGCGGTTGGCCGCGTACCCACAGGCCGGACAGGTCACCACCGTGTCCTCCCCAAACTCGTTGAGCAGGATGAACTCGTGGGAGGCCGAGCCGCCCATCAGCCCTGGATCGGCCTCCACGGCCAACGGATCGAGGCCGCACCGCCGGAAGATGTTCAAGTAGGCCTGGTACACCTGGGGGTAGTACGCATCGAGGTCCTCCCAGCTTTCGTGGAAGCTATAGGCGTCTTTCATCGTGAACTCGCGGACGCGGATGAGGCCCCCCCGCGAGCGCGGCTCGTCGCGGAACTTGGTCTGGATTTGGTACAGCATGAGGGGCAGTTGGCGCCAGGATTGGACCTCCTTGCGGGCGATGTCGGTGATCACCTCTTCGTGGGTGGGGCCGAGGACCATTTCCCGGCCGGCCCGGTCGCGGAACCGCACCAGCTGCGGCCCGAAGTCCTCCAGCCGGCCGGTTTGTGCCCACAGCTCGGCGGGGTGGACCATGGGCATGTGCAGCTCACAGCCGCCGATGGCGTCCATTTCCTCGCGGATGATCCCCTCGATCTTGCGCAGGGCCCGCCACGCCAACGGCAGGTAGGTATAGATCCCCGCGGCCAAGGGGCGGATCAGACCCGCGCGCAGCATCAGCTTGTGGCTGGGAAGGTCGGCCTCCGCGGGGTCCTCCTTCCATGTGGGCAGGAAATAGCGGCTCCAACGCACGTAGGCCATGGCGGCAAGGTTAGCCCAGCAAGCGCGCCAAGGCAATCCTCAGCGCAGCGAGGTCTTCAACCGGCTGGGCCGGCACAGGCAGGGTGGCCAAAAATTTCGCCCCGTAGGACCTGTTGGCCAAGCGGGCGTCGGCGAGCACGATCACCCCCCGATCGGTGGGCGTGCGCACAAGGCGGCCCATCCCTTGACGGAACTTGAGCACGGCCCGAGGCAAGGCGAGCTCCACAAACGGATCCCGTCCTTGCCGAGCGAGCCGTTCCGCCTCCGCTTGGGCTAGGGGTTCGCTGGGCACGGGAAACGGTAAGCGGGCCAGCACCAGCACCTCCAGCTCCTCCCCGGGGAGGTCGATCCCCTCCCAGAAACTGTCCAGGCCCAACAAGGCCACGGGAGGGGGGTGGCGGCGGAAGCGGCGCAGCAAAAGTTCCCGCTCCCCATCCCGCCCCTGGGCCAACACGGGGTACCCCGCCAGATGCTGAGCGGTGGCCAGGAGCGCCTTTTTGGAGGTGAACAACACCAGGACGCGACGGGGCGCGGCTTCCAGCGCCGCGCGCACGACCCCGGCCAACGCGGCGGGAAATTCCCCGGCGTCGGGATGGGGAAGGAAGGGGAGCAGGAGGGCATGCACGCCGGTGTACGGAAACGGCGAGGGCCAAGCGGCAAACCGCGCTGCAGGCAGGCCCAGGGCCCGGGCCAGGGTTTCTCCGCGGTCTCCAGCGGCCAAGGTGGCCGAAGTGAGGACCGCAGCCTTCAGCTGGGGCCAAAGTTGCCGGGCCAAGATTTCGTCCACGTTGAGGGGGGTGGCAGCCAAGGTGGGCTGGGGGTCTTGGGTGAACCAGAACACGAACTCGTCGGCGGTGGGCTGGACCAAGAAGCGCAGCGTGGCGGCCAGGCGCGCGGCCTCTTCGGCCGAGGCCCGGGCCAGCTCGGCCTCGGCGTCGGCCAGCCTCGTCCGAAGGCTTTGCAGCGCGCGGGCCAGCTCCTCCAGGATTTGAGCCGACTCTTCGGCTGGGGGGACGAGGGCCGCGATTTCCTGAGGTCCGTAGCGGCGGGGTTCGGGAGGCAGAAGGCCGCGGGCCGCGGCCCAAAAGCGCCGATGGGCGGCATTGGCCCTCTCCCATAGCGCCAAGACTTCTCCGATGTCAGCTTGTTGGGCCCAGTCGACCAGCAGGCCCGTGTCCCTGTGGCGCAGGTGGCCGAGCAGGTTAGGGATGGTCCAGGGAAACAGGCTCACCGTGAGGGCGTCGCGGAGGGCGTCGGGCAAGGCGTGGGCTTCGTCCACGATCAGGACGGAAAACGGGTCCAGCAAGTCCCCTTCGCGGGCGAGGTGGGCGCCGAGGAGGGCATGGTTGATCACCACCAGCTGGCTTTTGCGCGCCTGTTCCCGGGCCCGGCGGGAAGGGCATCGCCACCATTGTGCGCAGGCAGCTCCTGCGCAGCGGAGCGGGGCGTCGGCCAGGTCGGCCAGAAGGGCTTTTCCCTCCGGGAAGGCGGCCAAGCCGGCCAGTTCTTCCAAGTCTCCGGTGGTGGTGCGCTCCGCCCACACGCGCAGGGCCACCTGGATTTCGGCGGGCCAAAGCCGCGATTGGGCTTGTTCAAGCCGCCTCAGGCAGGCATAGTTCTCTCGCCCTTTAAGCAGAGCGCGGCTCACCTCCAGCCCCAAGTGGTCGAGCAAGAACGGGAGGTCCTTCTTCCACAGCTGCTCTTGCAGGGTCTTGGTGCGGGTGGACACCGCGGCGCGGGCGCTGGCGTTCCGCACAAGGAAACACAGCAGAGGAATCAAGTACCCAAAGGTTTTGCCTGTGCCGGGGCCGGCTTCGAGCAAAACCACTTCCCCCTTTTTCAAGGCCTCTTCCACAGCCTGGGCGTAGGCGCGCTGGCTTGGCCGATCGCTGAGCACGGTGTGCGCTTGGAGGTGCCGGAAGGCTTTTTCGGTTGTAAGCGGGGGCGGAGGTGGGGGAAGCCGGGGACCCTCAGCAGCTGGGGGCTTAAGCTCAATGGGGAGGGGCAAAAGCTTCTCCAGTTCGTCTCGCGCCCGCTTAGGGAATGCGGAGGCCGTGTGAAGGGCGGCCAAGAAAATCCGCCCCACGGTTTCGGCCCGTTGGACCGCCTCTTCACTCCAGGGAAGGCCGCAGCGCCGCGCCAGGCCAGGGCCTGTGTGGTCGTGCTCCTCAGGCCACACCGCCCAGGAGAAAAGGTCCAGGTCCACCACCGGCGGTTGGGGGCTGTCCGTGGGCAAGCGGGAGCGCAGGGCCCAAAGGTCTGCACGCAAGCCGACCCAAGGGAGTTCCCCAACCCAGCCCGGCCAGGGTTGGGGGCCCAGGAGGGATGCTCGGCGGACGTGGGGTCCGCGAAACTGCACCGCGGCCCAGGTGTCCTTCCCTTGGGCCACAGCGAGAAACTCAACCTGCTTTTCCCAATCCTTGCAGGACATCGATGCGGCGGATCACGCCCAAAAGCCGTCCCCGCTCGTCGATCACCGGCACCTGCCGAAGGCCCTTGCGCAGCAGCAAATCGGCCACATGAAGGTCGCTGTCGTCGGGCCGCACAAAGACAACCTGGCGCACCATGAATTGGGAAACCGGCTGGTGTCCAATCTCTTGCAGTCGGCGCGCCAACTGGTTAAGGCTGGGAAGGAACGAGGTGGACACCAACATGTCCACGTAGCCAGGCAGCAGGGCCTTGATCAGCTCCTGCTCCGCCACGATCCCCGCCACATGCCCCTCCTCGTCCACCACGGGCAGGCTGGGAAGCCCGCTTTGCCGCAGGAGCTCGATGACCTGGAGCACGGGCGTGTCCAGCTCGACCGAAGTGAGGTCGCGGCGCATGAGCTCGCGGGCCTTCATAAGCCCTCCACAGGTTGCATCCGTACCCGCTCGAGCTCTTGGGCGATGGCCTGGGGGTCAAGGCATAGCTTTTCCTCGACTTTGGCCGAAGCCACGGCCGCGGCCATGCCGTAGCGGGCTGCCTCGCGCAGCTCGTCCCCCGCAAGCAACCGCAGCACAAGCCCGCCGATGAGCGCGTCGTCAGCCCCCACCAAGTTGCGGAACGTTGTCACCGGCACGTCCGCTTCCAAAAGCCACGGCCCCTCTTGGGGGGCCAGGAGGATGTCGCCGGTCAAGTGGTACGAGATGAGGCACGCGCCCACCCCTCGGGCTAGGGCCTGGCGCTCAGCCTGCACAATTTCGGCGAGGTTGCGCACCGGCAAGCCGGCGAACACCAGCTCTTCGCGCACATCGGGCTTGACGAGAAAGGGCCGCGCCGGCAGGGCTCTCGTCAAGGCTTCGCCCCCGGCGGTGATGATCGTGGGCACTCCCCGCGCCCAGGCCCGCTCCACAAGCGTCTTGTAGAAGTCGAGGGGCAATCCCGGGGCCAGGGCGCCGCCCACCACCACATACTGGGCCTCCTTCACCATGCGCTCGAACTTCTTGAGGAACAGGGCCACCGCTTCGGGCGGCACCGGCGTCCCCGCCTCGTGGATCATCAACGGGTGGTATTCCCGGCCGCGGGCGAGCACGGTCACGTTGACCCGCGTTTCCCCAGGGATCCACAGGAAGTTGGCGGTCACCCCACGGGACAACAAGTCCTCCAAGGCGATCTGCCCCGTGTGGCCGGCCAAAAAGCCCATGGCCACGGTCTCCACGCCTTGGGAGGCCAAGAACACCGAGACGTTGATGCCCTTGCCGCCCGCGGACGTGCTCGACTTCTCGCTGCGAATGAGCACCGTCTCCTCGGGTTCCTCCAGCCGCAGGGGCAGCTCGTCAACCCAGTAGAACTTGTCCAGCGTGGGGTTCACGGTGATGGTGAGGATCATGGTCGTAAGCGGCCGTGCAGGGCACCAGAGCTCGCTCCCACCACCTCCACTTGCACAAATTGGCCGACCAAATCGGCTTCTCCGGGGAAGAGCACGGTGCGGAAGTCCTGGGTCTTGCCCAGGACCAGGCCCTTGTCCGGTCCGTGCTGCTCGGCCAGCACAGTGACCGTGGTGCCGATGCGGCGGCGGTGGAGGTCGAGGGCCAAGCGGCGGGAAAGGGCCAACACCGCTTCCAACCGGCGCTGTTTCTCTTCTGGGGGAACATCATCGGGGAGCGCACAAGCGGCGGTGCCCGGCCGCGGGGAATACGCCGCCACATACACCGTGCCGAACCTCGCTTCTTCAATCAGCGCCAGCGTCCGCTGGAAATCCTCCTCCGTTTCGCCGGGGAAGCCCACGATGACGTCGGTGGTGATGTTGACCTCGGGGACGGCTTGGCGCAGCATCCGCACCACGTTGAGGAAGCGCTCGGCGGTGTACCCGCGGCGCATCGCCGCCAAGATTCGATCGCTTCCCGACTGCACGGCGAGGTGCACGTGCTTGCACAGGTTTTCACCTCGGGCCAGGGCCTCGGCCACCTCCGGGCCGAGGTAGGCCGGATGCGAAGTGGTGAAACGGATCCAGGGGATGGGGACCTGGGCGGCGGCGCGCAACAAAGCGGCGAAGTCCGTCCCGTCGCGGAGGTCCAGGCCGTAGGCGTCCACGTTTTGCCCCAGCAAAGTGACCTCTTTGTACCCCTGATCGGCAAGTTGCCAAAGCTCGGCCAGCACTTCCGTCATGGGCCGCGAACGCAGAGGGCCCCGCACGCGGGGCACCACGCAATAGGCACAGGCATGGGAGCAGCCTTCGGCGATGCGCACGTAGGCTTGGAAAGAGCTCCTTCTTCGCACGGGCAGCCGCTCCAGGCCGTTGGGGGAGGGCAAGAACGCGAACTTCTCCCCGTCCCAGGCCCGCTCAATCAATTCGGGCAGCTGGCCCACATGGGTGGTGCCGAAGGCGAAGTCCGCTTGGGGCAAGAGGCGCAGGACGTCCGGGCCGCGGCCCTGGGGCATGCACCCGCCCACGCCGATCAGAAGCGGTTTCTCCCGCTTGAGGCGGCTCAGCTCCCCCACCCGGCCGGCCACCTTGTCCTCCGCCCGCTGCCGCACCATGCACGTGTTGAGGATCACCACGTCCGCCTCCTCCGGGGAGTCCACCAGCGTGTAGCCCGCTTGCTCCAACACGCCGGCGATCTCCTCGGAGCGCAGCTCGTTGAGCTGGCAGCCCCACGTGAGCACACACGCCTTCATCGTGGGCAAAGATAGCGGATTTATGCGCAATTCCCAAGGCGCAGAGGGACGGAACGGAAAGGGAGCGTTAAGATCGCTGTATGCCCTGGAGGGTGGATCGGTACCTGGCCCGCGAGATCGTGCCCCCATTTTTGCTGGCCATCCTCGTGTTCTGGGTGTTCATCAGCTTGGAACTGGTGATTTCCCTTTCGGACACGGTGCTGGCCCGGGGGGCGGGGGTGGGGGAATTGCTGCGCCTGCTGGTCTACAAGCTGCCCATGGTTTTTTCCTATGCCCTTCCGGCCGCGGTGCTGTTGGCCACGTTCTTGGCCTTGGGCCGCCTGGCCGCCGATCGGGAACTCCTCGCCTTCCAAACCGTGGGCTATTCCCTCCGCCGCCTCACACTCCCCTTCCTTGTTTTTGGGGCTCTGGTGAGCGGCGGGTCTTACCTCCTAGGCGAGTACGTGATCCCCGCCTCCGAGGCCGCCTACCGCCAGGAGCTTTTGAGCTTGCTGTACCGCGGCGCCGCGCCCAAGGTCCAGGAGGCCGTGTTCTTCCGCGGGTTGCAAGGGGAAACGTACTACCTGGAGCGGGTGGAAGAGGACAAGGTGGTGGGCGTTCTCGTGTTCGACCAAATCGGGCGGATCTACACGGTGGAAGGCCGATTCCCCACCGTGATTACCGCCCAGGAGGGGCGGTTCCATGGGGGGACGCTGGAGCTCTTTGGCGGGCGGGTGATGCGGTTTTCTCCTGAAGGGGGCCTGGCGGAGTTGGTGCGGTTTGACCGGCTGACGCTGGAGGTGGGGGAGGAGTTGCGGCGGGCGGTGTTGGGGGGCAAGACGCCCAGCGAGATGTCCGTGCGGGAGTTGGGGGAGCGGATCGAGCTTTTGCGCAGGTCGGGCTTGGATCCGCGGGCTTTGGTGGTGGAGTACCACGCCAAGCTGGCCCTCACGGCCGCTGCGTTTGTGTTTGTGCTGTTTGGGGCGCCGTTGGGGGCGCTTTTAGGCCGGCGGGGCCGCGCCACCGGGGCCATCGTGGGCTTCCTGTTGGTGGCCGCGGCTCAAGGCCTGTACGTGTGGGCCCGCACCATGGCCCAGCGCGGGGTCCTCCCGCCCTTCTTGGGCGGTTGGCTTCCCCACATGGGCTTCGCGGCCCTGGGCCTGCTGCTCTTCGTGACCCTGGACCGCTTGCGCCTGCGGGGCCTGCTGACCTTGGCCGCTCTCCTCGCCGTGGGGTGGTGGAGCACGGGAACCCCCCTGCCCCTGGACGAGCTCACCGCCGATGAACTGGAGGTTGAGCAGGAGGGCCGCGTTTGGCACGCTGTGGGCGCCTGGGCCCGCGTGGGGGCCTACACCCTGAAGGCCAGCTCCCTGCGCGTTTGGGAGGAGGGCCAGGTGTGGAAGGTCCAGGCGGAGAGCGCTGTGCTCCAAGGGCAGGAAGGGGAACTTACGGCCGCACAGTTCCTCGCCACGTTGACGCCCCACGGGGAGGTCCAGGCGCTCGTCGGCGAAGAAATCGCAGGCCAGTCCACCTTCCAAGGGCCGGAGAAAAGCGAAACCCTGATTTTTCGGGCCCAACGGGGGCAGCTGGAGTTCGCCGATGGGGAGCTCGTGCGGGTGGAGGGGGTGAACGTGGAGTTCACCACATGCCCCTGCCTGACCGAGGCCCCCTACCGCGTGCGGGCCGAGGAGTTCGTCCTGCTCCCCAAGCGGTGGCTTTACGCCCGTGCTGTGGCCGTCCACTCCTTTGACATCCAGGTCCTGTGGTTGCCGGTGTACGTGGCCCGCCTGGGGGAGGAAAGCTCCCCCTTTTTTCCGCAGATCGGGTGGGCGGGGAATTTGCTGTACTTGCGCTGGGCATTTCCGCTCAACTTGGGGGAGGGCACGGCCGGCGCTTTGGGCCTCACCTGGTACCCCACGGCTTGGCGGGTGGAGCCTTCGCTGACCACCACTTGGGAGGGAGGGAGCCTCTCGCTCAGCCTCGCGGGGTTGCGCTGGCGCGCGGGAGGCCAGACACCGTGGGGACCTTGGCAAGGCACGTTGACGTGGACCGCCCAGGCCATCGCGGCTGAGCTCCAAGGGCAAGCGCGCGGGTGGAGCTGGAGCCTGGCGTGGGGCCGCGTGGAGCGGGAGGACGTCGTTTACGAGAGAATTCCCGAGCTCAGCGCGGCCTATCGCGCCGCTTTGGGCGGTGGGGACCTCGACGTGCAGCTAAGCGGCGGGTTGTACCGGGAAGGGGAGGTTGACAGCCAACGTTTGGGGGTGGGCTTGTCGTGGTCGCGGCGGTGGAACCTGGGCCCGGCCGCGTTCAACCTGACGAGCGACCTGCGGTTGGATCTCTATGGAAGCGAAGAGAAAGCCGTGTGGGGCCTGACGCCTGCGCTGACCTTAGGGGGGTTCAGCGTGTCCTATAGTGGCCGGTGGCGGTACGGCCGCTCGCCGTTTTCGTTTGACGCCGACCATCCCTTAAGCCAAGTGACGTGGTCGCTTTCTGCTGCGGCCGGTCCTTGGCGCTCCACGCTGACCGGTGGCTGGGACTTCAATGCCCAAGCGCCGTTGACCGTCCGGTGGAGCCTGGCCTTCGGAGGCTTGTCCATCCAAGCGTCGTTCCAGATGGATCCGCTGACCTTGGCGCGGGGAAAGTTCACCTGGACGTGGAAATCCCGCAGCGCGCAGCTGGTGGTGGAAGGGGGGATGAGCAATCCACCTTGGAGGTGGGACGATGTGGTGGTGCGGGGCCTGTGGACCGGGGAAGGCGTTCAGCTGACTGGGGGTGTGCGGTGGGACGTGGGCCGCGCCCAGCTGCGGCGCGCGGCCCTCAGCGGTGAGTGGGCATTTTCTTCGGAGTGGTTCGTGCGGCTGGGCGTGGAGTACGATGGACCAAGTCGGCAGTTCGTGCAGGTGGAGGGCAGCGTGGCCCGGCTCCTGGCCGGTTGCCTACGGATGGGGGTGGCCCTGGGCACGGGCGGCTTCAGTTTCCAAGTGGAGGTTCCCGCGTTCCCCCAAGCCCAACTGCGCTTTGCTCCCTTCGACGAGGGGCTGCGCTGGGGCCAGTAAAGGTCTGGGAAGGGAAACGGGCTCGACCCAAGGCCTCCCCTTTCCCCCATGGCCGGGTTGGGGATGGATGATTCAACATGGTTCCCCCTTGCTTCTGGACCTCTTCCCCACGGACCGCGGGCTGCAAAGCGGTTTTTCCTCCGCTCCCACGGGGATGGAGAAGCAGGTTTCAGGCCGAGCAAGAAGGATGCCCGCGGGAGAGTGCTGGAGCTCTGGACCTGTCTCCCCAATCCCTCCCCCTCGATGGGGGAGGGAAGGGTGGGGGTGAATTCTCCCCCTCCCACCAGGGGAGGGAGGAGCGGCTTTCTATCGCATCGGGAACGAAGATGACAAGACAAGCCCCGGAGCTCTTGACAGGCGGGGGGGCGCGGTATTTAAAAAGTAGGGGGACGTGATGAGCACGGTTGGGGTGGCCGTGGCCCTTGCAAATCTCTGCGCTTTATTCCTCAACGCCTTGGCCACGCCTTCCTCCACCTTTGACCTCGGTCAGCTCCACCAGGGGCGGTGGGCGCTGGTGTTTGTGGTCCTCCCTGGCTGTCCGGCATGTGAACGCGTGCTGGCCTGGCTGGGGGAAGGCCCTTTCTCGGCGGTCAACCTCCTGTTGGTGGCCCCATGGGCCAGTGAGGAGCTCGAGGTCTGGGCCCGAACGCTGGGCGTGCCGTGGTGGGTGGACGAGGGCGGACGGATGGGAGCGTCGCTGGGGGTTCAGCGGGCACCCTCGGTGGTTTTGTTCCTCGACGGCCGGCCGTGGCAGTTGCTTCCCTGGCCGTTGGGACAAGGAGACCTCGTGCGGGGGCTTGAGGAGCTGGCCGCCGCTCCCCGGGAAGGACCCTATTCCCTTCTCGGAAGCACGGTTCCGCTTGGAGAGGCCCGGACGTTTGTCGGGGAACCGGTCAACCTTCAGGAACTTCCGCGTCCACTGCTTTTCTTCTTTTTCAATCCTGACTGTCCTCCCTGTTGGGAGGCCCTGAGGGAGCTGCAGAAATTGAGCGAAGGGATTTCGGTTCAGGTGGTGGTGGTCGCCACTCGTGTCCCGTCTTCAGAGGATCGAAAGAAGCTAGCCGAAAGTGGTTTCTTGGTGGTGGGGGATGAAGGAGGGGAACTGGCCCGGGCGTTTTTGGTTCGGGCCACCCCGACCTACCTAATCCTTGACTGAGAGGGGGTGATCCACTGGGTGCACGAGGGACTTGCCAGGTTGGATGGGCTTAGGGAAGTAATCCTCGTCCATCAAGGCGAGGAAAGGAACGGTGAGGAAAAGCGAAAAGGAGGTGTGTTATGCGGATGGCATTAGCGGTATTGGGAGCGCTGTTGGTTTTAGGATTTGTAGCCCTGGCTGAGGATGGAAGCGTAGCCTGGCCTACTATAGACAGGCTCAGAGATGGAGCTGTCAGCCCGATGTACATTTACGAGTGTTGGTCCTGGGGGCCCCCCGATGCTTACCATCTGTTCTGTTGCAGGTTTTTGATTTGTAAACCTGGTTGGGGGTGCTGGTTTGAGACCTATTGTTGTTGGTTTTTTGGTGGTCAACTGATTGAGTGCTACTGGAGATGAGGATATGGAGACGGATCAAAGGGCTATCACCTCCAGAGAGGGGGACGATCCCTATTTTAGAGGAGGAAGCGATGAAAACAGCCGCTAGCTGGGTTATTGGAATGCTAGTAGCTGTGTATGGGTATGGGACGACGTGGACCCAGGTTGGTTATCCACCAGACACCCCGTGGTCTTTCGCTGTGCTCTCAGGCCATACGACTACGATTAAAGCTATCGCCTTTAGCCCCAAAGGAGATCTCCTTGCCACAGGGGAAAGTAGGAACGTATTCCGCATTTGGGACACGAGCACGTGGCGAGAGATTTGGACCTTGATCGTTCCCCCTGTTGATCCAACGCTTGGCACAACTTGCTCTGACGTATCGTTAGCTTGGAATCCAGATGGGAAACTTCTTGCTTTAGGGGGAACAAACTATGGTGACCCTGTGTACTTACTGAATGTTGTGAGCCACGAATTGCGGGTCTTCCCTACAGGGAAAGGTGCCCGCACACGTGATCTTGCTTTTAGTCCTGACGGATCTTTGTTGGTGGGGTCGTTTATTCCCCTTGGAACAATAGTATGGGATGTGGCTACAGGCGAAGTAATCAAGTTCCTACCTGTGGCATGGGAGTTGGACTTCACTCCAGATGGAGATTATCTAGTGGCTGCCGTGCCAAAAGGCACCGATGGGGCTGAAGTTTTATCTCCGTGTATTGTGCTATGGAGCGTAAAGACGTGGACCGAAGCCAAGGTTCTTGAAGGGCTGTGGGGGCCTTTCGCGATCAGCCCGTGTGGAAGATTCTTGGCAGCTATGCAAGGGTTTAAAGGGCCAGTGGTGTTCGTAGAAATGGACGCTGGGAAGCCCATAGCATGGCTTAAAGAGGATATTAGTGCTCACGGTATTTCAGGGTATGAGCTCGCCGCGCCTATAGCTTTTTCTCCAGATGGTGAAGATCTGATGTTTGTTGGCAGAGATGGCCTTCTCCGCTTGTGGAAATGGACTACAGGGGATGTCAGCACAATTGCGCTTCGTGTAAGTAGGGCCAGCTTTAGTCCGGACGGATCTCTTCTTGCTACCGTCGCTCCGGGAAGCCTCACGGTGGAACTGTGGGATACAACAACCTTCGAATTAGTGTGGCAGCTTCCAGGCCAAGAGCTTCCAGTGGAATGGACCGACCTCAGTATCTCTTCGGACGGGACGATCCTTGTGAGCCCAGCCCGGTCGCGCATCTTTTTCTGGGACTTACTTACCGGCACTCCAAAGGGCTCCTTACGCTTTTCTTTTTTGGTAGGGCCAGTGGCATACAATCCAGCAAAGGACATAATTGCTGTAGGATCGTTATCTTATCAAGCAGTCATAAGCGTAGTGGATGTGCGCACTATGAACGAAATTTTGGTGCTCGAAGGTCATCAAAACGGAGTCCTTTCCTTGGGGTTCTCCCCGTTAGGCGATCGTTTGGTTTCGGGCGGCACTGACGGGTTAATTCGCGTTTGGGATATTCTGAAGCAGACGGAAAAAATGTCATTTTCAATGGGTGCTTGTCAAGCTGTAATTTCAATCGCTTTCCACCCGGATGGAAGGCACCTTGCTGCTGCTTCTTTTCTATGGATGCATTCAACGATCCCGCCAAAGTTCCTTTCCGATTTGATGACCGCTCCTAAAGAAACCAAAGTAGCTATGTGGGACCTCGAGACAGGGGAGTGCCAGTTTGTAATAGAAGGAGGAAGTGGTCCTCTTACGTTCTCACCTGATGGTAATTGCTTGGCAATGGCCCACCCAGAAGGGGTGAAGATCATCGAAGTGGGTACAGGTGCCCAGCTAGCTAGTTTTGACGCGCCAGGTGAAGCACCGCTTTTATTCACCCCTGATGGACAGTATCTGATAACACGGTCGAAGGAAGGCAAGGTGCGTTTGTGGAGCTTCCTTGATGGCAAGCTTATTCGGGAAATACCTACCAAAGGTGCAACTGCGGTAGTTCTCGAGATGCAGCGGGGAATTATCTACACTGCGCTAGGAGACCTTAGTTTCCCGCCAAGGGGCGTGAATTTAAGCGCTTTGTTGGCGTGGTATATTGGCGATTTGCTTGGCCATCACTGATTATGGAGTGATCTGCTTTGCGCACATGCACATAGGAGTGGTGGGACAAGAGGAACGTGGTCTTGTGGTACTTGCTGTGTAAGTAAGCGCACAACATATGAGCGGAGCCCAAGGTAAGGGGCTTTTTAAGGGGGTCGATATGGGCTGGACTATAGGGTTTCCCGTAATTTTTGCGATCATGGCTTTTCAGGTTCTAGGGATTGGCGCCACCAATTGCTCCTGCCTATGGGTCACTCCGCAAGACTCCTTCCAAGCCGCCATTGACGCTGCCCCGCCTGGAAGTACCCTGTGCCTAACCGAAGGAACTTGGGAGGAGCACATAGTCATCCGCAAGCCCCTCACCCTGCGTGGACAAGGCCCGGACCGAACAGTCCTTCGCCCATCTCAATCCACACCTCCTACCCTGTGGCCTGTTATTTCTGTGCATGAGCTAGACATTTGCGGGCCTTTTTCCGTGGTGATGGAAGGAGTTACTGTGATGGGCCACCTGCATGACCCAGAATTTGGCTTCCTGACGTTTGTGGGCATTGAAGTGGTTGGCAGAGCCCACGTGCTCATTGCCAACTGTCACATTCTTGCTGGAACGGGTGTTATGTTGTGGAAAAGCGGGCAGGCATTAATCTTCGACTCGCTGATCGTGGGGCGAGAGCGTGTGCGTAAAGAAGGGGTGGGTATTGATCTTCGTGGAGCCAGTCAAGCTCGTATTGAAAACACCACAATTAGGCATTTAGGCTTCGGGATTCTTGCCCACGACTTCTCGCAAGTTGTGGTCTATCGATCGACCATTGAGCAAGCGCATATGGGCGTTTATGTTTTGGACGATGCACAGGCCATCGTTACTTTCACTACAATCGATGAAACTGATGACGGCGTCGTGGCTCTTGACAGAGGGCAGGTCAAGGTTGTTAACTGTACGCTGACCAACAACGGGATTGGGATTGCCATACTCCACCACGCTTCAGCTGTTGTAGAAGGGAATGTCATTACTGGTTCCAAGTATCCCGCGGTGTTCATCAGCGTGCACGATCCAAGGGTGTGGTTCGCTGGTTTTGTCGTGGGGGGCAGGAACGTCATCCCTGGCCCCGATGGGCCGAACGGTAATCTGTCGGGACCTGTTTTCCCGGATGAACTTGCTTTCCTGATGACGAAAGAGGGTGGAGTCTATCCGCACAAGTGAGAACGGACGACGCACAACACGGCGTTGGACCCTATGGTCCTACGCGAGTCCTGGACGGAAAGGGGGTGATCCGCTGGGGTCTGGGGAAGGCAAAAAAGAAGTGGAGAGGTTAGCGAAAGAGGCACGGGCAGCGTTGGCGGAAGCCCGCTGATGGCTGAAATGTTTGTGGTGAAAGGAGGTAGCGATGCGTAAAAAGTTTAGCGTATCGGTAGTGGTGTTGGCAGTGGTGGGGTTCGGGCTGGCTGGACTTGCCCAACCCTCCTCCGATGGCAGCGCACCTTATCCGTCTCCAGAAAAGGGCGCTGAACCAGCACCCCAAGTTGCCTGGTGTGCCTGGGAGTACCGATATGACCAATGGACTCCTTGGGAATTCGCTTACGCCATCCATCGATGCAACCTTACTCACAGATGTCCTTTCCGTAGAGGGTGTTACCATGTTAACTTTTACAAGGCGTATGTCGATGTATACAGACGTTGGTGTTGCTATGTGAGCGCACCCTGGATAAAGTTTTGTGAGGAATGGGTGTATATAGGCTCGGGGTGGCGCATCCGTGAGGGAGCCCGAGAATTCTTGGGCTGCGGATGTACTGGTGTAACACCAGATCAGAGTTCTTGCACATATTAATGATGTGGTATGGCTGACGGGATAACTATTCCCATCAGCTTTACTATATAATGCCCTCTGAAGGCTAACATCATGGCATGTTTGTTCTGGCTCGAACTGAAAGCTATGTTGAGGCGTCCGATGTGGGTTCTGTCGGTTGCCTTTGCTGGTTGGATCTTCTGTACAGGAGTAGTAGAGGACTTCACCCCGAGGATCTACATTGGGCTGGAGCTGCCATTGCTCGGCCCTCCGCGCGCCCTTTTCTCCGTCGGCGAGTTGGGCCGGGCGATCTTACTCATGCACGAAACGTTTGGCGGCCTTTTCTTGTCTTTGCTTACGGTGCTGATGGCTATGGGTTCGTTTGTCCCGGAATTGGGACATCGGGATGTATTTTGGGCTTGCTATAATGGGGCACGGCTGCGTTTCGCCTTAGCCAAGCTTGTAGCCGTAAGTTCTTTCACGCTTTTCTCTCTTGCATTGGGTGTCTGTACCGCTCTCTTTAACCCAACCATGCGGGAAACCATGAGCCTGGCCGGATGGCAGTACGTCCCCGCATATCTAGCGTTGACGTTGATTCGTATTTTGCTCTGGGTAGCGTTAGCGATGCTTCTCTTTTCGCTGACCGGTTCGCGGTGGGCCACTGTGTTCGTTGTATTTGCACTACACATGGCTTGGTTTGGTACAGCCGGGATCTGGTGGGAACCAAGCTTACCCAGGCTCCTCCAGCGAAATTTCATCACCTGGAACTTTGTAAGTGCGTTTGCCCCTTTCGGGATAATCCCTGTTGCTTTCTTCTTCCAAGGACTGATGGTGGTTGGAATTGTGTTGACTTTGGTGGGAGCAGCAATTTGGATGCGGAGACGCTTCCCAGAATGGGTGGGGTTACAACTCCTCACGACAAAAGTGGCGGTTGGCGGTGGGGTTATCCTCGCCTTAGGTGCAGGATGGTGGATCATGCAGGCCATCCAAGGTGAGACGGCCCCCTTTACGGCGACCGAGCTTTGGGATGGAAAAGCCACTCTCAATCGCCCCTATATTTGGAGTCGAGACTACCGCCTCCTCGTTTATCCAGGTAAATACATGGCGGTCCTTTTGCCGCCGGATGCTCCCATCCCCAGTTGGGTAGAGCGGTTGGCAATGGAAGGGAAACTGCGCCGACATGATAATGTGAAAAAAATCATCTTGGACGGCCATTTAGGAGAAGAGCGAACTACAGCTTCAGCGTCATTAGTCTTGCTTTACCATTCGCCTGATTCCTATCCCCTTGAACTTGGAAAGTCTATATCAAGATATTGGCAGGTTGTCTCCCCACTCGTGAATCAGGCTCAACCCTTGTTGAGAACAATCCTGAGGATTGTTGTTATATGGCCTGAAGATGCCTTCCCATATTGGTCACCAATCATCAATGGGTCAGAATTTCGAATCGGCTATGCATCTCTAGCCGGATCAATTAAAGCTCAGCAACGGGGCGCAGTTCGTGCATTGGCTGAAGCTTTGAGCCGAAATAAATTGGTTCAAATATATATTACTGCTTACTTAATGGCAAGCATAGATAGGAAGGAAGTTGAAAGGGGTCTGGATTGGTTACGTAACCGGGCTGAAGGCAAGACACCAAAACTAGAAGTCCTTGGAGGGATAGGCCTACATCCCCGTTCCTGGAAACCAGAGGACGCAGCCCAAGTCCTTCAACATTGGGAGCGAGGGGAGGAGATGGGGCACGAAAACTACATCCGCACGCTTTTGGAGGGTAAAGATGATTGAGGCAAAAGGGCTGATCAAAAATTATGGACATGTCCGCGCCCTGTGCGGGATCGACCTTTCCATCGGAACCGAGGTTTTTGGCCTCCTTGGCCCAAACGGCGCCGGCAAAACAACGTTCATCCGCATCATCGCTACTCTGCTTCCTCCCTCTTCGGGAAGGGCAACCGTGTTCGGCCATGACGTAGTGCACGACCGGATCCCAATCAGAAAGATGCTTGGCTACCTCCCTCAGGAATACGGTGCCTATCCAAAACTCACCGGTCGGGAGTATTTGCAATACATCGCTGCCCTCAAGGGGATCCGCCGGCCGAAGGAGGAGATCGAACGCCTCCTTTCCCAGTTCGGTCTCAACGAGGTGGCCCGCCGGAAGGTAACCTCCTACTCGGGCGGGATGCTGCGCAGGCTCGGGATCGCCCAAGCCCTACTCGGAAGCCCCAAGGTTCTTTTGGTGGACGAGCCCACTGGGGGTTTAGACCCAGAAGAACGAGTCCGGTTCCGGGAGTTTTTGATGGGGCTTGCAGGTGAACGGATCGTGGTCCTCTCCACCCATCTTGTGGAGGATGTGGCCATGGCCTGCGATCATCTTGCGGTGCTCCATCAGGGACAAATCCGCTACTTTGGTACACCGCGCGGGCTTATCCAGACCTACCAGGGCAAGGTGTACGAAGTGGAAGTGCCCGAAGCGGAGGCCAAGGAGAAGCTCTCAACCTGGGGGGACCGGGTGCTGACAAGCCAACGACGGGATGCCAATCGCGTGGTACACGTGCTCGGGCAAGTAGAAGGCGGATACCCGGTTACCCCATCTTTGGAGGATGCCTACCTCGCCCTTATCCGGTCTTGATCCGCTATCTTCTATCCGAAGGTAAGATCACCCTGCCGTGGGGAATTTTTCTGGTTCCGCCTTTTTTGGCTATCCTGCGGCTGACTAAGGCTGTGTCACCCGAGGTGCCAGAGGTATGGATAGGGTGGGTTTCCTTTTTGGAGTTTGTCTTTCCTCTCCTTTTCCCATTGCTTGTGTTCACGCTCCTGGAGCAAGAGAAGCGCTGGCATGCGCTTGAGGTGATGGTTGCCACCCCTAGGCGCAAGGCAACCGTTTTCTTCGTGCGCTATTTGATTTTGCTTTTTCCGCTGTTCTTGGCGGCAGCCGCGGCGGTGCGCCCCCGGGAATACCCCCTACTTGTGGCGCCTGGGCTTGCCTTAGGAGGTACTGCCTTCCTTGGGGGGTTGATCCTGGGGGAGGAAACCGGGCTTGGCCTAGCCCTCGGCTGGTGGGGGCTATCGTTCGCCATAGGAGTAGCACGGGCTGAGCTCCTCAAAACCGGCATTCAAAGCTGGTTTTTGCTCATCCTCTCCGGATCGCCGCTTTCCTTTCCCGAGCTCCTCCCCCGGAAGTGGACCCATCTCAGCATGGGACTTTTTCTTTTCTTATTGGCCCTGGCCGTGGCGGAACGGAAACGGTCTTGGCCGCCAAGATAGACCCGCATATCGCCTCTCCCTGTTGCGACCTTGAGCATTACCCACAACTCCTGAGTTGGTGTTCTGTAGGGCCCTTAGCGCGGCAGCGAAGTCATGCAGCCGGAAGAACCCCTGCCACAGGATCTTCACCCCGGGTCCGCGGTCCCCTGCCCGGCCCGGGGATCCGCCCAGCTTCCCCAGCCAGTTCACTACGCCTTTCAGCGACGGCGGGCGCTGCGGCAGACGCTGGTTGGGGTGGACCATCCTGTACAAAGCCTGCCACTCCTCTTGGACCAGCCCCTTCGGGCACGGCCTTTTGGGTGAACCCGCGCCTTGTAGGTCAGCCACAGAAGACGCCACAATGCTGTACAACGTCAGGGCCGGCTCCAGCCGATCCGCCGTCCCCAGCTGAAGTTCTTCCACCCGGCACCTGCTCTTCAGCACGTAGGGGCAGTGTTCCACCAGTCAACGGCGGGCATAGTATTTCACACAGCGCCGGGCCTCTGACCTTCGCCACGCGCAAGGCGAGCTTGGCGCGCCGGGGGTCCCGATGGGCCCCTCGGGGGATCTCCATGTTCATCGTCCCCGCAGGTACTGCTCGGGATGGTCGACCCACCGGTTGTGGGCCGCTTTCACCAGCAGATCCACCCCGGGTCGGTGGGGCCACGCCACCAGGTCGTAGATGTCCCCTTCTCCATCAGTCACCCCCATCGCGCGCACCTGCCGGAGGAAGCTTCTGTTGGATCTCATCTAATCGATCCAGCGGTGGCTCTCTTTGTCTGGGGTGGCTCGCTTGCGCCGGGTGTACCTCTTTTCCACGGCACCTTCCCATGCCCACACCTTCTGGTGCAGCACGCCCTGTACGTTCACCACCAACGCCGTGTGGACCTTCAGTCCCAGGCGGAGGGGATGGTCCAAGCCCCAACCTTTGCGTTGAACAGTGCGTGGTGAAGCCCAAGGTCGTCGTGTCCTGTACCACTAGCACGACCTCTTTCTCGGCCATGCGCCCCAGTGTGCTTTTGTGGTGGGCGTCCCGAAGGGCCTGGGCCGACACGCGCTGGTTGGCGAGGAACCGGTACACCGCCTCGACCTCGGCCCAACGAGAGAACGCCTGAGGGATGCTTGTCTCCGGTCGTTCGGCCAGCGCCTGCACCACCTGTACCGCACGCTCGTTCAGCCGCCTATCCCCAAGATCGATCGCTGCAAGCTCTTGCTCAGTCCACCGTTC
>FWWM01002591.1_pt1 | contig 42433 bp, 39 predicted proteins | sample 2228351 | NCBI WGS metagenome assembly FWWM01 (sample SAMEA103939774, study PRJEB20133) | metagenome
CCACGTCGTGGGCATGGGTCCACCCGTAGTCGCCGATGGGGCCGACGTAGATCCATCCCGCCTTGAGTTTCCGCGGCGGGGCGGCTTCCGCCGCGACGAGCCCGACCGCGAGCAGGATCACGAGCACCCACACGAACCTGCGCATGCGCTCCCTCCTTTCGTCAGCGTTCTCCCCGCACGTAGGGGACTCCGAGGGCCTCCGGGACCTCCTGCCACCGGGACCCCCTGCGGGCCGTGGCGAGGGTCAGGACGAGGATGGTGCCGAGGTACGGTGCCATTTTCAGGAGCTCCGGGGCGATGAGGCCCTGCAGCCGGAAGGAGAGGTGGAACAGGGCCCCAAACAGCACGGAGCCCGCCACGGCCCGCAGCGGATCCCAGCCGGAGAAGACGACGATGGCGATGGCGATCCATCCCATGCCCGCGGTCATCCCTTCCGTCCAGCTGGGCCGGTACGCCACCGAGAGGAATCCGCCCGCGATCCCGGCCACGAGCCCGCCGAACCCCACCGCCAGCGACCGCACAAGCGACACCGAGATGCCCTGCGCGTCCGCCGCGGCCGGAGATTCCCCCACGGACCGGAGGGCGATCCCCCACCGGGTGTGATAGAGGAAGACCCAAATGATTCCGCTCAGTGCAAACCCCGAGAGGGTGACCCAGGAGAGCTCCGGAAGCGGGTTCCGAAGCGGTGTTCCTTCCCACCCCCGTCCCAGCAGACCCGCGATCCCGGCTCCCACCATGCCCAGGGCAAGGCCGGAGACGTACTGGTTTGCCCGCAGCCGGACGCACACGAAGGCGTGCACCAGGGCGGCAAGCAACCCCGCGAGGGAGGCGGCGGCGAGGCCGAGGGCAGGGGATCCGGTGAGCTGGGCGGTGGCGAAGGCGAAGAAGGCACCGAGGAGCATGATCCCTTCGATCCCCAGGTTCACCACGCCGCTGCGCTCCGCCACGATCTCGCCCAGGGCGGCCCACAGGATCGGGGTGCCGAAGGCCAAGGCCCTGAGCAGGGTCACGAGGACGGCGTCCATGCCCTCCCTCCTACATCCGGTGCCCACCGGATGCGCGTCTGCAGAAGCGGCGTGCTCCCGATGAGGAAGAGCAGGAGTAATCCGTTAAAGACGTCCGTCACCCGGAAGGGCATCCGTAGGGCCACCTGCATCACGTCTCCGCTACTGAACACCAGCCCCAGCAGGAGGCTACTTGGGACCGCACCCAGCGGACTCCCCCGGGCGAGCCATGCGGCCACGATTCCCGCATACCCGTAGCCCAACGAGACCTGCCCCGGACTCAGGAGCCGGTGGTGGATCCCCGCCACCTCCCCCACTCCCGCGAGTCCTGCGGCCCCGCCCGAGAGCAGGGCGACCGCCAGGACGGTGCGCAACGCCGGAATCCCCGCGTACCGGGCCGCCTCCGGGCTTTGCCCCTGCACCCGGATCTCAAACCCCAGGACCGTGCGGTGCAGCAGCACGCTCCCGAAGACCGCAAACCCGATCCCGAGGAACAGGGTCGGCCAGTGCACCCGGGTCCCCTCCCACACAGGGAGCTGGGCGGACGGAGGGAAGAGGTCCGTGTACGCGAAGCCCATCATGCTGGGCCCCTTCCACGGTCCGTGCACCAACCACTCCACCCCGTAGGCGGCCACGTAGTTCAGCAGGAGCGTGGTGAGGACCTCGTTCGTGCCCCACCGCACCCGCAAAAGCGCTGGTCCTGCCGCCCAGGCAGCTCCAGCCGAAAATCCCGCGGCGAACATGGCGGGGATCTGGAGGGCAGGGGGGAGGGAGGTGAACAGGGCGATGCCCGTGGCGGCCACGGCTCCGGCCAGCAGCTGCCCTTCGGCCCCGATGTTCCAGAACTGGGCACGGAAGGCGAGCACCAACCCCGAGCCCACCAGCAACAGGGGGATCGTGCGTCGGACCACCTCCGGGAGCGCCCGGGGGTCAAGCAGGACTCCCTCCGCGATCGCGCGGTAGGCCGTGAGGGGAGGCACTCCGTACACCCAGAACACCCCGCCCGCGGCGATGAGGGCGCCTGTGAGGGCCAGGAGGGACACGCAGACGGTCCACGGCCAGGGAGGGTTCGGGTCAGGGAGGAGCAGGAGGGGGCCGATCCGCCTCATGCGTCGTGTCCCATCATCCACAGCCCGATCCGCTCGGGATCCGCCTCCTCCGCGGACACCACGCCCACCAGCTTCCCCCGGAACATCACCCCGATCCGGTCGGCCAGTTCGAAGATCTCCTCGAGGTCCTCGGACACCAAAAGCACCCCGGCCCCCGCGTCCCGCCGCTCCAGGAGGATCCGCCTCACCTGCCGGGTCGCGGCCACGTCCAGCCCGCTTGTGGGGTGGGCGGCCACGATGAGCCGCGGATCACCGTGGAATTCCCGAGCGAGGATGAGCCGCTGGAGGTTCCCGCCCGAAAGCACCCTGGCCGGAGCCCACGGCCCCGGCGCGTCGATGCCGTAGGCGGCGATGAGGCGCCGGGCAAAGGCCTCCACGGCCCGGCGGTCCAGGAACGGCCCCCGCGCGAAGGGCGGTTTCCGGTAGCACCGGAGCACGAGGTTCTCGGCCACGGATAGGTTCCCCACCACCCCGCGGTGCAGCCGGTCCTCCGGCACGTGTGCCACCCCGTCCAGGCGGGGAACTCGATCCCGGGCTTCCTGTCCCAGCACCCGGATCCGGCCCCGGACGATCCGCCGTAACCCCGTGCACACTTCCTCGCACTCCCGCTGGCCGTTGCCTGCTACACCCGCGATCCCGAACACCTCGCCGGAGCGGACCTGGAAGGAAACCCCGCGCAGGGCCGGGGAGCCCCGATCGTCCAGGGCCCAGACGTCCTCCAGGGCAAGGACCTCGGGTCCACGGGGCCGAGAGGCGCGCCTCCGTTGGGGCTCGAGCTCCCGCCCCACCATCATCCGCGCGAGGAGCTGCGGCGTGGCCTCTGCGGTGGAGAGGGAACCCACGACTTGGCCCCGCCGCAGCACCGTCACCCGGTCGCTGGCCTCCAGGACCTCGTCCAACCGGTGGGTGATGAAGATCACCGCGCATCCTTCCTCCCGCATCCGGCGCAACACCCCGAAGAGGGCCTTTGCCTCCGGTGGGGTCAAGGCTGCGGTGGGCTCGTCGAGGATCAGGATCCTCGCACCCCGGAGCAGCACCCGGAGGATCTCCACCCGCTGCTGCTCCCCAATCGAGAGGTCCGAGATCCTGGCCCGGGGATCCACCGAGAGCCCGTAGCGGTCCGCGAGCTCCGCGATCCTGGCCTCCAGGGCTCGCAACGGCCGGAAGAAGGGAAGGCCAGGGAACCCGAGGGCCAGGTTCTCCGCCACCGTGTGCCGGCGCACGAGGCGCGGATGCTGAGGCACCATCCCGATGCCGAGGGCGATGGCGTCCCGCGGGGACCGGATGCGGACAGGCCTGCCCCGAAGGAGGATCTCACCGGCATCGGGCTGGTGGATCCCGTACAGGATGCTCATAAGGGTCGTCTTGCCCGCCCCGTTCTCGCCCAGCAGGGCGTGCACCTCGCCCGACCGAACCTCCAGGGTCACCCGGTCGTTGGCCACGACTCCCGGGAAAACCTTCACGATGTCGCGCAGCACCAGAAGCGGCGCGCCCTCGGCCTCAGGACGCGCAGGCCGGTCTGCGACCGCCGTGGGGGAAAACAGCCGCACACGCAACGCCTCCACCCCTAGGCTATCCGCTTCCCAGGATTTCCTCTACGACCTGGTCCGGAGATTGTTCCCGAATTCGAGAACAATGTACCTGAATCCCGCCCGGTCAGATAGGGAGATACGAACTGAGGCTCGCCTCTTCCGCGAGTGAGGGCTAGGACCGCTGTACCCCGAGGTTGTCTCCTCTCCGCCCAGGTGCGGGGTGGAGTGCCTTTACGGCCTTCTCCGCCGCCTGTGGCATCCCGTCCGGGGCCGGTTCATCCTCCTCAGTCTCCGAGGTACGCCCCTTGGGCTCGGAGGATCCGCTGGACTTCCCGCAGCAGCTCCGGCCGCCGGACCACCTCCGCGGGGGTGCACCCCCGTCGGGCGCAGAAGGCAGCCACCACGCCTGCGGCCTGGCCCATGGCCATGGTGGTGGGGATGACCCGGGCAGACCCCGCGGCCTCCGAGGTGGCGGAGAAGGACCGGGAGGCGACGAGGAGGTTGTTGACCCCGCGGGGGATCAGGGATCGCAGGGGGATGCTGTAGACGATCCGCACGGGCGGATACGGGTTCGTCCAGCCGGGGACGTAGGGGTGGATGTCGATGGGATAGGAAGCGAGGGCGATGCGGTCCCCAAACCTCCGGCCCGCGAGGATGTCCTCCGCGGTGAGGGTGTATAGCCCTGCGATGTGGCGGGTCTCCCGGATGTAGAGGTGCGGGGCCCATCCCGCAAGCTCCGCGGCCTCAAAGCCCGGGACGTGCTCCCGCAGGTGGCGCACCACGTGCGCGAGCTCCCGCTGAGCCCGCTGCATGCCGAGGGCCACGGACTCGGGGTCAAGCCCGTTCACGAAGTAGACCTGGAGGGCGTTGACGAGGACGCTCCCGTCGTTCTGCAGGGCCAGGTTGAGGCCCAGTAAGCCCACCTCGGGCTGGGTGGGCCGGTAGCGCTGGCCCACGTCCTGGTAGCCCCACGCGGCCTTCCCGTTCACCCCCCAGCGGGCCGGATCCGCCCCCGCGGCCCTGCGACGCCGGATGTCGGCCACCAGCCGGTCCCAGTCCACGCCCCGCACCCGGAAGATGAGGGTGGCGGGCTGCATCCAGGGCTTCCCGTCAGGGCCGGGTCTCCCCAACACAAAGGGGACGCCCGCGGCCGCCGCGACGTCCGCGTCGTCCGTGGCGTCCACCACCTGCTTTGCCCGCACCCAAAGCACGCGCCCCCAGTCTCGGTCCTCGAACTCCGCACCTGTGATCCGGTCCTGATCCCGCAGGAGCCGCAGGAGCGGTGCATTGGCCGTGGAGCCCACGAGCGGCTCCCGCCACACGGCCCACGTGAGCTTCTCCACCGCCTCTTGGAGGTCGAAGCTCAGGCCCAGCTGCCGGTAGTACTCCAGGAACAGGCCGCGGGTGAGGTGGGCCCCCTCCGGCGTGAGGTTCATGTCGAAGGTGGTGAGCCAGGCCCAGGTGATGACCCCGCCCAGCTTGGGCAAGGCCTCCACCAGGTGCACCCGGGTACCCGTGCGGGCTGCGGCCACCGCCGCGGCGATCCCTGCCGGGGTCCCTCCGATGACGAGGACGTCGACGGACAGGGTGCGGGCAGGGGCGGCTTCCAGCCGGGCGGCGAGGAGCAGCCCTACGAGGATGGAGCTCACCCACCGGGCCCAGGTAGTATATTCAGTCTTCCGCGCGCTCATGCACTTCCTATAATGGGGTGCGCCGTGAGGGGAGAAAACCCATGAGCGCGTCGGAGGAGAGACGGCGCAACCGGCGGAAAGACGATGAACTGGTCCCTTCCCGCCGCCAGTACCTGGAGCTCAAGCGCCAGTACCCGAATGCCATCCTCCTCTACCGGCTCGGCGACTTCTACGAGGCCTTCGACGAGGATGCCCGCATCGTCGCCCGGGACGCCCGGGTGGTCCTCACCTCCCGCAGCTTCGGCCGCAGCGGCCGGGTTCCCATGGCAGGGATCCCTTACCACGCCCTCCACCACTACCTCGGGCGCCTGCTTGCGGCGGGCCACACCGTGGCCATCGCGGAGCAGCTCAGCCCACCCGGCCGCGGCCTCATCGAGCGGGCGGTCACCCGGGTGCTCACTCCTGGGACCGTGGTAGAGCCGGCTCTTCTACCGGCCTCCGAGAACCGCTACCTGGCCGCCGTCTTGCCGCTCGGCGGGCGGTTGGGGCTTTCGTGGGTGGACGTGAGCACGGGGGAGTTCGCCACCATGGAGCTCGAGTCCACCCCGCAGCTCCTCGAGGAGCTCGAGCGCCTCAGTCCCGCGGAGTGCCTGGTCCCGGAGGAACCTCCGGAGATCCCCCTTCCCGGACGTGTCACCCGTCTTGAGCGGTGGCTGTTTGATCCCGAGCGGGCCCGATCGGCCCTCTGCGCCCACTTCGGAGTCCGATCCCTCGAGCCGTACGGCTGCAGCGGACGACCGGCCGCTTTAGGCGCTGCAGGCGCCATCTTCGCCTACCTGGAGCGCACCAACCCTACCTTTTTGCCGCTGCTCGTCCGGCTGCGCACCGAGACCCTGCGCCACCGGGTGGGCCTGGACCCCGCCACCCGCCGCAACCTGGAGATCACCCGCAGCCTGCGCACGGGGAGCGTGCGGGGAAGCCTCCTCGGTGTTCTGGACCAGACCCGCACACCTCAGGGGGCTCGGTGGCTGCGCCGCATGGTCTCCCAGCCCATCCGGGACCTTCGGGAGCTTGTGCGGCGGCAGGACGTCATCGCGGCCTTGGTGGCGGATCCCGCGATGCGGGCGGCCCTCGCCGCGGCGCTCGCGTCGGTCGGGGATCTGGAGCGGCTGGTGGGGCGGGTGGTGCACCGGCAGGCCTCCGGTCGAGAATTCCTCACCCTCGCGACGGCCCTTCGGGCCGTCGGCCGCATCATCAATCGACTCTCCGCCTCCCCGGCACCTGCCCTGCAGGCCCTCGCATCGGGGATGGATCCGTGCGGGGATGTGGCGGAGCTGGTGGAGCGCGCGGTGGTGGAGGACGCGGAGGGGGTACGCATCCGCCCGGGGTTCAGCCCGGAGCTCGATGCGGCCCGGGCGGAGATCCAGAAGACCCGGCAGTGGCTGTTGAGCCTCGAAGCGCGGGAGCGGGAGCGGACGGGAATCAAGTCCCTGAAGGTGGGCTACAACAAGGTGTTCGGGTATTACATCGAGGTCACCCGCCCGAACCTCCACCTGGTGCCCCCGGACTACATCCGCAAGCAGACCGTGGCCACGGGCGAGCGCTTCTACACCCTGGCCCTCAAGGAGGCGGAAGCCCGAATCTTGGGCGCGGAGGAGCGCATCAGCGCCCTGGAGCGGGAGGCCCTGGACCGCCTCACCGGTGAGGTGGCGGCCCACGCGCCGCGGCTGCTGGACGTGGCCGCCCGGGTGGCGGAGCTCGACGCGTTCCTCTCCCTGGCGGAGGTGGCGGCGCGGTGGAACTGGACTCGGCCGGTGCTGGACGACAGCGAGGAACTCCACATCGTGGGTGGCCGGCACCCCGTGGTGGAGGCGAACCTGGCCGGAGAACCCTTCATCCCCAACGACTGTCAACTGGGCGGAGAGGCGCCCCGCATCCTGCTCGTCACCGGCCCAAATATGGGCGGGAAGTCCACCTACCTGCGCCAGGTGGCCCTCATCGTGCTGCTGGCGCAGATCGGGTCCTTCGTACCGGCCCGCGCGGCCCGCATCGGCCTCGTGGACCGGATCTTCACCCGGGTGGGGGCCCAGGACGACCTCGCGAGCGGGGCCAGCACCTTCCTCGTCGAGATGATGGAGACCGCCCAGATCCTCCACCAGGCCACCCGCCGGAGCCTCGTCATCCTGGACGAAGTCGGCCGGGGGACCGGTACCCAAGATGGGCTCGCCATCGCCCGCGCGGTGCTGGAGGACCTCCACGACCGGGTCGGCGCCCGCACCCTCTTCGCCACCCATTACCTGGAGCTCACGTCCCTTGCGGGGAAGCTGCCGAACGTGGCGAACGTCCACCTCGCGGCCACGGAGCAGGACGGCCGGGTGATCTTCCTGTACACGGTGCGTCCCGGACCGGCAAGCCGCGCCTACGGGATCCAAGTGGCGCGGCTTGCGGGGATCCCGAAGTGGGTGGCAGACCGGGCGGAGGAGCTGCTCGCGGAGTCCGGTAGCGCCCCGCGGCCGCTTGCTCCCCCGCCAGATCCTCCTCTCTTGTCCGGGAGAAGGGCAGAGCAACTTTCCCTGGACGGATTCGGATCAGGGCCGGACCTCGCGGAGCAGTTGGTCCGGGCCCTGCGGGAGCTCGACCTCGAACGCCTCTCGCCCCAGGAGGCCTTGCGCTGGCTTGTCGAGCAGAAGAGCCGGCTTACGGGCGGCCCCTGATGCGCGCCCCCATCCGGATCCTGCCCGAGCACGTGGTGGCCCGGATCGCCGCGGGTGAGGTGGTGGAGCGGCCTGCCTCCGTGGTGAAGGAGCTGGTGGAAAACGCCCTGGACGCGGACGCCCGCCGCATCCACGTGGAGGTCTACGACGCGGGATTCGGCCTCATCCGGGTGAGCGACGACGGGATCGGGATTCCCCCGGAGGAGCTGTGGCTCGCCTGCCAGCGGCACGCCACCAGCAAGCTCCCCGACGACGACCTCCTCCGCATCCGCACCCTCGGCTTCCGGGGGGAGGCCCTTCCGAGCATCGCCGCGGTGGCGGAGCTGGAGCTGGTGAGCGCCGCGGGCACGGACGGGGTGGGGTGTCGCATCGTGGTGCGACACGGCCGCTGCGTCTTGCAGGAGCCCGCGCCCCGGCCGCAGGGGACCACGGCCACGGTCCGGCACCTCTTCGACAACGTCCCCGCCCGCCGGGCTGCCTTCCGCAACCCCCGGGTGGAGACCGCCCACATCGTCCAGACCGTGCGGCGGCTCGCGCTCGCCGCCCCGCACGTGGCCTTCACCCTCGTGGTGGACCGGCGGCTGGTGCTCCGCACGAGCGGATCTGGGGACCTCGAGACGGCCCTGGTGGAGGTGTACGGACCAGGGCTTGCGGGCCGGCTGGTGCGCCTCGGACCGGTGGAGGTGGCGCACGCCCATCTGGAGGGGTTTGTGAGCGCCGCGGAGGTGACACGGCCCCGCCGGACCGACCTCCACTTCATCACGAACGGCCGGTGGGCGCAGCCGAGGGGGCTATTGCAGGCGGTGGAGGCCGCGTACCGGTGGCTCCTGCCCCGCGGCCGGCACCCCATCCTGGCCGTGGCCATCCAGACGCCTCCGGAGCTCGTGGACGTCAACCTCCACCCCGCAAAGCTCGAGGTGCGGCTGGTGGAAGAAGCCGCCCTCGCTCCCGCGCTCGCGGAGTCGGTGCGGTCCGCCCTGGCCCGCCGGCCGAGGACCCTGACCGTGCTTACGCCTCCGGCTCCTCCACCGGCGCTTGCGGACCGGGTGGAAGAGCCCACAGCCGGGGAGGAGGAGCCGGACCGCATCGTCACCCCCAACCTCCCGCCTCTCGATCTCGTGGGTCAGGTGCAGGACCGGCTCCTTTTGCTCGAAGGACCGGACGGCCTCTACCTCATAGACCAGCACCGGGCCCACGAGCGGGTCCTCTACGAGCACCTCAAGAAGGCCCACGGCCCTGCCGGCTCCCCCTCCGTGGAGCTCCCAGAACCCCTCGTGATCGAGCTCAGGCCAAGCCAGGTAGAACGGTTCGGCCGCAGGCTCGTGGAGTTCGAGGCGTTGGGGTTCCGGCTCGAGGTGTTCGGCCGTCGGGCGTTCCTCGTACGGGCAGCACCCTTGCTGCCCGGCGTGCTCCAGGTGGGCGAGCTCGAGGAGCTCGGTCGGGTGCTCGTGGCCCTGGCGGAGGACGAGACGGAGGAGGTCGAGGGGTGGCGGGAGCGGCTCGTGGTGGAGCTGGCCTGCCGCACCGCGGTGCGGAGGGGCCGCAGGCTCGACCGTGCGGCGATGCGGGAGCTCGTGGAGGCCCTGGGCCAGACCGAGACCCTGGCCGTCTGCCCGCACGGAGCCCCCGTGATCCTGCAGGTCGGTGAAGAGGTGTTGCGCCGGCAGTTCCGGTGGCGGTAAGGCCTTACCCGAAGAGCACCCCCGCGGTCCCCACCACGCACAGGAGGCTTCCCGTCACGAGCGGGCTCCGGGTCCGGGAGCATCCACCGGCTCAGCAGGATCACGAAGAGCACCTGGAGGTTGTAGAGGACCGCGGCGTTCGCCACCGTGGCCGCGCCCAGAAACGGGGCGGGTGTGATCCGTAGCCCTGCGGCAGGTGTCGCCCAGGGCGAAGGCGGCCGCGAGGGCCGCGGCCACACCCCGCACCTCAGGTCGCCTGTGGCCTGCGGGGTCCCGTTCGGAGACCACAGGCCTCCCAGGAGGAAGAACAGCAGCGCAAGAGCAAGAGGCGTGAGGGCCACTGAGCCGCGGGCAACCTCGAGGAGGGCGAGGGCCCCGAACACGGTGACGTTCGTGACCATGCTCACGAACATCCGGGCCTCGGGCCGCACGGGGGTGTGGGCGGTCATGAACCGGCGGGCCAGGACCGTGCCGATCCCGAAGGCCGCGGCCGCCAGCAGGGCGAACAGCTCTCCGGTCACGGGGCGCGCAGAAGCTCCAGCATCGCCTCGTGCAGGAGGCCGTTGGTGGCAACGAGATCCCGGGTATGCACCGTGTAGGGCGATCCGTCCATCCCCGTGATCACCCCGCCCGCCTCCTGCACCAGCAGCGCCCCCGCGGCCACATCCCAGGGGTTCAGGTTCGGTTCCCAGAAGGCGTCGAGGCGGCCCGCGGCCACACAGGCAAGGCCCAGGGCCGCGGATCCCAACAGCCGCAGGTCCTCCGCGGCCCGGGCAAGGGCGCTCATCTGCGGGAGGTTGCGGCCTGTGGTCCCGATGTCCGGCGGAGTCCCCGTGGCCACGAGGGCCTGGGCGAGCGCCTTCGTCCCGGAGACCCGAAGCCGCTCCCGGTGGGACCCGCGCAGGAGCCACGCGCCCTTTTGCCGCTCCGCCACGAACAGCTCGTCTAGGATGGGGTGGTAGACCACGCCGAGCTGCACCGTCTCGCCTTCCGCGAGGGCGATGGAGACCGCGAACCAGGGGAGCCGGTGGGCGAAGTTCGTGGTGCCGTCCAACGGATCCACGTACCAGCAGGGGACGTCCGGACGCGCAAGCCCCCCACCTTCTTCCGCCACAATCCCGTACTCCGGAAACGCCGCGCGCAAGCAGGAGAGAATACACGCCTCGCTGGCGTAGTCCGCCTCCGTGACCGGGCTCGTGGGCCCCTTGTAGCGCACTGCTTCGGGACGGGGCGGTTGGAGGAAGTGCGCCACCAACACGTGCCCGGCCTCCCGGGCCGCGCGCACCGCCACGTCCACCGCGGGCGAGAAGGCCGTCATATCCCCAGAGGTCGGCTCACGGTCGCAAGCCGCAGGGGGCTCGTAACGCCCTCCTCCGTCACGTAGGCGGTGACCAGGCGGTCCGGGATCTGCTCGAACAGCAGGGGCGAGAGGTTCAGGGCCTGTGGCGGCGTCCACCCGTGGGTGAGGTCCGCGGGCGAGCCCATGACCGTGGGCAGTCCCTCCCGCAGGAGGGGCGGCAGGATCTTGATGGTCTGGGTGGCCACGTAGCACGGCACGCCCTGTGCCTGGGCCACCAGCAGGAGCGGCCGCGTGCCGATGGTGTTGACGAAAAACCCCGCAAGGGAGACCGCCTCCGCGCCGGTAACCACCGCGGAGGCGATGTCCATGTAGTAGGCCATGGCGCCGTCCACGGTGAGGGTGGTGTTGATGCCCTGTTCGGCCAGGGCCTGCGCGAGCCGCCTTCCGTCCAGGAGCGGCCGGCTTTCGAACACCACCACGCTGAGGTCCGGATTGTGCTGCCACAGCTCCTCGATCACCGCCCGCACCGTCTGGCTGTTGGAGATGGTGAGGATCACGTGGGCGTCCGCCAGGACCTCCGCGGCGAAGTGGGCGATCCGGGCCCGGGAGGTCGCGATGTGGGCGCGGTACCCGCGGAGCCAATCCCGCAGCTCCTCCCGCATCTGTAGGAGGGGAACCCCTTCTCGGACCATCTCCTCCGTGAACCGCACCGCGCGGTGGTGGAGGTTCATGAGGGGGGCGGAGGTGGGCTTTCGCTGGAGCAGCTCCCGGATGGCGGCATCGAACGCGGCCAGAAACGCCCGTGGGTCCGTTTCCGGGCAGCCCGCGATCCACGCCTCCAGGGCCTCCGCCGCGGACAGGGCGATCTCCGAGGCGGTGACCCGCACCATCCCCTCGATGGCCCGCAGCCGCTCCTCCCAGCTCACACCGTTAGTATCCGATGGCGAGGGCCCAAACTCCTCCAGGCCGGGAGGAGTGAGGCGGCCTACCGCCCAACTAGCTGGTATGCGCCAGGTGGAGCGGGTACAGGTACGGGTGGCCACGGTCCGCGATCTCCCGTACCTCGTGGAGGCCTGGGGGGAGCTGGCCCGCTACCACGAGCGGTTCGACCCCGGGTTCGCCTTGAGCCGCGGGTGGCGGCAGGCCTATGCGGAGTACGTGGCCTCCCTCCTGGGCCGGGAGGACACGTGTGTGGTGGTGGCCTGGGTGCCGGGGGAACTGGCGGGAATGGCCGTCGGCCGCGTCATGCTGGCGCCAGCCTTCTTCCGGCACCGCTGGCGCGGCTACATCCAGGACGTGTACACCCGGGAGCCGTACCGCCGCCAGGGGATCGCCCGCCGGATGGTGGAGCGGCTGGAGGCCTGGATGCGGGATCAGGGCGTCCAGCGCGTGGAGCTCACCGTGGCGCCTCAGAACCCTGCCGCCCTCGCCTTCTGGGAGGACCTGGGGTACCGCCCCTACCTCCAGGTCTTCAGTAAGGAGCTCTAGCGCTCCTCGAGGGGCACGTAGGTCAGGTCCATGGGCCCCGTGTACTCCGAGAGGGGGCGGTACAACCGGTTATCCGCCTGCTGCTCCAGCACGTGCGCCGTCCAGCCCGCCACCCGGCTCGCGGCGAAGGCGCAGGTCATGAGCTCTGGAGGGATCCCGAGGTTGTAGAGCAGGGAGGCGGAGTAGAAGTCCACGTTGGGGTAGATCTCCCGGTCTCCCCGGAGTTGCGCCACCAGGGCGTCCACCTGCTCGGACATCTCGTACCACACAAGCCCTCCGATCTCCTCGCCCACCTGCCGGGAGAGCTCCCGGAGCACCCGGGCGCGAGGGTCCTCCGTCCGGTAGACCCGGTGCCCGAACCCCGGCACCCGCCAGCGCTCCGCGAACAGCCGCCGAGGGTGCTGGCGATCACCCGGGCGGTGAAGGTGGAGGCGTTGTAGCCGTGGTCCGCGAGCAGCACGAAGTAGGCGTCCATGGCCCGCTGCGCGATCGGGGTGGGCCGCTCGCCCCTCAGCATGTACAGGAAGTTGGCCGCATGAGGGAGCTGTGGATCCGGCGGGAGATGAGTCCTTCGGGTTCTCGTCAACGGCCATGAGCGGCGAGAAGGCCGTCCGCAGGGCGTCGAGGGGGTCCAGGATCTTGGGGAGCGCCTGCAGCAGGTCCTCCACAGGCCGCAGGAGCAGCCGCAGGGCGGCGAGCTCGGCCCGGTTCGGGAGCCGGCCGTACCACAGGAGGAAGCAGACCTCCTCGAACGCGGACTTGCAGGCCAGCTCGTGGATGTGGTTCCCGCCACGACACCTTCCAGGCCTTTCGCGATCTGGGGCATCGCACCACCTGCCTGGGTTTTCCGGTTCGACCGTACGATCCTGCCGCGCCGCGTATCAACGAGCAGGAGTCGGCGGTGCACACCACCAACTCTCCCTCGTGGAGGGTGCGGTGCACCACCGAGAGCGGATCCTCAGAGCCCTGCGCGGGGAAATGGCGGACGTGCCGCCCGTGGCCCTGTGGCGGCACTTCCCGGGCGAGGACCAACAGGCGGAGTCCCTGGCCCGGGCCCACGTGGCCTTCTGGGAGCGGTTCCGGTTCGACCTGCTGAAGGTGACGCCCGCGAGCGGCTACTACGGGGAGGACTGGGGGCTTCGCTCGACCTACCGGCCCAACCGGGAGGGGGTGCGCACCTACCTCGATCGCCCGATCAAGAAGGCCTCGGACTGGCGGCGCCTTGCGCCCTTAGACGTGACCGCGGGCGCCTACGGCCGAGAACTGTGGGCCCTGCGGCTCGTGCGGGAGGCGGTGGGACCGCAGGTGCCGGTGCTGGCCACGGTCTTCAGCCCCCTCACCGTGGCGCGTACCCTCTCGGGGGAGGAGGCGGTGGTCCGCGACCTCCGGGAGAACCCGGACGACCTGCACGCGGGGCTCGAGATCATCGCCGACGTCACCGCCCGTTTCGCGGCCGCCTGCCTGGCCTCCGGCGCAGACGGGATCTTCTTCGCCACCCAGATGGCCTGCCCGGCAGCGGCCACGGAGGAGGAGTACGAGGCCTTTGGCCGGCCGTACGACCTCCGGGTGCTGGAGGCCGTGGCCGGAGCGGAGATCGTGATCTTACACCTGCACGGGGAGGGCGCGTACTTCGACCTCCTCACCGACTACCCCGTGCACGCCATCAACTGGCACGACCGTCGTACATCCCCTTCCCTGCGGGAGGCTCGGAGCCGCACCTCGCTGTGCCTGGTGGGCGGAATCCACGAGCAGGCGATCGCGGACCGCTCCCCGCAGGAGATCGCGGCGGAGGTGCAAGACGCCCTTGTGCAGACGGGCGGCCACGGGCACGTGGTGGCCCCGGGGTGCGTGGTTCCGATCGACACCCCGGAGGCGAACCTCGCGGCTGCCGTCCAAGCGGCCCGCGTGTGGCGGCCGTAAGGCTAGAACCGCTGTCCCGGAGCCCGCGGGACGAAGGGGTTCGGTGCCGGAAGGGCAGGAGCGCCGGGTGCGGGCTGGAGGGGGTAAACCTCCTGCGGCCCCGTGGGAGATCCGTTCCGGTCCCATCCGGGACCGGGCCGCATCTCGTAGAACCGGCCGTTGTAGAATAAGTAAATTTTGACCTCGCACGCCTGCCCGCCCGGCTGCGGTCGCTGCCCGGGGAACCGGCGTCCAGGGCCGGGGATCGGGATCATCTCTTGGATCCCGGGCGCCTGGACCAAACGGAGGGGGGTCGCCTCCCGCGTCCCACTCGCCCGTCCGAGGGCGTACCCGGCTGTCACGCCGATGAGCGCGGCAAGACCCAGTCCCGCGAGGCTTCCGATGAACGGCCGCATGGCTCCCTCCGGCCCGTGGTGTACCCTCAGTCTACCACCTACCACGTTTGCCGTTCCACTTCGTCTGTGGACTCCTTCGTTCGTCCGAACGTCGAAAGTCTACCACCTACCACGTTTGCCGTTCCACCTTCTCGGATCGCCCGCCAGATCTTCTCCGGCCACAGGGGCATGTCCAGGTGATCGATCCCGAAGGGCCGCAGGGCATCGATCACCGCGTTCACGAAGGCAGGGGTTCCGCCGATGGTGGCCGCCTCCCCCACGCCCTTGCTCCGCAACGGGTTTGTGGGTGAGGGTGTAATGGTGCGGTGGGTCTCGATCTGGGGTACGTGGGCGGCGCGGGGAACCGGGTAGTCCGCGAGGCTGCGGGTCCGGTTTTGGCCCTCCGCGTCGTACACCACCTCCTCCAGCAGGGCCTGCCCCAGCGCCTGGACCACCCCGCCGTGGACCTGTCCCTCCACCAGGAGCGGGTTCACGACAACCCCGCAGTCGTCCACGGCCACGTACCGGCGAACCCACACCTCCCCGGTTTCCGGATCGACCTCCACCGCGCAGAGATGCGCGCCGAAGGGGAAGGTGGGCGAACGAACGGTGAAGGTGGCCCGCTCCTCCAGGCCCGGCTCGAGGCCACCCGGTCGCCTGCGGGGCTGGTAGGCGGCCGCGGCCACCTCCTGGAGGGTGATCTGCCGATCCGGCACCCCGCGGACCCGGATGACCCCGTCTGCGAGCTCCAGGTCCTCCACCCGGGCCTCCAGCAGGTGGGCCGCGATGCGGAGCACCCTGCTGCGTACCTTTCGGGCAGCCCGGAGCAGGGCGGACCCGCCCACCACCAGGGTGCGGCTTCCCGCGGTCCCCATGCCGTGCGGGATGGCCAAGGTGTCGCCGTGCACCACCTGGACGTGCTCCGGCCTCACCCCCAGTTGCTCGGCCACGATCTGCGCAAACCCCGTGGCATCCCCCTGCCCGTGCGGCGAGGTCCCGGTGAACGCCACCACGCTCCCGTCCTCGTTCACCCGAACCCTCGCCTCATCCCACCCGAAGGTACACAGCTCCACGTAGGTCGAAAGTCCGACCCCGAGGTACCGGCCCTGCTGGCGCATCCGTTCCTGCTCGGCCCGGAGTCCCTGGTAATCTGCCCGTTCCAGCAGGGTGTCCAGGGCTCGGCGGTAGTCGCCGCTGTCGTACCGGACGCCGGTCACGGTGCGGTACGGAAAGGATCCCTTCGGGATGAAGTTGCGGCGCCGGACCTCCGCGGGATCCAGGCCGAGGTGGGCGGCCACGAGGTCCATCAGCCGCTCCAGGTAGTACGTGGCCTCCGGGCGCCCGGCTCCCCGGTACGCGCCCGTGGGAGTTTTGTGGGTGTAGACCTCCACGATCTCCGCCTCGAGGTGCTCGAACCGGTACGGCCCCTGGAGCATGAGGCCCGTGAGGGTGGGGATCTCCAGGGTGGTGGTGAGGGCGTAGGCGCCGATGTCCGCCAGGACCCGAGCCCGCATCCCGCGGATCCTGCCCCGCGCATCGACCGCCACCTCGAAGTCCGCCACCTGGTCCCGCCCCTGGGCGGTGGCCACGAGGTCCTCCCCCCGGCTCGCCACCCACTTCACCGGTGAGCCGAACCTCCGGGCGACCTCGGCCACCACCACGTCCTCGGGATAGAGGTTGAGCTTCACGCCGAACCCGCCGCCCACGTCCGGGGTCAAAACCCGCACCCGGGAGGCCGGTAGCCCTAACGCCTGCGCGATCCCGTCCCGCAGGCCATGCGGGACCTGGGTGCTGGACCACACGGTGAGGAGTCCGCCGTCCCAGACGGCCGCGGTCCCACGGGGCTCCAGCGGGATCCCCGCCACCCGCTGGTTGCGTAGCCGCCTCCGGATGACCTGATGAGCCCGGCGGAAGGCGGCCTCTACGTCCCCGGCCCGGATCTGGCTCCGGTACGCCACGTTGGTGCCCAAGGACTCGTGGACCAAGACGCGGTTGAGAAGCGCCTCGAGGGGATCGACCACGGCAGGAAGGGGCTCGTACGCCACCACCACCCGATCTCGAGCGTCCTCCGCGGCCGCACGGCTCGTGGCCACCACCACCGCGACGGGCTGCCCCACGTACCGGACCGTGCCCCGCGCAAGGGGCGGGTGCGGGACGACGCGGGCGTTCTGCGGGCCTTCGGTGGGAAGGTCCGGAAGGGCCAGGTCCTCCGCGGAGAGGACCGCCACCACCCCAGGGGTCTTGAGGGCCGCGGAGCCGTCCACGGACCGGACCCGGGCGTGGGCGTGGGGACTGCGCACGAAGGCCAGATGAAGAGCTCCGGAGAGCCGGAGGTCGTCGAGGAACGTCCCCTGTCCCCGGATGAGTCTCGGATCCTCGATGCGCGGCACTCTCTCCCCGATCCAGCGCCTCACCGTCCTCCTCCTGATCTCCGATTCGCGCCCCCCATTGTAGCCCCTCCGAGCAGGAGGCGGCGGGCGCCTGAAGAATGCAACCCAACGCATGCGCCCTCAAGCCATATCCGTGAGCTTATCGATCGGTGTGGCAACCTTCTTGCTTTTCGCCGCGTCCGCGGGAGGAGCGGGGATGTCCCCGTACTACCGAATCCGGTTCGGCCCGGTCCGGGACCTACGGGTCGTGGAGTCCTTTACGGCGCTGTTGGGCCGGTCGTACGGGGTTGTGGGCCAGATCGTGGCGGAGCCGGTGGCCTTTGAGTACCACGTCCTCTCGAGTCCGGTGCGGAGCCGGTCTGCTGCGGAGGCGCGGGCCCGGCTGCTGGCCGCCCTGCAGATCCGGTCCGTGGTGGTTCGGTCCGCGGCCGCCTACCGCCTCCACTTCGGGGCGTTCCCGTCGGTCGCCCAGGCCCAGAAGGTCGCCCGGCAGGTGCGCCGCCGGGGCTTTGGGGCGGTGGTGGAACCCAAGCGGGTTTTGGGCTACACGGTCATCGTGCGTCGGGTCCCGCAGTCCGCGGCCATGGCGGTGGTCCGGCGGCTGCGGGCGGAGGGGTTTTCGGTACGGCTTGCGCGAGAGATGCCTTAACCAAGGGGGTCAGACGTTATGCCGGATCGCTGGACGAGAAAACTCACCGAGCTTCTTGCCCCTCACCGGCCATCGGAGGCGACGCCGAGTCGGCGCCTGTCCGCGTTGGTGATTGGACCTGGCCTCCCACCGGGCTGGGCCGATCCGGTGAACGCCTTATGCCGGATCCGGACGGTGGGGGATCCGGAGGAAGCCCTGGAGGTCTTGCAGTTCGAGGACTACGACCTCATCCTGATCCCCATAGAGGGGCTTACGCGGCGCCCCCTCGAAGTGGTGGCCGCCATCCGCGCCTACCGTGCGACCCCCATCTTCGTGGTCGGCACCCCCGAGCACGCGGACCTGCTGGCGGAGGCCCTGCGGGCCGGGGCGGACGACTACCTGCCCGCGGACCGGCCCACATCCGAAGTCCTGCTCCTCCTGGAGCACGCCCTCGCCCGGTGCGACCTCCTGCGGCGTGGCGGGGAGGCTGCCGCGGTCCAACGGGACTTCCTCACGGGGCTCGTCACCCCGGAGGCGTTTCAACAGGCGTACCGCCGGGCCCTGGCCCGCAGGCGGCAGTTCGGGGAGAGGCTCGGGCTCATTCGGGTGGACCTGCTGAATTTAGGGGGGATCTATGCCGCCTACGGTGGTGTGGTGGGCGATCGGGCGGTCCAGGAGGTAGCCCGGATCTTGCGGGAGCGGGTGCGCCGGACGGATACCGTAGCCCGCCTCGGTCAGGACCGGTTCGCCGTGCTGCTCGTGGGCGCGACCCGGGAACGGGTCGCTTGGGCGGCGGATCAGATCAGCCAGGCCCTGCACAACCTCCGCTTTCCCGAACACCCGGATCTCCGAGTTCCCTTCCGGGTCGGGTGGTCCGTGCCCGAAGGCGAGGAGGACCCTCTCGAGGCGGCGGAGGGGAGCCTCCGGCAGGCGGTGTGACTCTAGCGGGCCCGCCGGATCTCCTCCACGGCCTGCGGGTTCTCCAAGCTCGACAGGTCCCCCGGATCCTGGCCCAGGTAGGCCGCCCGGATCACCCGCCGCATGATCTTGGCGTTGCGGGTCTTCGGGAGGTCCGTGACGAACCGGATCTCTTCAGGGGTGAGGGCCTTGCCGAGCCAGTCCGCCACGAGCCTCCGGAGCTCCTCCCGCAGCGCTTCCGTGGGCTCGTAGCCGGGCCGGAGGACCACGAAGCAGACCACGGCCTCTCCCTTCACCGCGTGCGGCACGCCGATGGCCGCGGCCTCCGTGACCGCGGGGTGGGCGGTGAGGGCCGATTCGACCTCCGCGGGGCCGACACGCTTTCCGGCCACCTTGATGGTGTCGTCGGATCGCCCCAGGATATACCAGAACCCGTCCTCGTCCCGCACCGCCCAGTCCCCGTGCACCCACACGCCGGGCCACCGGGACCAGTAGGTCTCCACGTACCGCTGCGGGTCCCGCCAGAATCCCCGGGTGATCCCGGGCCAGGGCTTGGTGATCACGAGCTCCCCCACCTCTCCAGGCCCCACGGGCCGGCCCTCGGCGTCGTAGATATCCGCGGCGATCCCCAGACACGGCCCCGTGAACGCGCACGGCCGGCACGGGTGGATCACCGTCCCCGCCACGATCCCGCCGGAGATCTCGGTCCCGCCCGAGTAGTTGATGACGGGGCAGCGGCCGCGGCCTACGTGGTGAAAGTACCAGAGGTATGGCTCCGGGTTCCACGGCTCACCGGTGGAGCCCAAGATGCGCAGGGAGCCGAGATCGGCCCGTCGGACGGGCTCCTCGCCGTACCGCATGAGGGCCCGCACCGCGGTAGGTGCAAGCCCCAGGACCGTGACCCGGTGCCGGTCCACGAGCGCCCACAACCGGCCCGGATCCGGGTAGTCGATGGCCCCTTCGTACAGCACCAACGTGGCCCCCAGCGAGAGGATCCCGAACACCGCCCACGGCCCCATCATCCAGCCCATGTCCGTCAGCCAGAACATCACGTCGTCTTCCTGCACGTCGAAGTGAAAGGCCATGTCCTGGGCTGCCTTAATGGGGAATCCCGCGTGGACGTGCACGGTCCCCTTGGGTCGGCCCGTGGTCCCGGAGGTGTAGATGATCATGAAGGGGTCCTCGCTCCCCATGACCTCCGTGGGGAACTCCTCGGGCGCTCCGGCGGTGGCCTCGTGCCACCACACATCCCGGTCTTGCCGCCCCCCCTCTGCCTCGCCGAGGCGCCTGACCACCAGCAGGTGCTCGACGGTGGGACACCGCCGGGCGGCCTCGTCGGCCACCGGCAGCATCCGCACCCGCTGCCCCCGGCGGTAGAACCCGTCCGCGGTGATGATCACCTTCGCCTCGCAGTCCTGAACCCGGGCCGCGAGGGCCTCCGCGCCGAACCCGGAGAAGACCGGAGTGAAGATCGCGCCGATCTTCGCACAGGCCAAGACGGCCACCGCCACCTCCGGGACCATGGGGAGGTAGACGGCCACCCGATCACCCCGCCCGACGCCCAGCTGCCGGAGGGCCCAGGCCGCCCGACAGACCTCCGCGTACAGCTCCCGGTAGGTAAGGGTGCGCACCTCCCCGTCCTCCCCCTCCCACCGGAGGGCCACCTTCCCCGCGAGGGGGCTTGCGCGGTGCTTATCCACGCAGTTGTGCACCAGGTTCAACCGCCCCTCCACAAACCAGCGGGGCCACGCGATCCCCTGGGAGAGGTCCAGCACCTCCGTGTAGGGCTGGTACCACTCGATGCGCATCTCCGCCAACGCCGCGTTCCAAAACCACGTCATGTCCTCCACGGACCGCCGGTATAGGTCCTCGTACCGGGTGAACCCGTGTGCTTGCATGAACCGGTAGAGGCGGCTCCGCTCGACCACCTCCGGGGTCGGCTGCCACACGATCTCCCGTCCCAGCACCGAGGTCTCCAACCCGACCACCTCCCCTAGGGTTTTTCCGCGTCCTGCCTCCTGCTCCTCCTGCGCGCTACCATAGGACCCGTGGACTCCCTGGAACGCTTGAACCAGGACATCGTCGCCTGCCGCCGGTGCCCGCGCCTTGTGGCTTACCGGGAGGCCGTGGCCCAAAGCCCCCGTGCCTATCCGGGGTGGACGTACTGGGCGAAGCCGGTCCCTGGGTTCGGAGACCCGAACGCGCGGCTCTTGGTGGTCGGGCTTGCGCCCGCGGCCCACGGGGCCAACCGCACGGGCAGGATGTTCACGGGAGACCTGCCCAACGGCGCCTCCGTGTGGCTCGTGCGGGCCCTGTACCGCGCGGGGTTCGCAAACCAGCCCACGAGCTTCCACCGGGAGGACGGACTCCGCCTCCGGGACGCCTACCTCACCGCTGCGGTCCGGTGCGCGCCGCCCCAGAACCGGCCGCTCGGGGAGGAGTTCGACCGGTGCTTCCCCTTTCTGGAGCGGGAGTTCCGGCTGCTGCCGCGGGTCCGGGTGGTGGTGGCCCTGGGGCAGGTGGCCTTCTGGACCGTTCTGCGCCTGTACGACCGGTTCGGCGTACCCCTCCCCCGTCCCCGGCCCCGGTTCGCCCACGGAGCCCTCTACCGGTTTGAGGGCGAGATCCTGGGCCGTCCCGTGCCCGCGGTGCTGTGCACGTACCACCCGAGCCGTCAGAACACGAACACGGGCCGGCTTACAGAACCCATGCTGGACCGGATCTTCGCGCGGGCCCGGCAGCTCGCGGAGGAGGGATGAGGGACGAGGCCCTGAGCCGCCTACGGAGAGGTGCCCGTGGGGTGCGTGGTGGCACATGAAGGCCGCATCATCGCCCGGGCCCACGACCGCCGGGAGAGCCTCCAGGATCCCGTGGCCCACGCGGAAATCCTGGCCATCCGGGAGGCCGCCCGGTTTTTGGGCTCGTGGCGGCTTGAGGGGTGCACGCTGGTGGTGACCGTGGAACCCTGCCCCATGTGCGCGGGAGCCATCGTCCTCGCCCGCATCGCGCGCCTGGTCTACGGGGCTTCCAGCCCCAAGAGCGGGGGCGTGCGCAGCCTCTTCCGCATCTGCGAGGACCCGCGCCTGAACCACCAGGTGGAGGTCATCCCCGGGGTGCGGGCGGAGGAGGCGGCCTCGCTCCTCCAGGCGTTCTTCGGCGGCCTCCGCAGGCCCCGATGACCTCTACCGCACGGTCACGGAAAGGGTAACGCTTTCCCCACTTACCGCCCACGGCGTGCGCACCAGGGCGGAGGGGTACCGTCGGAGCTGGAGGAAGCGGCGGAACAGCGTCTGGGCGGGCGGGGCGTCCAGTGGGAGGAGCTGGACGAGGACGTCCGTGTTGCGGCCAAAGGTCTCGAAGGCGAGCACCTCGTCCTCTAAGCGGTCGAAGGCGGGCGCCTCCGGTTGCGGGTCTGCCGGAAGGGAACCGGCCGGGGTCACCACGAGACGCGCACCGCCCCGGGGGAAGTCCTCGGGCACGGCGAGCTCCACGGTCCGCTCCTCGGGTGTCCTGCCCGTCGGGCGGAGCCGCAGCGTCACCCTGAGGGATTCGCCCGCGGACACCGTACGCGCCTCCGGCTCCGCATCCACGAGGGCTGCGGTGCGCACGGTCCGCTCCAGCCTCACCGACACCCGGAGGTTGATCGGCCGCACCGCGTCGTCGGTCCGGAACAATAGGCCCAGGGCCCGGGAGACGTCGCCCAGCACCGCAGCAGGGGCGTTCGTGGGGCTGTAGACCACGTTGGTGCGCACGGCCTCCTTGGGAAGCCCGAGGCCCCGGACGGCCACGGTGACCTCCGCGCTGCCCTCTCCGCCCGCATCCCACCCCCTCTGGACCGCGCTCAGCACGACGGAGGGCACGAGGAGCCGGGCGAGGTCTCGCCGCCGGACCACCTGCACCCGCAGGGAGGTGGATCGGCCGCGGTCCGCGTCGGTGGTGGTGACCCCCACGTTCAATACCGGAGGAAGCCGGCCCAGCTCCCCCGCGATGGCCGCTCGCCGGTCCTGGGTCACCACGCCGATGGCGGGGCCGACATCGCCCAGCTTAAACGGCAACACCGTGCTGCGGACCACGGTATGCACGTAGGCCGGCGTGAGGAGGTAGGTGGCGTCTCCGAGGCCGAGGAACGGGTGGCCGAAGGCCAGGAACCGACGGCCCTCCCGGTACGTCAGGGTGCCGATGGCGGCGATCAAGAGGTCTCCCCGCGCCAGGACCACTCCGACCGCGCTTCCCGGGACCAGGGGTGCGTCGAACGTCCGGTCGCCCACGGGTGCTTGGACGGGGAGCACGGGGTAGCCTTCGAGCGCGTGCTGCAGCATCCGGAAGGCAGGCCCTTCGATGCCCGAGACCAGAAGCGGCGTCAGCACCGGGGTCATGGCGATGGTCATTCCGCCCGTCGCGTTGATCTGGCGGGCCTCAACGGGATCCCTGATGAGCCGCACCGCGCGCACCATTCGGTCCTGTAGCCGCACGGGAGGGTCCAGGAGCATCGGCCCGGTGTGGGCGGAGTCCATCCGAAGGACGCGCAGCATCGTCTCAATGGGAGTGAACAGCCCGAGGTCGCTGTCGGGGCCTGCAGAGGCATAGGCGTAGGAGAGGGCTCCCGCGATCCGGCCGTCGATGTACATCGGGCTTCCGCTCATCCCCGCCGCGATCCCCCCGGATGCACGGATGAGGGGGCCGGAAGCCCGGAACAGCACGAGGGGGAACCCGGGTCCGCGGGTCACCCCGAGGACCTCGAAGGGGAACGTCTCGATCCGGGTCCCGTGCACCACCGTCCGGCCGATGCCCCGGAGTCCCGGCCGGATGCGGTCGAGGGGGAAGATCTCGGGTTCGCCCCCGGCCCCCGCCCCCTGGACCGCCGCCAAGACCAGTCCGAGAAGGATCACCCTGCGCACGCCTCGCCTCCTGTAGTGTAGGTCCAGAATAGGAGAGCGGGGGAGGCCCGTAGAAAGAACCCTACAAATAAGAAGGAGGGGAGGAGATGCGAGCGAAGTGGGTCCTGCGGGTGTTCGGTGCGGTCCTGGTGGCCCTGCTGCTTGTGGAGCTCGGGGCCTCCGGCCCCACGGTGCGGCGGATCTCCATCGCCACGGGCGGGACCGGAGGGGTGTACTTCGTGCTGGGCGGCGGGCTTGCGCGGATGATCTCCCAGTACATCCCGGGCGTGCAGGCCACCGCGGAGGTCACCAGTGCGTCCGTGGACAACATGCGTCTCATCGGGGCCAAGCGGGCGGACATCGCCTTTACCCTGAATGACACCGCCTACGACGCGTGGCGGGGGATTGGGGAGTTCCGGGGGAGCCCCATCCCCATCCGGGTCCTCGCCCCCATCTACGACAACTACAACCACCTGGTGACCCTGGAGGGCACGGGGATCCACACGGTGGCGGACCTGCGGGGCAAGCGGGTCTCCGTCGGCGCTCCGGGAAGCGGCACGGAGGTGACGGCCCTGCGCATCCTGCGGGCCGCGGGCATCGACCCCGACCGGGACATCCGGAAGGAGCGGCTGGGCGTGGCCCCCAGCGCGGACGCCCTGCGGGACCGGAAGATCGATGCCTTCTTCTGGAGCGGCGGGCTCCCCACGCCCGCGGTCCTGGACCTCGCCAGCTCTCCGGGGATCCGTATCCGCATCGTCCCGCTGGACACGGTACTGGACGCCCTGCGCAAGGAGCACGGCCCCCTCTACGCCCGTGGGGTGATCTCCCGGATCGTCTACCCGGGCATGGACCAGAACGTGCCCACCATCGTCGTCGCGAACCTCCTGGTGGTGCACCGGGACTTCCCGGAGGATCTCGCCTACGAGATCACCAAGCTCATCTTCGAGCGCAAGCGGGAGCTGGAGACGGTGCACGCGGAGGCGAAGAACATCAGCCTCCTGCGGATCACGGGCCGCACCCCCATCCCCTTCCACCCCGGTGCCGCCCGCTACTACCGGGAGAAGGGCATCAGCGGGTTGTAGGGCGCGGGTGGCCCTGGGGCTGATGGCCGTGGCCCTCGGGGCCCTGTGGCCGGTGGACGCGGTGGTGGTGGACGACCTGGACGCCTCACGGACGCTCGTGGAACTGCCGGCCCGGCCCGGCCAGGAGGTGGTCCTGCGCTACCGCCACTCCCGCTACGGCGGGGAGGTGTGGGAGCACCTGGTGGTCCAGCGAGGAGGGTTTCTGCTCACCAAGCTCGTGGCGGAGCGGGAGGCGGCCCTGGAGTCCTACGGCCTCCCGCACCCCATCCGGCACCGGGAAGGACGGGCGGTCCTGGCGGGCCTTCGGATCCCCGTCGGAGAGCTCGTGGTGCGAGCCACCGCGCTGGGCGAGCGTACCCTGCTTGTAGCAGGCCAAGTGATCCCACTCGCCGTAGGCCGGGAAGGCCACCGCATCCGCATCCGCGTCGGGAAGGCTCCCGTGGCCCGCCTGATCGGGTCCTGGATGCTCCGAAAGGGGAGGCCATGAGCGAGCCCGCCCAGGACCGTCCCACGCAGGCCGAGATCGAGGAGCTCATCGAGCGGTTCGAGGGGGCCACCCGCAAGCTCACGGGGCCCGTGGGTCGGCTTGTGACCGCGCTGGCGGTCATGAGCTCCCTCTATCACCTGTGGGCCGCCCAGTTGCCGTACATCCGCCAGCTCCACCTCACCCGCCACCTCCTCCTCGTGCTGGTGCTCACCTTCCTGCTGTACCCCGGCTGGAGGGGGGCTCGGCACCGGGTGCATCCCGTGGACTGGGTGTTCGTCCTGATCTCGGTCCTGGGGTTGGGGTGGGTGTTCTGGGACTTCGAGCGGTTCGTGTACCGCCAGGTGGTGCCCAACGCCTACGATCTCCTCTTCGGAGCCCTCACCATCCTGGCGGTCCTGGAAGCCACCCGCCGTACCACGGGATGGCCGCTCGTGGCCCTGGCGGTGGCCTTCCTGCTATACGCCTTCACCGGTCCCCTCCTGCCCGAACCCTGGACCCACCGGGGCTACGACCTCGACCGGGTGATCGGCCACCTGTACGTGGGGCTGGAGGGGATCTTCGGGGTTCCGCTGGATGTGTCTGCGAGCTTCATCATCCTGTTCACCCTGTACGGGTCGTTTCTGGAGCAGTCCGGGGCCGGGAAGTACTTCGTGGACCTGGCGTTCGCCCTCGTCGGCCGCCGACGCACGGGCGCGGGGCAGGCGGTGACGGTGGCCTCCTTTCTGCTGGGCGGTCCCAGCGGGAGCGGGGTGGCCACCACGGTAACGGTCGGCGCCATCACGTACCCGCTGCTGCGCCGGTCCGGCTACGACCCCGAGTCCGCGGGCGGGCTCCTGTCCGCGGGCGGCATCGGAGCCGTGATCTCCCCGCCCATCCTGGGGGCCGCGGCCTTCATCATCGCGGAGATCCTGAAGATCTCCTACCTGCAGGTCATGGTCCTCGCCATCCTCCCCACCCTGCTGTACTACTTCTCGGTGTTCCTCATGATCGAGTTGGACGCCCGGCGGTTCGGGCTGCGGCAGGTGGAGATCCGGGCGGAGGACGCCTGGCGGCTTGTGGGCCGCTACTGGTACCTGCTGGCCTCCCTGGGGCTGATCCCGCTGTTCATGGTGCGGGGGTTCAGCGCCATCGCCGCGGTGTTCTGGTGCATCGTGGCCACCGCCCTCACCAGCCTCCTGCGCCCCGAGACGGCCCTGGTGGTGGTGCGGCGCGCACCCGGGGCGTTGCCCTGGTCCCGAAGGGTCCGGAGGGTAGCCGGGGCGCTCTTGGGCGCCGTCCTGGCCCTGCTACTGACCCCGGCCCTGCGGGATCTCCTGGCGGTTCCGGGATCCGTGGCCGCGGCCGTGTGCGCGGCACTCGGGGCTGTCCTCGGGGCGGCTGCGGAGCGGGCATGGGCGGAGCCGTATCGGGGCGAGCCCCTGCGCCCCGGGGAGCCCGGGTGGACCCGGGTGAGGGGGTGGGAGGTCGGCATCGCCCCGCTCGTCGCAGCCCTGACGAACGGCACCAAGCAGGTGCTCACCGTGGCGGTGACCTGTGCGGTGGCCGGGATCGTCGTGGGGGTGATCACCCTCACGGGGCTCGGGCTCAAGCTCTCCGGAATCATCGTGGACCTCGCCAGGGGGCAGCTGCTGCTCACGCTGATCTACTCCGGGGTGGCCCTGTGGATCCTGGGACTCGCGCTTCCGATCACCGCCACCTACATCATCGCCGCGGCCATCATCGCGCCTGCCCTGATCCGGCTCGGGGTGAACGAGCTGGCGGCCCACATGTTCATCTTTTACTACGCGATCCTCTCCGAGGTCTCCCCACCCGTGGGGTTGAGCCCGCTCGCGGCCTCCGCCCTCACGGGCGGGAACGCCTTCCGCACCATGCTCATGGCGTGGAAGTACACCTTGCCCGCCTTCGTGGTGCCCTTCATGTTCACCGTCCACCCGGACGGGATGGGGCTGTTGCTGCACGCACCCGCGGAGGTCACCGTGAAGGTGGTGGTTACCTCCGTGCTGGGGCTTGTAAGCCTCAGCGTCGCGGTGAACGGGTGGCTCGTGCGCCGGGCCACCTGGCCCGAGCGGCTGGTCCTTGCCCTGTGCGGCCTGCTGCTCGTCTACCCGGCCACGGCCCTGGACCTCGTGGCCGCGGGAGGGCTTGCCGCCGTGGCCCTGATCCAGTGGCTCACGCGGCCGCAGCCCGTCCCCGAGCGGAGCTCCGGATCATAGTTCTGGAGGAGCCGATGGAGACCCAAGACCCCCTCGAGGCGTTCGAGACCGCGACCGTACACGACGTCCTCGTGTGGTGCGTCGGTCTCCTCGTGCACCAGGCCCGCCTCCACCTGGGACTGGTTCCCGAGAAGGGGCCGAAGGACCTCGATCAGGCGCGCCTCGCCATCGACGCGGCCGGAGCGCTGGTGGAGCTCCTTCAGGGGAAGGTCCCGGCCGAGACCTTCGGGGAGCTCCTCATGCACATCGCGGACCTGCGGCTCTACTACGTCCGGCTGCAGGAGAGGCCGCAGCGGGGGCCTTAGGCTTCTCCCGGGAGGAGGATCCCCCGCCCGTCCGGTCCCACGAGGACCCGGACCGGGATCTGGTGCTCGCCCGGGGGCAGGTTCGGGACGTCCACGATCAGGGCACCGGTGTCCACGGAGGCCACAAGGCCCCGCCCACGCCACAGGACCGTATACCCCCGGGAGGTGTCGAACTGGTAGGGGATGAAGGCGACCTCCTGGCTCAGCAGGCCCCGGGCCGCGATGTCGTGGAGCAGGTGGTCGATGCGCTCCAGGGTGGTCCATCCGTAGTTGTCCCCGGACACGATCACCGCTGCCTCACCCTGCCCCCGCCACACCCGCACGCACCCCGTCAGCCCGTGGTGCGCGATGAGGGACTCCACCTCCGTGGCCGCCTCCGGCCTGATCCGCACCTCACCGCACCAGTAGTAAATGCCCATGACGACCTCCTCACGGTTGGTCGAGTGGGGTGGTTTGCCTTCCCATTTAATACACCACAGGCAACTGCGCATCCCTCCTAGATCCCCGGAAATGTTCCCGCGTCAAGCTGAATCCAGACAATTCTGATCGGGATCGGACGGCCCCGGGTTGTACTGAATTCTTGACATTGTCGTGTATTCTTTCTACCCTGAGGGCCGATGGGGCGCAGGGTGCCGGTGGCGTTCGAGAACCGGCTGCGGGAGGTCCGACAGCGGTGCGGGATCCCGCAGGCGGAGCTGGCGCGCCGCGCAGGCCTCTCCCGCCAGGCCCTCAGCGCCATCGAGCAGGGCCGCTACGTCCCCAACACCGCGGTGGCCCTGCGCCTGGCCCGTGCCCTGGGGTGTGCCGTGGAGGACCTCTTCGATCTCCGGGAGGAGGCCGTGGTGCGGGCCCGCCTTGCCCATCCGGCTCTCGGCACGGTCCGGGTGCGGGTGGGTCGGGTCCGCGGCCGCCTCGTGGCCTGGCCACTACGAGGCTTTACGTTTCCCGTCTGCGCGGACGGGGTCGTCGCCGAACCCCAGAACGCGCGGATCCGACTGTTCCCGACCTCCGCTCCAGACCAAGCGCTCCTGGTGGCCGGATGCGATCCCGCCCTCTGGATCGCCGCCCAGCTCGCGGAGCGCCAGCACGGCCTGCGCGTGCACTGGATCCCGCTCAGCAGCCTCCCGGCCCTGCAGGCGGTCCGGGACGGCCTCGTCCACGTGGCGGGCACCCACCTCCACCCGCCGGACGACCCGGAAGGCGTGCGCACCATCCGCGGGGTCCTCGGAAGGCGGCGCGTGCGGGTGGTGACCGTGGCCCGTTGGGCGGAGGGGCTTGTGGTGCGGCCAGACCTCGCCCGGCGCCTGAACCGGCCGGAAGACCTCCTGCAGCCCGGCGTGCGGATCGTGAACCGCGAGGGAGGATCAGGCACGCGGCTGGTGTTCGACCGGTGGCTCGCAGGAGCCGGGTTAGATCCGCGGCGGATCCGGGGGTACGGGCACGAGCTCAGGAGTCACCTCGCGGTGGCGGAGGCGGTGTCCGCGGGGCTCGCGGACGCAGGGCCTGGAGTCCTGCCCGTAGCCCGCGCCTACGGGCTGTCCTTCCTGCCCATCGCGGAGCAGTCCTACGACCTCGTGGTTCCGGAGGACCTCGCGGAGCGGGAGCCCGTACGGGTCTTCCTGGACCTCCTGATGGGCCGTCCGTTCCGGCAGGAGCTGGCCTCCCTCGGGTACGACCCCTCCCCTGCGGGAGAGAGCAGGACGCTGAGGTAGGCGATGCGTCGCGCGATCATCGGTTTCGCTCTCCTGGTCCTCCTGGGTGGGCTTGCCCACGCGGCCCCGCCGCTTCGGGGCAGCGTGCTCGTCTTCGCCGCCGCCTCCCTGACCGACGCCTTCGAGGAGATCGGCCGCGTGCTGGAGCGGGAGAACCCAGCTGTCCCCATCACCTTCCAGTTCGCGGCGAGTTCGCTCCTGCGTACCCAGCTCCTGCAGGGCGCACGGGCCGACGTGTTCGCCTCCGCCGACGAGCGCAACATGCAGCTCGTCCGGGAGGCGGGGCTCCTGTGGACGCCGCCGGTGACCTTCTGCCGCAACGAGCCCGTGGTGGTGGTCTCTGCTTCGAACCCGGCGGGGATCGCGTCGGTGCGGGATCTGGCCCGACCCGGCATCAGGCTCGTGGTCGCCGCTCCTCAAGTCCCCATCGGAGCCTATACCCGTCAGATCCTCACCAACCTCAGCCGGGAACCGAGCTACGGCGCGGACTTCTCCGAGCGGGTGCTGCGGAACGTCGTCAGCCAGGAGCCGAACGTCCGCGCCTCGCTCGCCCGCGTGGCCCTCGGCGAGGCGGACGCGACGTTCGTGTACCGGTCGGACGTCTCGAGCGCGTACGGGGCGCGGGTGCGGATCGTGGAGATCCCACGGTGGGCAAACGTGATCGCCACTTACCCGATCGCGGTCCTCAAGGGCGCCCCGAATCCCGTGGGAGCCCGGCGGTTTGTGGCGTTCGTGCTGTCCGCGCGCGGACAGCAGATCCTCGTCCGATGGGGCTTCCTTGCGGCTCGCGAGTAGCAGGGCGGCCCACGTGCTCCTCCGCCGGTCGGAGCTCGTGCTGTGGGTGCCTGCTGGGCTCGTCCTCGTCTACCTCCTGGCGCCGCTCGTGGGGCTGGTGGTGGCCTCCTCCGCCGTCGGCCTACGCCTCACCGGATCGGCGGTCCAGAACGCGATCCGGCTCACCCTGCTCACCAGCACCCTCGCCACGTTCCTCAGCATGGTGGGCGGAACCCCGCTCGCGTACCTCCTCGCGCGACGTCCGTTTCCGGGACAACGGGTGATCGAGACCGTGGTGGAGCTTCCGCTCGTGGTCCCGCCCGTGGTGGCCGGCGTGGCGTTGCTCGTGGCCTTCGGCCGCAGGGGGCTCCTGGGGCCGGTTCTGGGCACCCTGGGGATCGAGCTCCCGTTCACGACCGTAGCCGTGGTCCTGGCCCAGCTATTCGTGGCGGGGCCGTTCTTCATCGTGAGCGCAAAGCTCGCGTTCGCTGCGGTTCCCCGTGAGGTGGAAGAGGCCGCGGCCATCGACGGGGCTTCGGGCTGGCAGCAGTTCTGGGCCATCGCCCTGCCCCTCGCGCTCCCCGGCCTCTTCGGCGGTGCCATCCTCTGCTGGGCGAGGGCCACCTCGGAGTTCGGGGCGACCCTCGTGTTTGCCGGCAACCTCCCGGGCCGCACCCAGACCATGGCCCTCGCCATCATGACCGCGCTCGAATCCGACCTGGCCGTCGCGCTGGCTCTGAGCGTGCTGCTGCTCGGTCTCTCGTGCGGAGTGCTGGTGGCGGTGCGGCTTTTGACCGGAGGGAGACTCAGCGTCGCGGGATAGGATGCCTGGGGCGGCCGCCCGGGCCTCTGCCGAACGTGCCGCCAAGTCCGGACATGGGATGGCATAATGGGGGCGTGAGCCGTCCGCTCGTGGCCATCTTCCTCACGGTTCTCACGAACCTGATCGGATTCGGGATCGTGATCCCGCTGTTGCCGTACTACGCCCGCTCGCTCGGTGCCTCGCCCTTTGTGATCGGGCTTTTGTTCGCCTCCTACTCCGCCTGCCAGCTCCTCGCCGCTCCCGTGCTCGGCGCGTGGTCGGATCGGTGGGGCCGGCGGCCCGTGCTGTTGTTGAGCCTCCTCGGCACCGCCCTGAGCTTCGTGCTCCTGGCCCTGGCCCGCACCGTCGGCCTGCTGTTCGTGGCCCGGATCATCGACGGACTGTCGGGCGGGAACATCGCCACCGCCCGCGCCTACATCGCGGACGTGACCCCGGAGGAGGAAAGAGCCCGGGCCTTCGGCCTCATCGGCGCCGCCTTCGGCCTGGGGTTCATCGTCGGTCCGGCCCTCGGCGGCGCCCTCGCCCACGTGAGCTACGCGGCCCCCGCGTGGACCGCGGCTGGCCTCACGCTGGGGGCTGCAGCCCTCGCGTGGTTCTGGCTCCCGGAGACCGTGCACCGGGTCTCCGCCTCCCGGGGCCCGGTCTGGCCCGCCCTTCCCCACGTCCTCCGGCACCCGCACCTCGGCAGGATCCTCACGGTGGACTTCCTGTACTGGGCCACGGCCGCGGTCTACCAGACCACCTTCGCCCTCTTCGTGAGCAACCGGTTCGGATTCGGGCCGGCACAGACCGGAGCCCTACTCGCGTTCTGGGGGCTTGTGGGCGCGCTCGTGCAGGTGGGGCTCGTGGGCCCGGTGGTGCGTCGGGTGGGCGAGCGCCGGGCGCTCGCGGGAGGGCTTCTAGTGGCCGGGCTGGGGTTCGGGGTCGCCGCCGCAAGCCGCACGTTTCCCGCGTTCGTGCTCGGGACCCTCCCCGCCGCCCTCGGGGCCAGGATTTCGAACCCCGCCCTCGTGGCGCTCCTGAGCCGGTCCGCGCGGGCAGAAGAGCAGGGGGTGGTGCAGGGGGTGGCCGGCACGATGGAGAGCCTGGGTCGCTTAGTGGGTCCGATCTGGGGCAACGGTGTCCTGGAGGTGTTTGGGGAGGGGGCGGCGTTCGGATCCGCGGCGGTGGTGATGGTCCTCACGGGGCTCCTGGCTTGGCGGCTGCGGCCAACCCCGGTCCCGTTGCACCCGGAGGCATGGACGCGCACGCTGACCGTGCGGAGGTAACGGCCATGCGAGACCGCATCGACTGGCGGGCGAAGTTCGCGCAGGCCCTCCCCTACCACGCCTTCCTCGAGCGGTACGGCACCGAGGTGCACCGGGAGCGGTGGCGGCGGGTCTACGAGGCGGTGGAGCTCACGGAGGCACAGCGCGCGCTGCTCGTGGGCTTCCAGCGGGACATGAACCTCCTGGTGCTGGCGGGCACGTGGTGTGGGGACTGTGTCCATCAGTGCCCCATCCTCCAGCGGTTCGCGGAGGCCACGCCCCGCATCCACCTCCGGTTCCTCGAGCGGGATGAGCATCCGGACGTGCGGGAGGAGCTTGCCATCAACCTCGGCTACCGCATCCCCATGGTGGTGTTCCTCAGCGAGGACTTCGTGGAGGTGGCCCGGTACGGAGAGCGCACCCTCTCCCTGTACCGCCAGATGGCCGTCGAGCGCCTGGGCCCCGCCTGCCCCGTGGGGATTCGGCCGCCGGGGGAGGATCTTCTTCGGAACGTGACGCAGGAGTGGCTGAACGAATTGGAGCGGGTGCAGCTCCTGCTGCGGCTCTCGCCGCGCCTGCGGCAACTCCACGGCGACTGAGCGGAGGGGGAGCGATTCTCGAGCTCATCGTGTTCACAAGCGGCGGGGTCCTGCTGGCCCTGGAGATCGTGGCGAGCCGGGTGCTCGCCCCCACCTTCGGGAACTCCGTCTACGTGTGGGGAAGCCTCATCGGCGTGTTCCTGGCGGCCCTGAGCCTGGGGTACTGGATCGGAGGACAGGTGGCGGACCGGTATCCCCGCTACGGGGTGTTCTGCGGCCTCGTGTTCCTGGCCGGGCTCCTCGTGGTCCCCATCCCTGCGGTGAGCCCGTGGCTCCTCGACCGCATCGCCCTGGCAGACGTCGGGCCCCGGCTCGGCCCCCTGCTTGCGGCCACCCTCCTCTTCTTCCCCGCAAGCCTCGTGATGGGCACCATCTCACCGTTCGCGGTGCGGCTTGGGACCCGCACGGTGCAGACCGTGGGGAACACCGCGGGGCGGCTGTACGCCCTCTCCACCTTGGGCAGCATCGTGGGGTGTCTTGCCGCGGCCTTCTGGCTCCTCTCCGTGATGGGCGTGCGGGAGATCATCCTGGTGCTGGGGCTGGTGGAGATGGGGATGGCGGCGTTGGGCTTTGCCGTGGCCCGCTCGATGGCCACCGCGGCCGCGGCCACGGTGGTGCTCGTGGCCTCCGCCCTCCTCGTCCCCCGCGCGGCAGCCGGGGATCCGCCCGGGCTCGTGTACGCCCGGGATACCGTCTACCACCGCATCACCGTGAGCGACGAGGCGGGGGTGCGCTACCTCAAGCTGGACAACTACTGGCAGAGCGCCATGGACCTCCGGGATCCGGAGCGCACCGTGTTCCGGTATGCGGACTACATGCATGCGGGGATGCTCTTCGTGCCGGATCCCGCGCGGGTGCTCCTCATCGGCGTGGGCGGCGGCACCATTCCCAAGCAGTACCTCCGGGACTACCCGTGGGTGCGCATGGACCTCGTGGACATCGACCCACACGTGATCGAGGTGGCCCGCCGCTACTTCGGCGTCCCGCTGGGCGGACGGATTCGGGCCTTCGCGGAAGACGGCCGCCAGTTCGTCCGGCGCACCTCCACGCGTTACGACCAGGTGCTCATGGACGCCTACCTGCGCGACACCCTCCCCTTCCACCTGGCCACCCGGGAGTTCTTCCAGGAGGTCCGGGGTGTCCTTACGCCGCGGGGGGTGTTCGTGATGAACGTGATCGGCGCCCTCGCGGGTCCCCAGAGCCGGCTGTTCCGGGCCGTGTACCGGACCCTCCGGGAAGTTTTTCCCGCGGTGTACGTTTTCCCAGTTGAGTTCGGCCCGTGGGGAGATGAGGAGGCGTTACGGAACATCATCGTGGTGGCCGTCCAGTCCCCTCCGGAAGGGCCCTTGGCGGTGCGGGCGCGGTACGCGCAGGTGCGGGACCGGATCCGGATCAGGGACTTCGAGGCCGTGGTGCGGGACCTGTACACCCGGCCCATTCCCACGGAGGACGTGCCCGTGCTCTCCGACAACTTCGCACCCGTCGACGACCTGATCCACGCGCAGTAGGGGAGGAGGTATGTCGGGGGTCGTGAAGCTCTTCGTGGGGGACGTGATCCGCACCCGGAAAAAGCACCCCTGCGGCGGGGACGTCTGGGTGATCGAGCGGGTCGGGGCGGACGTCGGGATGACCTGCCGGACCTGCGGCCGGTACGTGCTCATAGACCGCGTCAAGCTGGAGCGCCGCATCCGGGAGTTCCTGGAGCGGGGCAGTGAGGAAACCCCGCTCCTGCCCCCCCTCCTTCCGCCGCGGCCCGTCCGGTACCCCGAGCCGCCGCGCCGGAGCCGCAGGCCAGAGCCCGCACCGCCTCCCGCCGGCCCCCGGCGACGGATCGTGAAGCGGGCGGGACAGACGTAATGGCCCTGTCGGTCGGCATCGTGGGGCTTCCCAACGCGGGCAAGTCCACCCTCTACCGGGCGCTCACCCGCGCGTCGGTGGCCATCGCGCCCTACCCCTTCACCACCCTCGAGCCCAACGTGGGCGTGGTGCCGGTTCCGGACCCGCGGCTTGGGGCCCTCGCACGGGTGGTGGGCGCCCGGCGCATCGTGCCCGCCACCGTCCGGGTGGTGGACATCGCGGGGCTGGTGCGCGGGGCGCACCGGGGAGAGGGCTTGGGCAACCAGTTCCTGGCCCACATCCGGGAGGTCTCCGCCCTCCTGCACGTGGTCCGGGCCTTCGAAGACCCCGAGGCCCCGCACGTGGAGGGGGAGCTCGACCCCATCCGGGACATCGAGATCGTGGAGACGGAGCTGGCCCTAGCGGACCTCGCGACGGTGGAACGCAGAAAGGAGCGCCTCGTTCCCCGGGCCCGCGCGGGGGACCGGGAGGCCCGGGCGGAGCTGGCGGTCCTCGAACAAGTACAGGCCCATCTCAACCAAGCGGGGCCCGTGCGGCTGCTCCCAGCCCCTATCCGGGAGGCCGTGCGGCCCCTGCGGCTGCTGACGGACAAGCCCGTGGCCTACGTGCTGAACGTGGGGGACCGCGGCCCGGAGCCAAATCTTGAGGCTGTCCACGCCCACGCGGCGCGCACCGGAAGCCGCGTGGTGGTGGCGAATCTCAAGCTAGAAGCGGAGCTCCTGGACCTCGACCTCGCGCCGGAAGAGGCCGCAGCCTACCGGGAGGCCCTGGGACTCGGGGAAGACGCCCTGCACCAGGTGATCCGGGCCGCCTACGAACTCCTGGGACTCGTCACGTTCTTTTCGATTGAGAGCGGGGAGGTGCGGGCGTGGCCGGTCCCTCAGGGAACCGTGGCCCAGGAGGCCGCGGGCGAGATCCACACGGACATGATGCGGGGGTTCGTGGCCGCGGAGGTGATCCCGTGGGAGGACCTGGTCCAGGCGGGCTCTGTTTCCGCCGCCCGGGAGCGGGGAAGGATCCGGACGGAGGGCCGGGGGTACGTGGTCCAGGATGGGGACGTGATCACCTTCCGGTTCACCGCCCGTTGATCACCCTGGCACGGGACTTGCTAGGCGACCCGCGGTGGAGCCCTGACGAAAATCTTTCTCTGGAGGACACACGATGGCGCTCTCGGACCACGACGTGGATCCCTTTACGCCCTCCCTCGAGGAGATCGCGCGGAGGATCCAGGAGCTCAACGATCAGCGCCGCCGCATCTGGCAGTCCAGTACCCCCGCCGTGGGCACCGGGGAGGTGGGCCGGCGGCAGCTGGCGGCCATCGAGCAGGAGCTGGAAGAGCTGTACCAGCTGAAGCGGGAGCTGCTGGCCCGCAGGGCCCGCAAGGGCCTCCCTCCCGCAAAGCCTCCCCGGAAGGGCAAGCCCTCCCCTCCCCCCGGGCTATTCCGGGACGAGGAACCTCTGGTAAAATAAGCCTGATCCCCTCCTGTCCTGCGCCGCAGGACCGGGAAGAACTCCTGTCCGGAGGAGGGAGATGCAGGAGGCACCGACGGCGGCTGCGCCGGATCGCCGGCGGGCTCCGAGGGAATATGAACTTGTGTTCGTGCTTCGCCCGGACCTGGGGGATGCGGAGGTCAGGGCCGCCCTGGACCGCATCGTGGCCCGGATCACGGAGCGGGAGGGCGAGGTCCAGTCCGTGGAACCTTGGGGGAAGCGGCGGCTCGCCTACCCGATCCGGAAGTTCCGGGAGGGTCTGTATGGGCTTGTCCGCTTTACGCTTCCGGGGCACCGCGTTCAGGATCTGAAGAACACCCTCGGGATCACCGAAGAGATCATCCGGTTCCTCATCGTCTCCGCGCTGCCCACCCGACCGCGCGAGGTGCAGGAGGCCCGTGAGGTGTCCGCGGAGGCGGGCGGAGGTGCATAGATGTATAACCGGATCATCCTGATCGGGCGCCTGGTCCGCGACCCCGAGTTGCGGTACGTGCCCAGCGGGCAGCCCGTGGCCCGGTTCCGGCTGGCGGTGGATCGTCCCTTCACCAACCAGGCCGGCGAGCGCAAGACGGACTTCTTCACGGTGGTGGCCTGGCGGAAGCTCGCCGAGCAGGCGTCCCAGCACCTGACCAAGGGAAGGCTCGTGGCGGTGGAGGGGCGGCTGGAGATCCGCGACTACGAGACCACCGCGGGTGAGCGGCGTCGGGCCGTGGAGGTGGTGGCGGACAACATCCGCTTCCTGGACCGCAAGCCCGTGACGGAGGTGGTGGAGGAGGAGATCCCGGACTTCGAGCCACCGCTGGAGGAGGACGAGGAGGTCCCGTTCTGAGGAGGGCGGGCGATGGCGGAGGCGACGGCCGCGAAGAAGCAGGAGTACCGGGCGCGGCAGAAGCGGCGCAAGGTGTGCGCCTTCTGCGCCCAGAAGGCGGAGTACATCGACTACAAGGACCCCGCCCCCCTGCGCCGGTTCATCTCGGAACGGGGCAAGATCCTCCCGCGGCGGATGACCGGGACCTGCGCGAAGCACCAGCGGATGCTGGCCCAGGCGATCAAGCGGGCGCGGGAGCTGGCGCTGTTGCCGTACACCGCGGACTAACCGCGGCCTTCCAGTACCTCTGAGGGAGCCGATGCCCAGGCCACCCGAGGCCCTCACCCTCCGGGAGCGCACCGCGGGGATGACGGAAGGGGCGCTGCTGGCGGCCCTCACGGCCCTGGTGGCGCTGCTGGTGGTGTTCTTCGGGCAGCTCGGACTCATGGCGGCGCCTCTTCCGCTGTTCGTGCTCACCTACCGGCGTGGGGTGCGGGCTGCTTTGCTGTCCGCCGTGGTGGCGGGACTCGTGCTCTCGCCCTTCTTCGGCTTCCCGCAGGGGATTCTCTTTGTGGCGGCCTTCGCGCCCATGGGGATCGTGCAGGGCCTCGTGGCCCGGCAGGGCGGTCCCGCGGTGGCCGGAAAGGCGGTGGCCCTGGGCGGAGGGGTTGGGGTTGGGGTGACGATCCTCAGCCTCCTGGCAAGCCGGCTCCTGTTCGGCCTGGACCCCTTCCAGACCCTCATCGACGCCCAGGTAAAGGGGGTCGAGGCGGCCCAGGACCTCCTCCGGCGGGTCGGCGCCCCTCCCCAACAGGTGGAGCAGATGGAGCGGCTCGCCGAACAACTCCCCACCTTCCTGCGGATGGTCCTGCCCGCGGCCGTGCTCCTCGGGGTCCTGGTCTGGTCGTACGGGTCGTACACCCTGGCCCGCCACACCCTCCGCAGGCTCGGGGTCTTTCTCCCCGGGTTCGCCCCCATCCTGACCTGGCGGCTTCCGCCCGCGGTCGGTGTACTCCTCGTCCTTCCGGTCCTGGTAGGGGCGGCGATCCAGCCCTATGCGCCCGGAGTCGGTGCGGTCCTCGTGGCCAACGGGTTCATGCTGTCCCTGTTCGTGTTCGCCTTCCTCGGGATCCTCACCGTGCTCCGGTACCTGGAGACCCGGGAGGTCCCGAGGGCCGGACGGGTGCTGGCGGTGGTGGCGTTGTTCTTACTGGGAGACCCTGGCATCTTCGCCATGGCCATCTTGGGCCTCGTGGATCTCTGGTTTGACCTGAGGCGGGTCGGGCCCAGGGCCCCCCGGGAGGAGGAAGAGGCGTGAAGGTGATCCTGGCCCGCGACGTCCCCTCCCTCGGGAAGGCCGGAACCGTGGTGGAGGTGAAGGAGGGGTATGCCCGCAACTACCTCATCCCCCGGGGGTTGGCCGTGGAGGCCACGGAGGAGGCCCTGCGGAGCTTCCAGCAGCATCAGGAGGCCGCAAGGCGCCGGGCCGAGCGGGAGCTCCAGAAGGCCCGGGAGATCGCCCGGGCCCTCTCCGAGACCACCGTGGTGGTTCGGGCGCGGGCCGGGGAAGGGGGACGGCTGTTCGGTTCGGTGACCGCGGAGACCATCGCCCAGGCCCTGCGGGAGCGCGGGGTGGAGGTGTCCCGCAAGCAGATCGAACTCCTTGAGCCCATCAAGGCCGTGGGCACCTACGAGGTCACCGTCCACCTCGGCCACGGCCAGCACGCCCGGACCCGGGTGCAGGTGGAGGCGGAGTGACCATGGCGGTCCGGAAGCTCTCCACGCGTCCCAGCCGGGCGGACCTTCGGCGGAGGGTCGGGGCGTTGTTTAGCGTCCTAAGCGAGGTGTACGGGCCTGACCGGCTCGTCCTGAAGGCCGGCAAGCTCGAGGCCCTCTCCCTCATGCGGTCCCCCCGGCTGGAGGACCGGGTGCTGGCCCTGCAGCGGCTGGTTTACGAGGATCCCACCATCGAGGAGGTCCCCCAGGAGTCGGAGATCCCCCGGATCCTCTCCGAAGTTCAGGAGGAGATCGCGGATCTCCTGGCCCAGCGCCGGGTGCAGGAGGAGCTGGAGCGCAAGGTCCAGGAGCGGATGAACCAGCGGCAGGACGAGTACCTCCAGGAGATCCGGTTGCAGGTCCTCCGGGAGCGCGCGGGCCCGGAGACCGCGGCCACCCGGAAGAAGCTGGAGGAGCTGGAAGCCCTGGACCGCATCCGCCTCTCCCGATCCGCCCTCGAGGTCCTACGGCCCCGCCGGCTGCGGGAGGTCGTGGGTCAGGACCGGGCCATCCGGGCTCTGCTGGCAAAGCTTGCGACGCCTTATCCGCAGCACGTCATCCTGTACGGGCCGCCGGGCGTGGGCAAGACCACGGTGGCCCGGCTCGTGCTGGAGGAGGCCTGTAAGCTCCCCTACACGCCCTTCGGCCCGGATGCGCCCTTCATCGAGGTGGACGGCTCCACCCTCCGGTGGGACCACCGGGAGGTCACGAACCCGCTCCTCGGCTCCGTCCACGACCCCATCTACCAGGGCTCCCGGCGGGACTTCGCGGATGTCGGGATCCCGGAGCCGAAGCTGGGGTTGGTGACCAAGGCCCACGGGGGAGTGCTGTTCATCGACGAGATCGGGGAGATGGACCCCGTGCTGCAGACCAAGCTCCTGAAGGTGCTGGAGGACAAGCGGGTGTACTTCGAGTCCTCCTACTACGACCCAGACGACCCCGCGGTCCCCGCCTACATCAAGTACCTGTTCGAGAAAGGGGCCCCCGCGGACTTCGTGCTCATCGGCGCCACCACCCGGGAGCCGGAGGAGATCAGCCCCACCCTGCGGTCCCGGTGCGCGGAGGTCTTCTTCGACCCCCTCACCCAGCACGACATCGAGCGGATCGTGCGGCAAGCCGCCCGCCGGCTGGGCGTTGGACTCGATCCCAAGGTCCCCTCCCTCATCGCCAGCTACACCGTGGAGGGCCGGAAGGCGGTGCAGATCCTCGCGGACGCGTACGGGATCGCCCTCTACCGCCGGCGGCGCGGCGGCCGGATCCGGATCACGGAGGCGGACGTGCTGGAGGTGATCCGCGCGGCCCGCCTGAGCCCCTACACCCCCACCCGCGCCTCCGACACCCTGGAGGTGGGCAAGGCGTTCGGGCTGGGCGTCTACCACTACCTGGGCTCCATCATCGAGGTGGAGGCCGCGGTCTTCCCCACGGGCCGACGGAACGGCGGGATTGTGCGGTTCAACGAGACCGCGGGGTCCATGGCGAAGGACTCCGTGTTCAACGCCATCTCCGTCCTCCGGAGGGTCCTGGAGGTGGACCTCACCCAGTACGACGTGCACGTGAACGTGGTCGGCGGTGGGCTCATCGACGGCCCCAGCCTGGGGCTTGCCATCACCGTGGCCCTGGCGAGCGCGGTGCAGAACCGTCCCGTGCTCCAGAACGTGGCCCTTACGGGCGAGGTGAGCATCCAGGGCCGGGTGAAGGGGGTGGGCGGGATCCCCGAGAAGCTCTACGGGGCCCGGCAGGCCGGGATGCGCAAGGTGATCCTCCCATACGAGAACCGCCACGACATCCCCGCCGACCTCCAGGGGATCCAGGTGGTGTTCGTGCAGACCGTGGAGGAGGCCCTCCCGCAAGTGCTGGTGGGGTCCAAGCGCAGGAACGGGTAGCGGTTTTCCCCAGCCTTTCCACCGAAAAACCCGCACAATTCACAGATTTCCCCAACTTCCCCACAAGGGAACCCAAAGCCCCGCCGTCTAAAGCCCTCCCGGAAAGCGTTGAATAGGCGAACAGAGTTTCGATATAATCCGGCTGGCGGAGGCCTGGGATGAGCGTCGTCTCGGTGGAACGGGTTCCCCCGCAGAACCTCGAGGCGGAGATGGGCGTGCTGGGCTCCATGCTGCTGGACCGGGACGCCATCGCCCAGGTGGTGGAGATCCTCCGGCCCGAGGACTTCTACCGGGAAGCCCACCGCATCATCTACACCACCGTCCTGGAGCTGTTCGAGCGGGGGGAGCCCGTGGACCTCATCACCGTCACCGACCGCCTCCGGGACCAAGGCAAGCTGGAGGAGGTCGGGGGGGCCGCCTACATCACGGCCCTGCTCAACAGCGTGCCGACGGCGGCCAACGCGGAGTACTACGCCCGCATCGTCCTGCAGAAGTCCATCCTTCGGTCCCTCATCCGGGTGGGGACCCAGATCGCGCACCTCGGGTTTGAGGGCGACGAGGACGTCGAGGTCCTCGTGGACCGGGCCGAGAAGCTGGTGTTCGAGCTCAGCCGCCGGCGCCTGGTCCGGGACTTCGCGCCCATCCGGGAGATCCTCAAGGAGACCATGGAGCGCCTGGACGCGGGGTACGAGCGGGGCATGATCACGGGGGTCCCCACCGGCTTTGCGGACCTCGACGAGCTCACGGGCGGGCTGCAGCCGGGAGACCTCATCATCGTGGCCGCGCGCCCCTCTATGGGCAAGTGCCTCAAGTACGATGCGAAGATCGTGGATGCCCGCACGGGGGAAGTGCGCACCATCGAGGAGGTCGTGCACAGCCGGGACGTGGTCCTGCTCACCCTGGACGGCGGGCGGCTGCGGGAAGCCCGACCCAGCGCCTTCGTGGACGACGGCCGCAAGCCCGTCTACCGCGTGCGCACCGCCCTGGGCCGGGTGGTGGAGGTCACCGCCACGCACCCCTTCCTCACGCCGCAGGGCTGGAAGCCGCTCCTGACCCTTCGCCCGGGCGACTACGTGGCCGTGCCCGCGAGACTCCCCGTCTTCGGCACCCTGGACCTGCCCGGCTACGAGGTGAAGCTCATCGCCTACCTCGCCGCCTCCCACCTCCCCGCGGACCCGCTTCTCAACCAGGACTTCCTGGACGCGGTCCGGGCCGCGGCCGCGGTCCGCGCCGCCGCGCAGGTCCCGGCCCTCACGGGCGCCCGGTCGACCCCCGAGCCGGCGCTCCCGCTCGACCTTCTGGACGTCCTCCCGCAGTACGCGGAGCTCTCTGCGGTGCCGCCCGAGCGCCGGCGGCTGCCCGCCGTGGTCTACCGGCTCAGCCGGCAGAAGCTGTGCCTACTGCTCTCGCGCCTGCTGGCCTGTACGGCTCAGTGGGAGGAGGAGACCCGCACCATCCGAGCTCACCTGCCCAGCGCCCCCATGGCGGAGCAGGTCCAGCACCTCCTCCTGCGCCTGGGCGTGGTCGCGGCCTGGGACGGTGAGCGGACGCTGGAGGTCCGGGGAGATGCCGCGGTGCGCCTCCTGCGGACCTGCGGGGTGTTCGGGTGGGAGGCCCTGCGGGCGTGGGCCCGCTACGAGCCCCAGCCGCTGCTGGAGGAGCCGGACATCCTGTGGGACACCATCGACCGCATCGAGTACATCGGGGACCACCAGGTCTACGACCTCACGGTCCCGGAGACCCACAACTTCGTGGCCAACGACGTCTGCGTCCACAACACCACCTTCTGCCTCAACATCGCCCAGAATG
>FWWM01003102.1_pt1 | contig 42392 bp, 41 predicted proteins | sample 2228351 | NCBI WGS metagenome assembly FWWM01 (sample SAMEA103939774, study PRJEB20133) | metagenome
TCCCCCCGGACCACCAGGGGAGGGTCCAGGGGCTTCTGGGCCACCCAGGGGGTGAGGACGTGCTTCTTGTGGAGGGCCTTGAGGTCCATTTGGGCTGATTTTACCCCATAGAGCAACACGGAACCCCAAGCCAAGCCGCCCCGAACCCTAAGCGCCCGCTTCCCTAAAAACCCTTGACTTTCACAAAGGAAAGCTTTGGCCCTCAAAGGCAAAATCCGAATGTATTTTTTCCATTAAGGCCAAAATGTTCTCTCCGGGAGCGGCTTCTCACCACCCTTGACCTACCGAGTCCAACGCTGGTAGCATGTTTCCAAAGCCGGGCATCCGGCGGTGGATCTTGACAATCTAGTCTCGTTCAGCACGCAAGTATGCGCATTTGGATTCTCATCGCACCTTCCTCTGCGGCTTAAGCATGGGCCTAAACCTCGCAAAAAGCCCTTTATTCGCCTTATGTATATTCCAAGCTTCATCTTTCTCACAAACCCCCTTTCAGCAAGCCTGTCCAGGACGGGGCTCTTTAGGGGGTAGAGTTGCACGAGATGCTTCCCCGTCAGGGGATTGCGACTTTACGATGTCTGCCATGAACGTATGACTTGTCCTCCTGTTGCACGAGATGCTTCCCCGTCAGGGGATTGCGACCAGTCCCATTCGCTTTGCCTAGAGATTAGGGGCCTAGACTCATGTTGCACGAGATGCTTCCCCGTCAGGGGATTGCGACCCCGTAGGTCTTGGACTTCTAGCACCAAAGGTGTTTGAAGCACGGGTTGCACGAGATGCTTCCCCGTCAGGGGATTGCGACCAGCCGGGCCTTGAAGGAGACCTCCTCACCGTTGCCGTAGTGTTGCACGAGATGCTTCCCCGTCAGGGGATTGCGACCACGATTACCTCTTGGCCGATGGCCACTTGCTTGGCTGTGTTGCACGAGATGCTTCCCCGCAAGGGGATTGCGACGGAGGCACCCCCCCGGGCCGGCCCGGGGGTGCGGTCTTTAGGGGCTTGATTTTTTGCTGATAATGGTTTATCATTCTAAACATGAGCCGGGTTCTTGCCCTGCTGGTTCTGGCCTTTCTCCCCGCCCTAGCCCAGGTGCAGGTGGCCGCCACCACCCCCATCCTGGCGGACCTGGTGCGCCAGGTGGGGGGAGAGAGGGTGCGGGTGGCGGGCGTGGTCCCCCCGGGGGCCGACCCCCACACCTTTGAGCCCACCCCCTCCACCGCCAAGGCCCTGGCCCAGGCGAGGGTCCTCTTTGCCAACGGGCTGGGACTGGAACCCTTCCTGCCCAAGCTCCAGGCCCTCCTGCCCAAGGGGGCCCGGGTGGTGCGGCTTGGGGAGGGGGAAAAGGACCTGATCTGCGAGGAAGCCCATCGGGAGGACGGCCACGGGGAGGAGGAGCACGCCCACGGCCCCTGCGACCCCCACCTCTGGCTGGACCCCGCCTACGCCCTGCGCTACGCGGAAAAGATCGCCCAGGAGCTCACCCGGCTGGACCCCAAAGGGGAAGGGGCCTACCGGGCCAACCTGGCCCGCTTCCGGGAAGAGGTGGCCAAGCGGGACCGCGCCTATAGGGCCTGCGGGCTTAAAGGGGTGAAGGCCATCGCCCAGCACGATGCCTTCCGCTACTTCGCCCGGCGCTACGGCCTGGAGATCGTGGGGGTGCTTTCCAGCAGCAGCGCCCAGGAGGTGGGAAGCCGGGCCTTTTTGGCGCTGGTGGAAAAGGCCAAACGGGAAGGGGTGAAGCTCGTTTTGGCCGAACCCCAGTTCCGGGGCCAGGCCCTTAGGGCCCTGGCGGAGGCCACGGGGGCCCGGGTGGCCCTCCTCTACACGGACACCCTGGACGCCAAGGTCCCCACCTACCTGGCCCTTTTGGACCACAACCTGAAGGCCCTTTGCCCATAATGGAGGCATGGGCTTTCAAGAGGTCTTCGGCGCACCCCCAGAGGCCAGCGCCCAGGCCCCGGGCCGGGTGAACCTCCTAGGGGAGCACACGGACTACCAGGAAGGCTACGTCCTCCCCACCCCCCTCCCCTACTTCACCCGGGTGGAGGTGGGCCGGGCGGAGGGCCGAGTGGAGGCCTACAGCGAAACCCTCAAGGAGCTGAGGGCCAGGCCCCTAGGGGGAGGCCCCCAGGGGGACTTCCTGGACTACCTCCTGGGGGTGGTCTGGGCCCTGAGGGAGGCGGGGCACCGGGTGGAGGGGGCTAGGTTTTACATCCGGAGCGACCTCCCCATGGGGGCGGGGCTTTCCAGCTCCGCCGCCCTCGAGGTGGCGGCCCTCAAGGCCCTACGGGCCCTCCACCGCCTGCCCCTTTCCGACCAGGAGGTGGCCCTCCTGGCCCGGAAGGCCGAGGCGGAGTACGTGGGCGTGCGGTGCGGGATCATGGACCAGATGGCGGCCAGCCTGGGCCAGGTGGGCCAGGCCCTTTTCCTGGACACCCGCACCCTGGCCCACGAGAACCTGCCCCTGCCCCCGGGGGTGCGGGTGGCGGTCCTGGACCTGGGGCTTGGGCGGCGGCTTTCCGAGTCCGGCTACAACGAGAGGCGGAAGGAGGCGGAGGAGGCGGCCAGGCGGCTTGGGGTGAAGGCCCTGAGGGACGTGGCCGACCTTTGCATGGTGGAAAGCCTTCCCCCTCCCCTGGACCGCCGGGCCCGGCACATCGTGGGGGAGAACCTGAGGGTCCTGAGGGGGGTGGAGGCCCTTAGGCGGGGGGATGCCCGGGCTTTTGGCGAGCTCATGACCCAAAGCCACCGCTCCCTCTCCCGGGACTACGAGGTGAGCCTCCCGGAGCTGGACGCCCTGGTGGAGGAGGCCCTTAAGGCCGGGGCCTTTGGGGCCAAGCTCACGGGGGCCGGGTTTGGGGGGGCGGTGGTGGCCCTGGTGGCGGAAGGCCTTTACCCAGGCTTCCGCGAGGCCCTTCTCGCCCGCTTCCCCAGCCTGCGCATCCTTTAAGCTGAGGGTATGGAAAAACCGGGCCTCCTTCCCCTCCTGGACGCCCGCCTTCCCCTCACGGAGGAGGGCGTGGCCGAGGCCGCCCGCCTGGCGGGGGTGAGCCTGGCCCAGGCCTGGGGGGTGGTGCGCTACTACCCGCGGTATGGGGAGGTGCGGGAGGGGCGCTATCTGGTGGACGACCCCGTGGCCCGGGCCCGGGGGATTGGGAGCCTCCTGGAGGGCACGGTGGGCACCCATCCCCCCTTGGGCCTCGAGGCCCTGGCCCCGGCCTACGTGCGGGTGGAGGGGGAAGAGCGGTGGGTGGAGGTGGGGGGGCGGGCCGAGCCCTTCGCCACCTTCCGCCTCCCCTTCGCCCTGGGCCACGGGCGGAAGCTCCTCCCGCCGGAGCCCACGGACACCCTCGAGGCCTACCGGGCCCAGGGGGGGCTTAGGGCCCTGGAGGCCGCCCGCAAAGGGGACCTCACCCCGGAGGCCCTCCTAAAGGCGGTGGAGGAGGCGGGGCTTCTGGGCCGGGGCGGGGCCGCCTTCCCCACCCACCTGAAGCTCCGGGCCGTGGCCCGGGGGGAGGCCCCCCGCTACCTGGTGGCGAACGGGGACGAGTCCGAGCCCGGCAACTTCAAGGACCGCTTCCTCCTGGAGCACCACCCCTTCCTGGTCCTGGAAGGGGCCCTCCTGGCGGGCTTTGCCGTGGGGGCCAGCCGGGTCTACCTCTACATCCGGGAGGAGTTCCAGGCGGCCATCCGGGGGCTTAAGGAGGCCATAGGCGCCCTGGAGGAGGCGGGGCTGCTCCTGGTCCCCACGGAGGTCTTCCAAAGCGGGGGGCTTTACATCTGCGGGGAGGAGACGGCCCTTTTGGAGTCCATGGAGGGCCGGCGGGCCGAGCCCCGCCTGAAGCCCCCCTTCCCGGTGGAAAAGGGGCTTTGGGGCAGGCCCACCGCGGTGCAGAACGTGGAGACCCTGGCCGCCATCCCCCGCATCCTGGAGGGCCTCGAGGCCTGGCGGAGGGAGGAGCCCAAGCTCTTCTCCATCAGCGGGGACGTGGCCGCCCCCGGGCTTTACGAGCTCCCCCTGGGCACCCCCTTGGGGGAGGCCCTGAGGCGGGCCGGGGGGGAGCCGGAAGGCTTGAAGGCCGTTCTCCTGGGGGGCGCGGCGGGGGTCTTCACCCGGGACTTCGCCTTCCCCTTGCGCTACCGGGAACGGCTCCCCTTGGGGGCGGGGGCGGTGGTGGCCTTCGGGGAGGGGGTGGACCTCTGGGCGGTGCTGGAGGGCCTGGCCCACTTTTTCCAGGAGGAGTCCTGCGGCAAGTGCTTCCCCTGCCCCTTAGGAACAACGGTCCAGCTCGCCCTGGTCCAAAGGCGGGTGCGGGATGCCCGGCTGGTGGAGGACCTTGCGAGCACCCTAAAGGGAAGCCTCTGCGGGCTGGGCCAGTCCGCCTACTGGGCCTACCGGAGCCTACTGGAGGTGGAAGGTGCGGCTTAAGGTGGACGGGAAGGAAATGGAGGCCCGGGAAGGGGCGCTCCTTTTAGAGCTGGTGCAGGTCCCCACCCTCTGCCACCACCCCCACACGGAAACCCGGGGGCTCTGCCGCCTCTGTTTGGTGGAGGTGGACGGCCGTCTAAGCCCCGCCTGCGCCACGGAGGCCCGGGAGGGGATGGAGGTATGGAGCGACACCCCGGGGCTACGGGCCCTCAGGAAAACCCTCCTGGAGTGGCTCCTCCTCACCACCGACCTCAGCCTGGCCCCGGAGCTCCAGGCCCTGGCCTTGGCCCTCGAGGCCGAGCCCGGACGCTGGGGCGAGGTGCCGGGCCGGAAGGGGCGGGAGGCCATAGAGGATAACCCCTTTTTCCTCCGGGACTACGCCAAGTGCGTGAACTGCCGCCGCTGCGTGGACGCCTGCGGGGACGGGATCATGGGGGTCTACGCCCTCACCCTGACGGGGAGGGGCCTTCTCGCCCACCCCACCACCCCCTTGGACCGCCCCCTGCCGGAAACCCCCTGCGTCTTCTGCGGCAACTGCGTCCAGGTCTGCCCCACAGGGGCCTTAAGGCCCCTTACGGAGGTCTAAGATGCGCACCACCTGCCCCTACTGCGGCGTGGGCTGCCAGCTGGAGCCCGAGGTGCGGGCGGGCCGGGTGGTCCGGGTCCTGGCCCCGGACCTCCCCCCCAACCACGGGGCCCTGTGCGTGAAGGGCCGCTTCGGCCTGGACTTCCCCTTCTCCGGGAAGCGCCTCCTTTACCCCATGCTCCGGGAGCGGAAGGGGGCCCCCTTAAGGCGGGTGAGCTGGGAGGAGGCCCTGGACTTCGCCGCGCACCGGCTTCACGAAACCCTAAAGGCCCACGGCCCCGAGGCCCTGGCGGTCTTCCCCTCCGCCAAGACCACCAACGAGGAGGTCTACCTGGCACAGAAGCTGGCCCGGGTGCTCCTTTCCACCCACAACGTGGACCACTGCTCGAGGCTCTGCCACTCCTCCAGCACCGCGGCCCTAAGCCGCGCCCTGGGCGGGGCCAGCATGACCAACCCCCTGGAGGATATCTGGAAGACCGACCTCTTCCTGGTGGTGGGCTCCAACACCACGGAAACCCACCCGGTCATCGCCGCCATGATCAAGAAGCGGGTGCGCCAGGGGGCGAGGATGATCGTGGTGGACCCCCGGTACACGGGGATGGCCGAGGCCGCCACCCTGTGGCTCCGGGTGCGCCCGGGCACCGACCTCTTCCTCCTCAACGCCATGGCCCGGGTGGTGGTGGAGGAGGGGCTTTGGAACCGGGCCTACGTGGAGGAGCGCACGGAGGGCTTCCAGGCCTGGGCGGAAAGCCTCGCCCCCTACACCCTGGAACGGGCGGAGGAGGTCACAGGGGTGCCGGGGGAGCGGATCCGGGAGGCCGCCCGCCTCTACGCCACCACGGAGCGGGCCGGGGCCTACTGGGCCATGGGGGTCACCCAGCACACCAAGGGCACGGCCACCGCCCAGGCCCTGGTGAACCTGGCCCTGGCCACGGGCAAGGTGGGCCGGGAAGGGGCGGGGCTCAACCCCTTGCGGGGCCAGAACAACGTCCAGGGGGCGGGGGACATGGGGGCCCTGCCCGACGTCCTCCCCGGCTACGCCAAGGTGGCGGAGGAGGAGGCAAGGAGGCGGTTTGAGGCCTTCTGGGGCGTCCCCCTAAGCCCTAAGCCGGGCCTGCGCATGACGGAGGTCTTTGAGGCCATCCCCGAGGTGAAGGCCATCTACCTCATCGGGGAAGACCCCATGACCTCCGAGCCCTTCCAGGACCACACCAAGGCCCAGCTGGAGGCCCTCCCCTTCCTCATCGTCCAGGACATCCTGGAGAACGAGACCACCCCCTTCGCGGACGTGGTCTTCCCCGCGGCCAGCTTCCTGGAAAAGGAGGGGACCTTCACCAACACCGACCGCCGGGTCCAGCGGGTGCGGCGGGTCCTGGACCCCCCGGGGGAGGCCCGGCCCGACTGGTGGATCACCCGGGAGCTGGGGCGGAGGCTCGCCGCCCTCAGCGGCCGCCCCTGGCCCCTCCACGAAGGCCCCGAGGCCATCTGGGAGGAGATCCGGCGGGCCCTCCCCGGGATGATGGGGGGGATCAGCTACCGCAGGCTGGAGAAGGAAGGGGTGCGCTGGCCCTGCCCCTCCGAGGACCACCCGGGGGAGGCGGTGCTCTTCCGGGAACGCTTCAACACCCCCTCGGGCCGGGCCCGCTTCTTCCCCGTGGACTACACCCCCCCGGCGGAGACCCCCGACGAGGCCTACCCCCTCACCCTCTCCACGGGCCGGGTCCTCTTCCACTGGCACGGGGGAACCTTGAGCCGGAACAGCCGCCTCGAGGCCGCCTACCCCGAGCTCAAGGTGGAGGTGAACCCCCGGGACGCCGCCCGGCTGGGCATCGCGGACGGCGAGCGGGTTTTCGTGGTGAGCCGCCGGGGACGGATCCAGGCCCGGGCCTGGGTGACGGACCGCACCCCCGAGGGCGTGGTCTACGCCCCCTTCCACTTCGCGGAGGCCCCCGCCAACCGCCTCACCCAAGACGCCCTGGACCCCATCAGCCGCATCCCGGAGTACAAGGTGAGCGCCGTGCGGCTGGAGAAGCTGGACTAGAGGCTGGGGAAGGCGAAGGTCTCGTAGCCCAGCTCGGCCACCGCGAACCAGCGGTACTGCTCCCCTCGGAAGGCCCAGTAGGCGCCGTAGATCTTGCGGTAGGTGGCGTCCTTGGCCGCCTGCTCCTCGTAAAGGGCCCGGGCCTCCTCCAGGGCCTTTTTCATGATCTCCGCGGGCCACTTCCGGAGGCGGACCCCGGCCTTCAGGAGGCGGTCTAGGGCCCCCGGGTTCTGCGCGTCGTACTTGGCCATCATGGTGAGGTTGACCTCGGCCGCGGCCACCTGGAAGGCCTCCTGGAACTCCTTGGGCAGGCGTTGCCACTCCCTTAGGGAAACCAGGAAGGAAAGCTGGGCGGAGGGCTCCCAGAAGGAGGGGTAGTAGTAGTACCGGGCCACCTTGTAAAAGCCCAGCTTCTCGTCGTCGTAGGGCCCGGAGAACTCCGTGGCGTCAATGGTGCCCCGCTCCAGCGCGGGGTAGATGTCCCCCGCGGCCAGGGTCTGGGGCACCACGCCAAGCCGCCCCATCACCAGCCCCCCAAGGCCGGGGATGCGCATCCTGAGGCCCCTTAGGTCGGAAAGGGCCTTGATCTCCTTGCGGAACCAACCCCCCATCTGGGCCCCGGTGTTCCCCCCGGGGAACTGGATCACCCCGAAGTCGGCGTAAAGCCCCCGGAGGAGTTCCAGCCCGCCCCCGAAGAGCATCCAGGCGTTGTGCTGGCGGTAGGTCATGCCGAAGGGCACGCCCCCGTCAAAGGCCAGGGCCGGGTTCTTCCCCACGTAGAAGGGCCCGTAGGTGTGCCCGGCCTCCACCGTGCCCTGCTGCACCGCGTCCAGCACCTGCCCCCCGGGCACGATCTCCCCCGCCTGGTAGACCCGGATCTGGAACCGCCCCCCCGTGAGCTCCGCCACCCGGGCCGCCAGGTCCTCCGCGCCCCCGTAGAGGGTGTCCAGGCTCCGGGGGTAGCTCGAGGCCAGGCGCCAGCGCACCTGCGGGCTCGCCTGGGCCCGCGCCCCAAAGAACGCGCTCGCCACCACCCCCACGCCCACCTTGGCCAGAAAGCGCCGCCTTTCCATAACCCCTCCTTTGGCCAAGGATTATACCCTCCACCCTTGCCCTCCAGGCCTCCTTCTCGGTAGCATGGGGCCATGCTCCAGTACCCCGAGCTTCCCTTGGAAAGCCCCCTCATCGACGTGGAGCTCCCCGACCCCCGGGGGGGCCGGTACCGGCTTTCCCAGTTCACGGAGCCCCTCTTGGCCGTGGTCTTCATGTGCAACCACTGCCCCTACGTGAAGGGCTCCATCCGGGAGCTGGTGCAGCTGGCCGAGAGCTACCGGGGGCAGGTGGCCTTCGTGGGGATCAACCCCAACGACTGGGAGCGCTACCCCGAGGACAGCCCCGAAGGCATGGTGGCCTTCGCCAAGGAGCACGGCATCTTCTTCCCCTACCTGGTGGACGAAACCCAGGAGGTGGCCAAGGCCTACCGGGCCACCCGTACCCCCGAGGTCTTCCTCTTTGACGAGAGGCGCCTCCTGCGCTACCATGGCCGGATCAACGACAACCCCAAGTTCCCCGACCAGGTGCAAAGCCACGACCTCAAAGCGGCCATAGAGGCCCTTCTCCAGGGGCAGGACCCCCCCCTGAAGGAGGCCCCCGCCCTGGGCTGCAGCATCAAGTGGCGGCCCGGAAACGAGCCTGAAGTAAAGATCGGCTAGCCTTAGCGGCGCTGGCGCCAAAGCCCCTTCCTGGGGTCAAAGGGGCAGGCGCGGAAGGCCACCCTTGGGCAGTGGCGGCGCCCCAGGCGAACCTCTTCTGCTAAGGACCTCGGCATGCCGCAGGCCGGGCAGGGGGGGTTCGGCCTTCCCAGGCCCCTAAGCAGAAAAAGTACCAAAAAGATCAGAAGGGCTAGGAAGAAAAGGGGCTCCACATGCCCATTCTATTGACCGGGAGCCTGAGAAAAGGTAGGCTTTCCCCATGCGCGTTCTCGTCACGGGCGGAGCGGGGTTCATCGGCAGCCACATCGTGGAGGACCTGCTAAAGGCGGGCCTCGAGGTGGCGGTGCTGGACAACCTCTCCACGGGCAAGCGGGAAAACCTCCCCCAGGGGGTGGCCTTCTACGAGGCGGACCTAAGGGACCGGGAAGCGCTGGAAGGGGTCTTCCAGGACTTCCGCCCCACCCACCTCTCCCACCAGGCGGCCCAGGCCTCGGTGAAGGTGAGCGTGGAAGACCCCCTTCTGGACTTCGCCGTGAACCTGGTGGGGGGCCTGAACCTCCTGGAGCTCGCCCGGAAGTACGGGGTGGAGAAGCTGGTCTTCGCCTCCACCGGGGGGGCCATCTACGGGGAGGTGCCGGAGGGGGAGGCCGCGGAGGAGACCTGGCCCCCCAAGCCCAAAAGCCCCTACGCGGCCAGCAAGGCCTCCTTTGAACACTACCTCTCCGCCTACGGGCAGAACTACGGGCTCAGGTGGGCCTCCCTGCGCTACGGCAACGTCTACGGCCCCCGGCAGGACCCCCACGGGGAGGCCGGGGTGGTGGCCATCTTCGCGGAGCGGGTCCTCAAGGGGGAGCCCGTAACCCTCTACGCCCGCAAGACCCCGGGGGACGAAGGGTGCGTGAGGGACTACATCTACGTGGGGGACGTGGTGGCGGCGCACCGGCTTGCCCTCCTTTCCCTGGAAGGGGTCTACAACGTGGGCACCGGGGAGGGCCGGACCACCCTGGAAGTCCTCCAGGCCGTGGCCGAGGCCGCCGGGCGGACCCCCGAGGTGCGCCCCGCCCCCCCACGCCCCGGAGACCTGGAACGGAGCGTCCTCTCCCCCGCCAAGCTCATGGCCCACGGCTGGCGGCCCAAGGTGGACTTCCGGGAGGGCATCCGCAAAACGGTGGAGAGCTTCCGGGCTCCTTGACATACCCCACCCCCCTATCTGAAGATGGGGGGTATGCGGAGCCTGGCCGCCTTTAACCCCAGCTGGTTCGCCGCGGTGATGGGCGGAAGCGGGGTGGCCTTGGCCCTTAAGGCCTTCGGCTTCCCCCTCCTGGCCCAAGCGGCGTACGCCCTGGCCCTTTTCTGGTTCCTCCTCAGCCTGGCCTTCTTCCTGGGGAAGCTCCTCCGCCACCCGCAAAGGGTCTGGCAGGACCTCCACCACCCCCTCCTTTCCCAGATGCACGCCACCTTCCCCCTGGCCTTCCTCCTCCTCTCCCTGGCCACCCAGGGGCTCTACCCCGGCTGGACGGGCCTCGCCCTGGGGCTTTACCTGGTGGGGGCCTTCCTCGTCCTCCTCATGAGCCTCCTCATCGGCTTTCTCACGGTGAGCCGCCTGCGCCTGCCCCTGGAAAGCGCCAACGGGACCTGGTTCATCCCCCCGGTGTCCAGCCTGGTGGTGCCCCTGGCGGGGGGCGGCCTCCTTACCGCCCTCGGGCCCTGGGCCCGGGAGGCCTTCCACCTGAACCTCCTCTTCCTAGGCCTCGGCCTGGTCCTCTTCCTCTGGGTGGGGGCCAACCTCTTCGGCCGCCTTTACGCCCACGAACGGCCCGCCCACGAGCTCATCCCCAGCCTCTTCGTGGGCCTGGCCCCCGTGGGGGTGGGGGTGCTGGCCCCCTTGCGCCTCTTTGAGGGGGCGGAAAAGGCGGGCCTGATGCCCTTCCCAGAAGGGCTTTACCTCCTGGGGACGGCCCTCTTGGGGCTTGGGGGGTGGTGGTTCCTCCTGGCCCTGGCCCTCCTCCTGGAAAGCCTTCTCCTGCACCGGGTGCGGATAGGGTTTAACCCCGGGCTTTGGGGCCTGGTCTTTCCCCTGGCCGCCCTCACCCTGGCGGCTAGGGCCTTGGGGGAGGGCCTGGGAAGCGGGGTCTTCCAGGTCTTGGCCTGGGGGCTTTTCCTGGTGCTTTTGGTCTTCTACCTGCCCCTAGCCTACCTCACCCTCCTGGCCTTCCTCCGCCTGCGGGTCCTCCAGGCCCCGGGCCAGGAGAAACCGGGCGGCGCGCACCCGGGCCCTAAGGGCGCCTAGGCGCTTTTGGTCCTCCTTTAGGCGCCGTTCCGCCTCCGAAAGGGCTTCCGCCCGCGCCCTCGGCCCTGCCCCGCCCAAGACCTCCCGGCGGGCGAAGAAGCCCTCGAGGCTCATCCAGTGGAGAAGCTCCTCCCGCTCCACCCCTAGGGTCTCCGGGCGCACCCCGGGCAGGGCGGCCTTCACCCGGGCGTAGGCCTCCCGGAGGGGAAGCCCTTTCCGCACCAGGAGGTCCACCGCCTCCGAGGCCATGACCTCGGGGGAAAGCTCGGAAAGGAGCCGCTCTTCCACAAACTGGCTCTCCTCCAGGGCCACCCAAAGCAGCTCCAAAGCCCCTTCCCCCGCCTCCAGGAGCTCCGACAAAGGCTCCAGGACCCCGGTGGAGTGGTCGTTCAGGTCGGTGAAGGGGGTGTTGTGGTTGAGGGCGAGAAGGGTGCCCACCCCCCCAAGGAGCCGGGCCGCGTAGATGCGGGCGTGCTCCAGGACCACGGGGTTGCGCTTCTGGGGCATGAAGCTGGAGCCCTGGGCCAGGCTCTCCCCCACCAAAAAGGCCCCCGCCTCCGCCCAGCGGAGGAGGTCCGTGGCCAGGCGGGTGAGGCTCGTCCCCAGTAGGGCCAAGGCGGCGGCCAGCTCCAGGGCGTAGTCCCCCGAGGCCACCGCGTCCAGGGTGTGCTCCACCGGCCCCGCAAAGCCCAGGAGGTGGGCGAGCCGCCTCCGGTCCACGGGGTAGGGGTTTCCGGCCAGGGCGCTGGCCCCCAAGGGGGAGCGGTCCACCCCGGAAAGGGCCCGGAAAAGCCGCTCCGTATCCCGGGCGAGGAGGGCCTCCACCCCCAGGAGGTAGTGGTCCAGGGTGGTGGGCTGGGCGGGGCGGTGGTGGGTGGAGAGGACCAAAGGCACCCCAAAGTGGGCCCGGGCCCGCGCGAGAAGCGCTTTGCGGAGCCTCAGGAGGTCCCCCAGGAGAAGCAGGGCGCGGTCCTTGAGGTACGCCCGGAACACCGTGAGGTCCAGGTCGTTCCGGCTCAGGCCCCGGCGCAGGGCCCCCGCCACCTCCTCCCCCCAGTGCTCCAGGAGCTGGGCCTCTATGGAGAAGAAGGCGTCCTCCACCTCCCCCGTGAAGCTCGGCAGGGGCAGGGTCCTGAGCTCCCTCAGGGCGGCCACCGCCTCTTTGGCATGGGGCACGCCCAGGCGGGAAAGCTCCAGGGCGTAGGCGGTGAGGGCATCAAAGAAGTGGGGGACGAGGGCCTCCCGGGCAAAGCGGTAGTGCCGGGCCAGAACCCAGCGGCGGAACACCCGGTGCCAGCGGGCCATGGCCCCATGCTACGCCCTGCCCTCGAGGGCGCGGGGCCCCTACCAACCGTCCGGTAACCCCCTTGCCAAAACCCGGGCCTCCTGGTAGGCTTGGGGCCAAAAGGAGAAAGGAGGCTTCCATGAAGCGCAGGGAGTTTTTGCAGAAGGTGGGTGTGGGTTCGCTTTTAGGTCTAGGCATGCCCTTCTTCGCCCGGGCCCAGGCCCGGCCGGTGAAGATCGCCACCCTCCTCCCCCTCACCGGGCCCTTCGCCTTCGCGGGGAACGCGGGGCGGGAGGGGTTCGTGGACGGGGTGGAGTACGTGAACGAGGTCCAGGGGGGCATCGCCGGCCGCAGGCTGGAGCTCATCGTGGAGGACACGGGCTACGACGTGGCCAAGGGCACCGCGGCCTTCAACCGGGTGCTGAGCCGGGAGCGGCCCGACGAGCTCCTTTTCGTCTACGGGGACTCCACCGGGCTTTCCAAGGCCCTGGCCCCGGAGATCGCCCGGCTGGCCCTGCCCTACTCCGCCACCAGCTTCGCCAGCGAGCTCGCGGACCCCAAGACCTACCCCACCATCTTCGTCTTCGGCCCCACCTACAACGACATGATGGAGGCCCTGCTCCGCCAGATCCGCCTGGAGAAGGCCCGGGCCCGCATCGCCCTGGTGTACTCCAACACCGAGTTCGGCCGCGACCCCATCCCCTACGCCAAGGAGCGGGCCAAGGCCCTGGGCATGGAGGTGGTCCACGAGGAGGTCACCCCCCCCGCCTTCACCGACGCCACCCCCATCGCCCTAAACCTCCGCCGGGCCAACCCCGACTTCGTCATCCTCCAGGGCTACGCCCTTTCCGCCGAGCCCCTCATCCTGAGGGCCGCGCGGGAGCAGGGGCTTAGGGCCAAGTTCATGGGCACCTACTACTCCGCCGAGCTCGCCCTCATCCAGCGGGCGGGCCCGGCGGCGGAGGGCTTCACCGTCACCTACCACAACGCCTACTGGTACGACACCCTGGTGCCCATCGTGGACGAGATGCGGAAGTTCCGCCAACGGAAGGGCCGGGACCTCTCCTACCGCCCCACCTACTACATGGGGAGCCTGGGGGTGGTGCTGGCGGTGGCTGAGGCCCTGCGCCGGGCCGCGGGGGCCGGCAAGCTCACCCGCGCGGGGCTGGTGGAGTACCTGGAGAAGCTGGAGGACTACAACGGCCTGGGCCTGCAGCGGAGCTACCGCTTCGTGAACCACCGCCTGCCCTACACCAAGCTTTACCGGGCCAACGTGGCCAAGGGCCGGTTTGACGCCATCACGGACTGGCTCACCCTGGCATGACCGACCTCTTCCCCTACCTCATCGGGGGGCTCACCAACGGGGCGCTCTACGGGCTTTTGGCCCTGGGCTTCGTCCTGGTCTACCGGGCCACCAGCGTGGTGAACTTCGCCATCGGGGAGTTCCTCCTGGTGGGGGCCTACCTCACCTACACCCTAAGCCTTTTCCTGCCCCTCCTTCCGGCCCTCCTCCTGGCCCTGCCCCCCGCCTTCCTCTTCGGGCTCCTGGTGGAGCGGGGGTTCGTGCGCCCGCTCCTCGGGCGGAACGTGGTGGCGGTGATCATGGCCACCATCGGCCTGGCCGCGGTGCTGGACGGGGGCACCCAGCTCGTCTGGGGCCCCGACCTCAAGTACCTCCCCACGGGCCTTCCGGAGCTGGGGTTTGAGGCGGGGGGGGTGTTCGTGCCCTCGAGGGCCGTCTGGAACCTCCTCCTGGCCCTGCCCGTGGGGCTTCTGCTCCTCTACCTCCTCAGGCGAAGCCGCTACGGGGTCCTGGTGCGGGCCATCTCCGAGCGGGAGGTGGCCGCCCTGGCCCTTGGCATCCCCACGGCCCGCATCCTGGCCGCGGTCTGGGGGCTTTCCGCCCTCCTCGCCACCCTGGCGGGGGCCCTTCTGGCCGCGGCCAGCGGGGTGGGGTACAACCTGGTCTTCTTCGGCCTCAAGGTCTTCCCCGTGGCCATCCTGGGGGGGCTGGACTCCGTGGGGGGGGCGCTGGTGGCGGGGTTCCTCTTAGGGGTGCTGGAGGCCCTTTCCCAGCGCTACCTGGAGCCGGTCCTCCCCGGCTTCACCGAGGCCCTGCCCTTCCTGGTGGTCCTCCTGGTCCTCCTGGTGCGGCCCTACGGGCTTTTCGGACAGCGCGAGATTGAGAGGGTGTGATGGAGCTCCTGGTGGAAAACCTCAAGGCGGTCTACCGGGGGGTGATCCTGGCCCTGGACGGGGTGTCCCTCAGGGTGGGCCCGGGGGAGGCGGTGGCCCTTCTCGGGCCCAACGGGGCCGGGAAGAGCACCCTGGTGCGGGCGGTGGCCGGGCTCCTACCCAAGTTTGAAGGCCGGGTCCTGGACGGCCACATCCGCCTGAACGGCCAGGAGGCCACCCACCTGGACCCGGTCCGGCTCTCCGCCTTAGGGCTCACCGCCCTCCTGGAGGGCCGGCCCATCTTCCGCCACCTCACCCCCTTGGAGAACCTGGTGGCCGCGGGCCACCGCCTCTCCCCCAAGGCGCTTAAAGAGGGCATAGAGGAGGTCTTCGCCCGCTTCCCCCGCCTTTTTGAGCGCAGGAACGAGCAGGCGGGCTACCTCTCGGGCGGGGAGCAGCAGATGCTCCTCCTCGGCATGGCCCTCCTCACGGAGCCCAAGCTCCTGGTGGTGGACGAGCCCTCCTTGGGCCTTGCGCCTAAGCTGGTGGCGGAGGTCATGGCCACCCTGGACGCCCTAAGGCGGGAAAAGGGGCTAAGCCTCCTCCTCGTGGAGCAAAACGCCCGGGCCGCTTTGGGGGTGGTGGACCGGGTCTACGTGCTGGAGCGGGGCCGGGTGGTCTTTGAGGGGGACGCCAAGGCGGCCATGGCGGACCAGGACGTGATGGAGTTCTACCTGGGCAAGGACGTGGTGGGCTTCCGCGAGGCCAAGCGCTACCGGAGGAGGAAGCGGTGGGTGTGATCCTGGAAGCCAAAGACCTCCACCTTTCCTTCCGAGGGGTGAAGGCCCTAAACGGAGTCTCCTTCCGGGTGGAGGAAGGGGCTTTCTACGCGGTCATCGGCCCGAACGGGGCCGGAAAGACCACCCTCCTCAACGTCCTTTCCGGGGTCTACGAGCCGGAGCGGGGGGAGGTGGCCTTCTTGGGGCAAAGCCTCAAGGGGAAAAGCCCCCAGGAACGGGCCCGGATGGGGCTTGGGCGCACCTTCCAGGGCCTCGAGCTCTTCCGGGGGATGAGCGTCCTGGACAACGTGAAGCTGGGGGCGGAGCTGGCCCTTTCCGTCTACCCCATGGGCCTGCCCCGGGCGGAGCGGGAGTGGGCCCTGCGCGCTTGGGCGGAGGAGGTCCTGGACTACCTCCACCTCTCCCCCTACCGCCACGCGCCAGCAGGCATGCTCCCCTACGGGCTCCAGAAAAGGGTGGAGGTGGCCCGGGCCCTGGCCGGACGGCCCAAGCTCCTCCTTCTGGACGAGCCCATGGCGGGGCTCGCCCTGGAGGAGAAGCAAGACCTGGCCCGCTTCCTCCTGGACGCCCGGCTGGAGTGGGGGGTTACCCTCCTTTGGGTGGAGCACGACCTTAGGGCGGTGCTGGAGCTATCCGACCGGGTGCTCGTCCTCTCCTACGGGGAGGTCCTCTACGAGGGCCCCCCGGAAGGGGTGAGGGAAGACCCCAAGGTGGCCGAGGCCTACTTAGGGCAAGCCTAGAGGTGGCGCGTGAAGGGAACGCTTCTGGAATATCTCCATCGTAACGCGGAGACCCAGCCCCACGCCCCCGCCCTCCGGGTGAAGCGGCTTGGGGTCTGGCAGAAGACCTCCTGGAGGGCGCTTTGGGAGAAGGTCTTGGGCCTGGCCGCGGGGCTTAGGGCGTTAGGGCTTAGAGAGGGGGAGGTCCTGGCCATCCTGGGCCACAACGCCCCCGAGTGGGTGGAGGCGGAGCTCGCGGCCCAGGCCCTGGGGGCCCTCCCCATGGGCATCTACGCCGACGCCATGCCCGAGGAGGTGGGCTACTTCCTGGAGTTCACCGGGGCCAGGGGCATCGTGGTCTCGGACGAGGAGCAGCTGGACAAGGTCTACCCCCACCTGCACCTTTTGGACTTCGTCCTGGTGTGGGAGGAGGCGGGGATGAGCCGCCACTTCCGGGGGAAGGTCAGGCGCTTCAGCGAGGCCTTCTTGGACCCCAAGGAGGCCCTCCCCCACGTGGAGAAGCGCCGCCCAGAGGAGACGGCCCTCCTCGCCCCCACCTCGGGCACCACGGGGCGGAGCAAGCTGGCCATGCTCTCCCACCAAAACCTCATCGCCGGCCACCTGGCCCTCAGGGAGGCCCTGGGCTTCCAGAAGGGGGCTTGGGTCTTCAGCTACCTCCCCCTCCCCTGGATCGGGGAGCAGATGCTCACCGTGGTCCAGGCCCTCCTCGAGGGCTCGGTGGTCCACTTCCCCGAAGACCCCTTGACCCTCCGGGAGGACCTCAAGGAGGTCCAGCCCGACTTCTTCCTGGCCCCCCCCAGGCTTTGGGAGGACATGGCGAGCCTGGTGCAAAGCCGCATGGCGGACGCGGACCCCCTCAAGGCCTTCTTCTTTCGGGCGGGGATGGCGGCCCTCCTGGAGGGGGCCAGGCGGGAGTTCAGGGGGGAAAAGGTGGGGCCTTGGCTGGAGTTGAAGCGGGCCCTCTTCTACCCCCTCATCGCGAGGCCCCTCCGGGCCCGGCTCGGCCTTGCCGCCTGCCGCATCGCGGTGACGGGGGGGGCGCCCTTGGGCCCCGAGGTCTTCACCTTCTTCCGCGCCCTGGGGGTGGACATCCGCCAGGTCTACGGCCAGTCGGAGACCGCCGCGGCCACCACCGCCCACCGCACGGGGGACGCCCCGCCGGAGACCGTGGGCCCCCCCCTGCCGGGGACGGAGGTGCGCTTGAGCGAGGAGGGGGAGATCCTGGTACGGGGGCCTCAGGTCTTCCAGGGCTACTTCAAGGGGGAAAAGGCCACAGAGGAGGCCTTCACCGAGGACGGCTTCCTGCGCACGGGGGACGCGGGGGCGCTGGACGAGCGGGGCCACCTCATCGTCCTCGGGCGGGTGAAGGAGGTGGGGGCCCTCCTGGACGGGACCCGGTTCGCCCCCCAGTTCCTGGAAAACCGCCTGAAGTACTCCCCCTACATCCGCGAGGCCATCGTCCTCGGCCACGGGAAGCCCTACGTCACCGCCCTCATAGAGATAGACCCCGAGAACGTCCAGAACTGGGCCCGGCGCCGGGGCATCCCCTTCACCACCTACCTCTCCCTCACGGAGCGCCCCGAGGTGCGCGCGCTCATCGCCGAGGAGATCCGCATGGTGAACCGGACCCTTCCCGAGAAGCTCCGCATCCAGCGCTTCGCCATCCTGCCCAAGGAGCTCCACCCCGACGACGAGGAGATCACCCGCACCCGCAAGGTGCGCCGCCAGGTGGTGGAGGCCCGCTACGCCCCCGTGCTCCAGGCCCTCTACGGGGAGGGCGGGCGGGTGGAGGTCACCCTCCCCATCCGCTACCTCGAGGGCGAGGGCCGGCTGGAGGCGAGCCTCGAGGTCCAGGAGGTCTAGGATGTACGCCCTCTCCAAGCGCCTCACCGATGGCTTCAGCCGCCGTTTTGCCCGGGCGGTGCGGGAAACCTACCGGGAGGACGAGGCCTACGCCAGCACCCCCTTGGGGCGGCTCGCCCTTCTCGGCTTCCTCCTCCTCCTCTTCCTCCTCCCCCTCCTCCTCGGGCCCTACCCCATGTACGTCCTCACCCTGGTGGCCATCGGGGCCCTAAGCGCCCTGGGCCTCCACCTCCTGGTGGGGGGGGCGGGGCAGATCTCCTTGGGCCACGCGGCCTTCATGGGGGTGGGGGCCTACACCGCAAGCCACCTCTTTGGGCCCCTTGCCCCCTTGGGGGTGCTCCTCGGGGGGGCGCTTTCCGCCCTCCTCGGCCTCCTCCTCGGCCTCCCCTCCTTGAGGATCAAGGGGGTGTACCTGGCCATCGCCACCCTGGCCTTCCAGTTCCTGGCGGACTACGCCTTCAAGAACTGGGAGGCGGCCACGGGGGGGATCCGGGGCCGCACCCTGCCCCCGGCGGAGCTGCTGGGCTTCTCCCTGGGGAACGCGGAAAGCCTTTGGTACCTGGTCCTCCTCTTCGCCCTGCCCCTTTTCTTCTACGGCAAGCGCCTCCTCTCCACCCGCGCGGGGCGGGCCTTCCGGGCGGTGCGGGACAACGACCTCTCCGCCCGGGTGGCGGGGGTGGACCTGGTGCGGACCAAGCTCTTCGCCTTCGCCCTTTCCGCCTTCTACGCGGGGGTGGCGGGGGGCCTCCTGGCCAACCTCTACAAGGCCGTGACCCCGGAGTACTTCCCCCTTTCCGTGAGCATCCAGTACCTGGCCATGGTCATCGTGGGCGGGGCGGGGACGGTCCTGGGGGCGGTGCTCGGGGCCTTTTTCGTCCTCCTCATCCCCGAGGTGCTGAATAGCTTCGTAGGCGCCCTCGGGCCCCAGTACGCGGCGGCCCTGGCCGCCTGGCGGAACGTGGTCTTCGGCCTCCTCATCCTCCTCTTCCTCATCCTGGAACCCTTGGGCCTGGTGGGGCTTTGGGGGAGGGTAAGGGACTACTTCCGCACCTGGCCCCTCCCCTACTAGGCCTAAGAACAAAGGCGGGGCTAAGCTTGGGGTATGGAAGGCATCCGCAAGCAGGTGGAAGGGGCCATCCGGGAGTTCCTGGAGCTCTTCCCCATGCCCAAGGGAAGCCTCTTCGTCCTCGGGGGGTCCACCAGCGAGGTCCTGGGGGAAAAGGTGGGGACGAGGCCCAGCCTCGAGGCCGCAGAGGCCATCCTGGAGGGCCTCCTCCCCCCCCTTCTGGAGCGGGGGGTGTGGGTGGCGGTGCAGGGGTGCGAGCACCTGAACCGCGCTCTCGTGGTGGAAAGGCAGGCGGCCTTGGCCTATGGCCTGGAGGAGGTCACGGTCTTCCCCCACCCCAAGGCCGGGGGGAGCCTGGCCACGGTGGCCTTCCTCCGCTTCCAGGACCCGGTGATGGTGGCCTCCCTAAAGGCCCAGGCCCACGGGGGGATGGACATCGGGGGGGTCCTCATCGGGATGCACCTCCGCCCGGTGGCCGTGCCCCTCCGGCTTTCCGTGCGAAGGATCGGGGAGGCGGTGCTCCTCGCCGCCAAAACCCGCCCGCCCCTCATCGGGGGAGGGCGGGCGGTCTACACCCGGGAGGAGATGCTTAGGAAGGTGGAAGAGTATCGGCAAGGGCTTCCCTGAAAAGGGCCGCCACCCCTAGGGCCTCGTAGCGGGTGTAGTGGCCCATGAGGGAGAGGCGGAAGATCCGGCCCTTTAAGGGCCCCTGCCCCCCGGCGATCACCGCGCCCCGCCGGGCGAAGGCCTCCTTCACCCTTCCATAGGGCACCCCTTCGGGCAGGTAAAAGGCGGCCACCGCGGGGCTTCTCACCTCGGGCACCGGCCTTAGCCCAAGCTCCTCCCCCACCCGGTAGAGGAGGTCGTTCTGCCAGGCCTTGAGGGCCAGGTGCTCCTCTAGGCGGGGCAGGACCTCCTCCAGCACCGCGGCCACCGCCCCCACCAGGTTGATGGCCGGGGTCCAGGCGCTCTCCCCTTCCCGTTGGGCCCTAAGCTCCCGGGTGAGGTCCAGGTAGTAGCCCGCTGGGCGCAAGGCCTCCAGGGCCCGGGGCGAAAGGGCCACGAAGCCCAGGCCCGGGGGGCACATGAGGCCCTTCTGGCTCCCCGAGGCGGCCGCGTCCACCCCAAACGCCTCCAGGGCCACCTCTTTCACCAGGAGGCTCGTGACCATGTCCGCCCCCACCAGGCCCTCGGGGTTTTCCGCCTTGAAGGCCTGGGCCAGGGCGGGAAGGTCCACGAGGGCCCCGGTGGAGGTCTCAGAGTGGACGAGGAGGAGGCCCCGGTAGCCCCCCTTGGCCACGTCCTCCGGGCGGGGGACCCGGCCGTAGGGGTAGTCCAGCCGGTCCACGGAAAGCCCCGCGGCCTCGGCGATCTCCCAAAAGCGCTCGGAGAACTTGCCGTAGACCGGGACCAAGACCCTTTCTCCGGGGGCGAAGAGCCCCCGCACCAAAGCCTCCATGGCCAGGGTGCCGCTTCCCGTGAGGAGGAGGACCTCCCCTTCCGTGCGGAAGGCCGCCTTGAGGAGGGTCCGCGCCCGCAGGAAAAGGGCCCGGGCGGGCTCCGTACGGTGGTGGAGCTGGGGCCGGGCCAGGGCCTCCAGGGCCTTGGGGTGGAGCCGCACGGGGCCAGGGGTGAGGAGCCAGTCCATGGGAAAAGTGTATCGTATACCCCGTGCGCCTCGCCCTGCGCTTCCGGGCCCTCGAGGCCGGCGTCCACACCCTCCCCCTGCCCCAGGAGGCCCCGGGGCAGCGGGTGGAGGACCTCTTCCTCTCCCGAAAGCCCCTGGAGGTCTACGAGGCCCGGGGGAACCTCTTCGGGCGCTTCCCCCTGGAGGCCGGGGAGGTCCTGGAGGTCCGCTTCCGGCTGGCCCCCACCCCCCTCCGCGAAACCCCGCCCTGGCGGGAGGCCCTCCTAAAGGAGCCCCCCGAGGCCTGGCCCGGTATCCTCGCCCACCGGGGCCACCGGGTGGAACGGGCCCTGGGGTTCCTCCTTTCGGGCAGGCCCCACGCCTGGTACCTGGTGGACGGCCTTCCCCTGGACCCAAACCTCTTCCAGGCCCTCAAGGAGGACCCGGCCCGCCTCCTCCCCTTAGGGGTGGCCCCCAGGCCCGAGGCCTACCTGGGCGGGCACGAGGGGAGGAGGCTCCTCCTCTTCCGGGGCCCCTGGCCGGGAGAGGAAAGCCTCCCCTGGGAGGAGCTAAGGGCCCTGGGCCCAGACCCCCTGCCCCCGGCCCGCGCCTTGGCCCTTGGCGCCCTGGGGCTTTCCGCCTTAGGGGTGGGCACCGGCCCTTGGCCCTACCTCCCCTACCTGGCCCTCCTCCTCCTGCGCCAGGGGCCCGCCTTTAGGGAGCTCTTGCTCCAGGCCCCCACGAGGGCCCTGGAGATCCCCCTCTTCCACGCCTTCGCCCTTTCCGTAACCCTAGACCCCAGGCCGGAGCTCGGCCTGGGGTTCTTGGGCCTCTTCTTCTGGAACCGGCTTAAGCCCTCTTCCTGAGCTCCTCCAGGATCTCCCTAAGGAGCCGGACCTCCTCCGGCGGGGGCGGGGGCGCGGCCTGGGCCTCCTCCCTCTTCAAGCGGCGGCTCACCTCCTGCATGGGCACCACCACCAGGAAGTAGATGGCCGCGGCCACCACCACGAAGTTCACCAGGGCGTTGATAAACTTCCCCAACGCCATAGGCCCGAGCTTGATGGCGGAAAAATCGGGCGCGCCCCCCAGGGCCCCAATGAGGGGGGTGAGGACGTCCGCCACCAGGGAGTTCACCACCTGGCCGAAGGCCCCGCCGATGACCACCGCCACCGCCAGGTCCACCACGTTGCCCCGCATGAGGAAATCCTTGAATCCCTTTAGCATCTCCCACCTCCGCAGAACACCCTAAAGCAATTGTGTGAAAGTTTTGTAAAAAAAGCCCCTATATAATAGCCGAGAACCCCCGATGGGCGCAAGGGTGCTCAAAGCGCGGGGTCATAAGGAGGACGGTATGGCCAAGGTTAGGCTGGAGCACGTGTGGAAGCGCTTCGGCAAGGTGGTGGCGGTCAAGGACTTCAACCTGGAGACGGAGGACGGGGAGTTCGTGGTCTTCGTGGGGCCTTCGGGCTGCGGGAAGACCACCACCTTGCGCATGATCGCCGGGCTGGAGGAGATCTCCGAGGGCCGGATCTACATCGGCGACCGCCTGGTGAACGACGTCCCCCCCAAGGACCGGGACATCGCCATGGTCTTCCAAAACTACGCCCTCTACCCCCACATGAACGTCTACGAGAACATGGCCTTCGGCCTCCGCCTCCGCCGCTACCCCAAGGACGAGATTGACCGCAGGGTGAAGGAGGCGGCCCGGATCCTGAAGATCGAGCACCTCCTAAACCGCAAGCCCCGGGAGCTTTCCGGCGGGCAGCGGCAGCGGGTGGCCATGGGCCGGGCCATCGTGCGGGAGCCCAAGGTCTTCCTCATGGACGAACCCCTCTCCAACCTGGACGCCAAGCTCCGGGTGGAGATGCGGGCGGAGATCGCCAAGCTCCAGCGCCGGCTTGGGGTCACCACCATCTACGTGACCCACGACCAGGTGGAGGCCATGACCCTGGGCCACCGCATCGTGGTCATGAAGGACGGGGAGGTCCAGCAGGTGGACACCCCCCTAAACCTCTACGACTTCCCCGCCAACCGCTTCGTGGCGGGCTTCATCGGAAGCCCCTCCATGAACTTCATCAAGGCCCGGGTGGAGCTCCAGGGGGAAAGGGCCTACCTGGTGGCCCCCGGCTTCCGCCTCCGCACCAACCCCATCCTGGGCGAGGCCCTCAGGCCCTACGGGGGCAAGGAGGTGTGGCTGGGGGTGAGGCCCGAGCACCTGGGGCTTAAGGGCTACACGGTCATCCCCGAGGAGGAGAACGTCCTCCGGGGGGAGGTGGAGGTGGTGGAGCCTTTGGGGGCGGAAACGGAGATCCACGTGAGCGTGGACGGCACCCTCCTGGTGGCCAAGGTGGACGGGCACGCCCCGGTGCGGGTGGGGGACAAGGTGGAGCTCCTGGCCGACCTCTCCCGCCTCCACGCCTTTGACCCGGAGACGGAGAAGGCCATCGGCCACGCCCAGGAAAGGGCGGCCGTCCGGTCCTTATGATGGAGGGGTGAGGAAGCGGCCCTTCGTCATAGGGATTGCGGGCGGCACCGCCAGCGGCAAGACCACCTTAGCCCGGGCCCTGGCCCAGGCCCTGGGGGCCCGGGTGGCCCTTCTGCCCATGGACCACTACTACCGGGACCTCTCCCACCTCCCCTTCCCCGAGCGCACCCGGATGAACTACGACCACCCCGAGGCCTTTGACCTGGAGCTCTACCTGGCCCACCTCGAGGCCCTGTTGCGGGGGGAGGGGGTGGAGATGCCCAACTACGACTTCAAGGCCTACACCCGCGCCCCCGGGACCGTGCGGGTGGGCCCCGCCCCGGTGGTGATCCTGGAAGGCATCCTGGTGCTCTGGCCCGAGGAGCTGAGGCGGCGCATGGACCTCAAGGTCTATGTGGACGCGGACGCGGACGAGCGCTTCATCCGCAGGCTTAAGCGGGACGTGAAGGAAAGGGGCCGGAGCCTCGAGGAGGTGGTGGAGCAGTACCTCACCCGGGTGAAGCCCATGCACCTGGCCTTCGTGGAGCCCAGCAAGCGCCACGCGGACGTAATCCTGCCCGGCGGAGGGGAGAACCCCGTGGCCCTGGCCATGCTGAAGGCCAAGGCCCTAGGGGAGCTGGCGGAGGGCGCGGTATGAGGGCCTTCCTCCAGGGCCTCCTCTTGCTCTCCTTCCTCCTAAGCCTTCCCGCCTTGGGGCCCAGGCTTCAAGCGGACCGCCCGGGCCCGGTGGTCCTCCTCATGGACGGCAAGGCCCTGGAGGACGAGGCCCGCGCCCGGGGGGAGGACCTCCTCACCGCCCTAAGGCGCTACCGGGCCCTAGGGGTGGAGGGGGTGGCCTTCCCCGAGCGCTTCCTCAAGGACTGGGTGGACACAGGGGCCCTCTTCTACCGCCCGGGGGCGGAGCTAAGGGAGATGGGCCTCCCCGCGCGGCCGGGCTGGTACTACCTAAAGGGAGAAAGTTGGCTTCTGGACCTCCTGGAAGGGGCCTATGAGTTCCCGAAGGAGCGGGTGGGGCCCTGGCTGGGCTTTCCCGTGGACGTAAGCGCCTTCCCCGCCTTCTACGACCTAGAGGCCATCCGGAAGGCCAAGGAGGAGGGGTTCTACGTGGCGGTGCGGCCCATCAACGCCCGCCTCCGCCGCCTGGACCCGGGCCTGCCCATCGTCCCCGAGGGGGCGGACGCGGTGGTCTTCGCGGGCCTCGAGGCCCTGGGCTACCCCTACCGGCTGGAGGAGGCGGAGGCCCTGGTCCGGGTCCCCGTGGCCCTCATTGAGGGGACGCCCCAACCCGGCCTTGCCGCCTTCCGGGAAAAGGGGATCCTCCGCCTCTTCGGCCTGCGCTACGAGTGGCAGCTCACCCTAAGCCCAGGGGAGGCCGCGGCCAAGTACGTCCTGGCCGCGCGGGAACGGGGGCATAAGCTCCTTTACCTAAGGCCCTACCCTTACCCGGAGGACACCGAAGCCTTCCTGAAGGAAATCCATAGGGGCCTGGAGGCAAGCGGCATCCCCCTGGGCCGCCCCGAGCCCCCCGCCTTCACCCCAAGCCCCTTCCGCTTCGCCGCCTGGGTGGGGGTCCTGGCGGGGCTTGGCCTCCTCGCCCTGGGGCTTCCCCTCTACGGGCCCTTGGTGGCGGGGCTCCTCCTCCTCTTCGCCCTGGGCTACGCGGGGGGCCAGGGGGGGGCCCTCCTCGCCGCCTTGGTCTTTCCCGTCTTGGGCTTCCTTGGGCCGCGGAACGGGCTTTGGATGTGGCTTAGGGCCCTGGGGTACGCCCTCATGGGGGCGGTCTTCCTCACCGCCTTGGGCTCGAGGCCGGAAAGCCTCCTGGGCCTTGCCCCCTTCAAGGGGGTCTCCCTCACCCTCCTCCTGCCGCCCCTCCTGGTGGCCTATAGCTTCCTGGAAAAGGACCTGAAGGCCATGCTCCTCCGGCTCTGGAACCACCCCGTGCGCCTGGGGGAGGCCTTCTTGGTGGCGGTGGGCCTGGGGCTTCTGGCCCTGGCCCTCCTCCGCCGGGGGAACGAGGCCCCCATCGTCCCCGAGTGGGAACTCAGGCTTAGGAGCCTCCTCCAGGAGGCCATGGTCCGGCCCCGCTTCAAGGAGGTCTTCGGCCACGCCCTCTTCCCCTTGGCCCTCCTCCTCCCCTGGCCCCGCTGGGCGCAAAACGCCCTCCTCTTCCTGGCGGCCCTTGGGGTGGCCTCCATCCTGAACACCTTCAGCCACTTCCACACCCCCTTCCTCATCTCCCTCTTCCGCACCCTGAACGGGGCCCTCTTGGGCCTCGCCCTGGGGCTTATAGGGGTTATCCTGGTAAGGAGGCTTTGGCGATGGTGGTGGGGGTAGCGGGGTACTACGGCTTTAAAAACGCGGGGGACGAGGCCATCCTGGAGGCCATCCTGCGGGAGCTGAGGGCCCGGGGGCATGGAGCGGTGGTCCTCTCGGGCAACCCCGCCCTCACCCGGCAGGAACACGGGGCCCCCGCCTACCACCGCCTGAACCCCCTGGCCCTCCTCAAGGCGGAGCTTTGGCTTCTTGGGGGCGGGGGGCTTTTGCAGGACTTCACCAGCCGCCTAAGCCTCCAATACTACCTAAGCCTTCTCCGCCTGGCCCGGCTTTTCCGGAAGCGGGTGGTGGTCTTCAACCAGTCCCTAGGCCCCCTCTCCCCCTGGGGGGAGCGGCAGGTGGCGAGGGCCCTAAAGGGGGTTCCCCTCCTCCTCCGGGACCAGGACTCCCTGGCCTACGCGGAAAGGCTGGGCCTGAAGGCGGAACTGGGGGCCGACCCGGCCCTCCTCCTCACCCCGCCCCCCGTGGCCCGGGAGGAGGGGCTGGTCCTGGTCATCCCCCGGGCGGGGGAGGCCTACCGGGAGGGGGTGAAAACCCTCTACGCCGCGGCCAACCACCTCCTCCACGAGGGGCGGCAGGTCCTGGTCCTCCTCATGCAGCCCGGCTACGACGACGAGGTGGCGGAGGTCTTCCTCCACCACCGCATTGAGCGCACGGGGGACCCCAGACGGGTCCTCTACCTGGCGGCCCAGGCGGGGTATGTGATCTCCATGCGCCTCCACGGCCTCATCCTGGCCGCGGCCGCGGGCACCCCCTTCGCCGCCCTCTCCTACGACCCCAAGGTGGCGGCCTTCGCCAAGGAAACGGGGGCCTACCACCAGGAGCTCCCGGGGGACCCCCTCCTCCTGGCCAAGGCCGCCCTGTACGGCCGGGGGCCGGACTGGGACAAGGTGGCCCACCTGAAGGAGAGGGCCCGGCGGAGCTTTGACCTGGCCTTAGGGGAGGCCCACCCCGTCAAGCGCCCTTCTGGACGCGGCTGAGCCGGGCCCTCACCCCTTGGGCGAAGGCCTCGAGGTCGGCCAAGGCCTCCTCCACCCCCTGCCTCAGGAGGAACTCCCCGGGGGCCAGGCGCTTGAGGAGGAGGAAGGGGGGCCCGGAGAAGAGTTCCACCCCCTGGCGGACGGTTTCCGGCAGGAGGCCCTCCTCCAGGGCCTCGGCCTCGAGGTCCGCAAGGAGGAAGACCTCCCCCAAAGGCCTTTTGGCGAGGAGAAGGAGAAGGGCCGCCACGGCCCCCCGTTCGGCGAACTCCGCCACCAGCCGGTCCTCCAGGGCCTCCACCGCCACGAGGTCCACCCGGCCCCCCTTAAGGAGATCCTCCAGGTCCAAAGGGGAAAGGGGGAAGCGGGCCTTGAGGCGCACCAGGCGGCTTAGGGCCTCGGGGGAGATGAAGGGAAGGCCCCGGGCCTCCACCTCCCCCTTCTGGGACTCGGGGGCCAGGAGGGCGGCGTAGGCCCCCTGGGCCCGGTAGGGCTTCAGGAGGTCGGGCTCCCCTTCTCCCAGGCGCAGGAGGACGAGGCGGAGCGTCCGCCGGCCCAGGTGGGCGGTGTAGACCCAGGGGGGGCCGCCCTCGAGGGCGAAGCCCAGGCGCTTCAGGTCCTCCGTGGCCCCCGGGGGGTCTAGGGGCTCGTGGGGGAAGAGGACCTCCCGGGGGTAGGGGGCCACCCGCACCCGGCGCCCCTTGGGCTCGGGGGGCGGGGCCTTCTCCTTAGGGGGCTCGGGCCTTTCGGGGGGGCGGAAGGGGGCGCGGGGGGCCGCCTGGAGCTCCACCGCCTCCCCCCGGAAGTGGAGGAGGACCGCCTCGTTGGCCGCCAGGCGGCGCTTGGCGTAGTAGGGCCCAAGACCCCGCACCACCCCCGCCTTCCAGTCCACCTCCCCCTCGTAGACCTCCCCGTCCTCGTCCAGGAAACGGACCCGCTCCCGGCCCAGGAGGTGGGCCCGGAGGGAGGCGGTGAGGGTCATGGTGCCGTTTTGGATACACAGGCTGGTGAGGATATAACGTGCGGTCACGAAAACCTCCCTAGATCCCGCAAGGGCTTAGGCCTTCCTGCGCTCAGTATATAGTACGCCTCGTGGAGGACAAGGGCCGTGCGCTCCACATCCCCCATGGCCCGGTGCACCCCTCTTGGGGGGAGTTCCAAAAGCTCGGAAAGGGCGTCCAGCCCGTAGCGCTTCACCCCCTTGAAGGCCCTCCGCGCAAGGCGCAGGGAGTCCACCACGGGGTTCTCCAAGGGGAGGCCCACGCGCTCCAGGGCCGGGCGGAGGAAGGAAAGGTCAAAGGGGGCGTGGTGGATCACCAGGGTGGCCCCCTGGAGAAGGGGGTAGGCCTCCTCCAAGACGGCCTCTAGGGGCGGGGCGGAAAGGAGCTCGTCGGGGTGGATGCCCGTGAGGCGCTGGACGAAGGGGCTTGGGGGCTTCCTGGTGCGCACCAGGCTCCCGTAGGCCAGGCGCTTCCCCTCCTCCAACCGGAGAAGGGCCACATCCATGATCTCGTTCACCCCCGGGGCAAGGCCCGTGGTCTCCAGGTCCAGGACCACCACCGCCTCCCCCTTGGGAAAGGGGTAGCGCCACTCCCAAAGCCCCACCCCCTCCTCCCGGAAAAAGCGCCCGTCCAGGAGGGGAAGGAGGACCTTTTCCACCGGCCCCCTTAGGCCCAAGGCCTCCCCCAGGGCCTCCAGGGGCAGGGGCCTTCCCTCGGCCCGAAGCCTCCGGGCCAGGCGGGTGGCCAGGCGGTAGCGCAGGGGGCCTTCCATCAGAGGGTCTCGCCCAGAGGGGTCTTGAGATGGGCCCGGGCCGTGGCCTCCTCAAAGCGGTGGGCCACCTGGAGGAGCCGCTCGTCCTCCCCCCAGGGGGCGAGGAGCTGGAGGCCCACGGGGAGAGCCCCCTCAAACCCCGCGGGGAAGGAGAGGGCGGGGAGGCCCGTGAGGTTGGCCCCCACGGTGTAGAGGTCCTCCCGGTAGAGGGCGAGCGGGTCGGGCCGGCTCCCCAAGGGAAAGGCGGGGTGGGGCGCGGTGGGGAGGAGGAGGAGGTCCGCCTCCTGGAAGAGGGCCTTGGCCTCGGCCTTGAGCCGACGGCGGAAGGCCTGGGCCCGGGCGTAGTAGGCCTCGTAGTAGCCGCTGGCCAGGACGAAGGTGCCCATGAGGATCCGCCGCTTGACCTCGAGGCCGAAAAGGGCCCGGGTCCGCCCCACCATCTCCTCCAGGTCCTCCGAGGCCACCCGGGCGCCGTACAGGGTCCCGTCGTAGCGGGCCAGGTTGGAGCTGGCCTCCGCAGGGGCCAGGATGTAGTAGGCGTTTAGGGCCAGGGGCAGGGCGGGCCAGGAGACCTCCTTCACCCGAAGCCCAAGCCCCTCAAAGACCCTTAGGGCCTCCTCCAGGGCCCGCTCCACCCCAGGGGTGTTCCCGGAAAGCCCCTCCCGCACCACCCCAAGCCTTAAGGGGGGAAGGGGCTCTTCCAGGGCCTGCTGGAAGCGGGGGGGGAGGTCCAGGCTGGTGGCGTCCAGGGGGTCTAGCCCCGCCATGGCGTCCATGAGGAGGGCGAGGTCCCGCACGCTCCGCGCCAGGGGGCCGATCTGGTCCAGGCTGCTGGCGTAGGCGATGAGGCCATAGCGGCTTACCCGGCCGTAGGTGGGCTTGAGGCCGTAGACCCCCGAGAAGGCCGCGGGCTGGCGCACGCTCCCCCCCGTGTCCGAGCCCAGGGCCAGGGGGGCCAGGTCCGCGGCCACCGCCGCCGCGCTCCCCCCGCTGGACCCCCCGGGGACCCGGGTGGGGTCAAAGGGGTTTTTGGTGGGGAAGAAGGCGGAGTGCTCCGTGCTGGAGCCCATGCCGAACTCGTCCAGGTTGGTCTTGCCGAGGACCAGAGCCCCCCTCGCCTTGAGCCGGGCCACCGCGGTGGCCTCGTAGGGGGGGATGAAGTCCTGGAGAAGGCGGCTTCCCGCGGTGGTGCGGAGGCCCTTGGTGACGATGTTGTCCTTCACCGCCACCATAAGCCCCGCGAGGGGCAGGGCGGGGTCCAGGGCCTCCGCCTCCTCCAGGAGGCGCTCGTTCAGGGTGAGGTAGGCCCCGATCCCTGGGTCCAGCTTGGCGATGCGCTCCAGGTAAGCCTGGGCCACCTCCTTGGGGGAAAGGGCCTTCCGGGCCACCTGGGCGCGGAGCTCGTGGGCCAGCATGCCCCTACTATAGCCCGAAGTGGAGGCGAAACCAGTCCCGAAGGCCCTCGTAGGCCGCCTCGCCCCCCTTCAAGAGGTAGGTCACGTCCCCGGGCTCGTGGCGGAACCAGGTGTACTGGCGCTTGGCGTAGGCCTTCACCGCCCGGATGTCCCGCTCCAGGGCCTCTTCCAGGGAATACTCCCCCCTCAGATAGCCCACCACCTCCTTGTACCCGATGGCCTGGAGGGCGGTGGGGATCTCGGGGTAGCGGGCGAGAAGCCCCCGCACCTCCTCCACCAGGCCCCGGGCGAACTGCGCCTTTGCCCGCTCCTCCAGCCTGGGCCAAAGCCAGGCCCGCGGGGGGAGGAGGACGAGCTTCTTGTAGCGGAACCGGGGGGGCCTTTTGGGGAAGCGGGCGGGGGGGGTCCCGGTGCGCCTTAGGACCTCCAGGGCCCGCACCAGGCGCCGGGGGTTTTGCCCCACCCGCCGGGCATCCTCCGGGCTGGCCAAGCGGAGCTCCTCTAGCAGGGGCTCCAGACCCCTTTCCCCAAGCTCCCGCCAAAGGGCTTCCTGGAGGACGGGGTCCGGCGGGGGGAGCTCGTGGAGCCCTTCGGAGAGGGCGCGGACGTAGTACCCCGTCCCCCCCACCACGAGGGGCACCCGCCCCCGGGCGAGGACCTCCGCTATGGCCCCTTCCGCCATCTCCAGGAAGCGGGCCACGCTCATGGCCTCGCTGGGCTCCAGGACATCTATCAGGTGGTGGGGCACCCGGGCCCTTTCCTCGGGCTTGGGCTTATCCGTGCCGATGTCCAGCCCCCGGTAGACGGTGGTGGCGTCGGCGGAGACCACCTCCAGGGGAAGCTCCTCCCCAAGCCTCAGGGCCAGGAGGGTTTTGCCGCTTCCCGTGGGACCCAAAAGGGCGGGAATCGCCTGCACATCCCTTATGCTAAGGGCATGCTGGAGCGCCTGGACCGCCTGGAAACCCTAAGAAAACTCCGGGAGCTGCAGGAGCGCATCGCCGAGCTGGCCTACCAGCTCACCGGGGAGGAGCCCGCGGCCTGGAGCCCACGGGTGGACCTCCTGGAGGACGAGGAGCACTACGTCCTCCTGGTGGACCTCCCCGGGGTGCGCCCCGAGGACCTGGAGCTTTTGGAGGAGGGGAGCCGGGTCACCCTGGCCGGGGTGCGCCACCCCCTCCCCGGCACCTACCTCCTGGAGGAACGGCCCATGGGCACCTTCCGCCGCACCCTGGACCTGCCCGGGCCCATAGAGGAGGGCACCGCCCAGGCGAGCCTCCGCCAGGGGGTTTTGGAGGTGCGCTTCCGGAAGAAGAAGGGAGGGGTCCTCCCCCTCTAGGGCAGGACCCGGTGGCAGCCCCGACAGCGGGGCTCGTAGTGCTCCTTGGCCCCCACCAGGATCACGGGGTCGGAGTAGCGGGCGGGCTTCCCGTCCACCAGGCGCTGGGTGCGGGTGGCGGGGGCCCCGCACCGGGGGCAGATGGCGGTGAGCTTCTCCACGAACTCCGCCCGGGCCAAAAGCTCGGGCATGATGCCGAAGGGCTCCCCCCTGAAGTCCAGGTCCAAGCCGGCCAGGATCACCCGCACCCCCCGCCCGGCCAGGGCCTCCGCCAGGCCCACCAGGCCCCGGTCCAGGAACTGGACCTCGTCCACGGCCACCACCTCGGGCAGGGGGGAGAGGTGGGCCTCCATCTCCTCCGCGCTCCCCACGGGGATGGCCTCTATCCGCTCCCCGTCGTGGCTCACCACGGCCTCGAGGTGGTAGCGGTCGTCCAGGCGAGGCTTGAAGACCAGGACCTTCTGCCTTGCGATGAGGGCCCGCTTCACCCGCCGGATGAGCTCCTCGCTCTTCCCGGAGAACATGGGCCCCACGATGACCTCAATCCAGCCGGGGCGGTGGAAGACGGGGGGCATACCGGAGGGCCATTTTAAACCCCCCGCCTGGGCCCAGGCGGGGGGACGGGGGCCTTCCCTTAGCGGCCCTTGCGGTAGGAGTCCCCGAAGCGGCGCTGGAAGCGCTCCACGCGCCCCTCGGTGTCCACGAAGCGCTGCTGGCCGGTGTAGAAGGGGTGGCACTTGCTGCAGACTTCCACGTGGATCTCGGGCTTGGTGGAGTAGGTGTGGATGACGTTGCCGCAACCGCAGATGATGCGGGCCGGAACCAGCTTGGGGTGGATGCCTTCCTTCACGTTCGCCTCCTCCCGCACGGTCTTGGCCGTGCGCAAAAACCATGGTCCAGTCTACAGGGAAAAGCCCCCTCCCGCAAGGGGAAGCGTATAGAATGGAGGCGGTGAAACGGCTCCTTGCCCTAGCCCTTTTCCTCTCCCTGGCCCTGGGGAAGACCTACCTCATCCCCATCCAGGGGGAGATCGACCCGGCCCTGGCGGTCTTCGTGGAGCAGGCCCTGGCCCGGGCGGAAGCGGAGGGGGCCAGCGGGGTGGCCTTCCTCATAGACACCCCCGGGGGGCGGGTGGACGCGGCCATCCGCATCTCCGACCGCATCCTGCAGACCCCCCTGCCCACCCTGGCCGTGGTGCAGAACGCCTTCTCCGCGGGGGCGCTCGTCGCCCTATCCTGCCAGCAGATCGCCATGCTCCCGGGCTCGGAGATCGGGGCCGCCCTGCCCGTGGTGGCCCTCCCCTTCCAGGAACCCGAGGCCGCGGACCAGAAGGTGATCTCGGCCCTCAAGGGGAAGTTCCGGGCGGTGGCCGAGGCCCGGGGGCGGCCGGTGAACCTGGCGGAGGCCATGGTGGACCCGGCCCTCGAGGTCCCCGGGCTTTCCGCCAAGGGGGAGCCCCTCACCCTCTCCGCGGACAAGGCGGTGGAGCTCAAGGTGGCGGACTTCAAGGCGGCAAGCCTGCAGGAGGCCCTGAGGCAGGCGGGCCTTTCGGGGGAGGTGGAGCGGCTCACCCCGGGCCCCCGGGTCCAGGTGGCCCGCTTCCTCACGAGCTCCGCGGTGGCGGGGCTGCTTCTCGCCCTGGGGCTTCTCCTCCTCCTCCTGGAGCTCTTCACCCCGGGGTTTGGGGTCATGGGGGCTCTGGGCCTCGCCCTCCTCGGCCTCTACTTCGCCGGGGGGTGGCTGGCGGGGCTTTCCGGGGCCTTTGAGCTGGTCCTCTTCTTCCTGGGGGTGGCCCTCCTCCTGGCGGAGGCCTTCCTCTTCCCCGGGTTTGGCCTGGCGGGGGCCCTGGGGGTGGGGGCCATCCTGGCCTCCGTCTACTTCACCTTCGGGGAGAACGCCCTCTGGGTCATCGCCATCGCGGTGATCGCCCTGGGGCTTGGCCTCCTCCTGGTCTTCCGCTACCTGCCCAGAACCCGGCCCGCCCAGGCCCTGGTCTTGGAAAGCGCCATCTCCGAGCACGCCGCAGAGGAGGCGGTGGAGGTGGGTAGCCTTGGCGTGGCCCTCACGGACCTAAAGCCCGGGGGCGTGGGGCGGTTTGGGGCCAAGCGCGTGGACGTGGTGGCCAACCGTGGGTTCATCCCCAAGGGCACCCCCATCCGGGTGGTGGAGGTGCGGGGGCCCACGGTGCTGGTGGAAGCGGTGGAGGAATAGCATGGAAGGAATCGGTCTCATCTTTCTGGCCTTTGTTGTCCTCGTCCTGGTCTTCCTTTTCTTCAGCTTTATCCCGGTGGGCCTTTGGATCTCCGCCTGGGCCGCGGGGGTGCGGGTGCCCCTCATCACCCTGGTGGCCATGCGCCTACGGCGCGTACCCCCCGCCAAGATCATCTACCCCCTCATCAAGGCCACCAAGGCGGGGCTGGACGTGCGCCTGGACCGCCTCGAGGCCCACTACCTGGCGGGGGGCAACGTGGACCGGGTGGTGGACGCCCTCATCGCCGCGGACAAGGCGGGCATCCGGCTCACCTTTGACCGGGCCGCGGCCATAGACCTGGCGGGCCGGGACGTGCTGGAGGCGGTGCGGGTCTCCGTGAACCCCAAGGTCATCCAGACCCCCATGGTGGCCGCGGTGGCCAAGGACGGCATCCAGCTATTGGCCACCGCCCGGGTCACGGTGCGGGCCAACATTGACCGGCTGGTGGGCGGGGCCGGGGAGGAGACCATCATCGCCCGGGTGGGGGAAGGCATCGTGACCACCATCGGCAGCGCCAACTCCCACAAGGAGGTCCTGGAAAACCCCGACCGCATCTCCAAAACCGTGCTGGACAAGGGCCTGGACGCGGGCACGGCCTTTGAGATCCTCTCCGTGGACATCGCCGATGTGGACGTGGGGAAGAACATCGGGGCCCAGCTCCAAATAGACCAGGCGGAGGCGGACAAGAAGATCGCCCAGGCCAAGGCGGAGGAGCGGCGGGCCATGGCCGTGGCCGCGGAGCAGGAGAACCGGGCCCTGGTGGAGGCCATGCGGGCCAAGCTGGTGGAGGCCCAGGCCCAGGTGCCCCTGGCCCTGGCGGAGGCCCTGAGGCAAGGAAAGCTGGGGGTGATGGACTACTACCGCCTGAAGAACATCGAGGCGGACACGGACATGCGGGAGTCCATCAGCCGGGCGGCCAAGCCCGAGGGTGAAGAATGAGCCTGGACGACCTTTTGGGCCTCCTCTTCCTCCTCTTCTTCATCGTCCTGCCCGCCCTGCAGGGGCTCTCCCGAAAAGCGCCCCCGCCCGGCTTCCCCCTGGACCTCCCCGAACCCGAGCCCCTGCCCCCGGCTCCAAAACCCCGCCCCAAAAAGCGCCCCAAGCCCCCGGAACCCCCCAAAAGGCCCCTCGAGGCCACCCCCGAACCCCTCCGCTCCCTGGAAGCCGCCCCCCGCGAGGCCCTTAAGGTCACCTTCCGGGAAGCCCAAGAAGAGGTGGAAACGCCGAGGAAAAAGCGCCCGCGCCTTCTAAGCATGGAAAAAAACGAGATCCTCAAAGGCATGGTATGGCACGAGATCCTGAAACCGCCCAAAGGCTGGTAATCCCCTTAAGACCCCAGGAAACCCTGGCCTTTTTGGGCCAGGCGGACCGGAACCTGAAAACCCTCCGCCGGCTCTTCAAGGAAGCCTTCGGCGATCGGCTCAAGCTGGTGGCCCGGGGGGAGGCCCTGGAGCTCTTAGGGGACAAGGAGGCGGTGGAGGTGGCGGAGAAGGCGGTGCGGGACCTCCTGGCCCTCCTCCGCCAGGGGGCCGAGCTGGACGAGCCCACCCTGGAGCAGGCCGTGGCCCTGGCCCTTTCCGGGGAGGGGCTTTACCAGGCCACCACCCCGGAGGTGGGCCTGGCCCTGCCCGGCAAGCTCCGCCCCAAGACCCCGGGCCAGAGGCGGTACGTGGAGGCCATCGCTGAGCACGACATCACCTTCGGCATCGGCCCCGCAGGGACGGGCAAGACCTATTTGGCGGTGGCCATGGCGGTGAGCCACCTTAAGGCCCGCAGGGTGAAGCGCATCGTCCTCACCCGGCCCGCGGTGGAGGCGGGGGAGAAGCTGGGCTTTTTGCCGGGGGACATCCAGGCCAAGGTGGACCCCTACCTGAGGCCCCTCTACGACGCCCTCTTTGACATGATCGACGCGGAGCGCTTTGAGCAGTACCTGCAGTCGGGGATCATCGAGGTGGCCCCCCTGGCCTTCATGCGGGGCAGGACCCTGAACGACGCCTTCATCATCCTGGACGAGGCCCAGAACACCACCCCCGAGCAGATGAAGATGTTCCTCACCCGCATGGGCTTCTCCTCCAAGATGGTCATCACCGGGGACATCACCCAGATTGACCTGCCCAAGCACCAGAAGTCGGGGCTGGTGGAGGCCCTTAAGGTCCTGAAGGGCATAGAGGGCATCGCCTTCGTCTACTTCAAGGAGTCCGACGTGGTCCGCCACCCCCTGGTGGCCCGCATCATCAAGGCCTACGAAAGCTACCAAGGGGAGGGCTAGCGCCTTGACTTTGGCCCTCTAAGCCTTGAGGATTAAAGGGATGGAAGACCGCCCGATCCGCAACTTCTCCATCATCGCCCACGTGGACCACGGGAAGTCCACCCTGGCCGACCGCATCCTCCAGGCCACCCAGGCGGTGAGCGAGCGGGAGATGCGGGAGCAGTTTCTGGACTCCCTGGAGCTGGAAAGGGAGCGGGGCATCACCATCAAGGCCAGCGCGGTGCGGGTCTTCTACCGGGCGAAGGACGGGAAGACCTATACCCTGAACCTCATCGACACCCCCGGGCACGTGGACTTCACCTACGAGGTCTCCCGGGCCCTGGCGGCGGTGGAGGGGGTCTTATTGGTGGTGGACGCCAGCCAGGGGGTGGAGGCGGAAACCCTGGCCAAGTTCTACATGGCCCTGGAGCAGGGCCACGTCATCATCCCCGTGATCAACAAGATTGACCTCCCCAACGCCCGGCCCCTGGAGGTGGCCCTGGAGCTGGAGGAGGTCTTGGGCCTGCCGGCGGACGAGGCCATCTTCGCCTCCGCCAAGACGGGGGAGGGGGTGGAGGAGATCCTGGAGGCCATCGTACAGCGCATCCCGCCCCCCAAAGGAGACCCGGAGGCCCCCTTAAAGGCCCTCATCTTTGACTCGGTCTACGACGCCTACCAGGGGGTCATCCCCTACCTCCGGGTCTTTGAGGGCCGGGTGCGCCCGGGGGACCGGATCCGCATCTTCTCCACGGGGAAGGAGTTCACCGTGGACAAGGTGGGGGTCTTCACCCCCCAGGGCCTCACCCCCACGGAGGAGCTCTCGGTGGGGGAGGTGGGCTGGGTCACCGCGGCCATCCGGGACATCCACGACGTCCAGGTGGGGGACACCATCACCCTGGCCCACCGTCCCACGGACGCCCCCTACCCCGGCTTCCGCCCCGCCAAGCCCGTGGTCTTCGCCGGGCTTTACCCCGTGGACACCGGGGACTACGGCCGGCTCCGGGAGGCCTTGGAGAAGCTCAAGCTGAACGACGCCGCCCTCCAGTTTGAGCCGGAAACCTCCACCGCCTTGGGCTTCGGCTTCCGCTGCGGCTTCCTGGGGCTTCTCCACGCGGAGATCGTCCAGGAAAGGCTGGAGCGGGAGTTCGGCCTCGAGCTCATCGCCACCGCCCCCAGCGTGGTCTACCGGGTGCGGCTCAAAAACGGGGAGGAGGTGGAGGTCCTAAACCCCGCGGACCTTCCCGACCCCACCCGCATCGAGGAGATCCTGGAGCCCTACGTGCGCCTTACCATCTTCACCCCGGAGGCGTACGTGGGGGGCATCATGGGCTTGGTCCAGGAAAAGCGGGGGAGGCTTCTCGCCATGAACTACCTCCCCGGGGCGGAGAAGCGGGTGGAGCTCATCTACGAGGTCCCCTTTGGGGAGATCCTCTACGACTTCCACGACCGCCTGAAAAGCCTCTCCCGGGGCTACGCCTCCATGGACTACGAGCAGATCGGCTACCAGCCCGGGGACCTGGTGAAGGTGAACATCCTGGTCCACGGGGAGCCGGTGGACGCCCTCACCTTCATCGCCCACCGGGACAAGGCCTACACCATGGCCCGGGCCATCGTGGACAAGCTGGCCGAGGTCATCCCCCGCCAGCTCTTTGAGGTGCCCATCCAGGCGGCCATCGGGGGGAAGATCATCGCCCGGGCCACGGTGAAGGCCCTCCGCAAGGACGTCCTCGCCAAGTGCTACGGGGGGGACGTGACCCGGAAGAAGAAGCTCCTGGAAAAGCAGAAGGAGGGGAAGAAGCGGCTCAAGGCCATCGGCAAGGTGGAGGTGCCCCAGGAGGCCTTCTTGGCCGTGCTCTCCGCGGGGAAGGATGAGTCTTAGGGCCCGGCTTGCCCTCACCATCGCCCTTTTGGCCTTTCTGCCCAACCTGGTCCTGGCCCTCCTTCTGGGGCACCCTTCCCCCAGCCTTTTCCTTTGGCTCCTCCTGGTGGCCCTGGTCTCCGGAGGTATAGGCTACCTCCTGGCCAACAGCCTCCTCAGGCCCCTCACGGAGCTCACCCGGGCGGTGACCTACCTTTCCCTTAAGGAAGGCCCCCTCCACGAGCTCCGCCTCCCCCCGCCCAAGGAAGCCCCGCCTTCGGAGATCGCCCTCCTCCGGGCGCGGTTTGAGGAGCTTCTCGGCGGGGTGCGGAGGCTTTTGGAGGAGCGGGAGGCCTACTACGGGGCCCTGGCCCACGACCTCAAGACCCCGCTCCTTTCCGCCCTAAGGGCCCTGGAGTACCTGGAGAAGGCGGACGGGATCGGCAAGGAGGCCCGGGTGGCCCTCCTGAAGGAGGTCAAGGCGGAGCTCGCCCGGGGGTACGGCCTGGTGGAGAACCTCCTCGCCCTCTCCCGCCTCGAGGCCCGCCCCCTCTCCCCCGAGACCCTGAACCTGAGGGCCCTGGCGGAAGACCTCCTCCTCCGCTACCGCAAAGCCGCGGAGGAGCGGGGGCTTAGGCTTTGGGCCGAGGGGGCGGGAAGCGCCCGGGGGGAGCGGGTCCTCCTGGAACGGGCCCTCGCCAACCTCCTGGAAAACGCCCTCCGCCACGCCAAAGGCCGGGTGCGGGTGCGGGTGGAGGAGGGGGCCTTGGTGGTGGAGGACGACGGGGAGGGCCTTCCCCTCCCCCTGGAGGCCCTGGCCCAGCCCTTCCGGCAGGGGCCCGGGAACCGGGGGGGAAGCGGGCTTGGCCTCTACACCGCCAGGCGGGTGGCCGAGGCCCACGGGGGGCGGCTTTGCGCCGGCCAAAGCCCCTTAGGCGGGGCCGCCCTGCGGCTTGAGCTCAGGCCGGGGAACCGGATCTAAGAAGCTTGCGCTTCGGTGGGGGCCCCTATACGGGGGGAAGCTGGCGCACCCAGAGGATGTAGGAGAGGCTTTGCAGGTAGAGGAGGGGGATCTCCGAGAGGGGCCGGTCCACCTCGAGGCTCATCATGGCCTCCCCGCCCCGCTTCTTCCGGCTTACGGTGAGGTGGGCGATGTTCACCTCGTCGTCCGCCAGGATGCGGGCCACCCGGGCCACCACCCCCGGGGTGTCCACGTTCTTCACCACCAGGGTGGGGGCCTGGCCGGTGATGCGCACCTCAAACCCCTCCAGGTCAAAGATGCGCACCAGCCCCCCGCCCAGGGAGCTTCCCGTCACCGTAAGGTGCTCCTTCTCCCCCTCCAGGACCATGCGCACGGTGTTGGGGTGGACATCCCCAAGCTCCACCTCCTTGAAGGCCACCTCCAGGCCCTCCCGCTCCGCCAGGGCGAAGCTTTCCTTAAGCCGCTCGTCGTCTGGGCTGAGGCCCAAGACCCCCGCCACCAAAGCCAGGTGGGTCCCGTGCCCGGCCCCCGTCTTGGCGAAGGAGCCGTGGAGGCCAAACTCCACCCGCTTGGGCTTCTCCCCTAGGAGGTGGCGGGCCAAAAGGGCCAGCCGGCAGGCCCCCGCGGTGTGGCTGGAGGAGGGCCCCACCATCACCGGGCCGATCATGTCCAAAAGTCCCATACCGGTAGAATAACCCCATGCGCGCCCTGGCCCTCCTTCTCTTCCTGGGCCTGGCCCTGGCCCAAAGCCTCCTCACACCCCCGGAAGCCCGGGTGGGGGAGGCGGTGGAGATCCGGGGGGAAAACCTTCCCAACGGCCGCTTCCCCCTGGCCCTGGAGGGGCCGGAAGGGAGCGAGGCCCTGGAGGTGGAGGTGCGGGAGGGAAGCTTCCGCCTCCCCTTCACCCCTAAGGCCCCGGGGGCCTACCGCTTCCGCCTGGCCCTGCCCTCGGGGGTCCTGGAGGCCCGCCTCGAGGCCCTGGCCCCCCAGGCCCCCGAGCTCCTGGAAAGGGGGCTTTCCCTCCCCGGCGGGGTCCTCCCCCTCCCGGAGGGGCCCTGGCTGGGCCCTTTGGTCCAGGGGGACCGGGTCTACGTGGCCCGGGGGCTTCTGGTGCTGGAGGTGGCCCAGGACCGCCCCGAGGTCCTCCGCTTCCACTTCGCCCCGGGGAGGGTGCTGGCCCTAAGGCCCGGCCCCGAGGCCCTCCTGGAGGGGGAAAGGGCCCTCCCCCTCCCCTTTCCCCCCCTCCCCTTCTCGGGGAAGGAGGAAGACCTGAAAGAGCTTGGGGCCCTCCTGGAGGCCCTCAAGCCCCCCAGGCCCTGGCCCTACTTCGCCTACTGGGCCCTGCCCCCGGAAAGCCTCACCGAGGAGGACCTAAAGGCCTACGGGGAGGACCTCCGGCTTAGGGGGCACCGGCCCGAGCTCCCCTTCGGCCAGGAAGGGGTCCTGCGCATGGCGGAGGCGGCCTCCCTCCTCCAGGAAAAGGACCCCGAGAAGGCCCGCCTCCTGGCGGAGGCCCTCCTCCGCCACACCCCCCTTTTCCCAGGCTCCCTAGCGTTTTTTGAGCGCTTCGCGGAGGGCCTCGAGGCCCAGGGCCACCCCGCGGGGGCCCTCCGCTTCCGGGAAGCCCTGAAGGTCTTAAGGACCTGGCTCCCCCCGGACCTAAGCCCCCTCCGGGAGGGGCTTTTGCTCCTGGGCCTGGCCTACCTGGCCCTTTTCCTCTACCTCTTCCTCTACCACCTCCCCGCCCAGCTTAAGGACCTGAAGCCCCTTGGGGGGTACCTGGGGGGCTGGCTCCGCCACCCCCTTCTAAGGCTCCGCCACCTCCACCTGGCCTACGCCTCCTTCGGGGAAAGGCTTTTGGCCCTGGGCCTCCTCCTCCTCCTGGGGGCAGGGGTCCTCCTCCAGGGGCTGGACGGCCGGGTGCGGGCCCAGCTCTTTGCCCCGCCCCTGGACCAGGGCACCCTGCGCACGGAGGCCGCCCAGGCCTGGCTCATGGACCTCCCGCCCCTCCCCGAGGTGCGGGCCCTCCAGGGCTACGCCCTGTTGGGGGAAAACCCCAAGGAGGCCAAGGCCCTCCTTCAGGAGGGGGCCACCCTCCCCTTCGCCCAGGCCCTCCTGGGGGAGGAGGGGGCCCTGGCAGAGGCCTACCGGAAGGCCCCCCACGCGGGCCCCATCCGGAGCGCCCTTGGCCTAGGGGAGGACCCCTGGGGGCCCAGGGAGCCCGGGCCCAGCGCGGCCACCTTATACCGCGCCCTTTTCCGGGTGGAGCTCACGCGGTTCCTGGAAGACCCCTTGCGGGGCTTTCTGGCCCTGGGCCTTCCCCTGGACCTACCCGGCTGGGGCCGGGTGGCCCTCTTCCTGGCCTTCTTCCTCCTCCTCCTCTACCACCTCCTCTCCTTCTTCCTCCCCCGGCGCCCCCACGCCCCCCCCTGGGGGTGGGCCCTTTGGGTGCGGCTCCTCTTCCCGGGGAGCCTGGGGTTTGCGGGGGGGCTGGGGCTTCTTTTGCTCCTCCTCGCCGCCTACGGGCTTCTCCGCCTCCTCCAGGGGGAAGGCCCAGGCCTCCTCCTCCTGGCCTATGGCCTGCACCTCCTCTTCCTGGTAGGCTCCCTTAGGAGGCCAGGATGATCCTTCCCCCCATCCCCACTCCCTTTGACCGGCAAGGACGGCTGGACCCCGGGGCCTTCCGCGCCCTGGCGGAGGCCCTGGAGCCCCTGGTGGACGGGCTTTTGGTCTACGGCTCCAACGGGGAGGGCGTGCACCTCACCCCCCAGGAAAGGGCCTTGGGCCTCAGGGCCCTTGCCCCCAGGAAGCCCTTCCTGGTGGGCCTCATGGAGGAGACCCTGCCCCAGGCGGAAGGGGCCTTGGAGGAGGCCAAGGAACGGGGGGCCTTCGCCCTCCTCGTCACCCCGCCCCGCTACTACCACGGAAGCCTGGGGGAGGGGCTTTTCCGCTACTACGAGGCCCTGGCGGAAAGGATGCCCCTTTTCCTCTACCACGTGCCCCAGAACACCCGGGTGGACCTCCCCCTGGAGGCGGTGGCCCGGCTTGCGGCGCACCCCCAGATCCTCGGCATCAAGGACTCCAGCGGGGACCTTGCCCGCATGGCCTTCTACGGGGCCACCCTTAAGGGCTTCAGGGCCTACACCGGCCACGCCCCCACCTTCCTGGGGGCCCTGGCCCTGGGGGCGGAAGGGGGCATCCTGGCCGCGGCCAACCTGGCCCCTAAGGGCTACAAGGCCCTCCTCCAGGCCTTCCAGGAAGGGCGGATGGCGGAGGCCAGGACCCTTCAGGAAAAGCTTTTCCCCCTGGGGGATCTCTTGGCCAAGGGCGGGGTCCCCCTCCTGAAGCAGGCCCTAAGGCACCTGGGCCTCCCCGCGGGCTACCCCAGGCCCCCCTACCCGGAGGAAAGCCCCTTGTGGCCCCGCTTCCTCCCGGTGCTGGAGGGGCTTAGGGAGGAGGGGTGGATCCTATGAGGCCCGCCCTGGCCCTCCTTCTCCTCCTCCTCGCCGCCTGCGCCCCCAGGCCCCTTCCCCCCGAGGCCCGCCTCCAGGGGGCCGAGGTCCTGGGCCTCGAGGCCGAGGGCCCGGCCCTCCTCCTGGGCCTCAAGGTGGCCTTCCGCAACCCCAACCCCTTCCCCCTCCCCCTGGAGGCCTTCGGGGTGGCGGCCCGGCTCGGGGGCCTCACCCTCCCCCTTTCCGCCACCCTGCCCCCCGGGGAAAGCCTCCAGACCTTCACCCTGCGCCTAAGGCCCGCGGAGGCCCTGGACACCGCCCGCCGCCTCCTCTCCCCCGAAGGGGTGCCCTTCCGCCTGGAGGGGCGGGTCCTGGGCCAAAGCCTCACCCTTTACCAGACCACCCTGGCCCTCCCCATCGCCCCCCTAAAGGTACGCACGGTGGGGGCGAACCTCCTGGTGGAAAACCCCAACCCCTTCCCCCTCGAGGCGGAAGGGGAGCTCCGCTTCCTGGGCCAGCGGCTTGCCGTGCGGCTCGCCCTTCCCCCCAGGGGGGAGGGGCGGCTTGTGGTCTCGGGCTACCGGCCCGGGCTAGGGGGGGAAAGGGAGCTCAGGCTCCGGCTCACCCTCCCCGGCTTCTTCTCCTGGGAGGCCGCCTTTCCCCTCTAGAG